>Ga0265342_10005162_pt1 | contig 10051 bp, 9 predicted proteins | sample 4CB327metaG_FD_203125 | JGI IMG/M metagenome (GOLD analysis project Ga0265342, IMG submission 203125) | Rhizosphere microbial communities from Carex aquatilis grown in University of Washington, Seatle, WA, United States - 4-CB3-27 metaG | ecosystem: Host-associated > Plants > Roots > Rhizosphere...
GGTCGCCCCCGAGCAGTACGCGGCCGAGGTACATTGGACACAGCTATTCGTCGTGGTGTCGCAAGCTGGAGTCGTCCCCGTGCATTTCGTGGCGTTCGTGGCCGTGCACTGGACGCAAGCTCCACTTGCAGCGCAGGAAGCGCGAGCGGGATCGTTCAACCCTGTGCAGTCGGTATCAACTGCGCACGCCTGGCACTTGTCAGTCGCTCCGCAGATGGGGGTGGCGCCGGAGCAGCTCGTGGCCGCGACGCACTGGACGCAGGTGTTGGTCTTGGTGTCGCAAGCCGAGGTCGTCCCGGTGCAAGAAGCGCTCGACGTAGCCGTGCACTGAACGCACTGCCCATCCGAACGACACGCGGGAAGGGCTGTGCTCTTCGTTTGGCACTGCAAGTCCGACGCGCAGACGACGCAGGTGTTCTTGGTTGTGTCGCAGATCGGAGCCCCGGGCGTGGCGCAATGGCTGCTGCCCATGCAGCCGACGCACCTCCCGGTCAGCGAATCGCAGACGCCGGTCGGCGCCGTACAAGCGTTCGTGCCGCCATCAAGGCCCGATTGACAGCCGACGCACACGCCAGTTACGCAAAAAGCTTTCGTCGGGTCGGTGCAGTCCGCATTCACACCGCAGGTTCCCGCAGCGTCGGGCACCCGCGCATCGACCGCGACATCCAGAACCCGCTGATCGAACGGCGAGTCTACAGCCATGTTGGCGTCGGGCTGGGAGTCGACCGAACCGTCGCCTACTGAACCGGCGCCTCCGCCAGCTCCACTCATTCCACCAACGCCGCTCGTTCCACCGACGTCGATTGTTACCGTCCCACCGACGCCACTCGTTCCACCAACGCCGCTCGTTCCACCAACGCCGCTCGTTCCACCAACGCCGCTCGTTCCACCCTCGGGTTGCCCAGAATCCACGTCCCCAACGGGCTCACAGTAGTAGGTCGCCAGGTTGCAAATCTTCGAAGCGCACTCGCCGTTCGCTCGACAAGTAGTTGGATCGTCCTTCTTGCCAAACAGGCAACCTTGAACAAGGAGGGCGATAGACGCGATCACGATGAGGTTTCTCAAAATTCACCTCCTACGAGGATCCCGCTAGATGAGAACGCGACCGTAGTTGGGTGCGCTCTTCCTGGAAAGAGGACGATGTAGCCGCCGATGAGGGCGCTGGCCAGACCAACCCCGCCCAAGAGATAGGCCCTCGTCTTGTCGTCATAGCGTTGGAAACAGCGTTTGCCGACCGGCGTGTCCTGACAGTCAGTCTTCTTGCCGTCGTAGATGAATTCGACGGCGCTGCCCACGAGAAGAGCGGCCCCGACCCCGATGGTGATCCATCCGGCAACTCGCAGTGACGAATACGGCGGCGGCTCAACTGGAGACACGTCCGTTCGAGCTGGCACGCCTGGACCATCCGGAACGGATGACGGAGAGGGAGTCAGCGCCGTTGGCGGCGACTGGTTCGCCACGGGTGAAGGGTTCGCTTGCACGATATTGATTGCCTTGCGCCCAAGGGCTCGGGCGGCGTGAGAGATCTTCCGTGCCATGAGTGGACAATTAGGATCAGCCTCGATGCACTCCTCGTCTTCTCGCACCAGTGGCTTGCTCGGGTTTGCCGAGTCGAACAGGGTCAGGCTGACGGTGTACTTGGTCTTGCCGGTCTTGACCGATCCACGCACGATATACGGTGCCTTGGTAAGCCGGCCAATCTCCAGCGTGCAAAGGTCGGTGGTGCAGTCGGCCAGGTCCTTCCGGTCCGCCGTCAACCGATTCGTCTCGGAAACGTCGAGAACCTGCCAGCCAGCCAGGTCCAAACCACGGGCCAGTCCGGTTTCGATCCCCTCGCGATCCTCGGCTGCGGCTGAAGGCAGCTTCATCGGGGCCAGGGCCACGACAGGTCCCTTGCCGCCCGGTACCACGTCGGGATGAGCGAGTTCGTCTAGTACGGTCAGCGCTTCGCGGCCGGCGAATTCAGCGGCCAGAGCCAGCTTGGAAGCGACATCCTTGGTTGAGCATTCCGCGTGTTCGCGAGCCATCGGCTTTCCGCCATCTGCGGCGTCGAGGATTTTCAGGCTGATCGCGTATTTCCGCTTGCCGCCGCTGACCTCGGCCCGCGCCTGATAGACGGTCTTGGTGATACGAGCAAGCTCGATTGCGCAGACCTCCCCAGCGCATTGCAGGAGATCGGTTCGCTCGCCGACGCGACGCGCTGTTTCTCCAGGGTCGAGCACGGTCCACCCGGCCGACTCCAAGCCCTTCGTGACGCTAGCCTCGATGGCCGTTCGGTCGGCGACCAGCGCGGGCGGGATCTGGACCGAGACCACAGCCACGCTGGGCTTCGGGTCGCCTTTCTTGTCGGCGGCCTCGGATGGACTCGGTGCAACAAGAATCCCGAGCGCCCAGAGGCTAAGTGGCCAGGAACACAAGAAGCGCCTCAAGCTGGACATGACGATGGCGCCATTCTTCCTAGCCATCTGTCCGGGAGTCAAGGACAAGGCGTGACCGCCGGGAATCGACGGTGTCGCTAGCTCGACGTGCCCACGTTCCACCGCTGTGCCGATGCCTCCACCTCCGCCGCTTGGCTGTCGTGACCCTCCCGCCGAAGGATAGCGGCCAGGCCCGTGGCGCATGCGGACGCAGAGGTCTGTCTGGCTTCCGTTGAAGGTATGTCCGTTGCGATTTCAAGCGCCTCTTCGAGTAGCCCTCGGGCTTTTGTCGAGTTGCCCCTTTCGGCCATGAAGTCCGCAGCAAGACGCAGGGCCTCGATGCTCAAGGGAGGCGCCGTCGTTCGAGCCCTGTCTGCGACTCGCCGAAGCACCTGACCAGCCATCTCGAACTCGCCCACGAGCTTCGCCAACGGTGCCAAGATGATGTCGGTCTTCGCTCCCGCTACGATAAGCCCGTTTTGGTAGGCGCGTGCGGAGACCCGCTGGAAGATGGACAAGGCGGAGCGCAGGGACGCTTCCTCGCCGCCAGCAGCTTGCACAACATACGTTGCGAGCAGCAGCTCCATCTCCACCGCGAGGGATGCGGCATCGGCCGAGGCGCATTGCTGGAAAGCGAGGGACTGTAGCCTGATAGCCTCCTTCATGTCCCCAGCCCTCACGGCCTGCACACCCTTCAGAAGTAACCGATTCACCTGTCTCGCGACCGAAGGCGCAGGTTGTCTTGGCGGATCCGTCGGATGGGTTGGTGGTGCGACGGTCGGAGCCGCAGCACCAACAGCAGCCGGCCCCGTCGCCTCGTCGTCAGCCTCGACCATCGACGAAAGAAGGTCTTCAAGCTCTTCCCGTTGCCGGGCCGGATCAACCCGGCACTCCACGTGAAGCACTCGCTCCTTGCCGAGGGCCGACGCCAGCTCGCTGCCAATCGTCTTGCCCGTCTCCATCCAGCCCCAACGAATGTTGGCCAACGATGGTGTTCGACTGACGATCTCGACAAGGAACGAGATCCACTGGTCGGGGTCTCGCAGCGTCGCGGTGGAGAAGATGACCGTGATGCCGTTGCTTCTGGCTGGCGCTTGGCCAAGGACGTCGGACGCTGCTTTCAAGGCCGCCGCGAAACGGATGAGCGGCTCGCCGTCGTTTGATGGACCAAGCTCACCCAGCTCGATGCCGACTTTGGCATACGCCTCGCGAATGTTCGCGTACTCCTTGCGGATGTATTCATTCCAAACGTCCCATCGGCTTGATGGCTGCCCGTCCGGATCCTCCAATACCAAAACAAGGCGCCGGTTATCTGGGCTCCATTGCATCGCCCGGAGAGCATCCAAGGCCGGTCCGTGAAGGGCGGAATCCGCGACAATGTGAAGCAATCGGAGCGATTCCTCGCGGACGAAGAAATCTACCTCCTGTCGGAGGTGCTCAAGGGGCAGGAGAATGTGGTCCAAGGGCGGCGAGGCTCAGTTCTGCGTGATCAGCGGGGCAGTCGTCTGATGAAGGCCGGTTGCCGAATTCGTGATGTTGTTGCCCGAGGTCGTGACCCCGGTCGAGTCCACCTTGATCGTGTTCGTACCGACGACGATGATGACTTCCTTCTCGGCCGAGATCTCGGCCTTTCCATCAGCGAAGGTTGCCGACGCTCCATCCGCGACCAGCTTCAGCTCCTTGTCGGTTTCGATGCTGACGTTGCCCTCGGCGTCGATGTGGATCTTAGCACCGGCATGGCTGATCTTCAGCCAGCCCTCGGTCTTCAGGTCGACGCTGCCGTCGGCGTATTCGAGCTTCGTACCGCCCTGCTTGAGCACGCTTTTGCCAACGGTGGTTTCGTCGGTGCCCACGACCTTGGTTTCACGATCCGCGCTGAACCCAAGCGCGGCTTTCTTCGTGACCTGGGTCTTGCTCTCGCCCGTTACAATCAGCTCGCGGTTGAGATCGACGGTCGTGCTCTCGGATCCGTGCACGGTCTTGCTGTCCTCGGCATCGACCGTGGTCGCTCTTTTGGCGTGCACCTTCGTGGTCTGGTTTCCGCCCACGATCACCGTGCGGTTCACGTCAACGTTGGTCGTCTGGTCATGCTTCACCAGCGTGGTCATGTCGCGCTCGGCCTGCATGTGCAGAACTTCCAGGCCCTTCTTATCTTCGAAACGAATCTCGTTGAAGTTCGTGGCGTTCCCGCCCTTCGTACTGCGACTCTTGATGCCGGTCTGGGTGGAATTGGCCGGCAGCTCGTACGGCGGCATGTTGTCGGCGTTGTAAACGCTTCCTGTGACAAGGGGACGATCCGGATCGCCGTCCAGGAAGGACACGACCACCTCGTTACCGATCCGTGGAATGTGGATCGCTCCCCAGCGATTTCCTGCCCACGCCTGGGCAACCCGCACCCAGCACGTGCTCTTTTCGTCGTTCTTGCCCTCGCGATCCCAGTGGAACTGGATTCGGATTCTGCCGAACTTGTCCGTCCAGATTTCTTCGTCCGAAGGACCGACGACCCGCGCAGTCTGCGGACCGGCGATCACGGGCTTCTCTATGCGTGGCATACGAAAGGGCACGTCGGAGTCGATTGCCGTCACGCGGGCATGGCATTGCGGGCCGGAGAGATGGCTCCCGCTCTCGAACGCAGGATGTCTGAAGGCAACCTCCGTGGCCGTGATGAGGAACTGGCGGCCAGAAAATGCAGGGACATTCGCTAGGGAAAAGGTCGAACCAACGTGAAGGTTGCGAGCCGCTCCTTCCCCTTCATATCGCACGAGGTGGCTCTGCTTCTCTTCTAGGCGCACCATCGCTAGCCGCTCGCCTTCGGTCAGGCTTGCTTGAGAATCCCCGTCTGCGCGGTTGTGGTTGAGCGTGAAAATGCCGGGATACTCGTACCTGTGAAGCGAACGCTTCTTGTCGGCGTCTGGGATCTCTTTCTTGCCATCGAGAACGGCCGGCATTCCCCGCAGACGAAAGTCAAAATCGCGTAGCGTGATCCCGTTCGTTGCGAGCGCAGAAGCCTCCTGCCACCGGCTCAAGGCATCGGGCTCGATCCGACGGCCCATGGACGTAGTCACAAGGGGCACTGACTCCCAGCCCTTGCGGGCTTCGTGCGAGGACACTGAATCGGCAAGCACCATCTGTGTGCCGTCTGCCAAATGATCGAAGAAGAAGTAGATGCCCTCGACCGCCAGGATGCGCCGGATGAAGTCGAACGCAGACTCGCGGTACTGGGTCAGGTAGTCCCACTTTCGGTATTTCTCGAAGAGGGCTTCTCGACACGGGCGCAGGCGATGCTCAGTGAAGAGGTGCTTCACGACGTCCACGACGGTGACGTCCTGATACACACGGCAGTCGTGAGAGAAGGTCAGCAGCTCTTGCTCCGGGCTGAGCGTCGCGTGGTAGATGGTCATGGTTCCATCGCGCTCGCCCCGCCGGATTGCCGAGACGACGCCGCCGAAGTGGCGGACCTGCTCGCCACCAAGGGGCACGTGGACCGTGAGAGACTGCCCCAGGAGAGCCATGAGGTCGATGTCGTGCGATTCGCTCACCAGCACGAGCTGATACTCGTAGAGCGTGCCAAGGCTTTCGCTTCCGGAAATGGACTGCAACCTGAAGCGACCTGGTGCGGCGGCGCAGGTCAACGTTATTGGAGCTTCAAGGATCTCGACCATGGCTGCTTCTCCTCGGCTGGGTCTCGGGGAATGGACAGAACCATACCATCTCGGGTAACGGGCAGGCGCACATCGTCAAGACGTGACGCCGAGATACATGCAGTCTGCCCCTTTGAAGGACTCGCTGCATCATGATCGCGTCCTGACCTCTCGCGGGACGCCCGGGGTCAAGGTGTTGAGGGAAGACGACGCGGTGACCGTTTCCAAATCACCCGCGACGGTAAAGAAACCCTTAGAAACGCGAACGGTAGGGAGTCCATCCGGTCCACACTCCGGTCCACACTTTCACGTGTCAGGACGAAACACCATGAGACGCCACGACACACGTAAGTGGTTGAAAGTCTAACTTTTTCCTGGCTTCTTGTCGTTTTCACACGGTGGAAGCCGCAGGTTCAAATCCTGCAACGCCCACAAGAGAGTCTAAGAAGAACGGCCAGTTAGCGTGGCAGCGCTAGCTGGCTTTTTTCATTTCGGCCCCAAGCACACCACTAAGCACACCACTTTCACTCTGCCCCGCACTCTTCGCGGTGGCTTCAGGGGTGGCCGCCATCGCTTCCCGAACCTTGGCCAACGAGACCACCTTGGCGATGCCCTCCCTGATCTCTTGACCGCCCACCGTGCTGTAGTGACGCTGCATCACCTCGGTCGCGTGACCCGACACCGCCCTGGTCACGACGTCCTTCACCTCTGCTGCTCGGGCGAGATCCTGAAACGTCCGCCTCATTCCACGGGGAGTAAGCTTCTTGCCCAGCTTCAGCGACTTGGCCACCTCCATGAACGGCTTCACCAACACGTTCTCGGCGTGGAATCCGCCGATGCGTGATGGAAAGAGCAGGTCAGATTCTCGCATCCGGTCGTTCTGGAGTTCGTCCACGTGCCACCGCAGGATGTCCATGAGTTCCTGCGGCAGTTCGAGACGCTGGTGTCGCCTGGTCTTGGTCGTCTCCATCACGTCCTTCCGCCTTGTATGCGACCGCCTCACTCCACCATCCAAAGCGCAGTGTAGCGGCGGTCGATGCTTGGTCAACCTTGCGTCAGCGGCGAGTGCCTACTTCATCGCGGTGGACTCCACAACCGTCTACTGGACTGTAAATCCTCGCCCGTCCCCCTCCTGACGTAGACCGCGAGCTATGGGACCTTCCTTTCCAAGGAGGTTCCCATGGATGACAAGATCGATGCGTTTCGAAGTGAGGTTCTGCGCTGGCGTGGTACCCGACGGAAAGGGGCACGGCCGTACACGGCGGAGATGAAGGCCAAGGCTTTGCAGCTGGCCAAGGATCTACAAGTGCAAGGGCTGGCGATGGACGTGGTGGCGAAGCAGATCGGCATATGCGCAGCGACGCTGTACTTGTGGCGAAGCTCGTCGAAAGGAAGCCGCATGGTGCCCGTGAAGGTCGTTCGCGCGGAGCCACCCGCGACAGCTTTCCCTTGCTTTGCTTTGGTGTCGCCGCGCGGATATCGGCTGGAAGGTCTACCGGTCAAGTTGGCGGTGGCGATGCTGCAGGAGCTTGGGTAGTCGGTGATCGGGCTGACTCGCGCTGTACGCGTGTTTGCGTATGGCGCGCCCGTGGACCTGCGCAAAGGCTTCAATGGTCTGTCGGCGTTGGTCGAGCAGGAGATGAAGCACAAGCTCTTGGACGGCGATGTCTATCTGTTCCTCGGGCGCAAACCACGACGGGCAAAGGTTCTGTACTTCGATGGCACTGGCCTTTGCGTATTGGCGAAGCGACTTGAGCGAGGACGATTCGCGCGGCCGTGGGAGCGCTCGGTCGGCGGCGTAGTTTCTCTGACGCTGAGCGAACTCGCTCTGTTTCTCGAAGGGAGCGACCTCATCGGAAGAAAATCACTGGCCCCACCCACCTTCGACCAGAAAGAACTTGCAGTGAAGATCTCGGTGTGAGCAATAGAGAAACGTGGTTTCCACCGTCGAGAAACTCGATGACCCCGCGCTGGTGAAGCAGGCGGCGCTGCTGCTTGAGAAGGAGAATGCGCGACTGCACGCGCGGCTACAGGAACTGATTGCCGAGAATGCCAAGCTCAAAGGCAACGACGCTCCCAAGCAGCTGCAATTGGAGATCGTGCGGTTGCAGGAGCAAATGGCGACGTTGCGGCAGGCGATGTTCGGGGCGTCGAGCGAGAAGCGCAAGGCGAGCGCAGAGCTGCCAGCGCCGCGCCCACCGCGCAATGGTCATGGGCCGCGCCAGCAGACCGAGTTGCCCGTCGAAGAGCATGCGCACGAATTGGTCGAGGCCGACCGCGTGTGTCCCGACTGCGGTGCGGTGCTTGCCGAGTGGGAAGGCCAGACGGAGGACTCCGAGGAGATCACGGTGGTGGAGCGGCACTTCATCGTACGCAAGCACCGACGAAAGAAGTACCGCTGTAAGCACGGCTGCGCACCGGTGACAGCGCCGGGGCCGCTCAAGCTCGTCGAGGGCGGGCGGTACTCGGTGGAGTTTGCCGTCTATGTCGCCATCGCCAAGTACCTGTACCACCTGCCCCTGGAGCGGCAGGTGAAGATGTACCTGGCCAACAGCCTCGTCGTCGACAGCCAGACGCTGTGGGATCAGATCGAAGCCCTGGCGAAGCATCTGGAGCCGAGCTACCAAGCCTTGCGTGACGAGGTCTTCGCATCGCCGCTCATCCACGCCGACGAGACGTACTGGCTGATGCTGAGCAAGGGCGCGGGAAAGAAATGGTACGCCTGGACGGTGGCATCGCCGTCAGCCGTGTACCATCGGATTTTCGACAGCCGCTCGACTGCGACGGCTCGGGAAGTCCTGGGCGATTACCACGGTAACGTGGTCGCCGACGGCTACGAGCCATATCAGACGGTGGCACGAGCCGGGCCGGACGGCGTGCCCCGGTACACGCTCGCATTTTGCTGGGCTCACGTACGTCGCAAGTACGTAAAGGCGGAGCCCTTTGCGCCGACGTGTGCCGAGGCCATCGCTTTGATCGGCAAGCTCTACGAGGTCGAACGGAACTTGCCGAATCCACACACGCTGACTGGCGCGGAGCAAGAGTCAGCGCTGGCCCACATCCTGGCAGTACGCCGCGAGCGATCCGCGCCCGTGGTCGAGGAAATTAAGGCGTGGGCCGGACGACAACAAGGTCTCCCCGAGAGCACCTTCCGCAAGGCCATCAAGTACATGCTGGATCTCTGGCACGGCCTGACGGTCTTTCTGGAGAATCCGTGGGTGCCGCTCGACAACAACCTGGTGGAGAGACAGATCAGGCCCTTGGTCGTGGGCCGCAAGAATCACTACGGTAGCAAGTCGAAGCGCGGGACCGAAGTGGCGGCACTCTTCTACTCGATGATCGAGACGGCACAGATGCGCGGAGAAGATCCAGCCGTGTATCTTCAACGGGCCGTCATGGCCGCCATCACCACGCCCGGCACGTCCACGCTGCCCACGACGACCGAGTAGTCGAGGAACCGGCGACGAACGTCATGCCGGCACCCTGGGGGCAGGGCGAGATCATACACTGGACTGACCACGACCAGGGTCGCGTGATGAGCGTTCCCTTGGATGGCGGTTCGCCCGTTGTGCTCGCTTCGGGCCAGCGTGGAGCCGAGGGAATCGCGGTCGACCCAGACAACCTTTACTGGGTCACGGCCATTGCCGGCACCCTGATGAAGCTGCCGCTAGGAAGCGGTCCTCCCGTCACGCTGATGAACGACCAGTCCGGCTCCGAGTTCATCGCCTTGGCGGCGTCAGGCATCTATTGGACCTCCGACGCAGCGTTGATGCCTAGCGCCCCTCACGCCGCAAAGCATCATGCAAGCATAGCGTCCGGGTGGAGAGAGAAGACTACGCGAGTACCATTAGTCGACGATCTGATGAGTGGAGTTGATCCGATTCACCGGACACTTGACGAAGGCACTACACTCAAGGAGTCCGGAACATGGCAAAGCGAAAACAGTACACCGACGAATTCAAGCGAGATGCAGTACGGCTGATGCGCAACCGT
>Ga0265342_10005163_pt1 | contig 10050 bp, 8 predicted proteins | sample 4CB327metaG_FD_203125 | JGI IMG/M metagenome (GOLD analysis project Ga0265342, IMG submission 203125) | Rhizosphere microbial communities from Carex aquatilis grown in University of Washington, Seatle, WA, United States - 4-CB3-27 metaG | ecosystem: Host-associated > Plants > Roots > Rhizosphere...
GCGCGCTCGATGCCGGCGATGCGCGGACGCATCGCGCTGTCCGGCGCGACCGTCGGCAATCGCCGCGCAACCAGGCCGATCAGCCGGTTCTCGCCAGGGGCGAGGTGGTCAAGATTGGCGCGCGCCTCAAATCGTGCCCATGCTTCGGCGGCGCCCGCATCGTCGGCGAGCGCAATGCGCAGGAGGTCGTCGATATCCGCGCTCGGCCAAGCCGACCGGAAAAGTGGCCTCAGCCATGTGCCGCTCACGTCGCCGGCGACCCGCTGCCGTCCGGAAGCGTTGCGTTGCGCCGGCGCATCGCGTTGCGCACCGCGACGAGGTAGCCGCGCGCCCGCTCGGCATCGAGCGCGTGGCTGAGACTGCCGGGCCGCACGCGGCGCATGGCGAGGATATCCTCGATCATTTCGTAGCGGTGGCCGAGGTCGCGGCTGCGGCTCAGCCAGTCGATGACCTCCCCCAGACGGCCGGGAAAGTCGTGAAAATCGCCGACGGCCCGCGCGGTCTCCGTCTTTAGCACCATTGTCGTACGCGTCCACAGCCGCCGCACCGCGCCGCTTCCCGCGGCGTCGGGGGGCTGACCGTCGCGGAATTCGCGCGCCAGACTGAAAACGCCGGCAAACTCCGGATTGCCGAGCAGCAGCTCGCCCTGAGTGGCCATCTTGTGGGGCAGCCAGATGTCGTCGGCGTCGAGCGTGGCGAAGTAGGGCGTCGCGACGCGATGAAAGCCGGTCGTGGTGGCGCCTCCCGGCCCGAGGTTGGCTTGCGACACCACCGTGACTGGCCCCGAACAGTTGCGCGCCACCGCCGCGGTCTGGTCGGTGGAGCCGTCGTCGACGACGATGATTGCCTCAGGCAGGATCGTCTGCGCCATCACAGAGGCGATGCTCTCACCGATGGTCAGCGCTGCATTGTGCGCGGGGATGACGACAGAATAGGAAAACGTCACGCGACAAAGTCCTTTTCCAGGTCGTGTCGGCTCAGGAAGAGTTCAGAAAACACGTCCGGGATCGCAGTGGCGCCCCTGAGACGCCGACGCGCTGCCCACTTGAGGCTGGCCAGCCAGAACTCGCGCTGTACCTCGTCGACGTTGAGGGTGACGTTGGCGTCGTGCCGCCGGTAGTAAGCCGCGATCGCGTCTTCGAGGTGGAGTCTCACCGGATGCGATATCGCCCGCAGGACAAAGTCGGTGTCGTCGCCCTGCCGGTAACTTTCGTCGAACGGGCCGAGCGCGCGGATAACGTCTGCCCGATACGTCGATGATTGCAGATAGGGCCCGCGCATGATCTTCGTGGGTGCGCCGGCGGCCGGGGCCTGCGTGGTTTCGTCGAACGCCGAAAACATCTCTACTAATCCATACACGGCTCCGATCGCCGGATCGGCGAGAAGGAGCGCACGTTGCCGCGCGAGGCGGCCCGGATAGGAGACGTCGTCGGCGTCCATGAAGGCGATGAAGCTGCTCTCCGGCCGCGCCAGTGCCACGCCGGTATTGCGGCCGGCGGCGATGCCCTTGCGGGCATTGGGGAAAAGGCGGATTTCGGGATAGCGTGCTGCCAATCGCGCCACGATGTCCCGTGTATGATCGGCCGAGCCATCGTCGACCACGACGATGTCGAGTGGGACGGCGTCGCGCTCGCGCAGCAACGACATCAGCGCCGGCTCGATGAAGCGTGCCGCGTTGAGCGCTGGCATGACGACGCTAACTTGCACGAAGCAACCCGCTGTCGAGGAAATCGCCGATCGCAGCCGCGATCTCGCGCGAATCTTCGGAAAGCTCGACGGTGAAGGCGGGCAGCCGCCGCGTCAGCTCTGCGAAGAACCGGAAGCCCTGAACCGAATCCCCGGGCAGTTGAAAGACGCCGGATGGCGCCAGCGCCAGCGCAGCCTGGTGCGCCGTCGCGCGCAAGATGCGCGTGCGGGTGCCATGCGTGATGCGCGGTATCAGCAGCGCCGTAATCTCCAGTCTTTCGGCGAGAGGGCGCGCCAGTTCGATTGGATCGAACTCGACCTTGCCGCGCCAGTTGAGCGGCCGCTCGCCGGGGTCGACGCCGGCGCGGGCGAGCCCTTCTCGATCCTGCTTGAAGGTGCGAAAGACCGGATAGGCGGTCGGCTCCGGGTCAAGCGACACCACAATGAAGTCGTCGCCGACGCTTTCCAGACCGTTCATCAGTCCTGCGATCGCCGTCCCCGATTTACCGGAGCCGCTCGCACCGACGATCAGCGCTCCACGGCCGTTGACGCCGAGCGTCGCAGCATGTGTCAAGCGCCAGCCGACGGAGGCGTAAGCCCAGTGAAGAAAAGGACGCAGCGGCGACGCGGTTTCCCAGGCCGGAATGCCGAGCGGCATCGGCAGCGATTGGACGCCTGTGCGCGTCGCCGGATCGTAGACCTGCCACGAATGCCGGTGATGGTAGAAGCCGCGCAAGCCGACGGCGGCGAGGGTTTGGTCGAATCCGCGCGAGAGAAAACCGGACGCTTCATCCCACCACTGCGGCATCGGCCAGTCCGGCGCGTCGGCGTCCATGGCGAAGATCTTCAGCTTGCCGAGAGGCGTCACCGCCGATGACGACGCCAAGACCCGTCGGCAAAGATCAACAAATACCTTGCTCGTGAACCTGATTTCAAGGTCGAGAGCGGGAAGCCTGAACTGAGCCTTTCCGAGTCTCGACGGGGCATAGTCTCTCGCGGCGTCGAGCAGGCGCCGGGCATAGTCAGCCAGATTGTCGATCGACACGACCTCGGCCGGCGCCGCCGCGACTGCCGCGCGCGCGGTCAGGGCTGCTGTCTGAGCTTTGGCCATCCTGCCTCGACGTCCACGTCGTGAACGGGATCGGCCGTGATGAGTTCGGCAAGATCGCTGAAGGCCTCCAGGCGCGGTGCCTCCGCCGGCCACGAGGCCCAAGGCACCGGGGTCGGCATCGCATCGGCTGGCGCCTCGCGTACGAGCTCCAGTGAGACCAGTTCACCAATGAATCTCAAGGCACCGTCAACCAATTCCGGACGCTCTGCCCTGAGGTGAGCCCGGATGGCGTCAACCGGCTGGCGGGCCGCGAGCAGCGTCCACAACATCCCGCCCGCACCGTGCACGCCATAGTAGTGACCATTCGCGAGGTTGAGGACGACCACCTGGCCATCGAAATCCTCAGCGACAATGTCCGGTGCATTGATTTCATACGCGCGCGCCAGCGCCTGCACCATCGTCAGCACCTCTTTCGTCAGATTGATAACGATTCCGGCGCCGTGCGGCAACCGATCGAGCACCCACCGCGGCATCGTGGCCTGTTGGCTGATACCGAGCTAGGGAAACGGGGCAAAAGCAGGGCGTTTATCCCCAACAAATGCGGCCGAGCGAGTCAGCCCTCGGATCGGCTCGGCGATAGTATCGATTTGAACGACCTGCGCGGTGGAGTATGGCCGGGTGCCGAACGACCAAAGGGTTCAAACGGCCGAGGCGGGAAGGCTGCTGGCCGATCTTGGATTTCGTCCTCCGGACGCCGATGAGGTGCGGGAAGTTGCGGAGCTGCGGGCGGCCGGAAGTCTCAGCCTTCCGCTGACCCCGGCCGAGGCATTGCTGCCGGTGACATTACTCAGCGCACAGCCCGTGATCTCCTATTCCGGTCTCTCGCGCGCGGCTCAGCTCGGTGCCGCCGGGGTAATGACGGGCGTTCGCGCCGCCGCGGACGGCTGGTTCCTCCTCTCGCCGACATGGACGATCGATGACGCGGATAAGGCCTTGTCTTTGCGTCGGCTTGCAATCCTGCACCGCCTCGCCAATCCCGGCCATCGGCTGATCTTCATGGGCAATACGCCCCAGGAGACCGAGCGCATGCAGGAGCTGGGGGAGGCGGCGTTCTTTTACAGCAAGCTGGCGAATGTAAGGGAGGACATCTTCCGTCCGCTGAACGGGATCGGGCGCGATCTCGACGCGATATACAACGCGCAGCTCGTCGCCTGGAAGCGCCATGATCTCAGTCTGGAGATTCCCCGCTGCGGCTTTCTCTTCTATCGCGACCGCGGGTTCGCCGACGCGGCGGCTGAGGAGGCGGAAATTCGCGCGCGCCACGCCGAAAAGGCGCCTGGGCACCAGTTTATCAATCAGCCCAGAACGAACGGTTCGCCTCGCCGTCTGAAACCCGCCGCAGTCAACCGTCACCTCAACCGCGCCCCGGTTGGCCTCTGCCTGTCCGAGAGGGAGGGGGCGATGTTCGTCAGTATGGAATACCAGATGGCAGGTCTGGGAATCGTAACCACACCGTCCATAGGCGGGCGCGAGATCTATTTCGATGGTGACTACTGTTTGACCGTGCCGGCTGACCCGCGTGCGGTCAGGGATGCTGTCACTGCTATCAAGGCGCGCGGTGTCCCGCCGGAGCACATCCGGTCTGCGACCCTGAAGCGCGTCGACGCCGACCGTCGACGTTTCCTCGCGTTGCTTGATCGCATCGTCGCGACGAGTGGACGACGGCCGCGCTTCGGTCAGCGCTGGCTTTTCGATCAGCCGGTCATGATGCGCTGGTATCCGGCCCACCGAGCGATCAGCCGTGTCGTACAAGGACGCGTCGATGCCTATACCCCCCGGCGGCTGCGCTATTGGACCGCCAGGTTTGGCGTGTCGCTGAGAACGCCGAGCAGCGGACACTCGGTGACGCCATAAGCAATTGCCGCCCCGATCGCCTAGAACGCGGCGATGCCGGTGATGGCGCGTCCGAGGATGAGGGCGTGGATGTCGCCGGTGCCCTCGTAGGTGTTGACGGTTTCGAGGTTGGCGGCGTGGCGCATGACGTGGAACTCGGCGGCGATGCCATTGCCGCCGTGCATGTCGCGGGCCTCGCGGGCGATGGCGAGCGCTTTGGCCGCGTTGTTGCGCTTGATGAGCGAGATCATCTCCGGCGCGGCGCGGCCTTCCTCGAACAGGCGCCCGACGCGCAAGGCAGCTTCCAGCCCGAGCGCGATGTCGGTCGCCATGTCGGCGAGCTTCTTCTGGACGAGCTGCGTGGCGGCGAGCGGCCGCCCGAACTGCTGGCGGTCGAGGGTGTACTGGCGGGCCGCCGCGAAGCAGGCCTCTGCCGCACCCGTCGCGCCCCAGGCGATGCCGTAGCGCGCGCGGTTGAGACAGCCGAACGGCCCGGACAGGCCGGATGCGTTGGGAAGCAGGTTCGCCTCCGGGACGACAACGCCCTCCATGGCGATCTCACCGGTAATCGAGGCACGCAGCGACAGCTTGCCCTCGATCTTGGCGGTGGTGAGCCCCTTCATGCCGCGCTCGAGGATGAAGCCGCGGATCGCGCCGCCATGCGCGTCAGACTTGGCCCACACCACCATGACGTCGGCGATGGGGGCGTTGGTGATCCACATCTTGGCGCCGGACAGGCGATAGCCATCCGCGACCTTCTCCGCCTTCGTCCGCATCGAGCCGGGATCGGAGCCGGCGCCGGGCTCGGTGAGGCCGAAGCAGCCGATGCTCTCGCCGGTGGCGAGCTTCGGCAGGTATTTCCGGCGCTGCTCTTCGCTGCCGTAGGCGTGGATCGGGTACATCACCAGCGACGATTGCACGCTCATCGCTGAGCGATAGCCGGAATCGACGCGCTCCACCTCACGCGCCACCAGACCATAGGCGACATAGCCGAGGCCGGCGCCGCCGTACTCCTCGGGCAGGGTTGAGCCGAGCAGCCCGAGTGCGCCCATCTCGGTCATGATCTCGGCGTCGAAGCGTTCTTCAAGATAGGCAGAGGTTACACGCGGCAGGAGCTTGTCGCGGGCGTAGTCGCGCGCTGTGTCGCGCACCATGCGCTCGTCCCCGGTCAGTTCGGCATCGAGTAGAAGCGGGTCGGCCCAGTCGAACGACGCCTTCGCCTTGACGGGATCGCTCATGGCAGCACTCACGCGATGTCGAACTTGACGCCCTGCGCCAGCGGCAGGTCGCGTCCATAGTTGATGGCGCTGGTCTGCCGGCGCATGTAGCCCTTCCAGGCGTCCGAGCCCGACTCGCGGCCGCCGCCCGTCTCCTTCTCGCCGCCGAACGCGCCGCCGATCTCGGCCCCTGATGTGCCCATGTTGACGTTGGCCATGCCGCAGTCGGATCCGATGGCTGACAGGAAGCGCTCGACCTCGCGCATGTCGGTCGAGAAGATGGACGAGGAAAGGCCCTGTGGCACGCCATTGTGGAGCGCGATGGCCTCATCGATGGCGTCGTAGCGCAGCACATAGAGGATGGGCGCAAAGGTTTCCGCGAGCACCGGCCCAGCATGCACCGGCATTTCGACCAGTCCCGGCGCGACGTAGAAGGCTTCGGGGAACTCGTCCTGTCTCACCCGCCGTCCGCCGCTGACCGTGCCGCCGAGGCTGACCGCGTCGCCAAGTGCGGCTTGCATCTTGTCGAAGGCGGCGCCGTCGATCAGCGGGCCGACCAGCGTGGAGGCCTCGCGCGGATCGCCGACGACAGCGCTCCCCCACACCCGCTTCAGCCGCGCCACGATCTGGTCGTAGACGTCGTTGTGCACGATGAGGCGGCGCATGGTGGTGCAGCGCTGCCCGGCAGTCCCCATCGCCGAGAAGGCCACGGCCCGCACGACCAGGTCGAGGTCGGCGCTGGGTGAGACGACCGAGCCGTTGTTGCCGCCAAGTTCGAGGATGGCGCGGCCAAAGCGCTTCGCCAGCCGCTCGCCGACGATGCGGCCCATGGCGGTCGAACCGGTGGCCGAGACCACCGGCACGCGCGGATCGTCGGTGAGCGCTGCCCCGACCTCGCGTCCGCCGATGAGCACGCTCACCAGATTCTTCGGCGCGTCGCCGAAGCGCGCGGCCGCACGATTGAACAGCGCCTCGACCGCGAGCGCGGTAAGCGGCGTCTTCTCCGATGGTTTCCAGATCACCGGGTCGCCGCACACCAGCGCCAGCGCCGCATTCCACGACCACACCGCGACCGGGAAGTTGAACGCCGAGATCACCCCGACCGGGCCGATCGGGTGCCACTGCTCGAGGATGCGGTGGTCGCGCCGCTCCGACACGATGCTGCGCCCGTAGAGCTGCCTGGACAGGCCGACCGCGAAGTCGCAGATGTCGATCATCTCCTGTACTTCGCCCAGCCCCTCCGAGAGCACCTTGCCCGCCTCGATGGTGACCAGACGACCGAGATCGTCCTTTGCCGTCCGCAGTTCCTCGCCGAGCAGACGGACCAGCTCGCCGCGCCGCGGCGCCGGCGTCGTCCGCCATGCGTGGAAAGCCTCCACCGCCTCGCCGACCCTCGCCGATACCTCGCCGGCATCGGCTTCCTTCAGACGGGCGATGGTCTCTCCAGTGATCGGCGAATGCACCGGAAGCGCGTCGTCCCCGAACCGCCGGGCGTCGACGCCCAGCTTCTTCAGGAGTGTCGCCGCCTCGTTGGCCACCGGGGCGGGGCGCTGGGAAACGTTCATGGGGGCCTCGTTCTTCTTGTCCGTGCCGGACCAGGGCCGGACAAGCCATGGTCAATGCATCGTTGCTTGCTTCTTCCTTAGCAGATTTCGCAACAGGGCCCGCTATCGGTGGCGCGCGCCGGCCCTTAGAGTGGCGGCATGGCGACGGACATCCCCTTCGTTGCGCCCGAGCGGCGCATTTACGTGCTGGTGGCGGCGATTCTCGCCTCGGCCATGGGGTTCATCGATGGCTCGGTCATCTCGATCGCGACGCCGGCCATCCGTGAAAATCTGGGCGCCACGCTGGCCGATGCACAGTGGGTATCCAACGCCTACTTGCTGCTTCTCTCTTCCGTTTTGCTCCTCGGCGGCGCCGCCGGCGACCGTTTCGGCATACGCTCGGTGTTCTCGGGAGGCATAGCGCTTTTTGTGGTGGCATCACTGGCCTCCGCGATGGCGCCGACGCCGGGCTTTCTGATCGCCGCGCGCGCCGTTCAGGGACTGGGAGCCGCCTTCATGGTTCCCTCGAGCCTCGCGATCATCGCCAAGGCCTATCCGCGCGACGAGCGTGGCGGGGCCATCGGCATATGGTCATCGGCGTCCTCGTTTTTCACCATCGCCGGCCCGGTGGTTGCGGGATTCCTGCTCACGACTCTGGGCAACGCAAGCTGGCGGCTGGTGTTCGCGGTAAACCTGCCGCTGGGGCTGGTCTCGCTTGCGCTGCTCTTCTGGAAGGTGCCCGCCGATCGGCCGGAAGAGGGCAGGCGACTGGATGTTGCCGGCGCGGCGCTGGCTACGCTGGCGCTTTTGCTCATTGCGTTGGCGCTGACCGGCGAAAGCACGCCGTCCGCCTGGCGCGGCGGTTTCGCCATCGCTGGTCTGGCATTCGCTGTGGCGTTCGTGGCATGGGAGGCCAGAGCACCGGCGCCGATGGTGCCGCTTGCCCTGTTCCGTGACAAGGCGTTCGCCGGTGCCCAGGGCCTGACTTTCGCGCTCTATTTCGCGCTGGCGGCCATCACGTTTTATCTGCCGACAACGCTGATCGCCGGCTGGGGCGTGACCCCGGCAGAGGTATCGCTGGTGCTGCTGCCGCTCGGCATCATGCTGACGATCCTGTCGCCGCTCGCCGGCCGCTGGTCGGACCGCGTTGGCCCGGGACCGATGATTGCGATCGGCAGTGCTGTCGTGGCTCTCGCTTTCCTGGTGCTCGGCGTTCTTGCGGGAACACACGACCTCTGGCGCGTGGTGCTGCCGACCATGCTTCTGTTCGGCCTCGGCATGAGCTTTGTGGTGTCGCCGCTGTCCACTGCGGTGATGACCTCGGTGGTCGATCGCGATACCGGCACCGCTTCCGGCATCAATAACGCCGTCGCGCGCGTCGCCGGGTTGCTCGCGGTCGCCAGCATGGGGTGGCTTGGCGCGGCGGTCTTCGCGGCCGCGATGGGCGGTGCCGCAAGCGGCCTGTCGTTCGGCGCGCCGGTATCGGGCGGACTCAGTCCCGGGCCGGTGGCGGCGACGGATCGCGCCTTTGCCGCGATAGCATATGTGACCGCGGCGCTCTCGCTTATCTCCGCGGTCATTGCCTGGTTCACCCTGGAACGGCGGAAACTTGTCCGCGCCGCTTAAGGCGGGCCCGCCTCCGGCGAGGCGAGGGCGTGCCTGCCGGCCCGATGCACTTCGTACACCATCAAGAGGCCGAGCGTCGCGGCGAGCCCACCGATCAGAAATACGGCCGCGTAGCCTGAGCGGTCGGCAAGCATCCCGACGACCGGCCCGGTAGCGCCATAGGCGAGATCCTGGAACGCGGCAAAGCCGCCGAAGGCGGTACCGCGCAGATGTGGCGGCACGCGTTTGACGACCTCCGCCCCCATCGACGGGAACACCAGCGAGCAACCGAGCCCGGTAAGCAGCGCCCCGGCCAGGGCGATCCCGGGCGAGGGGGCCAGCCAGAGAAGGTATTGGCCCAGGGCTTCAACCGCCAGCGACACCGCCGCTACGGGCACGCCGCCGATCCTGTCGGGCAGATGGCCGAACAGGAAGCGGACCAGCACGAACCCGGTGCCGAAGAAGGTGAGGCCGAGCCCGGCGTAGGGCCAGCCGCGGCTGAAGAAATAGAGCGTGAAGAAAGCCCCCAGCGCGGCGAAGCCGACACCTTGCAGCCCGACCGCCGCACCCTCGCGCCAGATGCTTCCGACAATGCGCAGGAACGATTCGCGTCGTCCGGCCACCGGCAGCACGGGCGGCAGCGGGAAGGTAATGAGGATGCCGACCACCGGCAGGACGACGCAGATCGCCATCAGTCCGCCGAAGCCCATCCGGCTGAGTAGAAACAGGCCGAGCGGCCCGCCGACGGCGAACGCCCCGTACATGCCGGCCCCGACCAGCGATATTACTCTGCCGGAACGCGCGTGACCCGCGAGCCCGATCGCCCAGCTCACCATCCCGACCAGGCCGTAGCTCTCGCCGATGCCGAGCAGCAGACGGCCCACGATCAGGATTGCGTACGCGGCAGGGACTGGAAGGCCGGGCAGCGCCGCGAGAAGGCAGATCGCGCCGGCCACCATGTAGATGACGAGGCCGCGTTGCATCGCGACCTTTCCGCCCACGCGGTCTGAGCTGCCGCCAGCCATACCGCGCGTGAGGATGGTCGAAAGGAAGG
>Ga0265342_10005166_pt1 | contig 10049 bp, 6 predicted proteins | sample 4CB327metaG_FD_203125 | JGI IMG/M metagenome (GOLD analysis project Ga0265342, IMG submission 203125) | Rhizosphere microbial communities from Carex aquatilis grown in University of Washington, Seatle, WA, United States - 4-CB3-27 metaG | ecosystem: Host-associated > Plants > Roots > Rhizosphere...
CCGGAACCAGCCAGCGACGCAGGGCGATTCATGAAACCGGCGCTACCACTTGGCGATGAGGCTGGCCCGCGCTAGGACTTCTGCGATCATGAAAATCACTGACCTATTCGCCTCAGGCAAACGCCTGTTCTCTTTCGAATTCTTTCCACCCAAGACCGAGGCCGGGGCAGCCAACCTTGCGCGCACGATCCGTGACCTCAAAGAGCTGGCGCCGGACTTCGTGTCCGTCACCTACGGCGCCGGCGGCTCGACGCGCGACCGCACCGTGGATCTGGTGACGCGCATCCAGCGCGAAGAAGGCATGCGTGCCATGGCCCACCTGACGGCCGTGGCCGCAACCCGCGAACAGCTCGCGTCCCTCGTCGATCACTTGGTCGACAGTGGCATCGAGAACATGATTCCCTTGCGCGGAGATCCTCCAACCGATGCCCAGGACTTCGTACAACCACCCGGAGGATTTCTACACGCTTCGGACCTGGTGGAATTCATCCGACGGCGCCATGGAAGCCGGCTGTGCCTGGCTGGGGCCGGATATCCCGAGGGGCACCCGCAGTGCCGCGACCTCGACCGTGACATGGAGAATCTGGTCGTCAAGGTACGGGCCGGCATCGACTTCATCGTCACCCAGCTCTTCTTCGACAACCGCTACTACTTCGACTTCGTGGCACGCGCACGCAAGGCCGGCATCACGATTCCCATCATTCCGGGCATCATGCCCATCACCGACGCCGCCCAAATCGAGCGCATCACGCGCATGTGCGGAGCCACCGTGCCGCCTCTGCTACGCTCGGAGCTCGACCGGCAGCGCGAAGACCCGGCGGCCACCATGCAGCTTGGCCTTGCCCAGGCCACCGCCCAATGCATCGGGCTTCTCGCCGGCGGCGCGCCCGGCATCCACTTCTACACGCTCAACCAGTCGCCAGCCACACGCATGATCCTGACCGCCCTGCGCATCGCCCATCTTGGATAGCTACTTCCTCGTGAGAAGCTCACGCTTCGCTGGCTTTGCCGGCGACGAACCATCGCGGGAGGGTTTGGCGAGGCCGAGCGCAGCGAGGAGGCAGGGGCAGGGGGGGTAGGTGCCGAGTGCGAAGCTAACCCTCCCAGGGTTCCCATCTCAAACGTGCGCCAGCTCTGCCTCGACGATACGCTTGACCATGGCCGGATCGAACTTGCCCTTGTTCGACTTCATGATATCGCCCATGACCTTGCCGGCCTGCTTGGGATCGGAGACGGCCATGCGGGCGATGGCTTCTTTGGCCGCTGCGCGCACCTCATCCTCGCCCGCCATCTTGGGCAAGAATCGACTGCACAGCTCGATCTCGAAATCGAGCTGCGGCAGATTCTCTATCCCGCGCGGCCCCAGGCCCGCGTATTCCTCGCGCGCCTTGCGCAGCTGCTTCTGGTAGGCGGTGATGACGTCAAGCCAAAGCGCGTCGTCGAGCTCGCCCTTGAATCCGGCGGCAGTCCGCCGCTCCATGTGCTTGGTCTTGATCATCCGGACGCAGTCCGCAGTGCGGGCATCTTTGCTGCGCATGGCCTCTTTGAGCAGATCTTGTAGCTGGGTTTCGACCGACATCGTTTTCTCCTGTCTGGAAGTTCGCATGGCCGAGCCTGCCCCGTGAAGCATATTCACACCTGGAGCGCGCGTTTACACCACATCCATTCGAATGGGTAAGGACGAACGTCAGTAATATCGAAGAGTTAGCCTCGCGTGGCGTTGGCTTCGGTCTTGCTGTTGGAGTGATCGAGAACAACCACAGCAGGGGAATCCAATGTCGCGCATCGCTGCATCCATCGCCATCTTGCTTACTGCCGCCCTGGCGGGACGTGGTGCGCAGGCTCAGGGGACAGCCGGTCCGGGCATGCCCGAGGGCTACGCGGCCGCGCAGAACGACCCGGCTGGGGCAGCGATGCCGGCCGACTATGACCCGCCCACCGGCCCAGAGCAGGAAGGCCCGGCGCCGCCCATACCGCCTTTCGTCGACAGTCCTCCGGTGCCAGCTTCGGGCGGCGGCTACTGCTTCGAGGGTCCGCATCCCGTCGATAGCAGGGTCGAACCCGGCGTCACCTGGGACGCCACGACGGGTCGGCACATGCACGGCTATCCTCCCTTTGACCTGCGCCTGTTCAACTTTCAGAACGGCTGCTACTACTTCATCGGCGACCCGACGGACTTCGGCTACGCCGGCGACACCTTCAGCTACTACGGCGCACACCCTATCCTTGCGGGCTACGGCGGCGGCTGGTGCTTCATGATTGGCCCCCACCGGCACTTCTGGAGGCCCTGGTCTTCGCTCTTTGTCACCGTCGGTCCGTGGTTCTACTGGGAAGGGCCGTTCGATCCATTCTTCTGGACCTACTGGCCGTACTATCACTTCTACTATCGCACCCACTATCCTCATTACTACGCCCGCGGCGCCTTCTTCCGCGGACACACGGTGGCACCCAGAATCACCTCCGTTCCAAGACCGCAACGCTACGGGAGTGCCTGGCACGGCAATGGTGGCGCCTACCGAGCTGGACCCATGGCACCTCACGGGGCCGCGCCAGCACCAGGCGGCGCGTACCGGGCCGCCCCAACCGCCCCACACGGGGCAGCGCCCGTACCTAACATGAACCGAGCGGCGCCCATGGCACCACGAGCCGGAACACCGGCTCCAAGCGGGGGTATCGCCCCGCACAACTTCTCGGCACCAGCAGCGCCCCGTAGCGGAGGCGGGGCTCATTTCGGTGGTGGCGGCCACTTCCGGCGCTAGGACCGCCTCACGGAAGTTCGTAGCTGGTTGAACGGCCGCAACCGGCGGCCGGAGCCGGCATCCGGAACCGGTCCCGAAACCTCAGCGCGGGACGCTGCTCACGGTCAGGCGGGTACCGGTGGATCGCCCGTAAATCTCGGGCATGTACATCGCCTCGGCGCGCGCCGGGGGCAGAGAGAACTCGCCGGGCGTGACGGCCCGCAATTGCACGGTGTGCCTGTGCTCACCCGGGCTCAACTGGTCGATGAAGAGCAGGACACGATCGGGGTGGCGCTCCTCGTGACTGGTCATGCGGCCGCCCTCGCTATCTAGGCGTGAGGCGCCGTGACCCTTGCCCAGGTTGTCCAGCACGGGCTCGAGCCCGGCAGGAACCGGCACCTCGATGGCCACGTAGGAGAGCGGGGCACGATTTCTGAGCGTGAGGTCGAATGCCACTGCCTCGCCAAGAGGAATCGCAGCAGAGGCGTCGCCGTGACGGAGGCGCACCTGGCGCTCGATGGTCAGTCCCTGGTCGCGCGACGGTGGCTCGTTGCCCAGCTCCTGCCACTCGGTGCCGAGGCGATAGTACAGGCGCCCCTCTCCTTGCCGCTGCAGGACCACGGACGCGGGCTGCGGCAAGGGTAGGAGCTGCGCCATGGGGAGAAAGCCGCTCTTCTCGGGCAAGTCCGCCGTGAGCTTGGCTTCGACCATCGGCCGATTGCCGACCCAGGCGCGCGCCGAGAAGCTCGGTCGCGCGGCCTCGAAGCGGCGCGCATACTCGAGCACAGCCAGCAGGGCGTAAGCGTTCTCCTGGGTGTTGCGCCACCGCCCGCCGTTGCGCGCTTCGAGCAGACCGCGCACCAGCTTGGCTACCAGGGGATGCTCGGGGTGGATCTGCATGAGCACGCGCAACGCCATGGCGTCGCTGCGATTCTGCGAATGAAAGAGGTAGTCCCACTCCGAGCTCGCGCGCTCGCGCACATGCGCGGTGGCGGGCAGCTCGCTCATGGACGAAAGCAGCTCTTCGACCATGACGGAGGTACGCGCGTCGCCGGTGCGGGCCAGAGCGCTCAGCAAGAGCGAGCGAGCAAATCCTGGCAGGACGGCACGCCCAGCCACGGCCTCGTCCAGCGCGGCCTTGGGCAGGGGCCGCCCGGCTTCGGCCAGCACTTGCAGCGCAATGGCCCGCTCACTGGGAAAGACCGAGGATGCGGCCCAGGGCAGATCGCCGGCGCGAGCCGCGCCCCCCTTCTCTACCCAGCCGGCCAGGTAGTCGAGGGCGTGCTCGAGAGCAGGCGCGGGAACGGCGGCGCCACCTTGCTTGGCCAGGAAGAGGATCCAGGTAGCGAAGGCCGTGGCGTAGGGATGAACTTTCTCTTCGCCCGGCCAGTAGGCAAAGCCACCCGAAGCAGTCTGCATGGAGAGCGTGCGTTCGAGGCCCATGGTGAGCCGCCGCTCCGCCTCGGTCCCGTCGAGCCCGAAGCGCTGACCAAGCTCGCGGGCCGCAACCAGGGAAAGGACGCGGCTGGAGGTCTGCTCGATGCAGCCGTAGGGATAGTCGAGCAGGTACTGGAAGGCGTCTTGGAGCTCGCCGAGCAGCGACGTAGAGAACGAGACCGAGATGCCGCCCACGCCCGGTGCGACCGCGGCCGGGAAGCGCGCCGCCACCGCCACTGGCGCGGCCGTGTCCAGGGTACCGTAGTGGGCCGTGTGTTCGACCAGGGTGGGCTCGACCACGACGGGCACGGGCAAGCGGACGGCGTCGCTCAGGGTTTCGCCACTTTCGGGCACGAAGCGGGCGCGCAGCTCCACGCTGGCGGTGCCGGCTCGTACGGCCAGGACCTGGAAGGGCAGACGCAGCTGCGCGCCTGCCGCGAGACTTGCTTCAGTCGTCGCTTGGCCGAGCAAGGTCAGCACCTTTGCTTCCTTCCCAAGACTGGCATCGACCACCACGCGCCCGGCCTGGCCGCTCTGGTTTTGCACGATGGCCGCGATCTCCGCCGTGTCGCCCGGCCGCATCTGCCGCGGTAGCGACGGCCGCAAGATGAACGGCGAGCTGACAACCACGCTGGCCTCGCCCACACCGAAGCGCCCAGGGGTCACGCCATCGGCGAGCGGCGCGGACGCAATCGCCGTGACCCGGAAGGTGGTCAGGTTGTCCGGCAGGCGGCCCTCGACGCGCGCCTGGCCCGCGTCGTCGAGGCGGACGTCCCCCAGGAAGATCGGCGTGGTCTCGAAATGCGCCCGCGCGGGCGGTGGCAGCCCGGCGCGGCCCACGCCGCCATAGCCCGCGCTGCCGCCACCATAGCCCGAACCCAGTAGGCCCAGGCCGCCGCGGCCGTAGCCGCAGCCGTCCGTATCCAGCAGGGGATCGGTCGCCGCGGGCGTGTAGGCATGCAAGAGCGAAGAGAATTCATGCGTCGTCGCGGTCTCGCTACCTCGGCGGGGCAAGAAATGCTCGAGGGGACTTTTCACTCGGTAGTCGCCGAGCGAGAGCACGGCTTCGTCCACCGCCCACAGCGCCACGTGTCCCGCGTTCACGGGCTTGTCGTCGACGCCCTTCACCTCGACGGAGATCGGAAGGGTCTGTGCGGGACGTGCGCGGGCCGGGACCGAGACAGTGACCCTCAGCTCGCGATGCGCGCTCGAAACGGCGATGTGCTGGCTCCTCTGCTCGACCTTGGGATGGTCCTCACCACTCTGGCACACCGTGAGCACCTCCAGCTCGACCTGCGGTGTCCAGGTATCATCCACCACGAAGTCCAGGGCCGCGCCGTGGTCGGCCAGGAGGAACTCGTGCTGCTCGCGAATGCCGGCGCGTTCGAGCAGAGCGATACCGCCGCCCGAGGCGCACGGGCTGGCTACGGTCACGCTCACGTGGTCGCCGGGAGCGATTGCGTGGTCCGGTCTCTCGGCGCTGCCCACGCGCGCGACTTGCAGCTCAAGCCGCGTGGGAATGCCGTCGTCGAGCTTGGTCGCCGCCTTGCGCGCCGAGGCCTTGGGATTGTCCCAGGCGAAGAACTGCGCCTGGGTCGTGGCGACGCGGCTGCCGTCTTGGGCGCTGGCCTCGATGGCGTATCCGCCCTTTTGTAGCCGCTCCACGCGGCACACGGCGTCCTTGTCCGCGCTGGCCGTGAGATGGCAGTTGGCCGCGACTTCCTTTCGCTCTTGCCAGCGCGTTCGCTCGCGCCCGTCCACCTGCGTGTGGATTTCCTCTCGCCAGGTACGCGTGACCTTCACCTCCACCCCGCTCGCGCCTCGGCGCTGGCCATCGATGGTCAGGGCGCGAACCGGAATGGTGGCGGGCTCTCCCTCGTAGACCCCGAAGGGCGGCCGCACTGCCAGGTAGAAGCTGGCAGGGTGGATGCGCACGCTGCTCTCGGCGCCTATGGCCTGCTGGCTGGCATCGGTGACCTCGACGTCGACCGAGCACAGTAGGCTCTTGAGATCCGCGGTCTCGAGCGCGGGTGTGAATTCCACGCTGCCGCTTGCGCCCTTGGCCTCGGACACGATCGTGCGAGGCCAGCTCGTTGAGCGGACCTTGCGGACTTTGACGGCGTAGTCGCCGCCGGCCACCCACCCCGAGACCAGGCCAGGCACCGCGTAGGGCGAAAGGCGGCAGTGGCTGGAATACGCTACCTCTCCGAAGGTCACGGGAGCGCCCGAGTAGTGGCTGGCGCGCACGCGGATCGGCGCACGCTCGCCGATCAGGATGGAATCGCGCGCGGGCTGCGCCGTGACCTCAAACTCCGGGGTGCGGAAGTCCTCGAGCTTGGCGTAGGCATTGGCTGTCGCGCCCTGGGCGAGCGCGGTCACGTGCAAGCTGCCCAGGCGTGTGCCCTTGGCAATGGGCAGGCGGGTCCAAAACTTCCCCTGTCCGTCCAAGCTCAACGACTGCTCGGCCACCACCTTCTCGTTCACGTCGGACACGCGCAGCACCACCGGAGTTCCTTCGGGCAAAAGCCGAAGTCCGCTGCTGGCGAAGGGCGTATCGACCAGGGCGAAGCCCACCAGCGCGATGGACTCCTCTGGCCGGTAGGCATCTCGGTCGGGGGTGATAGTCAGCATCAGGTTCTCACCCTTGTGAAGCAAATCGGCCTTATCATCATGCTTTCCCATCCCGTAGAGGGCCGCGGGCGGCACCAGCGCGTGGTCATGCGTGGCGGGATCCAGGATCACCAAGGGCACGTGGTCGGCAGGCAGGTGCTCCGCCTGCCAGGGCAATACCAGAAGTCCCTGCTCGTCAGTGTGGCCGAGCAACACCTGTTCGCTTTCCCCGAGGCGGGTCACCGTGGCGCCCCCGACCGGACGTGCGTCGGAAAGACGAACGACCTTGATCACCGAGCGGGTCAGCGACTGAAAGGCCACAGGGCCGAGGTCGGTCCGGCGCAAGAGGGCCTGCAGGCTGGCGGGCATCTTGAGCGGCGCCGCGTTCTTGGGCGTCGGAACCAAGGCCGAGGGCGCGGCCTCGACGAGAATCGTGCCGCGCACGTCCCCGACCAGATCCCTGAGGTCAATGGCCAGGTCCGACCAATAGGTCGGCGCCTTCACAGCCAGAGGATAGTCGCGCACCACGATGTCCTTGGCCGGTACGCCGAGATCCTCGAAAGGGTGCGACGTCTTCTTGCCGCCCCCGGCGAACAGCACGCGAGCTGCACGAGCCGGATCGAGAACTGCGGCCCGCACGCGCAGGCTCTGCACCCAGCGCGTGGTCACGCCGAATACCGGCGGCGTGCCGATGGAAAAGATCCCGTCGCCGGACATCTTCAAGCTGGGCTCGCCCGCGAGAGAAATGGGTCCCGTCCACGGCTGGCCGGAAGTGCCGTCGCCCACGGTGTAGCCGTTTACGTCGCGCAGTTGGGGATCGATGCGAACGGTGTAGGTCCGCGCCGGCACGAAGGCGCCGCGGATCTCGACTTCGTGGCCGCCCTTCTCTTCCCAGTCATCGGTCAGTTCGACCACGGTCTTGGGCGGCCGGGGAGCGATGTGAATGCGAGAGAGCTGGGAGCGGGAGATGCGCTCGCTCAGGCTCAGGACAAATCGGCTGTCCGCGCAAAAGCCCTCTTCTCCGCGCAGCGACTCGATTCGCAACGGCCCCGGCGTCTTCCAGGTCAGCCGCCAGGGCGCCGCCGACGGCACCGGCCCCAGGCGTCCGACCAGACCCGCCGCGACCTCAATGGCGATCTCGCGCTCCGCTGGCCAGACTGACACGGGCCGCACCAGAAACAGACGGTTCTTCAGCGACTCGTCGTCTTCGAGCAACTGGCTCGCCCATGACCAACGCTTGAGGTCGCGCGGGCTCGCTGCATCCACGCGCACGGCGAGCGGGCCGGCGGTCTCGCCGAGCGAGCGTGCAGTGAGCACCTTGCGCAGCTCCGTCGCTGCCACGGGCTGGGTCAGCTTGAGCAGCACCCCTTGCCGGCGAGACCAGTCATCGGGCTGCGCGTCCTTCTCCGGATAGGAATCCGCGATGCCAGGCCCCGGCGTCTCGAAGGCAAAGGCAAGAGGATGTTCGGCAAAGAGTCGCTTGAGCGCGTCGTTGGCCGAGGGCAAGACCTCGACGCGAACCCGGTAGCGCTGGGCCGGGGCTAGGTCCTCCGGCTCGAAGACCAGCAGCTCGGTGGTGCGCCACCGCGTGCGCCCCTTGGCCTTTGGCGCCAGCACGATGCGCACCTCCGGCTCGGCCAGCATGGCCTGCCCCAGGGGCGCAACCTGCTGGTTGAACCGTACGCGAGGCTCCGCGCGCACATCGCTCGGCCCCGTGGGACCAAACTCCACCACCGCCAGCGGCGGCGCCGGCGCCAAGGCGGGAGGCATGCCCGGCGCCAGCGCCGCTTCGAAAACCAGCGCCGGCCCGGTCGCCGGGGGCGGGTTCTGTTGGTTGGCCACCGCGGGAGGCGGTCCCAGCCGCGGCGAAGGCTGGCAGGCAGCCAGCAGCAGCAGACAGAGTGCAGCCCATGACCTCCGTACGCCAGCAGCAACGTTCGCCATGTCTAGCATGTCCAGATAGACAACTGGCCACGCCTAAGGTTCGCAGGATTCGGACAAGGAAGATTGGCCAACGCAACGGGGACGACCAGCCCGCCGGTCTATGCCTGCCCAACCGTGCAGCTCTGGTCGCCGCAGAGGCATCGGCGTAGAATCGCAGCGCCGCTTGGCGGTGTCCAGACCGCTGCACGGCAAAGCGTTCGACAGACGAAGTAACTGCAGGCGGAGCCCTATGGATCACAGAATCAAGATTGCCTTTGTCGCGCTCGTGCTGACGCAAATTGCTCATTCAGTCGAGGAGTATGCCTTTCGATTTTACGTGGTCTTTCCGCCTGCTCGACTCCTCAACGAGCTCTTGCCTGGGTTCACGCGTCCCGGATTCGTGATCTTCAACATACTTCTCGCTTGTTTTGGCCTGTGGTGCTTCTTCTTCAGAGTCCGCCCCGTCACCAAGTCCGCGCGAAGATGGATTTGGCTCTGGGTTGTCATCGAGCTCTTCAATGGATTCGGTCACCCTGGGTGGGCAATCGCGGCCCGTACCTACATTCCGGGTCTGGCCACGTCTGTGGTGCTCCTCGGCCTCGCGGCATATCTGCTTCACCTCCTCAGGGGCAAGCCCAAAGAAGCACCCGAATGACCTGCACTGTTCAACTTCAATGGCATCCCCCGGCCACGGGTACCCAAGACAACGCCCACCATCCAAGAGCTGCTCGGCCATCGCGACGTGAGCACGACCATGATCTACCCCCACGTCCTCAATCGCGGCAACCTTGGCGTACGCAGACCACTCGACCGCTAAAACGCAGCGCCCGCCCGCGGACGGAATCCTGCTTACGAAGCGGCCACGGAACCCCAAGGATCAAACCGCGATCGCCAACAGCGCGAAAACGCAGGGATTCGAGGCCCCGGCCCGCCCGCAAAAACCACCCCCCGCCGCTGCCCTAATGTTATTCTTCGCAGGTGATCACCTAGTTGGACGGACGAAGATGCTTTGGGTAGGTATCACTCTTGTCGGACTCGCGGTCGCGGCCCTGAATGTTTGGGGAACGCTGCGGATCTGGCGCAGCGGCATCTATGAGCGCGGGCAACTTGTGGCCCAGACAGCATTCATTTGGATCCTGCCCGGGGCAGTGATCGCGGTCGTTTCGATGTTGAGCAGCGACAACCCACGCCACTCTGGTGATTCTACTTCAGCGAATCCGCAAGATCCGAACGCCGATGCCATGAACGGTACGGTGGGGCACGACTCGCACTGACCGCCGTCCAACATGCCGTTGCAGCTGACAAGGGCCTGTCAACTCTCGGCCGGTGGTCAACGAGCCG
>Ga0265342_10005168_pt1 | contig 10046 bp, 8 predicted proteins | sample 4CB327metaG_FD_203125 | JGI IMG/M metagenome (GOLD analysis project Ga0265342, IMG submission 203125) | Rhizosphere microbial communities from Carex aquatilis grown in University of Washington, Seatle, WA, United States - 4-CB3-27 metaG | ecosystem: Host-associated > Plants > Roots > Rhizosphere...
GATAACATACCGGATCATTACCTCAGAGGGAGAACAAAAATGGGTTTGGGAACAGGGGCGGGGGGTATATTCATCCAATGGCAGGCTTATTGCGACTGAAGGATTTATTACCGACATAACCGAAAAGAAACAGGTAGAAGACGAACTTATTAAGCGCAACCATGAGCTTTCCACGTTAAACAGAATTGGCCAGACGCTCAATAAGCTTGCGGAACCCGGTGAAATTATGGATACGCTGCTATCGGCAATCGGGAGCCTTTTTGATGCCGGTAATATTTATGTAGCTTTGTATGATGAGGAAAGACAGATAATTACTTTCCCTTTGTACGTAATAGAGGGCAAACCTGAATTGAAGCAAGCAAGGCTGTTCGGTAACGGAATTACTGAATATGTTATTACCAATAAAAGACCGGTTTTAATAAATTCCGATATCGAGATCACATTGTCCGAACTGGGAATAGAGCCTCTGGGTAAGACTTCCAAGTCAATTGTTTCTGCGCCGATGCTCGCCGGAGATAATGTTATAGGCGTAATTACAATTCAGGATTATCAAAATGAATTTAAATACAATGAATCGCAGATAGAAATTCTGTCAACAATAGCTTCGCAGGCAAGCATTGCCTTGCAAAACGCCAGCCTGTTTAATGAAGTAAAGAAATCCCTTTCGGAGAAGGAAATTCTTCTTCAGGAAGTTCACCACCGCGTCAAGAACAATCTTCAGATAATGTCGAGTCTTGTGAAGCTCCAGTCGCACCATATCAAAGATGAAAATACGCTTGAGATACTTAAAGAAAGCGAGAACAGGATACGCTCGATGGCAATTGTGCACAACAAGCTGTATAATACAAAAGATTATGTAAATATCGATTTCGGGGATTATGTAAAAAGCTTAACCGAAAGCTTCTACACAACCTACGGAATGAGGCTCAACAAAATAAAATTTGCTATTGATATAAAAAATATAATATTGAACATAGATACGGCTATTCCATGCGGACTTATCATAAACGAGCTGGTGTCAAATTCAATTAAGTATGCTTATCCCAATCATGAAGAGGGGCTTATAATGATATGCATGAGCTTCAGCGATAACGGGTTATATACGCTGGATGTTAAAGATAACGGGGTCGGGCTTCCGGCCGGGTTTGACGCAGGTTCCACTAAAACGCTTGGCATAGAACTCGTAACATTACTTACAAACCAGCTGAACGGTAAGCTTGAAATTAATAACGATCATGGGGCTGAGTTCAAAATTGTATTTGAAGAATCTGTTTACAAAAACCGCCACTAAATAAGTTACTCGCCGATTATCTTAACCAGAACGCGCTTCCTTCTTTTTCCGTCAAACTCGCCGTAAAATATCTGTTCCCATGGCCCGAAATCAAGCTTGCCTGAAGTAACGGCAACAACAACTTCTCTGCCCATTATACTTCTTTTCAGATGCGCGTCAGCGTTATCTTCGCCCGTGTCATTGTGGCGGTACCTGGAATATGGTTTTTCAGGAGCCAGCCCCTGGAGCCATTCCTCGAAATCATTATGCAAACCTCGCTCATCGTCGTTTATGAACACGCTTGCCGTAATGTGCATCGCGTTGCACAGAAGAATACCTTCTTTAATGCCGCTCTCGCGCAGGCATTCTTCAACAGCAGGAGTTATGTTAATGTATTCCCGTCTTTTGGATACGCTGAACCAAAGTTCTTTCCGGTAAGATTTCATAATGTGCCTTAAATTAAATATATTTGTAAATAAATTAATCAATTAATTTCAAAAAATATATTCGCAATTTTCCCTGGAAAGATAATGAAAAGGATAGTTGTATTAGGGAGCGGTTTTGGAGCGTTTAGCTGTCTGAAAGAGATCAATACTAAGCTATATGATGTCAGGGTGGTCAGCCCCAGAAATCATTTTCTTTTTACTCCCCTGCTTGCCAGTACCACAGTAGGCACCATTGAATTCAGAAGCATAATAGAACCCATAAGAAATCTTAAACATATACATTTCTACCAGGCGCATTGCCTCTCAATAGATAAACAAAACAAAAAGATTCTTTGCGAAGATACCGACACAAAAACTACTTTTGAATTACAGTTTGATATATTAGTCATAGCTATCGGGGAAATCACTAATACTTACGATATTGAAGGCGTTAAAGAATATGCTTATTTCTTAAGAGAAGTTGCCGATGCCAGAAGGATCAGGATAAAGGTTATTGATTGCTTTGAAAACGCCTCTATCCCCGGAATCACTGAAGAGCAAAAAAAGAAATTCCTGACTTTCGTTGTCTGCGGAGGCGGGCCGACCGGTGTAGAATTTGCCGCTGAGCTCCACGACTTCATTGCGGAAGATGTAAAGAAGAAATATCCCGAGTTGGAAAGTACGATAGAGCTTATTCTGGTAGAAGCGGGCGAAAAACTGCTAAATACCTTTGACGCCAAGCTTAGCGCTTATACATTAAAGATTTTCAAACGGCAGAATATCGATGTTAAGACCAAGTCATTTATTACAAAGGTTGCCGCAGACTCAATAATTCTTAATGATGGCGCCAGTATTGATTATGGCTTGCTTGTATGGGCGACCGGAAATACAGCGACAGAATTAGTAAAGCATAGCGGGTTTGATATCAATAAGCATAACAAGATCAGGATTGATAATTACCTTAAGGTAAACGGAGAGGAAAATATCTATTCGTTAGGCGATTGCGCAGAATATGAACCGTCGCCGTTCCCTGCCACAGCGCAGGTTGCTCAGCAGCAAGGCAGATACTTAGGAAAAGCTCTCAATAAAATCGCAAAGAACAAAGCTCCAAAGCCTTTCAAGTTCAGAGATTTTGGAATGCTGGCATACGTAGGCAGTCATAAAGCTTTAGCAAACACGCCGCAGTTTAAAGGCAGTGGATTTTCAACATGGCTTTTCTGGAGAAGCGTTTATATTACAAAGCTTGTAAGCACAAAAAATAAGCTTCTTGTGCTGTTCGACTGGTTTAAAAATTTTCTGTTTGGAAGGGATGTAAGTAATTTTTAAAATGTGAAAGAAACGGATTTTCGTTAATTTACAAGCAAACTTTATGCTTTTTCTTCGTCCGGATTTATATTACTTTCGTTTTTTTCATCTTTTTCATCTTTTTCTTGATCATCAATTTCAGTTGATTCGAAAATATCAATTGTATCGCTTAATAAATTTACAGAATCGGATTTTGGCAAGATTTGAACATCTTTCAAGCTTCTTGCAATAACTCTAGTTTTAGTTGACGCTCTATCAATATTGTTGCTAGCTTCATCAAGTTTCTTTTTAGTTTTATCTAAAATAGATCCAAAATCTCCAAACTCTGTTTTTACTTTAGCTAATAATTCCCAAACTTCACTAGAGCGTTTTTCAATTGCCAAAGTTCTAAAACCCATTTGCAGACTGTTTAAAAATGCGGATAAGGTCGTTGGCCCAGTTATCGTAATTTTAAATTCTCTTTGCATTATTTCAAATAATCCAATATTTCTTAATACTTCCGCATACAGGCCTTCAAATGGTAAAAACATAATTCCAAAATCCGTTGTATTTGGAGGGTCTAGATATTTTTCTCTAATATCTTTAGCACATAATTTAACTGTACTAACTAATTTCTTTACAGCCTCATCAATTAATTGAGGATTTCCAACCTCGTAAGCATCTAAAAGTTTTTGATACACTTCAGAAGGAAATTTCGAATCTATAGGCAACCAAACAGTTTTATCTTTATCGTTTCTTCCAGGTAGCTTTACAGCAAATTCCACAGAAGCGTTACTTCCAACTTTTGTTTTTACATCTTTGGAGAACTGATCAGGAGCCAAAATTTGTTCAAGTAAGTTTGCTAATTGGTATTCTCCTAAGATTCCTTTAGTTTTAACATTTGAAAGCACTTTTTTTAAATCCCCAACGCCAATTGCCAATGTTTGCATTTCACCCAATCCTTTGTGAACCGCTTCTAATCTTTCGCTTACTTGTCTAAAAGATTCTCCTAGCCTTTTTTCTAATGTAGAATGTAACTTTTCATCAACAGTCTCTCTCATTTTTTCTAGTTTGGTATTGTTATCTTCTTGCATTGATTTAAGCTTGCTCTCAACAGTTTCCCTTATTTTATCAAGATTTAATTCTAATACCTGAATCATTTCTGTTTGTTTCTGAATCAAAGCATCAAATTTTTGCTTTTGATGTTCGTTCAATTCTTTTACATCGAGATTGAATCTGTCCTCAAATGATTTTAAAGAATTACTCAATTCCTCCCTATTTAGTTTTGAATTTTTGTTAGATTCAGACTGAATATTTTGAAGTTTATCTTCATTTAACTTAGTAAGTGTAGTCAATTGGTTTGAAAATGCCTCCAATTGATCTTTTTGAAACTTTGAAATATCTAACATTTGAGCATTAACAGAATCACCATATCTATTAAAAGAAGAGGATATTTCACCTCTGATATCTTTAAAATTATTGCTAAATTCTTCTCTATTTCTTAAAAATTCATCTTTTACGTTTTTATCAATCCGATCCAAACTTTTTTCATAATTCTGAATAGCGTTATTGATAGTTGAATAATCCAGAGTATTTTGTTTATTCCTGAATCTAATTGTTATGAAGATATCAACAATGATTAATAATGTAATCCCTATTAATAATACTTCTATCATTCCTTTTATTTACTCTTCTTTTGTTTTGCTTCGTCAAGGTATTTTTTAACAAGCGGTTCAAGCGTAGGCTGAAGCTTTATGCCGGTCTCGATATCGCTTATTGACTTATCGTAATCGCCAAGATATAAATAGGCGATGCCCCTTCTGCAATACGCCTCGGCATTATTTTTATCAATATCCAAAACGCGGTTATAGTCCTCAATAGCCTCTTTGTACTTTCCCATCTCACGCAGAATTGCGCCGCGCGAGTTCAGAGCATTTAGGTTATTAGGCGCAAGCTCAACAGCTTTATCCTCATCATTAATAGCCTTTAGCGTATCGCCGTAGAAAAATCTCATAGCTCCCCTGTTTCTGTATGCTTCAGCATTGCCAGGGTCAATTTCAATAGCTTTGTCTATCAGGCTGAATGCATCATCATACTTCGATTCAGAAAACTCAAGCGAAGCAAGCGCTATCATTGAAGTCCCGTCATTGGGGTTTAAAGACAGCGCTTTTTTGTAATCCGCCGAAGCATCATCAAACTTCTGCAAAAGAACGTTAAGAGCTCCCCTGCCGGAATATGCCTTAAAGTTATTGGGATCAAGCCCGATAGCTTTATTAAAATCACTTGACGCGTCAACTTCCTTCTTCAAAAGCAAAAGCACGTTCCCTCTTTGTATGTATCCTTTTGAGCTATCGGGCGAAGCTTTTACATAATCATTAAAATATCCAAGCGCTTCGGTAAGCGAGTTCCTTCCAAAAGCGTCCTGACCCTTATCAAACAGATCTTCGGCATTTTGCGCATAAGATGTGTAACAGAATAATGATACGAACAATATAACAATGATCTTATACAATTTATGTTGTTTTTGATTTTACAATTTCACTGACGGTTCTTCCGTCATACTTGCCGGAATATTTTTCTTTAAAATACGGCATTATATCTTTCATGCCCTTTCCTTCAGCAACAAGCTCCGCGACTATTTTTTCAATTTCATCTTTGCTAAGCTGCTTAGGCAGATAACTTTCAAGAATTTCTTTTTCGGATTTAAGCTTGGTCTTTGTAGCCTCCGGAATATCCAGGGCCAGAGTTTCATCAATGTTTTTTAAAAACTTTCTGATAATTTTAAGCTCATCCTCTTCGGTAAGCTCTTTGCCGCTTTTGGAAAGCGTAAATATTTCTGAGAATAAAGTAGAAAGAAGGTTTGACTTTACGGTATCTTTCACCTTTTTGGCTTCGAACATATCCTTCCTGATGGCGTCCATCAACATATAGAAAATCTTCCTTTCTTGTGTATTGAATTACAAAGATAACCAATACCGAAGCAATAAGAAATGAAGAAAAAATGTGCGAAAAAACTAAAATTATCCTGATTTGAAAGTTTTTAGTCGTTCTGATACATACAAAACTTATTTTAATCCCTATGTTTATTCAACCCACGATTTTAGTCGTGGGTTAACATAAATGTTGGATATCAAAACCGTTTCAACGGTTTCCGGGATTTTCAAATAAATGAGTGGGCGCTCCTGGAAAAGCAGCAAGGCGCAAAACCCACTTCAGCATACAAAGGGCTAACTTGGTAATCAAACAAAAATCATTTTATTTATAAAACCAAGATTCCCGCCTGCCTGTAACAGGCAGGCTTTCGCGGGAATGACATAGCCTTATTTCGCCGTTGTTGGTGTTATCACCAACAACATTATTTGCAGGAAAGAACCCGGAGATCCCGGCTCTGTTGGCGCCTATCCGCCAAAGAAGGGTTATCATCGACAACTTTTTAAATCATATTGAATTGTTTCAAACCAATATAAAAATTAAATTAGAGAAATTTAATCGCAATTATATATATGGCAAAATTATTTGGAACAGGCACCGCGCTTGTAACTCCGTTCAAAAAAAGCGGCGTTGTAGATGAATCGGCTTTAAGAAAATTAGTTGATTGGCAGATAAAGAATAAAGTTGAGTTTTTGATTTCCTGCGCAACTACAGGCGAATCGGCAACAATGACAAGAGGCGAAAGAAGACGCGTAACCGAAATAATCCTGGAACAGGCTAACGGCAGAGTTCCGGTTGTTGCAGGCACGGGTACTAATTCAACTATTGATTCGATTCATCTTACAAATGACGCAAAACAGGCCGGCATAGATACTGTTCTGCTTGTCGGGCCGTACTACAATAAACCGACCCAGGAAGGTTATTTCCAGCATTTCAGAACAATCGCGGAAGAATGCGACGTTAAGGTGGTTCTTTACAACGTGCCCGGAAGAACTGCGGGCAACATCAACGCTGAAACAACTCTAAGATTAGCCGAGGAAGTTGAAAATGTTGTCGCTATCAAAGAGGCATCCAACAATATGGAACAGATAATGCAGATACTAAAACATTGCCCGAAAAATTTTGCCGTTCTATCAGGCGAGGATTCTTTTACCTTCCCAATTATCGCATGCGGCGGACACGGAGTAATTGCAGTTGTTTCAAATGAAGTTCCAAAGGACTTTGGGGACATGGTCAGATTTGCATTGAAAGGCGATTTTGTTAAGGCGCGCCAGCTGCACTATAAGCTTCTGGATTTGATGAAAGCAAATTTTCTTGAGTCCAGTCCGATCCCCGTTAAAACTGCTCTCAGCATGATGGGTATGATGGAAGAAAATTTCAGGCTGCCGCTTACAAAAATTTCGGCGGATAATAGACTTAAATTGAAAAAAGTTTTGAAGGCTTTAAAACTGATCAAATAACGCTTTTGTTATAGTAAATATTCAAAAAAATCCTGTCTGCATCAGACAGGATTTTTTCATTTTGAACAATATGCGGTAAATCTCTAAAATCTCTTGCGAATCTTTATCCTGTGTCGGACCCTTCTCTTTATTATTTTTTTGACCCTTTCAGTTCTCTTATACTTAAGCGGGTGTTCAATATTCTCAGCTTTCAGTTTATCGTCCCTGCTCTTATACCTCTTAAGCGGTTCGTTATAAACTGACACTTTATCGTCTCCCACTCCTGCCAATGACTTGTCGTTAACATATTTAAGAGATTTCTCGTTTACAGGCATGCCGGTAGTTTTTTCAATATCGTTAGCATCGGGTCCCGCAAGTGTAACCGCTTCGTTTTGTTCACGCATATTAAGCAGGCTTTTTGAACCCGAAACAAGATTCCGGTTTTCAGAAACCGCAGTAATGTTGGCGCCGTTTATATCGTTTGCAAAATTTGCCTTATTAACAAAAACCCAATCGGCATCATTATATTTATATCTGTAATTAAACTCGGTTATTCCGGCATCCATTCTCCATTTAGCTCTTGGAGATAGAGCGCACCAGCCTATATGGTTATCAGCTACTCTCCAGGTCACCCATGCAGGCGCCCAAACATAACCGGGCATCCATACCCAGCCCAGTTTTGCAGAATGCCACCACCTGCCGTAATGATAAACCGCCCAGCCCCAGCCTTCATTTGAATTCCAGAACCATCCTCTGTCTGTATAGACCCAGCTTCCGTTTGTATAAGGCCTCCAGTCAGCTCCTGCTCCGGATGGCCGCCATATAAATACTAAACTTTCATCGCCTGAGATTGAACTGAAGCTTTGCCCGTTTCCGTCGCCCATATCCTCATCTACTTCTTCTTTCGAGATCTGAATCCATTCGCCAACCGGCGAAAGAATGTCATAAAATGACTGAAATGAAACTGCATTGAGATACAGGTTTTCTACGCTGTCTGGAGGCGCGTCCAGATTAACGTCTATATTGCCAACTTTTTGCAGAAGGCTATCTTCTGACTGCGAATATACATTATTAACGGCAAACAACCCTGATAACAGGACCGCAAACAAAAAATATGTAGCAAAATTCTTCATTTAAGCTAAAATTATAAAATTCAGAATATTATTAGGCTCATAAAGTTTGACATGCCGAAACCCAAAAAGTTTAATGTAATTTCCTTCTTTTATTAAGGTATTCCATAAGCGATATGTCGAAAGGTGTGTCAGTTGATAGCAGAACGTAGTCAATATTATTAGAACGGCAGGCAAATTTATATTTGTCAAGGAACTCCTGCACAGCTTCTTTATATGAATTGACCACAGAAAGCGGCTGCGAAAGCATTTCCTTGCTTGTTTCAAGGTCTTTGAAAACTGTTGGCGAATCAAGTGCAAAGCTCATTTCCATTGGATCGAGAACCTGGAACACAATCACTTCATTTTTGTTGTAACGAAAATGTTTTAACGAATTTATTACAGCATCCTGATCGTCAAACAGATCGCTGAAGATCATAACCAGCCCCCTGCGTTTTATCCTTTCGGCAACGCTGTTCAAAGCCGCGGCTGTATTTGTTTTACCCGATGACTGAATATCGGCTAAGTGAGTCAATATTAATTTCAGGTTCTGGCTAGTCGCTTTTGGAGGAATTAAAGTCTGAATATCTTCATCGTATACAACTAGCCCTGCCGCATCTTTCTGGAAAAACATAAGCACCGATAATGATGCTGCAAGATAAGTAGCGTACTCAAGTTTGGTAATATCGCTGGTTTTCCCGCTTTCGGCTTTTGAATCTTTTTTGCCAAACAGTTTTTTGAAAGATGATAGTGAGCTTAATCCTGTTCCGGAAGATTTGAACGACATTGATTTGCTTGCATCTACTATAAGGTATGACTTGAGGTTTGTTTCTTCTTCGTATTGTTTGATATAATAACGGTCGGTTCTGCCTAATACTTTCCAGTCGAGGTACTTAATATCATCTCCGGGCATATACTGGCGGTGCTCAGCAAATTCTACGCTGAAGCCGTGGTAAGGGCTTTTGTGCATTCCTGCAATAAAGCCCTCCACAACTAAACGCGCTTTTAACTCAATATTGGATAGTTTGGAGATTACAGAAGGCTTTAGATATTTCCTGTAATCTGTCTGCAATAGTTCTGTTACTGGTTTGGTTTTTTTGTATCCGTGCTCTTATCCTTGGGCTTTACATCGGTCGGTTTATTATCGCTTTGTTTCTTTACATCAGTCTTATTATCAGGATTCTGCCCGTCATTTTTCTTGTCATCAGTTTTCTTATCTGTACTCTTTTTGTCGTCTGTTTTCTTATCGCCGGCTGTTTTATTTGAATCGGCAGACTGCGAATCCTTAATTATATCTTCAATTGAACGGTTATCCTGAAGCATCTGCAGCATCATCTTTGCCGACTCGCTCATTTTTTCATTTGGGTCATCGTCTTTGGGATACTTAGTTAAAAAATTCTGGTAAGATTCGATCGCCATCTGTTTATCTTTCAGCATCTCGTCATAAATAAACGCTATCATAAACAGCGCGTATTTAGATTCTTTAGCAGCGGGGAATTTTGTTGAAAGGTCCCTGTAGTATTTTATTGCATCGTTGTAATCTTTAAGATTGTCAACATATATCTTTGCAATGTTTGTATAAACCTCC
>Ga0265342_10005169_pt1 | contig 10045 bp, 8 predicted proteins | sample 4CB327metaG_FD_203125 | JGI IMG/M metagenome (GOLD analysis project Ga0265342, IMG submission 203125) | Rhizosphere microbial communities from Carex aquatilis grown in University of Washington, Seatle, WA, United States - 4-CB3-27 metaG | ecosystem: Host-associated > Plants > Roots > Rhizosphere...
GATGCCATCGTATAGCTCTGTCCATGATTCACCATCTGCGCTGTATTCAAGGAAAACCGAGTCTCCACTCGCTCGAATACGCAGCCATTTCATGGCATCGGGATCAAAGGTCTCCCTGGGAAAAAGATTCAGGCTGTTGTCATTGTCAACTACCGCACCATATAGAACAGGGTCTCCAGCGTAGAGATCAAATTCCGCCCAGCCAGCGCCTGGCGTTGCCGACTGGAAGCTAAACGTAAATTGATCTCCGGGCCTGGTTATGTGAATTCGAACTTCACTATCAGACAGGTCATATGTCTGATCAGACCCTGCGATTTCAGCATATCCGTCTGTTCCATGATCTGTGAGATCAAGATTACCGGAGGAAACAGAGGGAATTCCTCCAAGAACAGTCCATTTGACGAGATCTAGGGAGTCTCCGTCAAATAGATCGTAAAATGAACTGATCTTCGCCATTGTTAGCTTCTCGTGTACCCAATCATCACGCCGAGGAGCCGTGCGTCGGCTGCCAATGTCTCGCCACCTTCGCGTTCGACTCGAAACAACAGCAGTTTCGACGGCCCTGGGGAACCACCCGGCCCATAGACACCCGTTTCAGATGAGATGCGCACCCGGTTGGCAGTGCCGCCGTTCGTGTCAGTAACGACGATGCCGCCTGCTCCTGACCAATCACTGTCGAGCGCATCGTCATCACCGTAAGCAAATGCGCGAAGCAACCAGTCGACCTCGTTGTTTGTCACGTCATCTGCCATCCAGACAAATTTGGCAGTGATGTAGCCACCGTCCCAATCGCTTGGCATCATCAGGTTGCCTTCAGCGTAACCACCCGCGTTTGGGAAGTCGAGCGTGTAGACATTGTGTTTGTATGTTGGCGTCTCCACGAGCGAATTCGGCTTACAGCCGCCTGTTGTGCTAGGCCACATGCCTGCGGCCGATAGCCAGATTTGCCCCGCAACCTCTGGCCCGATAATGTTGGCGATAATCAAGTAAGCGCCTGCACTACGCTGGTAGAGATCGCCGGTTGTCGTGTTCAAGTAGAGGTCGCCATTCACTCCCGTGCCATTGTCAGGAACGCCAGCACCCGAGCGCCATGTGGCGCCGGCGGCTCCTGCAGCCCCTGTGGCGCCAATCAGATTCACCACGATGCCATAGCTGCCCGCGGAGCGCTTGTACACATCGCCGGTCGCTGTGCGCAAGTAGAAGTCGCCGTCTACGCCGGTCGCGTCAGACGGAACGCCAGCACCCGAGCGCCATGTGGCGCCATTGGCACCGGCTGCACCGGGAGCACCGTCAGCGCCATTGGCACCGGCTGCACCGTCAGCACCCTTGATGTTCCCAGCGAACGTGTAGACGCCACCAATACGTTCGTACACATCCGCAGTTGTCGTGCGCAAGTAGAAGTCGCCGTTGATGCCGGTCGCGTCAGACGGAACGCCAGCACCCGAGCGCCATGTGGCGCCATTGGCACCGGCTGCACCGTCAGCACCCTTGATGTTCCCAGCGAACGTGTAGACGCCACCAATACGTTCGTACACATCCGCAGTTGTCGTGCGCAAGTAGAAGTCGCCGTTGATGCCCACGGCATTGTCAGGTGCCCCGGCGCCTGTGCGCCACACTGCCCCTGCGGCTCCTGCAGCGTCAAGCGCGGCCACCACTGCACCGTCTGCAAAATCAGGGTTCGGGTAGGTGCCAGAGAGGACGCCGCCCGCTGGGCCGGACGGGGTTCGTTCGTCAGTGAGCCTAGAGTCAGAGCTAGATATAGTGCCTAGGTTAGTTCGGGCGGTAGCAGAGTCAGTCGCACCAGTACCGCCTTTGGTTAGGGGGAGAGTCTTTTGCGTACCGTCAGAGTTGTGTTCAACGCCTAAGAAGTCATTGAGGATATCGCCCCATATACCGTCATCACCGCCCGGTGTTGGTAATCCAGCCATTAGTGTATGTGTTTCCCCTCACTTAAGACTCTTAGCAATAACCCTCTTTGCCTCTTATGCTTATCTAGAGGGATTATAGCATTATGGGGTTTGGGCACAAGTGTCCGGCTACGCCGGGCAGCAGAACAGATATCCCGCATTCAAATGAGAGCTTCGCATCTGGGTGCAATGCTAGGAAGCGGCGAAGGGCGGACTGAGCTGTATTGAAATACAGTAAAGGAGCACTGGAGCCGCTGACGCCGCAATGCGCCAGAAGCGCCAGCAGAGCGTTCGGCTTGGCCGGACGGCAGGCTGGTGCGATGCGAAGCTCTCATTGGATGCGGACAGGCTTAAGGGTGATTTGTTTAATCTTATTTATTACCGGCTGGACTTCTTCCAGACCGAAGAGTGACGAGATGGCAAGATGAACGACAAAAGTGGGTACGATAATCGCCAGCAGTTTAGTCCCCAAAGTTATAAAGCCGCGGTCGCTCACCGAAAGCGGCACGATACTGACCATAATGTAGGTGGTGATGATGGTAAAGCCGGTGACCGACAGCGTGCGCACCACGCCGCTCCAAAAGTCGGCCGTAAACAGGTGGTGGTCACGCCAGACCATAATAGTCACCAGGATAAACACTTCAACCGTGGCAACGATTGATTCGGCCAGAGCCAGGCCGGTAATGCCGTACGAGCTAGGCCTGGACAGCGTGAAGGCCAGGTAGATGTTAAGCGCGATGGCAAACAGCGAAACAAACAGAGGTGTCTTAGTGTCTTTGTGCGCATAAAAATAACGCGAAATGATAGCGTACAGCGTTCTAAAGACAATTGCTCCGGCCAGGAAACCAAAAATCAAGGCGATTTCCGGTGCGATGTTTTTGTAAATTAAACGGGCAAAGTACGCCCGGGCAAAAAAGGCGATAACCGTTACCGGCAAGATTATCCAAATCATCGCCCTAAGCACCCGTAAAAAATCGCGCCTGAACAGATCCGGCCGGCCTTGGGCCAGGCGCTCGTTAAGCCGCGGGAAGGCCGCTGTGGCAATGGTGGTACCAATTAAAAGTATCGGTACCAGGTGTAGGGTGTAGGCGTTTTCGTAGAAGGTGATTGAACCCTGCCCCAGCGTGCTGGCGCGGTTGGTTTCTACGATGCTGTTAATGGAATCAATGCCTTGGTCGATAGAACGCGGCGGCAAGTTGCGCAAAATACGCCGGAAGTCCGGGTTGCGCCAGCCAATAATCGGTTGATAACGGAAACTCATGCCATAAAGCCCAAACAGTACGATTGCCAGCTGCAATATGGCGCCGGCCAAAGCGCCAACCGCCAAGCCTTCCAGCCCCAGGCTGTTTTTAAAGATATAAACACTGGCAATGATAGAACCGTTATAAATAATAGGTGCCAGCGCGTAAAAGAAAAATCGCCCAAAAGTCTGCTGCAAACTGGTTAAAATACCGGAAATGGTGAACAGCAGCGGATTAAAGGCGATGATGCGCACAATGTTCACGGCGATGTGGGTTTGCTCTGGGCTAAGATTATGGCCAATTACCAACCTTAGCAGCGGCTCGGCAAAAACAAACAAAATAACGCCTACAACAAACATGATTATGCCCAGCAGGTTTAGCAAACTGGAGGTCAGGCGCCAAATCGATCGCTTATCGCCCAGATGTAGCTTATCGGCCAAAAAGGGCATGAAGGCCACACCCAGGGCGCCAGCGGCGATGGTGTAGAAAAAGAAATCCGGGATTTTAAAGGCTGCAAAGTAAGCGTCGGTGGTGATATGGCCGGGAGAGTTAAAATTACCATTGATAATCTGGGTGCGCATAAAACCCAGCAGCTGGCCAAAAAGTGACGCACCTATGAGCAGAGCCGCGGCACTGGTGAGCGATACTCTCTGATTAGCGCGGTTAAGCCATCTATTCATGCCGCCCTCCGCACCGCCGCCCTGCCAGCCAGCAGAGCTGGCTGCACCGGCGGCTCTTGGCGCACCACGTCGTTGCCAGCTGCGGTGCTCCCTCGGAGTATGTCAAATACACCTCGGTCCATTCCTCGCTGGCGCCTTGCGCTACATCCAAGTGCGAAGCGCGTGCAAGATTTAATTGGCAAGAGAGGTTCATTAGCCTTTAGTATAAAGGCATTAGCGCAGCGGTTCTAGGCTAAAAATACTTAACATGTTAAGTATCTAATTTAGGCCTCCCGCACCATAGCTGGCTTGTTGGGCGAGCCCCTGTCTTTTTTGCACATCTACCGAGCCCTGATCAGATGTTGTTAAAACTAGGCGTACTTGGTTGCTAAAGCATGTTTGACGAAGCAGAACAGTTGGGAACTGTTCTGCGAGGAGTTCTTTAGCAAGCCTGGTTTTAATTCAACAGCTACTCACGGTGAGGTTGCGTGCGAAAAAGACAGGGGCAAGCGACCTTACTCCCACCGAAACACCCGGAAAGCAATAGCGTAAATAATAACCGTCCAGATGCCGATTTCCTCCAGCTGGGGAGTAATCTGCGACAGGTGTTGGCCCTCGGTGGCTATCATCCTGATACCGTCAATAATAGGCGTAAGCGGCAGAAAACCCGAGACGTGTTGCAACCACAGCGGCATGGCATAGCGCGGGAAAAAGGTGCCCGACAAAAACATCATTGGAAAAACTATAACGTTGGCTAGCGGTGCCGCTTGGTTCTCGTTTTTGGCCCAGCCGCCGATAGCCAGACCGATGCCAAAGATGGTCAGGATGCCCAATATTATCAGCGCCGCCAACTCAAAGTAATTACCGTGCATTTTAAAGTGAAAGACCGTAGAGGCCACAATAAACATAATAGTAATAGAAAACAGACCGATAACGGCATTGGAGAGAACGCTAGAAACAAAAAATTGCCAGACCTTGAGCGGGGTGATGTGCAGTCGGCGCAGCACGCCTTGTTTTTTCATCTCTGGAAAGTAATTAACCGGACCAAAGACACCCAAACCGATGATAGAGAAGCCCAGCAACCCGGAAAAAGTGTAGTCAAACCTGGATAGGCCGCTTTGGTTGGTCGTTTTAGTAACCACGCTAAACGGTGTCTGCTCCTTGACTAGCTTGGCATTAACTCCTTGGAATACGCCCTGTAGCACCGCAGCCAGCGTTTGAGCCGCTTGGGCATTGTTTTGGTCAAAATAAATCACGGCTTGACCGGAGGGATGAGTCTGACCGGCTTTGATATCGCCAAAGCCAGGCGGCAACACTACAGCGGCGTCAATTTCACTACGGCTCATTTTTTGCCGGGCGTAACTTAAGTTGTTGATATCCGGCTTAACCTTAAAGGTTTTGTTGCTGTTTAGCTGTTCCACGAATTGCTTGGAGAACTGGCTGCTGGATTGATTGATTAGCGCCAGATTGAAAGTTATATTGCTGTTGCCAGACAGGGCGCCAAACACAAACAAAAATATCAGGGGAAAAGCCACGGTAAAGAAAATGGCCACGCGGTCACGGAAGTAGCGCTTGACGCTGGTTTTGGCAAAAATAAGAACGGTAAAAAGTGATTTGGGCACTACTTAACTCCTAAGCTCTTTCCCAGTTATATCCAGAAAAACATCTTCCAAACTGGCCTGCTCGACACGATGCTGCTTTTTAAAGCCCTTTTTGAGTAGTTGTTGAACGAGATTTTTGGGCGAATTCGAGGCGATAATTTTACCGTCGTCCATAATGGCCACGCGGTCACATAGCATCTCGGCCTCCTCCATATAATGAGTGGTCAGAATGATGGTGGTGCCTCTTTTTTGAATCTGTTGCACCAAATCCCACAGGTTACGGCGAGCCTGGGGATCCAACCCGGTGGTCGGCTCATCCATAAAAAATATTTGTGGTTGATGGACTAGTGCGGCAGCTATGGAAAATCGCTGCCTTTGGCCGCCGGAAAGGTTTTCTATATAACTCTTGGCCTTGTCCTCCAGATGGACGTCTTTAAGTAGTTCCATCGAGTTGACCTTTTCGCCGTAGGCAGCCGCCTGCTGCTCCAGTAGCTCGGTCAAGCGCACTTTATCCATAAAAGCCGTGGACTGCAATTGCACGCCAATCATATATTTGACCTTTTGCGGATCTTTGGCCACATCTACACCATCGAGTATGACCGTGCCCTCGTCAATCGGCCGCAGGGTCTCAATCATTTCCAGTGTGGTGGTCTTGCCGGCGCCGTTGGGACCCAAAATACCGAAAACTTCCCCGGTCGCGACTTCAAAATTTATACCTTTGACTACTTGGTGGTCGCCGTAGCTTTTGCGCAGATTCTCAACTTTTAAGATGGCTTTCATCTAAACCAGTATATCAAGCGTTTGGCCGCCATAAAAAATGCCCGGCCAATTTTGCCGGGCACTCTTATTCCTTAGTGTAAAAGGATTATTTGTCTTTGCGCTTCAGGGTCAAGAATCCGTTGCGTGGGTTCTCGTTGACGGTGCGGTCATTTGGCAGATCTGTGCCGGTATCTGCGCGGTCGTCCTTAGAAAAGTAGTAGATGGTCTGAACTTTTCCGCCGCGGAGTGTAACCGCCTTGGAATTTAAGTAATATGTAACGCCCTTACTGTTAGTGTGCTTGTATGATGCCATTGTTTCGTATCCCTCTCCGTTAGTAAGTTAATGGTACCCCTAACATACTCTGTTAGCTTTTCACTTGTCAACTGATTTTTTCTAAATACAACGTCCCCCAATTGCATCTTGCACAGTAAAGCGCTTATGCGTTAGTATAGGGAGGTATCAATTTAAGTAGTGGGATTAATAAAGATTATGGATTTTCGCAGAGGAGATAATATGCCCCCAACCCAACCAGTTCATCAACCTCAGCCGGCGCAACAGGTTCCAAAACGCCGCAAACATATAGATTGGGCCGCCCGGACTATACGTTTCGAGCTATTTACGGTTATCGTCGGCAGCGCTTTGCTGCTAGCGGCTGTATCACTTTACCTGGCTTTTGGCGGCGGTGTTAAAACCGAGTCCAGCCGGGTAGATGCCAGCAAATATCAAGCTGTCTTTCTTAATGGCGGCGTTACCAGCGGTTCGGTATCCTACTCAACCTATTTTGGCCACATTACCAAACTGACCAGCTCATACGTGGTGCTAAATAACGTCTACTACCTGACCGACCAGTCAACTTCCAGCACTAGCAGCAGCGCCAGCAGCCCACAACTTGTTAAGCTGGGTTGCCAGCAGTTGCACTCGCCATATGACGAAATGGTGATTAACCGCAGCCAGGTCGCCTTTTGGGAGAATCTGCAAACTAGCGGTAAGGTCGTCCAAGCTATCCAAAGCTATATCAAGCAGAACCCGAATGGTCCAAATTGTAGCGCCACAACCAGTGGTAGTTCAAGTAGCACTTCGTCTACTACTCCGCAGAGTACAACTACCACCCCAACAACTACTACCCCAGCTACTACGCCAACCACTGGGCACTAGAAGCGGTTCTTCACGGTAAAACAAGAATCACTGAGCTTAAGAACCCCTCCGTCTGGAGAGGTTCTTCTGTTTCTCAGACCAGGCGCTTTAGCGGCAGCTTAACCGCGGTCACTACCGCCAATAAGGCCGTAGTCACCAGGCTCCAACCGGCAAAATCCGGCGACCAAGTGGGACCAACAAAATCAAACTGATAGAGGGCAACCGGTATGGTCGCGCTGCTGGCGCTCAAGCTGTGGGTGCTGATGTAATTCTGCACGCATGGTATACGGTAATAACCGTAAAAGTCCGTGGGGTCTTGCGCCTGGCAGTAATTCTCGGCATCGGTATAAATTTGCGAGTTGGTTGAGTCCAGCTGCTGTTGCTGGGCGGCAACCAGCCTTTGATAGGTGTATTTTAGCTGGATGGGCGGCTTGATGGTGTTGCCGCCACTACTGAGATTGGTGTTCATGTGGGTATAAACGTAGTCGCGCAAATTGTTCAGGGCGGCGTTTACGTTACCATTATCCTTGTCTGCGGCATAAAGTGTGTTACGCAGCTTTATCATGCTCTGGTTGTTATGGCGCAGGGCAATAACGGACACCGAACCGCTAGCCAGGGTCAAAAGCAAAAAAATCCACAGCGGCGCCCGCCAGATTTTTTTAAGGCTTTGCCTGAGTCCGTGCATCATCACCCTTATGTTCCCACGAGTGCCCAAAACCTCAAAACCCAAAGCTGTTGGACTGGTAGACTGGCTGGCTGCTAGACTAAAGCCATGCACGTGTATTTTTCAGGGATTGGCGGCGCCGGTATCGGCCCTTTGGCCCTGATTGCCAAACAAGCCGGTTACGAAGTGTCAGGCTCGGACGCAAAAGACAGTAGTTACACCAACTACCTGCGCTCCAAGGGTATAGAAAATATTCAGATCGGCCAGACCAAAGAGCAAATCAGGCAAGTCCATGCTGCCTGGCCCATAGATTGGTTTGTGTACAGCTCGGCGCTGCCGCTTACCGACCCCAACCACCCCGAGTTGGCTTTTTGTAAAGAGAACAACATCAAAACCAGCAAGCGTGACGAATTTTTAAACCGGCTGCTGGCTGATAAAAACCTCAAGCTGATTGCCGTGGCCGGCACGCACGGCAAAACCACCACTACTGCTATGGCCGTCTGGCTGTTTAAGCAACTCGGCATACCCATAAGTTATTCCGTGGGCGCCAAGCTTAATTTTGGCGAGATGGGCGAGTTTGACCCTAGGAGCGAATATTTTATTTACGAAGCCGATGAGTTTGACCGCAACTTTTTGGCCTTTCAGCCGTACTTATCGTTAACTGCCGGTGTTGATTGGGACCATCCGGACATTTACCCGACCCGTGAGGCTTATTACGATGCCTTTTGTCAGTTTTTAGGCCAAAGCCGGCACAGTTTTGTTTGGCAAGAAGATGCCAAAGAGCTTGGCGTTCTTGAATCTAAATCTTTAACCGCCCTGGACCAGAAAGACCCACGCATAGACCACCAGCTGGATTTGGCCGGCCACGTCAACCGGCTTAACGCCTGGCTGGTGGCCAACGGGCTGCAGCATGTAGTTGATAAACCACTGCCGGAATTGCTGCAAATTCTAGATAAGTTTCCGGGCTTGTCGCGCCGCTTTGAGCAAATCGCCCCGGGTGTATACAGCGATTACGCCCACACGCCGCCCAAGATCCGCGGCGCGCTGCAGCTAGCCCACGAGGTCGCCGGCAACAATGTGGTAGTTATTTACGAAGGCTTGCACAACAGCCGCCAACACTTTATCAAGGACGAGTTGGCCGGTTTATTTGATAACGTTAAACAGCTTTACATCGTGCCCAGCTACTTGGCGCGCGAGGACCAAAACTTAAAACTGCTGTCCCCTGCCGAATTACTTAACATGTTAAGTAATTCTTCCAAGGAGCATGGACAGGCGGCCACGCTTGACGGCGCTTTGGCCGAAAATATTCGCCGGCACGTCTCTCAGGACAATATAGTCCTCTGCCTTAGCGCCGGCAGCGGCGGTTCCTTGGACGAATGGCTCCGCAAAGAATTCAGGCAATGAAGTTAATCCAATTAAATCTTTGGCAGGGCCGGCTGCTGCTAAACACTCTTGAACTTATGAAGCAAGAACAGCCGGACATACTTTGCTTGCAGGAGGTAACCAGCTCGGAGGTTGAGGGTTCTGGCTTCTTAGACACCAACAGCCTGCAGACACTACTAAAGGAACTGGACTTACCCAACTACTTTTTTTCGCCCCGCTTTAGCTACCAGTTTATGCACACCAAAGCTTTATATGGCAACTGCGTCCTAAGCCGTTATCCTATCTCCAATCAGGAGACCCGTTTTACGCATGGCGAGTTCACCGAAGACATTGTTCTTAATAAAAACAATCACAGCATGTCTAACGCCCAGTTTGCGGTTATAAAAACGGGCGAGATGGACTTGAATGTCATTAACCACCACGGTTATTATCAGCCCAACCCAGTCGGCAATCAGACTACTGCCGAAAGTTTACAAAAATTGGCCGACTGGGTAGCTGAATTGTCCGGCCCGGTCATTCTTGCAGGCGATTTGAACATTTGGCCAAAAAGCCCGGCTTTAAAATCAATCGATGCTTTAGGCCTAAACAATCTAACTCGTGAACACGCCATCCGTTCCACACTCAGCCAGGTACATGGAGCCCCTATTAAGGACGAGATAGCTTGTGATTATATTTTTACTAGCAGGGACATTGAAG
>Ga0265342_10005176_pt1 | contig 10038 bp, 9 predicted proteins | sample 4CB327metaG_FD_203125 | JGI IMG/M metagenome (GOLD analysis project Ga0265342, IMG submission 203125) | Rhizosphere microbial communities from Carex aquatilis grown in University of Washington, Seatle, WA, United States - 4-CB3-27 metaG | ecosystem: Host-associated > Plants > Roots > Rhizosphere...
TAGTCGGCGAGTTTTCTTGACTCTCGACTTTGGGCTGGGTGATGGTTCTCGGCGGGAACGAAGTGGTGCGTCAGGAACTCGCCTCGGGGCAGCCCGTCAGCGCCGTGCGTCGAGCCGCCGATATCGCCCTACCGATCGTCAAGCTCGGTGTGCGACGGCTGCTGGGCCGCAAAAGCCCGTTCCAGATGACGCTGTCGCTGACCAATCGGTGCAATTTTCGCTGCACGTATTGCGACATTCCCCTGCAACGGCGCGAGGAGATGCAGACCGCCGACTGGCTGGCCGCGATCGACGAGCTGCACGCCGGTGGAATGGGACGCGCCAGCATCATCGGAGGCGAACCGCTGCTGCGCGAAGACGTCGGCGTCGTAGTCCGTCATCTCAAGCGGCGCGGCGTCCACACGTCGATGAACACCAACGGCTGGCTGGTCGCGGACCGCATCGACGTCGCCGCCGAGCTCGACTTGATGTGCGTGTCGCTCGACGGCCCGGCCGAGGTGCACGATCGGCAGCGGCGGCGTGGGTCGCACGCGCGCGTGCTGCAGGCGCTCGAAGCGCTGCGGCGCCGCGCCATTCCGACCGTCACGATGTCGGTCGTGACGCTGGGCAGCATCGATCACGTCGAGAGCGTGTTGGCGATCGCGCGGGAGCTCGAGATCCAAGCGTACTTTCATCTCGAACACGACAAGCACATGGATGTGTCCAAGCCGCTGGCGCCCGAGCTGAGCCAGGCGCGCATCGCCGAGTTGGCGCGCCATCTCATCGATCTCAAGCGGCGCGGTGAGCCGGTGGGCAATTCGTTCCGCGCACTCGAGCGCCAAGCCGCGCAGCGATACCTGGTGACCTGCGAGCGCTGCCACGCCGGCAGCTACTACGGATACGTCTTCAGCGACGGCACCGTCTCGCATTGCATCTTCACGCAGGCGCAGGTGGAGCGCGGCAACGGGCGCGCCGGCTTCGTCAACGCCTTCGAGCAGCTGGCTGCGCCGCAGGGCGCGGGCTGTTCCTGTCTGCCGTTCCATGAAGTGAACAGCATGCTGAACTTCGATGTCGGGGTCATCTTCGGCGCGCTCGACGTCGCACTGAAGACGGCGCGCCGGCCCTCGCCCCCCCTGGCACAGAGTCTGGCGTGAATCGTCACCGTCCATCGACGATCCAGCCGGCCGAGACGCGCGCGGCCGGTCACAGCGAGTGAGCGTGGAGCCAAGAGCCCTCATCACCGGCGTCGGCGGATTCATCGGCTCTCATCTGGCCGAGCATCTGCTGCGCGCCGGCTGGTGTGTCGATGGAATCGACCACCATCCCGACAGCGAGTATTTGGCGGCGGCGGGCGAGCAGATCGGCCTGCTGCGCTCCGGGATGACGCTCGACGGATTGGCCGATTGGGACGTTCCGCGCGGCCACTATGACGCCATCTTCCATCTCGCGGCGCGCGTCGGCCCCACGGTCGTCGTCGAAGATCCGCTGACCATGCTGGCCGAGCATGCGCGTCATGCCGAAGCGGTATGCCAGCTCGGCGCGCGCGCGCGCGCCGTGGTCGTGCTGGCGAGCTCTTCGGAAGTCTATCAGTGGAACGGCGATGGGCTCATGAGCGAGGACGACGCGCTGACCATCGGCCCCTCGCACATGCCGCGCTGTGGCTATGCGATCAGCAAGCTGCACATGGAACACACCGGCTTGGCGTACTGGCGCCAACGCGGCGTGCCGGTCGTCGTCGCGCGCCTGTTCAACGTCGCCGGGGCTCGGCAACGACATCGCTTCGTGTTGCCCATCTTCGCCAAAGCGGCGCTCAGCGGCGAGCCGCTGCCGGTGCACGGCGACGGATCGCAGCTGCGCACCTTCACGCACGTGGCCGATACCGTCGAAGCCCTGGCGCGCCTGGCCGAAACCGCGACCGCGTACGGCGAGGTCGTCAACGTCGCGGCGCGCGAGCCCTGCTTGCCGATCGGCGCGGTCGCGCGCCGCGTCATCGAGCACGTTGGCGCGACCTACGATGTCGAACACACGTCGGCGATCGCGTTCACTCCCTATGATCGGACCGGCGACGCCGCCTGGGAACGCATGAACGTGCGCCGCCCCGATGTGTCGAAGCTCGCGGCGTTGACCGGTCTGGCATTCCCGGATCGCTGGGACGACATCCTGCGCGAGGTCTGCGCAGACTGGGCAACTCGTCTGCGCGTCCCGGCGCGCGCGGCGCGCACCACGGTGCACCGCCGGTCCTAGCGTCGCCAAAGTCTGCGGACGCGATAGCGCATGATTTCGCGCAGCGCATGCGCGGCCGGCCGCAGGCCGTTGAAGTGCGATGTGCCGCTGGTGCGCCCCTGCTCGTGTAACGGCATCTCGTACAGGCTCAGACCGAGGCGCCGCGCTTCCACGAGCAGCTCGCCGTCGATGAAGACGGAGTCGGCGCTCAGCTCGATCGCCTGCAGTGCGGCGCGTCGAATGAATTTGAAGGAGAAGTTGATGTCGCGAACTCGCACGCCGAAGAGCACGCGTACAAGCCGATTGTAGCCCCACGTGAACATGCGGCGGCGGAAGGTACCGTAGGGGTCCAGGCGACAGCCGATGACCAAGTCGTGCGTCTCCAAATGGCGCAACGCCACCTCGATCTCGCGCAGGTCCACCGGTTCGTCGATGTCAGTGTACCCGACGACATCCTTCGTCCCCGCGGCGAAGCCGGTGCGCAGCGCCTGGCCGTACCCCTGATTGCCCTGGTGGTGGACGACGCGAACCCGCCGATCCGCGGCGGCGAGCCCGTCGGCGATGGTGCCGGTGGCGTCGGCGCTGCCGTCGTCGATCACGATCACCTCGAAGTCGTCACAGATCGCCTCCAACGCAGCGACCGCCTTGCGCACGGTTGATTCGATCAACGGCGCTTCGTTGTAGGCGGGCAGGAAGAGCGACAGGCTGCGCGCCGTTGTCACGATGCGCCCAACGCTGCCGCGATCTGCTCCGGCGCGATCAGTACGGCTGCGTGACGCCGCAAGACGGCGTGGAAATCCGGCGACAAGAGGAGATCGTGCTCGCGCTGCCAGCGGATGCCCCAGGCCAGATGGCGCGCCGCCGCCGGCGCGTGCTCGAAGCCGGGATGGACGACGAGCTCATAGATCACCGGCGCACCCTCGCTGTGGGTCCGCGCCACGCGCGCGAGCGCGTCGTCGATGTCCTGCAGCGTCGAGCGACCGGCAAACCCCAGCCCGATGGCTTGCAGCGACAGGCGACGCGCCGCGGGATGCAGCCGGGCGGCGAGGCGAGAGGCGCCGCTGAGCAACGTCTGGTGGATCCCCCCGCGCACCGTGCCCTCGGCGGTTCGCAGCAGCGGCGGAAAGCCCTGCTGGTGCGCCGCCCGCATCACCCGGCGCCAGATCGGTGGCAGCAAGTGGACGTGTTGGTGGCTGTTGACGAAGTGCAGCGGCAGCCCCCAATATCGCATCGGCAGAAATCCCTGCGCATCGAGCAGCGGAGCCAGCCGGTCCGGCAGCAGCGGACGCTCTCCGACGAGCATGAGATGCAATCCGGTGGCGACGCGCCCGCGCAACGCCGCCACGTCATCGAGTCGGGCCTCGCGATGCACCATGACGCTGACTGCGGACACGGCGCGGTGCGCGACGAGCGAATGAATCCCCCCGTTGATGTCGCGGCTCAGTCCATAGTCGTCGGCCGTGACGCACAAGTTGATCACGGTTCGCCCCCGGCAAGTGTGTTCACCGTGCATGCATCGACCACCGCCGCCTCGCGCGGGCCGGTATAAACGACGTCGCGCAGCCCCGGCCCGAGCGCGAACGTGCGCCAGATCGACAAGTCGCTGCTGCGCAATACATACGCCGTTTCGTCGTCGGCAGACGTGACGGCGATCCACGCGCAGTCGGGCGAGAAGGCGACACGGCGCGGCGCGGACAACGCGACCCCGCGATCGAACTGATACCGTCCATCCGAATTGCGGCGAAAGAGCCGCAATCGGCCGGCGAAGTCGGTCACCGCCGCGGTCCCGTCGCGCTGACAGACGTCGAGTCCGCCGGCGCCGAGCGCTGCCGCCGTCCGTTCGGTGACCAGCGCGCGCCGTGGATCGAAGACGAGCAGGTCGGTGGTGGAAATGCCGACCAACATCGCGTCGGGGTCGCGGCGCACGAACTGCAAGTAGAACGCGTTCAGATCGTGATGACGCATCGCCGAATCCTCCAGCGAAATCTCCCATGCGCCGCCGCGCACCATCTCGGTCACGAACACCGATCGCGTCGTCGGCTCGTAAACCGCGTCGAGCAGATCGAGCTCTGGAGGAGCGTCAGGCAGGGGCGGCATGGCTTGCCGATCGTATGGCGCCCCGTCGCCGAGCGAATCGAGGTGTGCCGACACCAAGCCCGATCCGTGATGCGTGAAGAATACGCGTCCCTCGCCGATCGACCCCTGCCACAGGTCGCCGCCGAAGGGCAGGCGCGCGTTGAAGACGAAGCGCCCTTCCGCATCGCGGTCCAAGCGGTACGAGCCGTGCTCGCCGGTCAACAACACCCGGTCGCCGCTGAGCGGCGTGACGGCGTAGTGGCGCGGACTCATCAAATCGGCCGTTACGTTGCGCGGCAGCGTTGCGGCGCGGGCCGCGCACCGCGACGCCATGGTCTCGGTCGAGACGAAGAACTTGGACAGCGGGCCGCCGTGCGTGGTGATCGTCGGATGTAGCGCGACCAGCAGAGGGACAAACGCCAGCCATCCCCAGCGCGGGCGCGGTGCCGCCACCCAACCGAGCAGCGCCGTCACCACCAAGGCGATCTGTTTGCCGAGCAGCGACCTGCCGAGCGGCGCGACCGCGGCGGGCAACGCAAGGGCGCACAGCCACAGCGGGACCCAGAGCAGCCGGCGGCGCGAGCCACGCGCGAAGAAACGCAGCGACGGTAGGACGACGAGCAACTCGACGACCAGTACCGCGAGCGCGTTGCCCGCCGTGCCGACGAAGTCCACGGCCAGCAGTGCTGGCAGAACGGCGACCGCGCGCCATGCGCCGCCGAAGATCGCCGCGACAAGGCCGCGCAGGTCGCGGCTGCCCAGCACCGCCGCGCTGAGGATCAGCGCCGAGACGACGGCGACGATTGCCGCGGCGTGACGGCCGACGTCGCGATACCGCGAGGGCATCATGCGCGCGCCGATCGCCGCCGGCCAGCCAGGCCAGGGCGCCTGTCGGGTCCGTCGAGCGGGCGGGCGCCCTTCTGCTCGCGCATCCATGCCGGGCCGCGCCCGTTGCCGAACGGCGCCATCAGACGTGTCGTCGGTATCATTCGCACGGCGCATCGGGAAACGTGACCGGTCGGGGCGCTCCCCGCATGGCACATCGTTTTGCCTGTCTCCCGCGCAGATCCACGCCACAGCCCGTCGTTGACCACCGGCAACCTCAGAGCGTGGCGAGAAAGCGAAGCAGGGCGGCGCGGTCAGCCTCTGCGGCTTGCCGGTAGGCACTGGCAGCATTGGTCGCCTCGCCACCGTGCATGGCGATGGCATCCTCCAAGGTCGCGGCGCGACCGTCGTGGAGATAGCGGCTGCGAAAACGCAGGCCCCACAGCGGCGTGGTGCGAAACTCGTCGCTCTGCGCGGAGTGATCGACGATGCCGTCCGCAAAGGCTTCGCCGAAGTGATGCACGCAAAAGTCGCTGAACACGTCCAGCGCCGGGGGCATGTCCGGGACGTGACACCGGGCGCATCCCAGGCGCTGAAAGGCCGCCTCGCCTGCGACATCGGTGCCGTTGCGCCCGGGCGGACGCAAGCCGCGCACGTATGCGGCGAGCGATTCGGCCAAGGCTCGGTCCGTCTCCGGATCCGGATGCGTGTCGTCGTCGCGGCCGAACCAATCCTTGGTTCCCTCCATCGAATTGGTGACGCCGCTTTGCGCCAGCAACTCGGAACCGATGAAGTCCACGACCGTTCCGAGGAACGGCTTGATGCCAAAGCGCGAGACGAGATTGCGCGGCAACGATCCCTGTGGCTTCGCCGGATCCGGATGCCCCGTGCCGCAGGCGGCGCGAATGGTCTCGTCGGGAATCAGCTCGACGAGCCCGAGCCCGTAGAGCGGCGGCGCGAGACGCGGCCCAACGCTGGCGGGGCGCGCCTCGACGGTCCAGCCGGGCAACGCGTGCGTGCGGTAAAAATGCACCTCGGTATCCGTGCCTGGCCCGACGTAGGCGGCGTGCGCCAGATCGCCGCTCCCCGCCATCGTGGGGTAGGCGTGGCAGTCGGCGCAGGAGGCTGCGTTGTAAAGCGGCCCGAATCCCGGCAACGGCTGCCGGAAGAGCGTCTGCCCGGCGTCGAATGCCGCCAGCTGCTCAGAATCCAAGTCGGGGAATGCATTGCCCAACTGGCCGCCGTCTGCGGCGCTGTATCGCACTGCCACCGGCGCGCTGCGCCCCGCGGACTTCCGCAAGAGAAACGACGCGAGGACAAATGCGGCCGCCAGCCCGGCAGTCACTGCGATTACACGCCTCGTCAACATGTGATCCCGTTCGTCGCCCTGCGAGCGGCAATTCTCGCAGCTTGACAGCGCGCGCCGGCTGAAATCAACGATATAGAGAGCGGCCTGCCGGCTTTGCCCAGCAAGTCGTGTTCAGTCCGCCTTCGAGGCTTCGGCTGCCGAAATTCCAACAGCCACGACATAGGTCCGGCTGAACTCCGAAGCTCGATGGCCGACGGCATTCTGGGCGAAGCCGGGTCTGCCCCGCTGCACGCAGCCTCAGCCCGCGCATGGCGTCGATCTGCGGCGGGAGCGCCGCGCCTACTCACCCGCGTTCGGCCAGGGCCGCGGCGCGCCAGGCCGTCAGGCGCGCGCAGAGGGTCGCGCCGCCGGCGCGCTCGATCAACTCGCGCAAGGCCTGTCCGGGCGGGTCGAGCGCCGAAACCGGTACCTCGCTGGTGTAGAAGATGTGTGCGGCGGGCAGATCGTACGGGCTGTGATAGGCCGACTCGGCGCAGGTGATTTCGAACTCGACGCGCCCGGCGTCGCCGGCCAACGTCGTCGTGATGCCGTCACTACTGACATCGACCGCGGTCACCGACCAGCCGGGCGCGACGCTCTGGCCGACCGAGAACGGCCCGACCTGCCGCAGCGCGTGCACGGTCGGCGGCGGCGCCGGAGGCGCCGGGGCCGAGGCCGGCGCGACCACCGCGGCGGCCGGCGCGGCCGGCAGCGCCCTCGCCGCTTCGACGCGTGCAAAGCGCCGCGCCTGGTGCGCGACCGCCAGTGCCGCAGCGCAGCACAACAACGCGACGGCCAGCGCGAAGGCCGGCGGCCCGGCCGACCGTGGCGGGGCGGCCGAGCCGTCGTCGGCGAGGCTTGGGCTCGGCCCGCAGAGGCCGAATGCGACCAGGAGCAGCATCGATTCCCAATACAGGATGTGCGTCATCGCCAGAATGTTGGCGTGCATCGAGAGCAGACCAAGCGCGACGACGGCGCGCGGCAGGCGCCCGAACAGCATCAGCGGCGCCGCCAGCTCGAAGCCGACGGTGGCGATGGAGAACAGCATCGCCACCGCCGGCGTGGTCACGGCCCAGGTGCGATACCAATTGAGCCAGCCGTCGGCGATCAAGCCGTCCTGTGAGACGACGACCGCCTGGATCGGCACGCCGGACAGCCATTCGGGGCCGGTAAACACCATCTTGCTGATCCCGGCGCTGAAGTAGGCCGCCGAGAGCAACGCCAGGCTGCCGACGCGCGCGTAGGATTCGTCCGTCGGTCGGCCACGACGGCGCGTGACGAGCAGACCGAGCAGCCATCCAGCGAGACACAGGCCGCTGTAGAACAGATGGCGCCATGGCGAACCGAACACCTGCGCGTGCACGGTACTCAGGACGGCCAGTCCCAGCAGCGCGCCGAGCCCGTGCCACAGGCGGCCGGGCGCGCGGCCGAACCCCAGCGCCGCCACCGTCCCGGCGCCCGCAACCGGGAGCGTCAGAACGCGGTGCGAAAGCCAGGCCGCCAACGGGCTCAGGGTGCCGGCGGCGAGCGCGGCGTCGCGCGCGCTCTCGATGAAGTATGCGAACGACAGCAGATCGACGACTACGATGGCCGTCAGCAACCTGCGCAGGACCGGCGCGTGGTCGGCCGGAAAATCGTTCACGGCGCCACCTTGCAGTGCGCGATGATGCAGTCCGAATCGAGCTGCGGCGCCGCGCCGGTATGGAGCGTCCAGGTACGCGCAACCAACTCGACGTCGAGCTGGCCGGCGCCGTGATGCAGGCGGATGTACTCCGCCATCTCCTCATCGTGATAGGGAATGCCGCGCCGGTCCGTGCACTGGGCGTTGGCGCCCGCGACCGGCTCGGCGCAATCGAACGAGCTGAAGTCCGTCACTCGATACGTGCGCCCCTGACGGTCGCGCAACAGCGCGTAGCTCGAGTCGCGACCCGGCATCCGCCCATACATGGAGAAGGTATCGAGCGGATAGACGAGCGAGGCGATCTGATCGCCGAGCCGCATGTCGAAGCGCACCGACCACGCCAGCGCAACATAGCCCAATAGGCACAGCACGCCGAAGCGGCGTTGCGACAGGCGAATGGTCAGACCCCCGCGGTACAGGTAGGCGCTACCAACTTCGCTGAGCGGCCGCAATTCGTCGACGCTTGAACGGGCGCGCCCGCTTCCGCTAGGCCGACAGCACTCGCCCCATGCGCCAGCCGTCCCCCCAGATGCCGTGCCGTGAACGCAGTTGCACTCCGTGAGCCATAGCGCCGCCGCGTGTCCATTGTGCGGCGCGGTCGGCGGTGAAGTCGTCTACGATCTGTCGGCCGCGGACGGCGTCGAGGACGTGCCTGGCGCGGTCGTGCGTTGCCGCAGTTGTCCGATGTGGTTCAAAGTCCTGTCGGATCCGGCCGGCCTGCCGAACGACTATCCCGGCGAAAGCGGCGACGACCAGATCGCCGCCACCTATCTGCGCAGCGACGCGACGCGCGCGTTGTTTCGGAAGTTCCTGGCCGACGTGCCGCACCGCAGCGGCGCGCCGACCCGGCTCCTCGACATCGGCGCGGCCGAGGGCGTGCTGATCGAGGAAGCCCTGCGGCTCGGCTTCGCGGCGGAAGGGCTCGATCACAGCGCGCCGAACGTACACGCGGCGCGCGCCAAAGGCCTGATGGTGCACCACGCTGCGGCCGAAGACTTCGACGCCTGCGAGGCCTTCGAGGTCATTACGATGTTCGACTTCATCGAGCACGTGACGAATCCCCTGCGAATCCTGCAGCAGTGCGAGCGGGCGCTGATACCCGGCGGCGAGCTGGTGGTATTCACGCCCAATCACCGCGGGTCGGTGGTGGGCCTCGCGCGTCTGCTTGCCGCGGGCGGAATCCGGTATCCGATTCGCCAGATCTTCGGTCGCAATCACGTCTGCTTCTTCGACGACCGTTCGCTGGCGCAGGCCTTGGCGCGCGCGGGCTTCGCCGTGCGACATCAGCGCCAGGTCCCCTACGATCCGCGCCGTCCCGGCCAATATGTCTCGCCGCTCAATCTCGCCGCGCTGACGGCGGTCGACTGGTTGGGCCGGCCATTCGGACGCGCCTTCCGCCTGCTGGTGTACGCGCGCAAAACAGCTGCCGTTTGAGCTCGGAGAGGGCGTCTCCAGCGTCCGAGTTTCATCTTGTGGTAGTGGGGTGGCTGCGCTACGCGTCAAGCGGGGGTTTGGCTCGTGAGCAGTTCTACCAACAGCCGTGCGGCTGTTTCGTTTCTGCTGCCGGCGCCGCAGGGCGCCTTTCGGCAGCGGCATGCGGAGCTCTTCGCGGCGCTCACGATAGCCGGCGCCGATGTCGCCGAGTTGATCATCGAACCGGGCGTGCAGACGATGGAGCAGGCGCTCTTCGTGCTGTCCAACGAGATGCGGGAATCGGACGTCGTCGTAATGGTCGACGACGCGTCGCCCGATTACGACTTCGTCGAGCTCAGCGAGCGGGCGCGCTCGAGCTTCCCTACCGCTACCGTGGTGTTGCTCGCCGCGAAGCCGTCCAACGCGGTGCCGGCGGTGTTCGAGACGGCGAAATCGCTCGGCATGGTCATCGCCGACGCCGACGCCGAGCAGA
>Ga0265342_10005179_pt1 | contig 10035 bp, 7 predicted proteins | sample 4CB327metaG_FD_203125 | JGI IMG/M metagenome (GOLD analysis project Ga0265342, IMG submission 203125) | Rhizosphere microbial communities from Carex aquatilis grown in University of Washington, Seatle, WA, United States - 4-CB3-27 metaG | ecosystem: Host-associated > Plants > Roots > Rhizosphere...
TCTTCGCCCCGGAGGCCGCGGCATCCTTCTTCTGCGCAAGTTCGCGGGGTCTCTCGCCTATGAGCGCCTCCCAGGCGGAAATCGCCTGACCATCGGCTTCCCCCTGCCCTAGGGCCTTTCCGCTCTAACACTTTCGTTTCCAGCGCTCTTGAGGCTCCAGACCGCTGTCTGAGTGCCACTTGCGGTATCATTGCGTCTATAGAAGGTGAGCGGCTGGCTTCCCCTTAAGAGCTGCTCCGGTGGTGTGCGTGTCTCGATTTTTCCAGCGCTTTGTCTTTGCAATTTCCGTGGTGATCTTTGCCGGGCTCGGCCTCAGTTACGTAATGGGCGAGTTCGGATGGATCGGCGTTCATGCCGGCGACGAACAGGACGCGGCTTACAAGCAGATGCGCGTCTACGCCGAGGTTCTGCGCAAGATTCAGAACTACTACGTAACTCCGCCCGACATTCCCGCTGTGACGACTGGCGCGCTGCACGGACTTCTCGACTCGCTCGATCCCGATTCCAGCTATCTGACGCCGGCCGAGTACAAAACCTATAAGGACCGCCCCGCGACCGACAATGCGCAAGAGGGTCTTACCATCTCCAAGCGCTTTGGCTACGCCACTGTGGTCAATGTGCTGCCCGGCTCGCCCGCCGACCAGGACCACATGCACGACGGCGATGTCATCGATCTGATTGACGGCCAGTCAACCCACGATCTGCCGCTTGCCATTGTCCGCTTCATGCTCACCGGCAAGCCCGGCACCACGGTCACGCTTTCGGTGGTCAGGCCCTTCAAGCCCGATCCAGACACGGTAAAGCTCACGCGCAGCGTGCTCACTGCGCCGCCGCTCGGAGAGCAGTTCTACGAGAACGCATCCATCCTTTATCTCAAGCCCGGCGTCCTGACTGCGGCACGGGTAGACGACATCGCCGCCAGGATCAAAGGAGCCGGAAAAAGCAAAAAGATCCTTCTCGACCTCCGCGATACCACCGGCGACGACCCAAAACAGGGTGTGCGCCTGGCCAACTTCTTCATCAAGCAGGGGACCCTTGCGTCGCTCGAGGGCCAGAAATATCCGTTGCAGACCTTCAGCGCTGATCCTTCACTCTTCCTGACCGACGCCCCGGTGGCCGTTCTAGTGAACCGCGGCACCTATGGCGCGCCAGAGCTGACCGCTGCCGCCATTGAAGACCTCAAGCGCGGCGACGTGGTGGGAGAACGCACCTTCGGGGAAGGCACGGTGCAAAAAACCATCGACCTGCCCGACGGCGCCGGTCTCATGCTGACGGTGGCCAAGTATGAGGATCCCAACGGCAAGAAGATTGAGGACAACGCCGTCACTCCCAGCGTCGTAGTCGCCTCGCCCCAGGATGATGGCGAGCCGCTGCCGCCTTCAAACGGCGACGCGCCGCTAAATCAGGCATTGTCGCTGTTGAAGGCGAAAAACGGTTGATCGTTAACCCGCTCGCACTCAACTCCTTCCGGATTTAGGCGCGCTTTCCCGCTCTTGCCGGGCGTGATGCGCGCAAAAACCTGCGTAACTTGCTCCTTATCGATTCGGTGCTAGCTTTAAAGTGAGGCACTCCTCCTACCTCGCAAGCCGGAGGTCTGCCCGTGAGGCCCCAGCCTTGGCTACAATATCCAGTCAGCCCCCGGTAAAAAGGCCCCCGAGCGAGCGCACTGATGTACGCCAGGACCCCCGGTCGCGCCGCCACATCAGGGTGCCGCTTCCCGCGCGCAGTCGCCGCAAGCTCGCCGGACGTTCCGCCATCGTTGCACTGGTGATGCTCGCCGCAATCACCGGTTCGCTGGCCGGGCTTACGCTGGTCTACTCCGTTAATCTTCCACAGATCCAGGACCTGGAGCATTACCAGCCCTCCACCATCACCGACCTTTACGATCGCGAGGGGCGCATCATCGGCTCATTCGCGCTGGAACGCCGCGAGGTGGTCGGCTACGATGGCTTCGCGCCTGTCCTGCGCCAAGCCGTGATTTCCATTGAAGACAAGAACTTCGAGTCGCACTGGGGCATCAACGTTTTTCGTGTCGCCGGCGCCGCCTGGCACGACATTCGCAGCCACGGGCGGGCGCAGGGCGCTTCCACGCTCACCATGCAGTTGGCACGCAATCTCTTCCTCTCTTCCGATCGCACCGCCACTCGCAAAGTGCAGGAAGCATACCTCGCCATTCAGATTGAGCGCGCCTTCACCAAGGAGCAGATCTTCACGCTCTACGGCAACCAGATTTACCTGGGCAGCGGAAACTATGGCTTCGAAGCCGCCTCGGAGTACTTCTTTTCGAAACATGCCAAGGACCTGACCCTGACCGAGGCAGCGCTGCTGGCTGGGCTCCCCAAAGGACCGGTCGCGTTCTCGCCCGTGCTCAATCCTGACCGCGCCCTGCGCCGCCGAAACCTTGTGCTCAGCGAGATGGAATCGGACGGCAAAATCACCCACGCACAGGCCGCAGCGGCGCGCAACACCCCGCTCGGCCTGAACATGCCGCGGCCCGTGGGCCTTGCGGCGCCGTGGTTCGAGGACGCCGTCCGCGAAGAAATGGATAAGCGCTTCGGCACGGAAGAGGTGCATCAGGACGGCCTGCGCGTCGACACCACGCTCGATCTGGACCTGCAAAACGTAGCCAATCGTGCCGTCGTTGATGGCGTCGCCACATACGAGCGCCGTCACGGCTGGCGCGGCAAGCTCGAAAATATTCTTTCAGCCGATGTAACACTCGATAACTACCGTCACCCGGATTGGGCAGTGCAGGCTGGCCCCGGCGATTATGTCCACGCTCTCGTCACGCGCTCGCTTCCACTTGAAGTTCATGCGCGCATCGGCCCGCCCAATCGGCCGGGTTCTGAAATCGTCCTGCTGCCCGCCGACTGGCAGTGGACCGGCGTGCGCTACGGCGACGCGCTGGCCAAACCTGGCGACGTCGTTTACGTCCGCATGACCGCTGCGACGGAAAGTGGCGACCGCCGCGCTTCACTCGAGCAGGATTCCGGTACGCAGGGTGCGCTGATGGCGATCGACAACACCAGCGGCGACGTACTGGCTATGGTTGGCGGACGTGACTACGCGCTCAGTGTTTTTAACCGGGCCACGCAAGCCGAGCGCCAGACCGGCTCGAGCTTCAAGCCCTACGTCTACACCGCGGCCATTGAGGACGGCGTCAAGCCCACCGACATCATCGTTGACGGGCCGGTGCGGTTTGGCGACTACGTGCCCCACAACTACGAGAACGACTACAAGGGTGCGATGACCGTCGCCAACGCCTTTGCCGAGTCGCGCAATATTCCGGCGCTCAAGCTGGCCGCGCGCGTTGGTATTCGCAGAGTCATCGACGTGGCACACCGCTTCGGTGTCACTTCGAACATTCCGCCGTATCTGCCGGTGGCGCTGGGCGCGGTGGAGATCACGCTCCAGGAACAGGTGGCCTCCTACGCGGTCTTTCCCAACGACGGCGTTCGAGTTGCTCCGCACCTCATCCGCAAGGTCTCCAACGCTGACGGAATCACTCTCTGGCACGGAGCGCCATCTGTCGACGAAGTTCTCGACCAGCAAACCGCTCGCACCATGATGACGCTGCTACGCGGCGTTACGGAGCACGGCACCGGCCAAGCCGCCAAACAGTTGAACCATCCGCTCGGGGGCAAAACGGGAACCACCAGCGACTTCACTGACGCCTGGTTTCTCGGCTTTTCGCCCTCTGTCACTTGCGGTGTTTGGGTGGGCAACGACAGCCGCGAGTCTCTGGGCGATAAGGAAACAGGCGCGATGACCGCTCTTCCCATCTGGATCAACTTCATGCGCGCCGCCATCGCCGGCAAGGACGACGAGCAATTCCCCGGCGACGAAAATGGTCCGCTAGACAGAGCTGATATGACGCCGCCCGCAAAGGCTCCCGTACAACCGTCCGCGGCGAAAGCAGCGTGGCCAGCCCGGCAACGCGCCCCTGTCGTCAAGCCCGCGTTGGCTCCCCCGCAAAAGCCAACGACAAAGCCGGCAAATAGAGCCCGAGTCAAGCCTGCATTGACGCGAAACCACTGACGCGTCACACCACGCGAGTCGAAGGATCTGCGAGGTGCTTTTGCTCAGAGCACTTCGGACTCACCGCTTGAAGAGTTATTCGAAAAGATTGGACTGAGTCTACTTCACGCGCGCAAAGTACCGCTTCGCCCTCGCCACATCCTTGAAGATTTGCGCCTTCAGCGCCTCCGGCGACGGCCACTCGCGCTCGCCGCGCAGCCGCAGCAGAAACTCCAACTGGATGGGAGTATTTTCGCCGAGGTCGATCGGTTCAAAGTCGAGAATGTGCGACTCGACCGCAAACGACGCCTCGCCGAACGTGGGCCGGTTGCCCACATTCGTCACCGCCTGAAACGAGCGTTCATCCACCTTGAGCCGCGTCACGTAAACGCCGAAGCCCGGCAGCAGCCCGTCGTAGCGCGCAAGATTCACCGTGGGAACCAGCAATCGAGTGCCGATGCCGCGACCCGAAGCCGGTGCGGAAAGCACAGCGAAGGGCCGCCCGAGCATCCATCGCGCCCGCTGCACGTCGCCCGCTGAAACCAACGCGCGAACAGCCGAGCTCGAAACCTCCAGCCCATGCACGCGCACCGCGTCGTGGACGTGTACGGCAAAGCCGAACTCCTCGCCCATCGCTGCCAGCTCCCGCACGCCGGCAGTGGCACCGTGTCCAAAGCGGAAGTTCTGTCCTTCGTGCATGCTTCTCACGCGGAGCGCGGCAACCAGAATTCGCTGCGCGAATTCGCGCGCCGGCAGGCTGGCCAACTCTGCCTCGAACCTGAGCACAAGCACCGCGTCGATGCCGGTTTCAGCCAGCAGCCTTAATCGCTCTGGAAATGGCGTGATCAGCTTGGGCGCCTGCGTGGGACGCAGAAACTGCTCCGGGTGCGGATCAAACGTAATCGCGACGGCCCGCGCGCCTGCCTTCCGCGCCTCGGCCGCAACGGCGGCAAGAATCGCGCGATGCCCTTTATGTACGCCGTCGAAGTTGCCCACAGCCGCTACCGTGGGGCCAAACCCTGCCGGGATCTCATCGAGAGAACGAAACACTGCAAAGGCGCCGCCGGCCGGCTGCGCCTGGCTTGCGGGGTGAATTCGCTCCGGGCTCATAGCGTCACGGGCACACTCAACCCGTCGTATGCCAGCCTCACGTTTGGAGGCAGCGTGCGGTTGGTTTCCTCATGGCCCAGTTCATGCGCGATGTGCATGAACCACGTTTGCTTTGCGCCGATACGCCGCGACCATTCAAGCGACTGCTCCACCGTCGAGTGGCTGGGGTGGGGCGTGTGGCGCAGAGCCGAAATCGCCAGGACCTCAACCCCCTCGAGCAGGGCAAAGCTTGCCTCCGGAATGGCGCTCACGTCGGTCAAGTACGCTGCGTTGCCAATGCGATAGCCCGAGATCGGTTGCTCGCCGTGCAACAGCGGAACGCGAACGAAATCGACGCCGTGCACCAGGTTGTGCTCGGCAAGCGGAATCAGTTCCACGCGCGCACGCGTCGGATAGGTGGCCTGCGGCGAAAATGTGTACGCAAAGATCCGCTCAAGAGCAGCGGTCACTTCGCGATCGGCATAGAGCGGAATCGGTCCGCCCTTCTGCGCGGCAATAAAGCTTAACGGGCGCAGGTCGTCCATCCCGAGAATATGATCGGCGTGCGCATGCGTGTAGAACACGGCGTCCACATGCGTCAGCCTCGCTCGCAGCGACTGCTCGCGGAAGTCCGGCCCTGTGTCGACCACGATAATCCGCTCGGTGCCGCGCTCAGCTCCAGCCGCCGTCTCGTTCCAGCGCAACAGTATCGAGGGCCGGAGCCTGCGGTCGTGCGGATCGGGCGACGTGCACACCGAGCACTCGCAAGCCAGCGTCGGAACCCCCATCGAGGTTCCCGTTCCCATGAATGTGAGCGTAGCTTGCAAGCCCTCTGCTCCTGCTGTCGGCTGAAAGCTGGTTTCTTACTTCTTCGCCGCTGGCGGGGGTGGCACGCTGGGCGCGCTCATCATGCTGGTCAGCTCGAGAAAAGCCATGCGTGCCTCGAAGAGTACGGTTTGCAGCATGCGATCCTCGTTCGGCGTCAGGTTGCCCTTCGTCTTCTCCGCCAGAATCGCCAGCAAATCGATGGTTGCCCGCGCACCCATAATGTCCACCCGCGGGCGCTGGCCGTCCTGTGGACCGGCTCCCATCTGCAGCATCGCCGTCACGTAGAACTGTTGCACCAGGTGCTCAAATCCGATCGGCGGCTGCGGGCCCACGGCAGGATTCTGGGCGCGAATCAGATCTTCCAGCCTTTGCGCCGACGCATCGTATGCGGCCTTCTGCTCATGGCTCTCCGCAGCGGTCGGCGGCGGAGGCATCCCATCCATCAACCCCGGCTCTTCCGCTTGAGGTACGGGCGCCTTTGCTTCTTCACGCGGAGCCTCATTTACCACCAGGCGCGGACCGGGCGATGGCTCTGCCGTCGCAGCCGGAGCCGCTTGTGCCGACTCCACAGGCGCCGAATGCGCACTGTCCTTCTCTTCTTCCGCCTTGATCTTGCGGCGGTCGATCACTTCGAACTTTGGCGTATCGCTCATACCTTCAGTTTCTCATCCTCGCTCCGGGCCGCTCAGTCTTGCCGTTTCTGGCCCAGCTTTGGCGGCGCTCCCAGAATCCGCGCCGTCCCTTCTGCATCTCCCGCCATGTATGCAAAAACCTGCTCGCGCTCCTCCGCCTCCGAGCGCACCATGCCCAGCGCAAAGACACGTCGTCCGGATGAAAGCGCCAACTCCGCCGCGCTGGTAATCTTCCCGGCAGCCGTTCCGTCCCCCGCCGCAGCCCCTTCTTTATTCGTCAGCTCCGCGCCGCCTGCGGGCACAGGGCCCGAAAGCTCTAGCGGCCGCAGATGCCTGCGCACACTGCCGCGCGACCGGATGCGCTCCACAATCTCCTGTCCCAGGTAGCAGCCCTTGGCAAAGTGCAGCGCCCGCATCTGCGAAGTCTCCTGCGGCAAGTCCCGTTCCACCATGTCGGTCCCATACGCCGGAATTCCCTCGGCGATTCGAAACGCTTCGAGCGATGCGCAGCCGACCGGCATCGCCCCGCCCGTGCGCAGGCACGACCAAAGCTTCGCCAGCCCCGCGGTCGGCAGCCAGAACTCATAGTGCTGCGCCAGAACGCCATAGCCGCGCAGAATTCTCAGGTTCCAGCCGTTCCACTCCACGGTCGTTCCCGCCATTGCGCTGACAACGACCGGCAGGCCCACACGCTCCAGCACTTCGCCGGCCTGCGGTCCAGTCAACCCGATCGCGGTCTCCGAGCCTGCCTCTCCCACCTGCTCATCTCCAAGTGGGACCAGTTCCACATCGTCCATGATGATGAACTTGTTCAGATGCGCCAGCAGCTTCTCAAATTGATCGGCTGCGATCTCCAGTTCCAGCTCCGACTCGCCTGCAAACGGCGTTCCCAACATCGGGTCACCGCTCAGGGGGCCCGGGCTCGAAGCACTTCGCCGCTGCGGAGAGGTCTCTTCGCCGCCTCGCCACACAGTCAGGTCGCCCTGGATGTGGCCTTGCGCGTTCAGAACCAGGTTCCACGCGCCGGTATTGGGAAAGAGGTCGTTGACCGTGTTGGTCACCATTCCGCTCAGCCAGCGAAAGCGGTCGGATCCGCGCACGGCCACGCGCCGCATCCAGCCGAGATCGTGGATCGCAGCCCCGAAGGCCAGCGCCGCCGTTTCCACCTCGGGCGCGTCCAACTCCTGAGGGGTCAGCACCCCACGGTAAACAGTCAGTTCGTGCGGTGTGCGCGCGGACTCAAGCATAGCGGCCAGCGCACTGGCCTGCAGGTTTTGGGCAAGATCGGTCTCAGGCATGGGAAGCTTTTCCGTGGTCCAGCGCAGGATTTTCTCTCTCAACTTGGCGTCAAACCGCATCCTGATTATAGCCTTGAAGTGAGAAGCTGGACTCCGGCCCGGAAACCGGGAATCGCATCCAAGCCCATAGGTAGAATTGATGAGGAATCGGCAAGTGAAATCGCTCCAGATCGCGCGTTGTGGAGTCCCAGCCCTCCTGCTCTGCCTGACGGCGGCAGCCTGGTCGCAGCAGTCCGCTCCGGCGCCCCAGCCGGCTCCGCCCGCCGCGGCAGCAAAGCCCCCGGCGAGCAGTCAAAACGCAAAATCTGCGACAAAGATCACGCCCGAGCAGGCCCAGCAGCTCTTCGCTCTGGTCGACGAACTCATCAAATTCTCCTCCGGGGAGACCGGCCTGCCCGTCAAAAGCGCCGTAAAACGCAACCTCATTACCCGCACCGCGGTGGAAAGCTACCTCGACGAGAAGTTCGACGAAGACGAGGGCGCCAAGCGCCTGGAGCGCGACGAGATCGTGCTCAAGAAATTCGGCCTGCTCGATCACGACTTCGAGCTCAAGCCTTTTCTGCTTGTGCTCTTGAAAGAACAAATCGAGGCCTACTACGACTCCAAAACCAAAACTGTCAACCTGCTCGATTGGGTCGATCCCGAAGAGCAAAAGCCGGTGATGGCCCACGAGCTGACCCACGCGCTCCAGGATCAGTACGCGAACCTGGAGAAATGGGACGACCAGACGCCTGACGACGTCTCGCACGACGCGGCCGGCGATCAGGACCACCTGGCCCGCGACGAAATGGACACCGCGCGCGACGCCGTGGCGGAAGGCCAGGCCACAGCCGTCATGATGGACTACATCCTCAAGCCGCTAGGCAAGAGCCTCGTCAAGGATCCAGAGGTGCTCGATGTCGTCCGGTCGCAGATGAATTCCACCGAGGACTCGCCCGTGATGGCCCGCGCGCCGCTTTTGCTTTCGGAGTCGATGCTGTTCCCCTACCGCGAGGGCCTCAGCTTCGAACAGGACGTTTGGATGGACCAGGGCCAAGTGGCAGCCTTCACCGGCGCGCTCGACCGTCCGCCCTCATCGAGCTGGGAAATCATTAATCCGCGCGTCTATGAGCAGAAGAAAATTCCGGCCATTCCCCTGCTGCCCAACTTTCATCCCCTCGTCGATTCGCTGTACGCGCCCTACGACATCGGCCAGATCGGCGAGCTTGACGTGCACATCATCACCGAGCTCTTCGGCGGCGACAACGCGTCCCGCGACCTGACCCCCGCCTGGGATGGCGGCCTTTATTGGGCTGGGCAACTCCGCAGCGCCACTACGCCCGCCGAGCAAGCCAACACCAAATCCATCGGCCTGTTTTATCTTTCAGTCTGGAAGAACGCCGACTCCGCCCAGGTCTTCACCAAGCTCTACTCAAAGAATCTCGCCCGTAAATACTCGAGCGTTCAGCTTCAGACCTCCGCAGATCACTCTGCTCCCGCCGATGACGGTTCGGTCGAACAGGTCTTCACCACCGACGAAGGCCCGGTCGTGATCACCACTCGGGGCAAGCTGGTCTTCGTATCGGAGAGCTTCCCGCTGCCGCTGGCGCGCAAGCTCACGGCGCTCATACTCGATGCCCAGGGCGGCGGCGCGATGCGCATGACGTCAATGCCGCCGCGCACTCTCGTTCCAGCCTCTCCATACGCTGCCGCGCCAACAACGACAGACCAAGCCAATGAATATCAAACCCTTTCGGGCGATTTCATCCGCTTTTTCGGTGACTGCGGCGTGATGAAGGTCACCGTCGACGCGGCCATAAGAACTCTCCGGCGTTAGGACCCCGAGTTCGGGCAACCATCCGGAAGGATTTCTCCTCAAACCGATCAAAGGGTTAATCCGTGCCGAGGGGGCGAAAGATGAAAGTGGCCTTTCTGCTGTTGTTGCTTGGTTGTGCCTCCGTTTACGCGCAAGATGACGGTGCATGGGCTGCCCAGCAGGCCGCTCAGCAGGCGATGGATGCCAGCCTTTATGCCGCACAGCAGGCGAATGACCAGATGATGCAGGCCGCGGCGACCGCCAATGCTCAGGCCATGCAAGCCGCGCAATTGGCGAACGAATTTGCCATGCAGCAGGCCTTGCAGTCCTCGCAGGATCCCAGGACAAACAAGGTCCAGAGCGGTGTCACGCGGCA
>Ga0265342_10005180_pt1 | contig 10027 bp, 8 predicted proteins | sample 4CB327metaG_FD_203125 | JGI IMG/M metagenome (GOLD analysis project Ga0265342, IMG submission 203125) | Rhizosphere microbial communities from Carex aquatilis grown in University of Washington, Seatle, WA, United States - 4-CB3-27 metaG | ecosystem: Host-associated > Plants > Roots > Rhizosphere...
GTATCGGCAACGTGAACTATCTGGACCTGGCGGGCGCGGTTGAACGATACACCCGGGTGATGGGAATCTGGCTGACGCTGAAGCCGCTGATCAAGAATCCCTATCTCGAAGTGCGTTACGAGGACATGGTGGAAGATCTGGAATCCGTGGCACGCCGGACACTGGATTTTCTGGGTGTGCCATGGGACCCGCGCGTGCTGGCCTTTTACGAACATGCCCGGAAGAAAGTGGTGCGCTCTCCGACCTACGCCGACGTGATCCAGCCCGTCTATAAACGCGCCGTCGGGCGCTGGCGAAATTACCAGAAATATCTTGAACCGCACCTGGAAAAGCTGGAGCCGTTTATCAGGGCGTTTGGCTATGAATAGCCGGCAAGATGGTCGGGGTGAAGTTGCAATCCGGACCCCTAACCCCGACCAGGAATTAAATTAATTTCTTGAACCTCGCATCGTCGCCCAGTTTCCGGACCAGCTCCTTGACCTTCTGCGCCTGGCTTTTGTGCGCCAGCAACACCGCGTCGTCCGTCTGAACTAGAATCGAATCGCGCAACCCAACCACGGCGATCGGCGTGCGCCGGCCCCCGGTCCGCGCATCAAAGATGATGTTGCGCGCGGCGTCCACATGGATGAAATCCGCCACCACGCAATTGCCTTCGGCGTCCGGTTGGAGATGCCGTGCCAGCGCCGTCCAGGAACCGAGATCGTCCCAGGCAAACGTGCCATCCGCCACAATGACGTTTTGCGCATGCTCCATCAGCGCGTAATCAATCGAAAGCTTTCTAATGCCGGGATATTCCTTTGCCAGCACCCTGGCGAGTTTGGCCGGTTGCGTGGCCACCTTGAACCAGCGCTGGCACGCGGCGTACATCTCCGGCTGATGCTTCTGCAACCCTTCCGTGACCGTCACGAATGACCAGACAAACATCCCGGCGTTCCAGCGGTACTGGCCGCTGTTGACGTATTCCAGCGCCCGATGGAAATCAGGCTTTTCGACAAACCGTTCCGCGCGATAAAAGATTGTCTTTGTCTTCCGGGCACCCTGCGCCGGCGGTAATTCCTGGCCAACTTGAATGTACCCGTAGCCGGTGTCCGGGCCGGCCGGCTTGATGCCGATGGTGATGATGGCCCGGCCGCGTGACGCCAGGTCGAACGCATCGCTTAACACCTGCTGGAATTTTTTCTCATCGGGAATGACGTGGTCCGCGGGCAGCACGGCCATGACCCCCGTTGTGGACCGCGCGCCTACCAGCGCCGCTCCCAAAGTGACGGCGGCGCAGGTATCGCGACCGATGGGTTCGGCGACGAGATTGGCCCTCGGGACTTTGGGAAGCTGTTTGCGGACTTCCGGCAATTGCGCCGCGTTGGTGATGACAAAGATGTTTTTGGCGGGAACCAGCGGCAGAACGCGGTCCACGGCCGATTGCAAAAAGGACTTTTTGCCGAGCAACGCCAGTAACTGCTTGGGCCTCTGCCCCCGGCTTACCGGCCAGAAACGTTCGCCGCGCCCGCCCGCCATGATGATGACAAAACGGTCTTTAAGGTCAGGTTGCGCTTTCATTTCGGTTGATTGAACACCGACAAAACGAGAAACGCAAAATCTGTTTTCGGATTATTGAAAAAACAGCGCGTTTACGACCTCCGCCATTCCCAATTCGGCGAACGGATTTTTTTTAGCGTCTCCCTGACCGTCAGTCCGCGCATCGCCAGACCTTGATTTTTATGCCTTTCGGCATTCCAGACGCGCAGTTCGTCGGCCGACGGCTGGTAACGCTGGCGATATTCCACCTTTTGTCCAATGAGCAGGGCCAGGTACCCGTTTGTGCCGAACTGGCTGGGCTTTTCGATCGTGGTGTGCAACCTCAGCCACACGGAGGGACCGCCATCTTGATAAACCTCGACCAAGTCGGCCGCGCCCCCGAGGTCGGTTGCCTCCCAGCAATGCCGCCAGAAGGGCGTATCAATCCGTTTGTTGAACCGGTAATGCAGGGACAGGAAATCCCGGATATCATCCCAGATGAGGGCTTGATAACGGTTGAATTGTTTTCGCAGCACCGGCGTGGCTTCGCCTTCAAGTTCCTGGAGTGTTTCCGCCAGGATCGAACACTGACCCGAAATGATGCCCAGCGCCGTGGCCTCCAAGGGTTCAACAAACCCGCAGGCATTCCCGATGCCCACCACGTTCTTAACCCACACATTCTGATAACGCCCGGAAACAAACCGGACAATCCGCGTCGGCCCGACTTTCGGGTTTTTCATCCGGAATTCCGTCTCCGCCTCCTCGTCCGAAATGAATCCAGAACTGTAAACGTAACCGCGGTTGATCCGGTTTTCGTGTTCAATCTGCCAGCACCAGCCGCAATTCATCGTCTCGCAGGTGGTGTAGGGCTTGACGTCCATGTCTTCCGGGTCTTTACGATCCCAACCGCCCACCACCGCGCGGTTGCAAAACAAGGTCTTGTCATAACTCACGAACGGCTCACCCAGCGCCTTACCCAAAAGCACGGACGCAAAACCGGAGGCATCCAGATATAGGTCGGCCGTTTCCCGCCGGCCCGATTCCAGCCGCAGGCCAGCCACACCCGCCTCGTTCTGCTCCACCTCGATTACTTTGTCATCCAGGATGGAGACGCCCAGCGCCACCGCATATTCCTCCAGAAAGCGGACGAATTTCTCGTTCTCAAAATGATAGGCAATGGACTGGTGTATAAACGGATCACCCTTGGCGTTCCGTTCAAATACCCGGTTCTGCGACATCATGGCCGATAGCGAATCTTCGTATTCCATTTCATCCCAGCAATAATACGCCTTGATCCTTGGCAGTTGCTTCACCTCTCCAGTGATTTGTTTCAATGAGAAGGTATAATTGAAATAGGGACGAGGACCCCACAAAAACCGGAGCCCGAGCTTCCAGGTCGGCTGGGCGATGGCAAAGAATTTCTTCATGTTCATGCCAAGATATTCGTGAAAAAAACGCGTCAACCCGGGGGTCGAGCCTTCGCCAACACCGATAATGCCGATATCCTTGGACCGGATGACCAGCACTTCGAGCTTGGGCAATTTACGTTTCAGCGCCAGGGCAGCGATAAAACCCGCGCTGCCGCCGCCGAGAATGATGACCGACCGGTATTGGGTGTTGGTCTGCATGATTACTCCGCCAATTCAATACGTACAAAATAATAAATGCAAAATTACTTTTTACTGTTTCTTTGGAAGCACCCGGTTCAAGACTTGAACCATCGCCAATTGGGCGAGCGGATTTTTTCCAGCGTCTCCCTGACCGTCAGCCCGCGCAGGGCCATGGCTTTATTTTTTTGCCGCTCGGCATTCCATATCCGCAGTTCATCGGCGGAAGGCTGATAACGCTGGCCATTCTCAACCTGTTGTCCGACCAGCAGGGCGAAATATCCGTTTGTGCCGAATGGGTTGTCCTTGGTAAACATCTGGTTCAGCCACAGGGAAGGTCCGTTTTCACGGTACAACTCCACCAATTCTGCCGCTCCAGCGAGGTCCGTGGCGTCCCAACAATGCCGCCAGAAGGACGTATCGAACCGTTTGTTGAACTTGTAATGCACCGCAAGAAAATCCCGGATGTCGTCCCAGATGGCCGCTTGTTGTCGATTGAATTGCCGTTGCACCGAAGGTGTCATTTCGCAATTTAACTCTTTGAGCGTATTCGTCAAAATCATGCAGGTTGACGCCATGGCGCCCAGTGCCGTGGCCTCCAAAGGCTCAACAAACCCGCCCGCATTCCCGATGGCCACCACATTCTTGACCCACACATTCCGATAACGCCCGGAAACAAACCGGACAATCCGCGTCGGCCCGACTTTCGGGTTTTTCATCCGGAATTCCTTCTCCGCCTCCTCGTCCGAAATGAATCCAGAACTGTAAACGTAACCGCGGTTGATCCGGTTTTCATGTTCAATCTGCCAGCACCAGCCGCAATTCATCGTCTCGCAGGTGGTATAGGGCTTGATGACCATGTCGTCCGGGTCTTTACGATCCCAGCCACCCACCACCGCGCGGTCGCAAAACAAGGTCTTGTCATAACTCACGAATGGCTCACCCAACGCCTTACCCAAAAGCACGGACGCAAAACCGGAGGCATCCAGATAAAGGTCGGCCGTTTCCCGCCGGCCGGATTCCAGACGCAGCGCCGCCACGCCCGCCTCGTTCTGTTCCACCTCCTTGACCGTGTCATCCATGATGGTGGCACCCAGCGCCACGGCGTATTCCTCCAAAAAGCGGACGAATTTCTCGTTTTCCACATGATAAGCGATGCTGGAATGCAGCACGGGACTGCCATTTTGAGCCCTTTCAAAAACCCGGTCCTGTGACATGAGCGCGGACAACGGTTCTTCATTTTCCATCTCCTTGAAGCAATAACACGCCCTGATTCGCTGCAACTCCTTCATTGCGCCGGCCATTTGTCCGGCGTTGAATGAGAAATTAAAATGCGGCCGCGTGCCCCACAAAAACCGGAGACCAAGCTTCCAGGTCGGCTGCGCAATGGCAAAGAATTTCTTCATATTCATGCCGAGATAGTCGTGAAGAAACCGGGTCAGCGCGGGTGTCGAACCTTCCCCAACGCCAATAATACCGATGTCCTTGGAACGTATCACCTGTACTTCCAAATGGGGCAATTTGCTCTTCAACGCCAGCGCGGCGATGAAGCCCGCACTGCCGCCGCCCAGAATGACGATCCGTTTGATCATTTGAAAACCGTGCAGACTACCATTCAAGTCCTGGAGCTAATCCCGCCTAATAGAAAACCCCCGGCCTTTGTAAAGCCGGGGGCTGTAACTGTAAACTCTTTAAAACAACGTCAGGCGCGACGGCGACGTGCGGCAATCAATCCCAGACCGCCCAGACCAATCAAGGCCAGAGTAGTAGGTTCCGGAACTCCGAGGGCAGCAAAGACATAGCTATAACCGCCGGGGTTCGGAGTGGCAAAAGCACCGTAAGCATCAACCGGTCCAGCAATGGAACCAGATAAATTACCATTGCTATTCTGTCCGTATTGAGTAGCAGTAGCATCGGCGGTTCCATGAGCCAACCCGAACCAAGATTGCCCGACAGAGCCAACGTCACTACCGCTGGTCACATTAATGTCATTAACAAACAAATTGAAGGCGTATTCCTGTCCGGCGACCAAGGAAACGGGAGTTGCCAAACCATAAGTAAGATATCTCGTATCAGCCGCACCACCACCAGTGGGTACCCACGTTTGGTTAACTTCATTGTCCAACGGCGTAAGTGCGCCCGTCACACTATTCACACTGGAAATCTGAATGCCCCAAGTAACACCGGCAACGAAAGGTTGCGGTCCCGAGGGTGAGCCACCCCAATATAGTGCGGAATCGCCGCGACCCAAAACAGTGATGGCGCCAAGGGTCGAATTTGCTGCAACAGTGAAAGTTTGTCCAACGGTACCTCCATTGTTCAGGTAATCCCGGCCGTTATCCTGCGCTCCCGGACCCAAGTCAGTGAGTTGGGACGCCAAAATGTTGGCAGAAGGCGCTGACGTGCTGTCCGAGATTCCAAGCGCACCGGCGCTGGTGGCCAACGCACAGCCCGACATGATCGCTGCAACCGTGAGCCAAGTGCCACGGTCATTTCTCAATTGAATTTTACCGTCTGAATGATTTTTCATAGAGTTTATACAGTTGTTACTTTTTGCTACAATCCACCAAAAGCCGCCTACAGCCCTTGCTGTTCGTTTGGTTTCTTGTATATGTGACAGTTTTATCATAGTGCTCCCATGGAGTCAAGAGATTTTTAATGAATAAATTGCGTTTGGAAGTTATCGAAGCTAATCCTCCTGGCACCTGCATCTGTGGGCAATCTCTAAAATGGTTTTCATTGTTCTATCATGCTGTTAGTCAATTGCTTGCACGATTGATTTTACGAATTTAGCGGTGTTAATAACCAGGTCCGGTGATTTGCCGTATAGGGCGATTTGGTTTACGACCGCGCTACCGACCACAACGGCGTCCGCGGCGGCTGCGGCCGCCCTGGCCTGCTCCGGCGTTGAGACGCCAAATCCCACGGCGATGGGCAATTTTGTATGCGCGCGAATTTTGGCGATCTGTTGTGCTAGATTGGAAGCAACCTGCTTTTGCATCCCCGTAACTCCTTCGCGTGAAATATAATAGATAAATCCACTGCCGCGCTTGACGATGAATTCGATCCTGTCTTCCGGTGTCGTAGGTGCCACCAGGTAAATGTTACATAAGGCCGCCTGGCGCATAAGCGCCTCATAATTAACAGATTCCTCCGGTGGCAAATCAAGCACCAGCAAACCGTCCACCCCCGCCTTCGCCGCGTCCCGGATGAATGACGCCAGGCCCACGCGGTGAATGAGGTTATAATAAATGTAGAGAATAATCGGAATTTCCGAGCTTTTGCGGATGGCGGCCACGGTGGCCAGAACCTTGGGTGGCGTGGTGCCGGATTCGAGGCCGCGTTGCGCGGCGAGTTGATTCACCAGCCCATCGGCCAGCGGATCGCTGAACGGCACACCCAGTTCCAAAATGTCCACGCCCGCCTGGTCAAAAGCCAGGGCGAGCTCGCGCGTGGCCTCCAAATTCGGATCGCCCGCGCCGATATAGACGATAAAGCCTTTTTTGCCCGCGCGCTTGAGCCGCGCAAAACCTTCCGCAATGCGATTCATGTGGCGGAGAGTTTCAAGTTTCAGGTTCCAAGTTTCAAGCGGGATTGTTTCAGGTCTTAATCTTAATCGTCATCGTAATCATAATCTTCCACGTCCGGATTGCGATCAGGATTAAGAATAAGACGAACCAGATTTGACCCCGCGTCACTTTTTCCCCATCATGGTCCGCCATGGCCAGCAGCTTCGGACAACTGTTCCGCATCACGACGTGGGGCGAATCCCACGGCGGCGGCGTGGGTGTGGTCGTGGACGGCTGCCCGCCTCGCCTTAAGCTTTCCGAGGCCGACATCCAGCCCGACCTGGATCGGCGCCGGCCCGGCCAATCCAAAATCGTTTCGCCGCGCCAGGAATCCGACACGGTGCAAATCCTTTCCGGCACCTTCGCGGGCCGGACGCTGGGGACGCCCATCTGCCTGTGGGTCAAAAACACGGACGCCCGCCCCGAAGCTTACGCGGAAATGAAAACAAAGTTCCGCCCGTCGCACGCGGACTTCACCTATTTTGCCAAATATGGCATTCGCAACTGGCAGGGCGGCGGCCGCGCCAGCGCCCGCGAAACCGTCGGCCGCGTCGCGGCCGGCGCCATCGCCAAAAAAATCCTGCGCGAACGGTTCGGCGTGGAAACCCTGGCCTATGTCAAACAAGTCCAGAAAATCATCGCCCGCGTGAACCCGGACCGGGTCAAACTCAAGGATGTCGAAGCCAACATTGTCCGCTGCCCCGACCGCCCGACGGCGGAAAAAATGATCCGGCTCATTGAGAAAACGCGGCGGGCGGGCGACACCGTCGGCGGCATCGTGGAAGGAATTGCACGCGGCGTGCCGGTGGGTTGGGGCGAGCCGGTGTTCGACAAGCTCGAAGCCGATCTAGCCAAGGCGATGCTGAGTCTGCCCGCGTCCAGGGCGTTTGAAATCGGCTCGGGTTTCGGCGGCATCCTGCTCACCGGCCGCCAGCACAACGACCCGTTCCGCGCGAAACGTGGAACGGTATTCACCACCACGAATTTTTCCGGCGGCATTCAGGGTGGCATTTCCAACGGGCAAACGGTTTTTTTCCGGGTCGCCTTCAAACCCGTGGCCACGGTGATGCATCCGCAGAACACCGTGGATGTGCGCCTCCACAACACGACCCTCAAGGGCCGCGGACGACATGACCCCTGCGTCCTGCCGCGCGCCGTGCCGATGGTCGAAGCCATGACGGCGCTGGTGCTGGTGGACCATGCGCTCCGGCACCGGGCGCAATGCGGTTGAACGGTCTTCGGGATTGATTTTTAACCGGCCAATAGCAATCTTAACCCAACATCGCAGACATCATGGCAGAAAAAGAAATCAACGAAATTTCGCGGGACGCGCGGGTCCTGTACACCAAGGCCACCGAGGCCGCGCAGCGGGAAAACTACGATTACGCCATCGCGCTTTACAATCAGGTGCTGGAAAAGGAACCGGGGTTCTTTGAGGGCCGCAAGGCGTTGCGCGAAATCCAGGGCCGCAAGGCAGGCGGCGGCGGTGGGTTTTTTAAAAAAATGTTGAGCGGCGCCAGTTCCTCGCCGCTCGTGGCCAAAGGCCAGCTCGCCTTGCGCAACAATCCCGGCGGCGCCCTCGCCATCGCCGAGCAGATTTTGAACAGCGACCCCAACAGCACCGCCGGACACCGTCTGATCGTGCAGGCCGCGCAGGCGCTCGAATTGCCGCGCACGGGCGTCATGTCCCTGGAGATCCTGGTGAAAAATTCGCCCAAGGACAAAAGCCTGGCGGTTGAATTTGCGAACTCGCTGGTCGTCGGCGGCGGCGATACCCGGCGCGCCGAACAGGTCCTGATGGAACTGTTGCGCAGTTCGCCGAATGACGGCGAGCTGGGACAGGCGCTCAAGGATTTGTCCGCGCGCAAAACCCTCGACGAAGGCGGTTACGGCGCCCTCGAAGGCGGCAAGGGTTCCTACCGCGACATTTTGAAGGACAAAAAAGAGGCCGTCTCGCTCGAACAGGAAAAACGGGTCGTGAAAAGCGAGGACACCAACGAACGGCTCATCAACGAATACGAAACCCGCCTGCAAACCGAGCCGGAGAACCTCAAGCTCATCCGTTCCCTCGCCGAGCTGTACGCGCAGAAAAAGCAATTCGACCAGGCCATGGCCCTTTTCGACCGCGTCAAAAATACCGGGATGGGTGGTGACCCCGCGCTCGAACGCGCCATGGCCAACACCGTCGTGCGCCGGTTCGAATTTCAACTGGAGCAGCTTGATCCCGCCGCGCCTGATTACGCAGAGCAATCGGCCAAACTCCAGGCTGAGAAATTAAATTACCAGCTCACCGAATGCCAGCAACGCGCGGAAAAGTACCCGACCGACCTGGCCATCCGGTTTGAATTGGGCCAGTTGTATTTCCAGGCCGGCAAGATTACGGAGGCCATCCAGGAATTCCAGAAGGCGCAGGGCAATCCGCATAAGCGTCTTTTGGCGATGGGCTATCTCGCGCAGTGCTATGCCAAGCGCAAGATGTACGACCTGGCCGCGCGCACGCTGCAGAACGCCATCAAGGAAAAACCCGTTTTTGACGATGAGAAGAAGGAGATGGTTTACAACCTCGGTTGCGTGCTCGACAGCATGGGCAAAAAGGAGGAAGCCGTTGACCAATTCAAGCTCATCTACGAAATGGACATCGGCTACAAGGACGTCGCCGCCAAGGTGGACGCCTTTTACGCCGGTCAGTGAACCAAAAAACAACTCTTAAGGCCGAACCCAAGCGCCGGTCGCGCATGAAGGTTCGAATGACAAGCGTCTGGAAAACGGTTTGGAGCCACCCTCAACCAATCAAATTATGATCAAAGTCAGCGTCCTGTACCCAAACCAACCAGGTGCACGATTCGACACCGCTTATTACTTTGCAAAGCACCTGCCGATGGTCGTGAGCAAGCTTGGCGCTGCCGCAAAGACCACCTCTGTTGATCAGGGCGTTGCCGGCCCCACCCCCGGATCACCTCCGGCATTTGTGATGATGGTGCACTTCACATTTGAATCCCTCAGCACCTTTCAGGCTGCGTTTGGCCCGCACGCGGCGGAGATAATGGGTGACATTCCAAACTACACTTCGATCGAGCCCATTATCCAGTTCAGCGAGGTAAAAATTTGAACTGTAAGTTGGTCGTGAAGAACGGGGAATCGGCTGGCTTACCCCAGCGTGTAACCTTTTGACACCGGCGACGGTCTTACCTTCAGTAAATGACCCCGATGCGCTGTTGGAATGCATTTAAGGGGGAACTCAAGCAACCACAATAAACTCATGAAGTTAAATAAATTCGCAAAAGTATTGGCCGGCACCATGCTCCTGACGGGGGTTTTGGTTCAGGCCTGGGCTGA
>Ga0265342_10005181_pt1 | contig 10024 bp, 9 predicted proteins | sample 4CB327metaG_FD_203125 | JGI IMG/M metagenome (GOLD analysis project Ga0265342, IMG submission 203125) | Rhizosphere microbial communities from Carex aquatilis grown in University of Washington, Seatle, WA, United States - 4-CB3-27 metaG | ecosystem: Host-associated > Plants > Roots > Rhizosphere...
CCATGGGGCTCCTCCTCTGCGGGGGGCTACCCGCAGGTCAAAAGGTGGAGCCCCACCTATTTCTGCCGCCTGGCTGCCTTCGCCAGTTTTCGCCTATTCCAGCTGCCCTAATCACGTGGCACGCCCGGTGGCGGCGGGTGCCTTGACACCTGCCCGGACAGGGGACTAGCTTGGCCGGTCGTCGAGCGAGACCAGGTCATGAAAATCGCAACCGTCTACGCGGTTCTTCTCGCCCTGCTCGTCGCAGCGGCGGCACTGGCGCTCGCGGTCGGACACGGCACGCTGTCGGATCCGGCGTTGCGCAATACCCTGCTTGAGCTGCGCGCCACGCGCGTCGCGGCCGCCCTGCTGGCGGGGGCCGCCCTGGCCGTGGGCGGAGTGGTGGTCCAGGGCGTGTTCCGGAATCCGCTGGTCAGTCCGTCTATCCTGGGCACCACGGCCGGCGCTAGCCTGGGCGGACAGTTCGCATTGCTCGCCCTGGCCTGGGGCGCAGCCGGCACGGCGATCCCTTCCGAACTGGTGCTTCCCCTCGGCTGTCTCTTGGGCGCCGGGATCTCGCTTGGCATCCTGATGGTCTTCTGCCGCGAGCGGACCGGTACCCTGGTGCTCATCCTGACCGGCTTCATCCTGTCGTCACTCTTTCTCGCCGTCGGCGGCTTTGTCACCAGCCTGGCGCAGGATCAATGGGACCTCAGCCGAGCAGTGGTCGCCTTCACACTGGGCGGCGTGGGCGGCACCGGCCCGCGCCAGGTGCTGGCGGCCCTGCCCTTCGTGGTCGTCGGCCTCTTCGCCTGCTGGGCGTGGAGCGGCACCCTCGATGTGCTGCTCTCGGGCGAAGACGAAGCACGCACCCTCGGCGTCGAGGTTGGCCAAGCCCGCCGCTGGACCGTGGTGTGGGTCGCGGTGCTGACTTCGGCCGCGATTGCCGTCGGCGGCAACGTCGCCTTCGTCGGGTTGGTCGTGCCGCACGTGTTACGTCCCATCGTGGGTGTGCGCCACCGCCGGCTGATCCCGGCCGCCGCGCTTTTGGGCGGCACGTTCCTGGTGCTGTGCGATCTCATCGCGCGCGTCTTTCCCAGCCGAACCGAGCTGCCCTTGGGCGTGGTCACGGGCATCATCGGTGCTCCGGTGTTTCTCTATTTGCTCGCCCGCTCGTATCGCGAGGTCGAGCATGGCTAGCGCGCCTCTCCTTGAAGCTCGCCACCTCACCGTCGTGCGCGGCAAGCGGCGCCTGCTCCATGACGTGTCCATCGCCGTCGAAGCTGGCGAGATTCTCGCCCTCGTCGGACCCAACGGCGCGGGCAAGAGCACTTTCATGAAAGCTCTGGCCGGAATCCTGCCTTATCAGGGCAAGATCGTGCTCGACGGAAACCCGGCAGAGACGCTTCCGCGCGGTGGGCGGGCGCGTCTTGTGGCGTACGTACCGCAGCACTCGACCCTCGATGCGCCCATGCTGGCCCGCGAGGTCGTGGCCCAGGGCCGCTTCGCCCATCGCGATGGCTGGGGTCGCGCGAGCCGCGACGATGCGTCCGCCATTGCCCACGCCCTCGAAGCAACCCAGGCCATCCACCTGGCCGAGCGCCCCTTCTCGCGCTTGTCCTACGGTGAGCGACGACTCGTGCTCCTCGCCCGTGCCTTGGCGACCGGGGCGCGCATTCTGTTGCTTGACGAACCAACCGCCGCGCTCGACGTCGCCCACGCGCTTTCGCTGCTCCATCGCCTGCGCGATCTGGCCGGGCGCGGGCACGCCGTGATCGTGGCCCTGCACCATCTCGACGAGGTGGCCGAGTTCTGCGAGCGGGCGCTGCTTCTGCGCCAAGGCCGCGCCGTCTGCGCGGGTCCGGTGGCGGACGTGGTCGCCGCCGCGCCCGTGCGCGAGGTCTTCGGCGTGGAGCTGGTTCCAGGCGCCCACTTTGGCTACCGCGCGATCACGGAGCCCAACTCGTGAACCGGACGGGCGTGACGAATTCCGCGGCGCTGCTTCTCGCGTTGGCTGGCACGCTGGCCCTCGGATGGCCGCGTTCGAGCCAGCTTGCCCACATCGCGCGAACTCGTGCGCCGGCCGTCGAGGGCGGACCCGCGCGCATCGCGCTTGGCAACGGCGCTTTCGCCATCCCAGATGCCGCCGGCCACCTGGTTCCGTTGCGACACTACCAGCGCATTGTCTCGACCAACCTCGTGACCGATCGCTTGCTCGTCGAACTATGCGAGCCTACGCGCATCTTGGCCATCAGCCGGGCCGCGGCCGAGCGCAAGCGCGACGGGTTCCGCTACCAAGGCATGACCACGGTGGACGGCTTCGGTCCGGCCGAGGCCATGGTGGCGCTGCAGCCCGATCTGGTGCTGACCAACAGTTTCGGCTCGCCCGGATTTGCCGAACGCATGCGTAGCGCAGGGATCGAGGTGTTCGATCTAGGTGAGCTGCGCGGGCAGCAGAGTCTGTCCTATGTCGCCCTGGGGCTGGGCGAACTTCTGGAGGTTCCCGAACGTGCGCAGCGGCTCGTGCAAGATTTCACCCAGCGCATGCGCCGGGTGAGCGCCGATCTGAGGGCGCGCAAGCCCGTCCGCGCGATGTACCTTTCGACCTTGGGTCCGGATCTCCAGGGCGGCACGCGCGGCACCTCGTACCACGACATCTTGGTCGCCGCGGGTCTCGTCGACGTAGCGGCCGCGGAATATCGCGACTGGCCCGCCTATGCCGCCGAGCAGGTGCTGGCCCTGGCGCCTGAAATCATCGTCACGCGAGAAGGCTTCGCCGAGGGCATTTGCAAATACCCCGGCATGGACCATGCCCCGCCTTGCCGCGGCCAAGGCCGCATCGTCGAACTGCCCGGCGAACTCCTCGACGAGCCCGGCTTGGCCATGCTGGAGGCCGCGGAGATGCTGTACCGTTTGGTCTACGGCGAACCGTAGCTCTATTGCACGGACGTCGTGCACCAGGTGCGGTCGTCGCAGAAGGGCACGGTGCCTTCGTTGCTCTGGCATGTCGTAGCGCCGTTGACCGTACCCACGTAGTACAGCAACTGGCCGTCGCGCATGTCATCGACGGTACCGAAGATTTTGTCCGCGCTGTTGAGCGAAAGATCGAAACGGATCTGCGATCCGGCAGAAGGGGCGCCGCCCGGCCACGGCAGTTGCACTTCGATGGCGTAACCTGTGTCGGTCGTGGCCTGTGCGTACTGGCTGCTGGGCAATGCCGTTGGCGTGCCCGAGCTGGCGCCGCCGCTGTTGCTTGCTTTCGTTGAAATCGCCGGGCCGTTGGCCGGGATGATGACGTGCAAGGTATTGTTGTCGGTTCCTGTAAGGCCAGTGACGTTGTTGTTCGACGAGATCATGATCTCGATGGAGTCGCCCTCATAGGTCTTGCTGATGGCTTGGCTGGGATCGGCCATGTTCACGGTCTGCACGCTCGCGTCCTTGACATCGAAGAACGCGCTGAATCCGGCGGAAGACCAAGCCACTTGACCGATGACCGTTTCAAACTGCGACAACGGGACATTGTTGTAGTTGTTGATCTTGGCGTTGTTGGTGACGTCGAACTGGAACGATGGCACCTGGCAGAAATCGTCGCCCTTGCCATCCACGGTCTGCGTCCCCGTGAATTTGGGGACGGAGGTACACGGATTGGCGGTCGCGGTAGAGCATGATCCAATCGGGGCGTCGCTGGGAGACGAGTCGCCGCCGGCTCCACCAGTATACGTGCCGCCCGCACCGCCACCGCCCGAGTTGTCACCGCCCGCACCGCCGCCACCTGCGTTGTCGCCACCCGCACTGCTCCCGCCCGAGTTGTCACCGCCAGAACCGCTGCCACCCGCGCTGTCGCCACCCGTACCTACGCCGCCCGAGTTGTCACCGCCCGCGCCACTGCCACCCGCGTTGTCGCCACCCAAACCGCTGCCACCCATTCCCCCGGCACCGCTGCCCCCTGCACCCGGTGTAATGGTCCTTACCGGAGCGCACGCGAATCCAGCGATCACGGACATGCATGAAAGGGTCATCGCCAGGCTCCAACTTCGGCCATGAACTCGTCGACGGTCCATCATCTACTCCGTGAAAACAGGGTCAAGAACCGATGGGATGCTACCTCTGCATTTGTTGACCTGTCGACGACTAATTGCGCATTGAACCGGCTACGCCGGATCGCGAAATATTGGCGCCTGGCAGGGCTCGATCACGCGATGGCCTGCTAGAGTTGCAAGACGTGCGCGAAAAGACGCCAAAGACCGTCGAGCCAAGACACGGGCGACTGCCCGCGCGCTGGCAGAGTGTCTCGCCCGCCGACCTCCGCCCAGCGCTGTTCGCACGGCGCAAACATTGGGCCAAACGCCTTGGGCGAGCGCCAGTGCTGCCCATGTCGCGCGCGGAAATGGATGCTCTTGGCTGGGATGCTTGCGACGTCATTCTGGTCAGTGGCGACGCCTACATCGATCATCCCAGCTTCGGCGCTGCCCTGATTGGCCGCGTGCTGGAAGAACAGGGCTTCCGCGTCGGCATCATCGCCCAGCCCGATTGGCGTTCGGCCGACGCCTTCGCGGTCCTGGGCAAGCCCGCGCTCATGTTTGGCGTGACTGCGGGCAACATGGACTCGCTGGTCAATCACTACACCGCCGAGCGCCGCATTCGCAGCGACGACGCCTATTCGCCGGGCGGCAAGGCTGGGTTGCGCCCCGACCGCGCGACCATCGTCTATGCCCAGCGCTGCCGCGAGGCTTTCCCCGACGCGCCCATCGTCCTCGGCGGCATCGAGGCCAGCCTGCGCCGGATTGCCCATTTCGACTACTGGTCCGAAAAAGTCCGGCGCTCAATCATTCTCGACGCCAAGGCCGACCTGTTGGTGTTCGGCAACGGCGAGCGCCAGGTGGTCGAGATCGCCCATCGCCTGGCTGGCCGCGAGAAGGCGCACGAGCTGACCGATATCCGAGGCACCGCCTTCGCGAAGCCGGCGGCCCTCGTGCCCGACGGCTTCACGGAATTGGACACGCGCGCGCCGGATCGATCGCTCCACGCCGCCGGGCTCGATCCCGCGGCCACCGTCGTGCGCATTCCCTCTTTCGAGGCCGTCTCGCGCTCGCCCCTGCTCTATGCCCACGCCTCGCGCGTACTGCATCTCGAATCCAATCCCGGCAACGCGCGCGCCCTGGTTCAGCGCCATGGCGATCGCGACGTGTGGTTGAACCCGCCGGCCCTGCCCTTGCCCACACCCGACCTGGACGCCGTCTACGACCTTCCCTACACGCGCAAGCCCCATCCCAGCTACGGCGGCCAGTTGCTCCCAGCCTTCGAGATGATCAAGAACTCGGTGGCCATCATGCGCGGGTGCTTTGGCGGCTGCACCTTCTGCTCCCTCACCGAGCACGAGGGCCGCATCATCCAGAATCGCTCTGAGGATTCCATCGTGCACGAGATCGAAGCCGTGCGCGACAAGACCCCGGGCTTCACTGGCGTCATCACGGATCTGGGCGGACCAACCGCCAACATGTACCGTCTCGCCTGTCGTGACCCCGCAGTCGAAGCCGCGTGTCGACGCCTGTCCTGCGTGTATCCCTCGGTCTGCCCCAACCTCAACACCGACCACGGCCCGCTCATCGGCGTCTATCGACGCGCGCGCCAGATCAAGGGGGTGAAGAAGATCACCATTGGTTCGGGGATCCGATACGACCTCGCGGTCCGCTCCCCGGCCTACGTCGAAGACCTGGTCAAACACCACGTGGGTGGCTACCTCAAGATCGCGCCCGAGCACACGCAGCCCGGCCCACTCGACAAGATGCAAAAGCCAGGCATCGCCAGCTACGAAAAATTCCGCGCCATGTTCGACCGCTTCTCGCGCGAGGCCGGCAAGGAGCAGTACCTCATTCCCTACTTCATGGCCGCCCATCCCGGCACCACCGACGAGGACATGGTGGAGCTAGCCCTGTGGTGCAAGCGCAACGGCTTCCGCCCGGACCAGGTCCAGGCCTTTTTGCCCACGCCCATGGCTTTGGCAACCGCCATGTACCACACGGGGCACGATCCATTGCGACGCCTCGACAAAGGCGCCAAGGGCAACGTGCCCGTGGTCAAGGGCGAAGCCCGACGCCGGCTGCACAAGGCCTTCTTGCGCTACCACGATCCGGACAATTGGCCAGTCCTGCGCCAGGCGCTCGCGCGCATGGGGCGCAGGGATCTTATTGGCCACGGCAAAGGCTGCCTGGTGCCGCCGGAACGTCCGGGGCACAAGGACCGATCACCAAGTCGGGAAAGGCCTAGATCTCGCCGGTCTGGATGATCCGGCGCAACCCGGAAACCGGCAGACGCGGCCCGCGCTTCTCTTCTTCGAAAATGATGAGAGCGAGGGTGGCTGCGGTCAGGTCGCTATTCGTGTCCTTGGCGATCACTCGAATTTCTTCGCCATTGCGGACTAGCCCAGCGACTTGGGTGAGAGTCACGTAGTGGCTCTCCTGCGTGTCGTACAGCTTTCGGTTGGAGTAGCGTCTGATGATTCGCATGGTGACGGAGTATGCCATGAACTAGGCCCATAGCGGCAGGAAAAACCGCACATGCAACCCGACCGCAATGAATGCCGGCCAGCACACTCTTCCAGTGCTCGCACCACCTAGAAATGGGTGCCTCTCGGCACTTGATGATCGCAATCGCGCGGGCGAGGATGCTTTCGTGCCCCTCAGAATCCACATCCCCCCTCTTCGCTTCCTGCGCAAGCCCAGCCCACCAACGCCCGACAAGATCCCTCCCTCGGGTTCCGCCTGGTCTAGGGTCGATGAAGCTTGGAAATTCCCAATCGCCCTGTTCCTAGTCACACGATTTGCCCTGGTGGCCTGCTCGTACATGGGGCTTGTGCTCACCTTGCGTACCTTCGACGGCTCGATGAAATGCTTGCCCGAGCTGCGCGCCCATCCCGCGATGCAGTCGTTTTGTTGTTGGGATTGTGGCTGGTTCCACCGCGCCGCCATCGAGGGGTTCCCGACCGTCGAATCGGCCCAGGTCTTCCCGCTGCTGCCCATCCTTGCCTGGCTGCTCAAGACCCTCTTCTTCATCCCTCGCCAGTACGGCCTCGTCATCGTCGCGAATCTAGCTAGCCTCGCTTCCTACAGCGTGCTCTTTCGCCTGTTCCGGCGTCTGGAAGGAACCAGCGCCGCGCGCTGGGGCTTGACCGCGCTCGCCGCCTATCCGTTTCACTTCTTCCAGGCCGTTGGCTATTCAGAGTCGCTCATGGTGCTGACCAGCGCGCTGGCCGTGCTCCTCGCGCTCGACGGTCGCCACCTGCGGGCGGGGCTGGCACTGGGCTTCGGCGTGCTCGCCCGTCACATCACCCTGTTTGCCGGCGCAGGGCTCTTGATTGCCCAGATCCGCCAGCGCGGTATCCATCCCAAACGTCTTCTCCTCAGCCGCGACGTTGCCGGACTCGTGATTCCGTTCCTATTCCTCGGCGCCTGGGTGGTGTATCTCCATTCCCGCTTTCACTCCTGGACCGTCATCCACGACGCCCGCATGGCGTCGTGGTGGGGCCAAATGGGCCGAGCCTATTGGGGCGTTGTCGACGTTCTCAAGCTGATGCCCTACGACCGTCACCCAGAGTACGTCTTCTACTTGTTTTTCGCGCTCATCCCGCTCGCCGGCACCATCGCGCTCTTCTTCCGTCAGCGCTGGTTCGAACTGGCCTTTTCCGCGGCCATTCTTCTTTTCGTCTGTTTCTCAAGCGGTGGCGCCAGCCTCGGCCGATACACGGGAAGTTGCTGGCCCGCCTTCCTGCCCGTCGGCATTTGGCTAGGCCGCCGGCCCTACCTGGCCCCCATTCTTCTGGGCGGGCTCATGCTCTTTCAGGGTCTCTTCTTCTTCCTGCACGGACACGGTTTCCAGATTGTGTGAAGGGCTTGCGATGATCGCTCGGCGGAGATTGCGAGCTTGCCTGGGCTGGCCTGCCTTGACGCTCGTTCTGCTGTTCGGACTGTTCGGGTTTGCGCCGCGGGCAAACCCGGCACGGGTCGCAAAGCCTGGTGCGAGCGCGCCCCGCGAGCCACCGGCCGGCGCCATCGCGCTAGCATCGGCGCCCGAACAGAAGACCCCGTTGGCATTGCCCTTCGAGGGCGCCTGGGGCGTCGTTCAGGGCATGGACAGCGGCGGCACCCACAGCGGCTACGCAGCGTACGCGATTGATTTCGTGCCCGCCGAACCCGTCAGCGAGAGCGCCTTCCGCAAGCGCAAGCACCTGGCCGACCATCCTTGCTACGGCAAACCCATTCTAGCCCCGGCCGACGGCCGCGTGGTGTGGGCCAAGGACGGCGCGCGCGAGCTGCCGCCCTTCCGAGAATCGCGCAAGCACGAAGCAGGGAATTTCGTCATCCTCGAACACACGCCCGACGAGTTCAGCGAGTTTCGCCACCTGCAGCGCGGCTCGGTCACGGTGGAAGTCGGCGACAAAGTCCGTGCCGGTCAGGTCGTCGGCCGTTGCGGAAACTCGGGCAACGCCGTGACACCCCACTTGCACTTCGGCTTCCTCGGTTCCTACAAGCCCATCGCCACGCGACCGATGCGCTTCTCGAACTACCAGGTGATGGTTGCCCAGGACTTGTGGGAAAGCGGCGACGGCGAGCCGAAGAAGGGGCAGATCGTTCGAGCCATTCCCTCCCCGATCCAGTAGCCGATCAAGGCGTCTCGAGGCCGTCGAAAAACTGCCTGTGCAGGCGATAGCTGTCCGTCTCTTGGTACGCGACTTCAGCCACTGGGCAGGTGTCGAAACTGAGGATCCTGCTGCCCGCAAGCGAGAGCAGAATTGGCGAGTGCGTGGCCACGACGAATTGCGCGTCGCCGCGGGCGCTGGCCTCGGCGAGAATGCGCCGCAGCTCCATCTGGCGACGGGGCGAAAGCGCGCTCTCGGGTTCGTCGAGTAAATACAGCCCAGGCACGCGAAAGCGGCTTTCGAAGAACGCCATGTTGCACTGGCCGTGCGATTTCTCGGTCAGCGACGAACCGCCGAAGAAGGCGAGTAGCCCTGGATCGCTGGCTGCCCAAGCGTCCACCAGCTCGGCGAAATTGCGGAAGATCTCGGCGGCGAAGAACGAACCCGGCGCCGGCCCGCCAAGCCAGCGCAGATCGAGGCATTCATGCAGTCGCTCCGCGAAGGGATTGTGGCGGCCGCGCGTACGCTCGGCGTTTTCCCAGATATGAATTCCGCATCGGTGCGCGAGAGCGCGCAGTACCGTCGACTTGCCCGCGCCGTTCTCTCCCACGAAAAAGGTCACCGGCGCCTGCATGTTCAACGTCGCCGTTTCCTGCACCACGCGCAAGCCAAATGGATAGGCGTCGCAAGTTGGAAAGCGCGCCCGATCGATCTTCAGTTCGGCAAGGTACACGGCAGGCGCAGGATCACCCGGCGCGGCGATCCTGTCCAGACTTCAGCGTGCCCCACCGGTCCGCCACGCGGGCATCAAGCGGCACGATACCAATGCGCTCCAGCTTCTGCCGGATGTTCTCGCGGCTTTCTTCACACCGAGCCGAGTAAACCCCCATCCAACCCCCCATCCAACCCCCCATCTCCAACCCAACCCCCCATCCGACGGTACTTCAACCCCTCCAACCCCCCATCCGACGGTACTTTAAAAACCCCATCCGACGGTACTTTTCGCGCAACTTTCTTCCGGTCTTTCCGAGAACCCGTGCATGACACTCCCTCGCCAGGTCGTGCCCGGTCGTGACTACATGATTACCCGCCGCTGTTCCGAGCGGCGCTTCTTTCTGCGCCCCGATGAAGACACCAACAACGCCTTCACCTACTGCCTGGCCTTGGCCGCCAAGCGCGCGAAGGTGGAGGTCACGTTCTCGGTTGCCCTCTCGAACCACCACCACAGCGGCATCCACGACCCGGACGGCAACTTCCCCATCTTCACCGAGCACTTTCACGGACTACTCGCTCGCTGCCAGAACGCCCACCTTGGCCGCTTCGAAGGCTTCTGGTCCTCTGAGCCGACCTCCGTCGTTCATCTGGTCGAGCCCAACGACATCCTCGACAAGATGACCTACGCCTTCACCA
>Ga0265342_10005184_pt1 | contig 10016 bp, 7 predicted proteins | sample 4CB327metaG_FD_203125 | JGI IMG/M metagenome (GOLD analysis project Ga0265342, IMG submission 203125) | Rhizosphere microbial communities from Carex aquatilis grown in University of Washington, Seatle, WA, United States - 4-CB3-27 metaG | ecosystem: Host-associated > Plants > Roots > Rhizosphere...
TGAGAGAAGAAATACTATTAATGATGCTCAACATCGTTTTATTGCTCCTTATATCGATTTCCGCCTGCACCGAACCTGTTCTGTCTTCAAAGAGGTCCAGAATCGCTACTTGGAGCAGGTGGTTTGTTGTTGCCTGAACTCTATCGGCGGATCGATTTGGGGATTCTAGTCTGGCATCAATTTTTTTTCGGTTGCGGCACTAATGCCGGTTATTACTACCGGCAACTGGCTAGACAGGAGATTGGATCCGCGTCGAGTTGCCGCAATAGACTTGCGCAGGCCGATGCGGCGAGAACCGCACGGATGGAAAGGGTTCATCGGGGACGAACTATCCCAGGAATCCCAGGTATGGATTAGACCCGAAGTTTCCAAAGTTCGGAAACACCTGGCGAATCTGACCATCGGATAGGCCGAACCAGCGCGCCAGGGTACCGGCGTACTGATCTACAGCGATAGTTGGAATCAGCCGGCCGGCTCCAACGTCGTTCGCCTGGTTGGCGCCGACCACCGGATAGGGGCCGTACATGTCGCCGCCCTGCACCGCACCGCCCACAACAAAATGGTGGCTGCCCCAACCGTGATCGGTTCCGTCGCTGTTCGATGTCAGCGTCCTGCCGAAATCCGATGCGGTAAATGTGGTGACCTGGTTCCCGATGCCGGAAGTGTTCATCAGGCCATCAAAATACTCAAGGGCCTGGCCGAGTTGCGTCAGTAGCTTGGCATGCTGAGTCGCCTGACCATCGTGGGTGTCGAAGCTTCCCAACTGCACATAGAAGATCTGGCGAGTGACACCCAGGTTCGATCTGCCGCCGATGATGCGGGCGACAGTCTGCAGCGAAGTGGCGAGGGGATTATCCGCGAGCATGTTGGTGACGGGGTCGAGATATTGCGGCGGATTGGGAACGCCGGTGGGCCCCGCGGGCAGCATCGCAGAAGCGAGAGTAGCCTGCGCTTGAATGGAACGCTGGACAACGACCTCGTATTCCTTGGCGAAGAGGTTGGCTTCGTCGGCAGAAAGAATCGAGGCCAGTGCATTGGTGCCGGCGGGTTGTCCGAAGAGCGGCTGTGAGAGTCCATAGATAGGAATCGGACCTGCGGAAGTGACGTTGAGTTGAAAAGATGTCTGGCCTGACAGGAAAAGCGCGATGCCGGCGGTGGAGATGCACGTGAACATGGAATTCGAATTCATGTTCATGCTCTCGATCAGATCCGCGACTGCACCGCCCCAGCCCACGTGTTCAGCGCTGCCGCCGTTGGAGGCAATGGCTTGCCACGCAGCCGTCTGATCGAAATGAGAAAACAGCGAGGCGGGCAACGGCACTGAGTTGGCCTGGACCTGCGCTTTGGTGGCGGGCGCAATCAGGGTGCCGGTGTTGGCGACAATGGCGGCGCGTCCCGCATTGAACAGGTTTTGCATTCCACCCAGAGAGGGGTTGAGCGCAAACGTGCGGCCACTTTGCGGAGTCTTGAGGGTGATGGGCAGCAACTCCGCCATGGGATACGCGAGGCCCGGCGCGCCGGAACGGGCTTGCGTGAACGCCGAGAAGGACGTCGGGTCCGTGGCGATCACTGTGCCATGGCCGTCGTTGCCACCCTGCAGAAACACGCAGACCAGCGCGCGATAGTCGGTGGCGCCGTTTGATTGGGCCATCGCTGCAAGCGAATTGAGTTCCAGCAGAAATGGGCTTGCGGAAATGCCGGCCATCGAGGCCATGGAGGCCGTTCTAAGAAACTGCCGGCGGGATCGCTCGAATTTGTTCATTACGGTCTCCCTAGAATTGCGCGCTGAATGTTGGCGCCGCGATCGTGAGATAGATTGCTGTTTGTACGCGAGCAGCAAGCGCTGCGTTGATTGCGTTTTGATCGCTGGAGGGTATCGCGATCGAGTTGACGGCGTCGAGAATCTCACCGCGCAGGGTGCTGTCCATCTCGCCGCCCATGAGCAGCAGGTTCATGCGATCGAGTAGGGCGTCGGGTGTTGCCGCCAGGTTGACCTCTGCGGAGTAGGCAGAGTACATATCCGATCCGCCGCTGGCATCGCTGCCGATGGCACTCTGCATGTAGTTGAGATAGCCGACGACTGTAGTCACATTAGTCATCTGCATTTCCGGCGCGACAAGCCCCGCCTGCTCGATGCTGGTGCCGGGCGGAACGAAGCCTGGCGCATACCAGTTGAAGACGGTCGGTGAACGCATCGGCATCTGGCCGAGACCCCAGATGGGATCTTCAGTGCTGCCCAGGTTATAGAAACCCGTACGCGACTGAGCTGTGAAGGCGCGGGCCCAGTTCGTATAGCGGATGAGGGCTTCGCGCACCTTTCCATATTGCGGATTGTTCAGATCGCCGGCAGAGTCCCGCGCCTCCGGATCGAGCAGGATAGCAGTGATCACGGCCTTCAGATCGCCACGCACGCCCTGCCCGTTGTCTTTGAACACCGCGGCGACGCGGCTGACATATGCAGGACTTGGATTGCTGGTGACCATGTGCTGGATCATCTGCCTGGAAAAGAAGGCAGGTAGATTCGGATGGTTAAACAGCGTGTCGAGAGCGATCTTGAGATCGCCTTGCGGATCGGGCGAACCCGAAGCGGGAATTGTGACGCCGAGGAAATCCTTCTCCAGTGTCGAATGATGGCTCGGATAACTCTGCAAAGGCAGAAGGTCCTCTCCATAACCCTGCCCTACGTAGATGCAGCAGCTCGACCATGCGGTGTCACTCGTATTTCCCGGAACATTCCAACTGAATCCCGTGAACACCTTGGCGAGACCCGTCACGTCGAGGTTGGAGTAGGTGGGGATGGGTTTGCCGGTTGTGTCGAGCTTTTGGGTGCCATCGTCGTTGAGCTCGTAGAGGCCGATGGTGAATAGTTGCATGATTTCGCGAGCGTAGTTTTCATCGGGGTCGGTGTTTGCGTCCCCCTTGTCGTTCCCTTGGAGAGAGAGGAACTGGCCCATCATCGGATTGAGCGTGATGTCCTCCAGCAGTTGCCGGAAATTGCCGAAAGCATCGGCGCCGAGAACGTCGAAGTAGTTGGCGATGCCGCGCGGCATGTTTTGTACTTGAGGATTGGTGCTGGAGACAACGTAGATTTCCTGCAGCGAGTACTTCACGCGCTGCCGCAGCTGATCGCTGTCCGAGAGGCTGTGCTGCCAGAAGGAGTTCTCGACGTAGACGTCGCTCTGGTTGTTCTCGACGAAGAGGGTCGCGTTGCATTTCAGATCGCTTGGCGCGCAGGGCGTGTTGTTGACGATCAGCCCTTGCTCGACGCCGGGCTCCTGCAGCGTTTGCGGCATGTTGAACTGCTCGTTAAGCCACGCCTGATAGCCAATCATCGACAGGTGATGAATGTCGGAGTCGGTGGCGCCAAACGTAGCCTGATCGAGGAAGCGCGAAGCATCCTCTGGCGTGACAACGGGCACGGGCGGCGTGCCCTGCACCTGCGCAATGAGGTCGGCGGAGGTTGCCGGGCCCGGGCTCGGATTCAGTACCTGCAGATCGAGATCGCCGGCCTGCGTGGGATTCAAGGTTGCGGTGAGCTGTCCACCGGAGTTGAACGTGGTGGGCATGGCGGCACCGTTCATCAACACCTGCGCGCCGTTGATGAAGTCGGACCCTGTGACGACGACGGTGCCGGTGCCGATGTTGAAGGTGTTGGGCGTCGCGGAAGTGAGGACTGGAACCGGATTGAGAACAGAGATGTTGTGGCTGATCGATACCGACGGATTGTCGACGCTGACCACTGTGAGCTGCACGACGTTGCTCGGCGTGGGAACGACAGGCGGCGCTGTGTAGGTGATGGAGCCATCGGAATTCGAGACTGCCGTGCCGATCTGTGCGTTGCCACCAGCGATTCCATTGACCAGAAGATTCACGGCGGTGTTGCCGGTGCCCGTGATCGTGAGTCCGAAGTTGATTGAGTTGCGGACGCGCACGTCGGTGCCGGCATAAGTCTGCAGTTTGATAACCACCTGGCCTGGAGCCACGGCGACCGAGACAGTTTTGGTGTTCGCCGATCCTGGATCCGGATTCCTGACGGTGAGCGGAAAGGTGCCTGGATTGAGGGCTGCAATGGAGGCGACCAGCTGCGAACCGGAGACGAATGTGGTGGGCACGGCCGCGCCGTTCCAGAGGATCTGCGCCCCATAAACAAACTGCGATCCGTCGACCGTGACCAGCGTGTTGCCTTCTGCGAAGCCTGTCGGCGTGACGCTGTTGAGCACCGGAATGGGGTTCCAGATGGCCAGCGTGACCGAGCCGGGCGGGTAGCTGGGGTGGCCGTTGGCCACACTGGTAATGGTGACGGTATTGGGGAGGGGAACGATGGCCGGCGCCGTGTAAAGGCCGGTGCTATTCACGGTTCCCAACTGGGCGTTGCCGCCCTGAATTCCATTCACGTAATAGGTGAGGGGCACGCCGCTGGCCTTCGCGTGATTGCCAAGCTGCATCTGCTGCGTCACGCGGAGGTGAGAGCTGCCTGCGGTGATGGCGGTGTAGTAGCCGGGATCGGAAACCGAAAAGGTTGAGCAGCCGCTCAAGAACCAGGCGGCAATGAGAGTGAAGCCAAGAGTTGCAGCAAACGTTGTTCGGTGGCGGCGTTCGGTTCCTGCTCGCATGGACACTCCTGATGGTGTGCGCAAGGGATCATTGCCTTCCAGAGGCAGCTTTCCCGTTTGACTGGCGAAGAGCTTCGACCCAGAGCACTTGGATTCCTGTGCAATTCGCGCGATCTCTCCGGGCTCACTTGGAGAGAGCCGTGAATCGTTGAGCTCAAAATTCCTGGTAAAAACTGATTGGCGGGTCTGAGGAGAGAGGAGAAGGAGAAGCTTGGGACTTCACTTGGGGAAGTCTCTTTCGACTAATGGATCGAACAAACTACGGCGAAAAACGCGCTGCTACCTACTTCGGCCATCATTGGATGGAACCGTTGATTCCCCTTTGCACGTCCGCAATGCCTTGTGAACAGCCTTCATCAAAGCACACCGGCGCGGAGTCAGGCGATTTGGAAAACCCGGTCGAATGACACAAAAGTAATGGGGCACCGGCGGTGCCGGGACTAGCCCCTTCGACAAGCTCAGGGCGGGCTGTCCAGGCAGCCGCTTCGCGTGGAGCTCCGGTCCCGTTTTTGCTGTCAACAGGCGGTCCTGTTGAAATCGCTGCAACTCCCTCATTCAATACCGAATATAAATTCAGTCAAATTGTGAATTAATTCGCGGAGAAGCGCACACTAAAACTAGCTCCTCAAAGAACGTGGTTGGCGTGTTAACGGAAGGAGCGTGGGGGCACCCGCACGAAAAAACGCCAATTTTCGACCTCGCCTTCAGGCCTGGAAGCCACCTCATCGGTGGCCTTTTTATTGCCACAAGAAAGGAGACTCATGCCGACACCCTTCGCCCGCGAAAATGACGGACACTCCCCGCTTGCCGCGGGCCTAAATCTTCGCCATTGATTCGCTCAAGAGGTAAAAATGCCACTTAACTCTTTTATTTCCAGCGAGCGCAGAGGGTACACCCTCCCCCTCCCCCTCCCCCTTTGCACACTTTTCGGTGCAGTCCATTTCGCGCAACTTGCTCCATGTAAGCAAGATAAGCCCGATTATCGACTTTCGCCACCCATTCTCCATGGCCGCAAGTCCTTTGCCAACTACGAGATAGAAGGAAGGCCACCTGCCCGTCCGATTTGATGCGGAGTGGGGTTACGAGTAAACGCCTGCGTTTTAACTTTTGCCGGTTGCGGCGGGGGGTTCAAAGCCATCGAGAAAAACCAGGCTGCCCGCGGATGTGGCTTCGTGGCGCAGGTGCTTGAACGCTGCATACTCCGAGGAGGCGTACCAGGTTTCGGCAGCTTCACGCGAAGGGAACTCAAGAACTGTGACGCGCTGCGCGGGAAGCGCGCCTTCGCGAACAGAAGCCTCCGCGGCTGCTACGAGGGCCTTGCCGCCATGGGCCTGAATTGTGCGCGCGGCGTTTTGACGATATAGGCCAAATTTCTCCGGGTCGTTGAGGTTGAATTGCAGAAGCACGTAGGCTTTGGGCATGGGCTTGCACTCTCTTGGATGGAGTTGGGGAGATCTCAATTCACAGTAATATTGCGCGGCCGGGGTTGGCTAGAGGTCTCGCGAAGTAGTCTGCAGGTAGGGGCGCTTTACTGGCGGAGTTCCACCAATGTGGCGCCCTGGCCACCTTCGTTTTGGGGGGCTTCGGCGATGGTGGCGACGTGGGGATGCGATTTGAGGAAGTCGCGAACGCCGCGGCGGAGGATGCCGGCTCCGTGGCCGTGAATGATGCGGACGCGAGGAAGGCCGGCGAGGAAAGCGCGGTCGAGATATTTCTCGAGCTCCTCGGTGGCCTCGTCGACGGTGCGGCCGATGAGGTTGATCTCCATGCGCATTTCGTCCGTGTTGGCGCTGGTGACGGTGACGTGCACGTTCCGCTGGCTGCGGGCGGCGGCGAGCGGGTCGGCCTTCTGGCTGGTCTGTGGTGTTTGACCAGAAGGCTGCGGCTCGGTGAGCTCGTCGCGCTTGACGCGCATTTTGATGGGCCCGAGTGCGACTTCAAAGAGGTCTTTTTCGATTTCGCGCTGCACGATGGCGATCTTGTTCATGGACTTGATGCGGACCTGATCGCCGGGCGCGACGTGCTTGAGGATGTGCGGTTGTGCGTTGGCGTCGCCCACATCGGCGCCGCTGCGATGGGCGACGACGGTCTGGTTGAAGCTCTCTTGAAACTCGCGGCGCAGGCGGGTGATGCGGCGTTCTGCTTCTTTGGAGAGCTTTTGCTGCGCGGCGCGATCTTCAATGGCGCGGACATTCTCGCGCATTTGAAATTCAAAGTCTTTGAGCAACGAGGCGAGTTTGGTTTCCAGTTCGCGGGTGCGATTGCGCAGTTCAACGTCGCCTTCGCGGGCTAACTTCGCGCGTTCCTGATTAAGCGCGTATTGCTCTTCGCGGGCTTTCTTCTTTTCCGCTTCGAGGGCGGCCACTTCATTGTGCAGCTTGTCGAGGAAGCGGGCGATGTCGACCTGCTGGGAGCCGAGGCGCTGGCGCGCGGCGGTGATGATGCCGGCGTTGAGGCCGAGGCGCTCAGCGGTCTGGATGCCAGCCGAAGCGCCGGGGACGCCGAGGCGGAGATGGTAGTTGGGCACCAGCGTGACTTCGTCGACGCCGGCCGCGGCGTTGAGAACGCCGGGGGTGTTGGCGGCGTAGACCTTGAGCGAGGTGTGATGCGTGGAGATGAGCGACCACGCGCCGGCCGTGAGGAAATGGCTGGCGACAGCGACGGCGAGCGCGGAGCCTTCTTCAGGATCGGTTGCGGAGCCAAGCTCGTCGAGCAGCACGAGGGAGTGCGCGTCGGCGAGGCGCGAAAGGCGATCGAGATTGAGGATGTGCGCGGAGAAGGTGGAGAGCTCGGCCTCGATGGATTGCGCGTCGCCGATGTCGGCGAGGAACGCTGTGAAGATGGGGAAGTTGGCGGCCTCGGCGGGTACGGGAATGCCGGCCTGCGCCATCATGGCGAGCAGCGCGGTGGTTTTGAGGGTGACGGTTTTGCCGCCGGTATTGGGGCCGCTGATGATGAGCTGGCGCGCGTCGGAGATAAGTTCGAGGGTCAAAGGAACAACGTGACCGCCTGTCGTTCGGAAGTGTTTTTCGAGCAGTGGGTGGCGGGCGTTGTGCAGGTGCAGACGATCGGGCGTGATGCGCGGTTCGGTGCAATCGTAGGCGCGGGCAAAGCGGGCGCGAGCCAGGGTGCTGTCGACGAGGGCGAGAACGCGTGCGCCGGTGACGAGCGCCTGTGCATAGCCGCCGACCTGGCGGGTGAGCGCGACGAAGATGCGATGGATCTCGGCCTGTTCGTCTTCAAGGAGGCGCACGAGCTCGTTGTTCTGCTCGATGGTTTCGAGGGGCTCGACGTAGACGGTTTGGCCGGAGGAACTGGCACCGTGGACGACGCCGGAGACGCGCCGCTTGAGTTCGCTGCGGACGGGAATGACGAAGCGATCGCCGCGTATGGTGATGACGTCGTCCTGTGTGGCGCCGTCGCTGGAAAGCTTGCGAAGCGCGGCGCGCAGGGATTCTTCGATGAGGCGTTGCTGGCGCTCCTGATCGCGGCGGATGCGGCCGAGTTCGGGAGAGGCGTCGTCGGCGAGGGAGCCGTCGGGCTGAATTTTGCGCTCGATAGTTTCGGCGAGCGGGCGCAGGGGCTGTGTGAGATCGGCGGAGAGTTCGGAGAGACGGGGCAGTTTGCCGACGAGGCGCGCGGAAGGAGATTGCAGGAGGGCTTGCCACGCGGCGATGTCGTTGGCGAGGCGCGCGACGGATTGCAGTTCGGCAGCTTCAAGGGCGGCGTCTGGGATGCGGGCTTTGGCGGCGAGCTGTGTGGGATCGAAGAGGCCGCCGAGAGGGATGGAAACCTGCTCCTCCAGCATAAGGCGGATTTCACCGTTGAGGGCATGCTGGGCGCGAACCCACTGTTCATCGGCAGAGGGATGAACGGTGAGGAGGGCGTCGCGGCCGATGGTTGAGGCGGCGAAGGAAGCGACGAGGGCGAGCAGCGGCTCCCACTCGAGGGCGGTGAGGTCGGCGTGTTCGACCGGAGACGGGATGGGATCGAGGAGGGCCATGCGCCAGCCACTATCTTACGGCGTTTGTTCTCGGCTCAGGAGGCGGCGGGTGTGGAGGGTTTTGCGGCGGATTCCGTGGCGGCGGGCTTGGGTGTGGATTCGGAAGTGGCGGGTTTCGCGGCGGAATCGGAAGAGGAGGAGTTGGAGTCAGCGGTGGATTTGGAGTCCGAGCCGGATTTGGTGTCGGCGGCGGATGCGGAGATCGAATCTGCCGAGTCATTCTTCGACGAGGAGCCGGACGCGGCCTTGGGGGCGTAGTCGTTCACATACCAGCCGGCGCCTTTGAATTGCAGGGCGGGTGCGGTGAGGGGGCGCTCCAATTTGCCATGGCATTTGGGACACTCCGTCTCTTCGGCGGAGCTGAAGCTTTGAATTTTCTCGAAGTGATGGCCGCACTGGGTGCAGCGGTACTCATATAAAGGCAAGGTGGTTGACCCCTCCAACAGGGCAGTTGGCGCTGTATTCATTGTACCGGGCCGGGGAGTGGGAGCTTGGCGGACGCGGACAGTGCGATCCCAGGTCCAAATGTCGGAGAAGGGATCGCAGGATTCCGGTGGATCTAGAAAGGCGTCGACCTCAATGCGCGGAGAGGGGGACGGAGGCGACGTGGTTCTCCCAGGCCAGCGTCAGTTGGTTGTTGTCGAGTGAGTACTTCAGTTCCTCGATCATCGCGGGAGGCTTGCTCATGAACATTTTGACCTTACCGAGGTCCACGGAGGGGTCGTACGCCAGGCCCCATTCGCCGGTTTTCTTGTTGACGATGAGGGTCCACTGATCGGGGTCGGAGATGTCAACGAAAAGGGTATAGGTGCCCTTGGGGACAGTGAGATCGCCGAGCAAAAGGTCTGCATCGGTGGTGAGCGTGGTGGCCGCGTTGGCGCCCGCGCGCCAGATGGGATACTGCGAACCGCCGGCAGTTTTGATGAGACCGTCGCTGGTGAAGATGTGTCCTGCACGGCCTTTGACGCGGGGCGAGCTATAGGCGATGGTAATGGTCTTGCCGGAGAGGTTAGTCATCGCGGTTGCAGCGGGGCTTGCGGGTGGGGGTTGTTGAGCGGAGAGGCTGAGGGTGGCGGCGACGAGAGCGCCGGCGCAGATCAAGAAAAGTTTCATGGGAATCTCCTTGTTCCATGGCCCTGCAGGCACGAAATGCAACGCCGGGATGATTGTCGCACCGTGCGCCCGGGCCGGGAAAGTGTGCGTTGCGCCTGTTATGATGCGGCGCAAGGCATTGCATGGAGAAGATACGCGAATTCAATTCGGCCGGAGCAAAGCTTCGCGCAGCGGTGCGCGAGGAGACGCCGCTACAAGTGGCGGGGGCGATCAACGCGTACACGGCGCGGCTGGCGGAGGCAACGGGATTTCGCGCGCTGTACCTGTCGGGCGGCGGGGTCGCGGCG
>Ga0265342_10005185_pt1 | contig 10016 bp, 6 predicted proteins | sample 4CB327metaG_FD_203125 | JGI IMG/M metagenome (GOLD analysis project Ga0265342, IMG submission 203125) | Rhizosphere microbial communities from Carex aquatilis grown in University of Washington, Seatle, WA, United States - 4-CB3-27 metaG | ecosystem: Host-associated > Plants > Roots > Rhizosphere...
TGCCCTACAAGAATCCCCTGGGCAACGACATTTGGGAGTGGGACGGCAGCAAGCTGACGTGGACCAAGCGAACGCCGGTCGCTTCCACCGAGACACCTCCTGGTCGGCAGTACCCTACCCTTGCCTACGATGAAGGCCGGCAAAAAATGTTCCTCTTTGACGGACCCAATTTCTACTCGGGCTACCCGAATAGCCCCAGCGCCTTCTGGGAATGGGATCCCGCTTCAGCCGGCTGGTCCGTGCGCGATCCAGGGGACTCCCTCGACTCCACCGGTCAAGGAATACTCGTGGCCTACGATTCCATTCGCAGACGCGAGGTACTGTTCACGACTACTTCCGACTATTCCGGGGGCAACAACGAAACCTGGGAGGTCGACGCCAGAGGCCCCACCTTCTACGTGCGTTCCTTGCCCAATTCGCCATCCACGCGCTACAACGCGGCCATGACCTTCGACAGTGGTCGAGGCGTGGTGGTTCTGTTCGGTGGCAGCACCAACTCCAGCGGGTACACCGATGAAACTTGGGAGTACAAGGTGTCCGGGCTCGCGAATGGCGAAGGGTGCACCGCCGCGTTCGCAACGTCCTGTTCGTCGGGCAACTGCGTTGAGAGCGTGTGTTGCGAATCCGCCTCGTGTACGGGTCCGTGCAGGTCATGCAACGTCTCCGGCTACGAGGGAACCTGCGTTCTGGCCAAGGCAGGAACCGAGGTGGCGGGAAGCTGCTCCAACGGTCAAGCCTGCGACGGCAGCGGAAACTGCAAGAGCAGCAACGGACAACCGTGCAGCGCTGCCTCCGCCTGCGCCTCGGGCTTCTGCGCGGACGGGGTATGCTGCAACAACGCATGCAGCGGCACCTGCGCATCGTGCAATCTGGCAGGCCAGGCCGGGAAGTGCAGCCCCTACCCCGCGGGCTCGGATCCGCAGAACGAGTGCGGGAAAGGCAGTGGGGTCTGCAAATCCACCTGCGACGGAGTTGGCAGCTGCGCCTATCCGCAGACCGCAGTACCCTGCGCTTCCTGCACGGTCTGTGACGGGATGGGAACGTGTTCCCAGTACGATCCCTACTGCTCCTACACGGGCGGCACGGGCGGCGGCTACGCCGGATCCTACGGAGGGACTGGCGGGTACGCCGGCCACGGCGGAAGTGGCGGCTACACCTCAAGCTACGGCGGCCGCGGCGGAAGTGGCGGCTACTTCTCAAGTTACGGCGGCACCGGCGGCTTCACTACCAGCCGCGGCGGAAGTGGCGGCTACGTCTCAAGCTACGGCGGCACCGGCGGCTACACAACCTTGGGCTCCGGCGGCCGCGGTGGATCCGCAGGCTCCGGCGGGACCTACCTTGGCTCGGGCGGCCATATCGGCACGGGCGGCAGCCTCGGGACGGGTGGCAGCCTCGGGACGGGTGGCAGCCTTGGGACCGGCGGCGGCATCGGAACCGGCGGCGGCATCGGCCCCAGCGGTACGGGTGGCAACCTCGATGGCGGCCCCAAAGGCGGCAATACCGGCGGGCTCATCCCAGACGGCGGTGGTAGCGATGTCATCACCGAGGCACGGCTCCATCGCTCGGGTTGCAGTTGCGAGATCGGACGCCCGCGCCAGCCCAACAGCTTGGGCTGGTCCGCCCCGTTCATCCTCGCCGGAGCGGCTCTGCTGCGGCGGCGCACGCCGAGAAGGAAGAACGGTAGCTAGCACGTCGGGAAATTCGGGCCGCCTGAAGGGCCGGCCCGCGGCTGGCTGGTCGCGGGCGGCGTGAGCGACTTCGTGGGCGGGACGCGGGAGGCGGAAAGCGTGGGGCGAGGGCTGTGCACTCCGCGAGTCGCGGGTCGCGCACGCTCCCTCGAGCCGCCCACGCAGGCCGCTTTGCGCTGGGCGCTCACGCTACCGCGACCGCTCACGGGCACGGCCACGACATTCTGCGGCTGTCGATGGATCACTGCTAGCCCTCTCGCCTCTGCGCTCAGGCCACAACTCGTAAACAGCCCCGGTCGTGGCCAGAATGGCCAGTCCCACGATGAACACGACCGGGCTGCCGGTGAGAATCGGATCCTGAAACGCTTCCGTTCCTGCTCGGGCCGAGAGCGCCAGTCCCAACCCGGCGGTCACCAATCCTCCCGAGAACCACAGCAGTGTGACCAGGGATCGCCGGCCATCGGCAACCATGCTCTTTACCGGCTCGGTCTCGAACACGAGCGGCGCGAATGGAATGAGACGGACCGAGGGCAGGAGCAGAAGCAGACAGAGGCCGACAATTCCAAGCACCACGGCGTATTCGATCCACGTCGGGACATAGGATCCGGGCTGGTAGGGCAAGGACATCCCATGCGTCTGCCAAGCCACCAGCAGGAGGTAGTGGTGCAGAAAGAGGGAAGCCACGGTCAGCACCCCCGCGCCCACGGTCAGACGGGGGCTGAGCTTCCTGCGCCAGGCCCCTTGCCACAGGAGTGCAGCCGCGATGAACAGAAAGCCAACCTCGCTCCAGAAGAGCGGACCATAGACCTCAGCAAGCAAGGCCCGCGCATAGGCCGAAACCCCTGGCTCGTCGGACGCGAGACCGGCAATCTGGGCTGCGACCAGGGAGGGGAGCGACAAGGAGAGCGTGAGCAAGAGTGCTTTGCCGAGCCGAGCGTAGCCGCGGATCTCGAGTCCGGCCGAGTGGCCTGCCAAGCGTCCAACCAGCGCTGCGACACCAAGCAAGAGCCCGAGCCCTCCCGCGCCGGAGAGCAAGATAAAGGTTGCGACTTCGAGCAGAGTCAGTACCAGCGGGCGAGCTGGCCGCACCGTGAAGATAATGGCCAGTGCGGTCAGCGGCGCCAGCAGCGCCGGCAGCATGAGCAAGGACATCCAGAACCCGACCTTTTGCCGCCGGTAGCGCTCCGCCGCACTGCCCCGGTAGCCAGCGGCGAGCAGACGCTGTAGGCGCTGCCACGCGGATGGGTGTTTCGCGTACTCCGCCAGATCAGACCGACGCGACAATACGCAGTGGACCAGGCTCGCGAACAAACAGACTGCTCCGACGGAACTGAAGGTCACAAACATGGGCGACTGCGGCCGTGCGAAAAGTGAAAGGTTGCAAAGCGCGGCCAGCGGGCGGCCTTGATCGGCCAGCACGCAGAGCGCGGCGCCAAGGAAGCAGGTGATGGCCACGGGCATGGCGATGCGAGCCACGGCTTCCAAGTTGCGGTCGCGCGAAAAACGCGCGACGCATGCACAGGCCATGATGGCACAACCTAGGCCGAGAAAAAAACCATCCGTGACCACGTAGAGGCCCCAGACCGCCCCCCCACCCGCACCTACGCTGCGCATGCCCGTGACCACGTCGCCGTGCTCGAGCTGCTGAAAGAATGCGTACGCGCCAACGACTAGCATCCCCGAGAGCAACCCGATCACAGAGAGGACGAAGACTCCTGGTCGACGTTTCATCGCCTTCCTCGCAGGTAGAAGACCTTGGGGCCAGTCCCGAGCCGGGCCAGGAGATGCACGGCGCGCGGATCTTTGGCCAGCTTGGATAGTGCCGAGGCTGGATCGGCAAGGTCGCCAAAGGTGATAGCTCGCGTCGGGCAGGTGGCGGCGCAGGCAGGAAGTCGCTGGAGGGCTGCATCGACCACGGGCTCGTCGTCCAGGCGGGCGCGTTCGAAAACTGCCCGGATGCGGTGTTGGCACAGGGTGCACTTTTCCACGACCCCAGCGGGACGAATCGCGACGTCGGGATTCGCGCTACTGGGATCCGCCCCAGGCCATGCCGGTGGGGTCCAGTTGAAGTAGCGGCGGCCGTACGGGCACGCGGCCATGCAATAGCGGCAGCCCACGCAACGATCCCAGATCTGGGTCACCACGCCGTCGTCCGCCTGGTAGGTCGCACCGACCGGACAAACCTTCACGCATTCTGGCCGTTCGCAATGCATGCACGGAATGGGCGCAGGGCCGGGGCCAAGCTCCGAGTCCGCGCTGCCAGCATGGGGAATCAGCATGTCCATCCAATGGATGGGCCGGGTAAGGGCCGAACGCGCTTCGCCGAGCGGCGGAACGTTGTTTTCTGCCGCGCAGGCCACCACACAAGCCTGGCAACGAAGACACCGGTCGAGGTCGATGGCCATGCCAAAACGATGTCGTTCGCCGGCCCTCACGCTGCTCGGCATAGCGGAATGCCCCGCGGCTTTCGCCGCCTTTGATAACGCCGCACCGGCCGTGGACGCCGCCGCCAAGGTCAAAACCTGGCGGCGAGTGGTGAGCTTGCCAGGGCTCTTGCTCACGATACCTTCCTCACTCCTGCCCGCGTGGCACAGGCAAGCCAATGCCCCGTCGTCGCATCGACGAGACTGGCGAGCAAGCTGGATGCCCCGGTTGCGATGTCGAGCGCAGGCGCAGCACCGAGGGGCAATCCAAGCACTCCCGGTCTGATACCGGCACGAACCTCCGCGTGCATCTCGACCAGTGCGGTTGGCGATTCCACCAGGACCACCTCACCGTCCGCGATGCCAAGTCTCGCCGCATCCTCCAGGGATATCTCAACCCGCTCTAGCCACGGGTTTCCCGCAGCAAGCGGCAACTCTCGCAGCCACGCCATCTCCCGCATTCCCCCCTCGGCATAGCCCAGGCCGCGAAATGGCACGAGCACGAACGGAAACCGCACGGGGTTGCCCACCGTAGGGACAGGAGCCATGGCTGCACATCCCCGAACGTCAAAAAAGGAGATCGGCGGCGTCTCGTCGCCGGGCTTCGCGGCGCGGTCGGGCTCCATCTGCGGCGCGCCCTGGGCGGCGGGTGCACACCATACACCCTTGGATTCGAGCTCGCCCAACGCCGATTGGGGGCCCCCCTCCATCGAGGCAATCCCTGCGAGCACGGCTTGCCGGTAGTCGGTCCAGGGGAATGCGCCGGCCAGGCTCCCCCCCAAGGCGCGTGCAACGCGAAGGATGACCCCACCCGTGGGTTGCGTATCTGCGAGTGGGCGTACCACGGGCTGACGAAGCGAGAGCGCTCGGGAGCCCCGACCAGGCATGACAATGTCCCAACGCTCGAAAAAGGTGCGATCGGGCAGAAGGAGATCGGCGAAGAGCGCCGATTCGTCGAAAAAGGGCGAAAAGGAGACGACGAAGGGAACCTTGCCGATGGCCGCTCTCCAGGTGCGTCCGCCGGGCTTGGAATAGGTGGGATTGGAATAGCTGAGCAGCAGTACCCTTGCCGGGTAGGGCTTTCCCGAGATGAAAGCCTCGGGCAGGGCAAGAATTCGCGATGCCTCGAAATCGCCATGCCCAGGCGCGCGACCCTCGCGACCATCGAGAGGTGCTGCGCGCAAGCCCGACCTGGCCGTGCCGTCGAGAGCCGCCTGCCCTAGATCTATCCGCGGGCCGCCTGGGTCAAGCAGCATCCCGCCAGGCACGTTGATGCTGCCAAGAAGGGCGTTGACCAGCAACGCCGCGGAGGCAGTTGCGTCGTCGCACATGCCTTCATCGACCACGACCATCGAGGGTCGGGTCGCGACCAGTTCACGGGCGATATCTGCGACCCTCGCCGCTGGAATGCCGATCCGGTACTCGATCCGATCCGGCGCGTACTCGGCCATGACCTGTGCGCGCAGACCAGGCTGTCGCGTGCCATCGCGGTCAGGCCAAGGCGCGAAGCCACTGGCGCTTTCGAGGACGGATTCGTCCCCCAGTTGCTCGCGCAGCAGGACGTGCAGCAGCCCCAGTAACAAAACGGCCGACTCGCCGGGAGCGATTGCTAGCCATTCGTCGACCAACATCGCCATGGCCGGCAAACGCGGCGATGCGCAGAGTAGGCGTGGCCGGGCCTCCCGAGCAAGCGCCTGCGCCAGGTGAATACCATGCGACGACGATTCGAGCGCGCCGGTTCCCACCAGAAGCACGCAGCGCGCGCTCTCGAAATCGTAGCCCGGCAGACACGCCTTGTGAGTCATGCGACGCACTGCCTGGGCCATGGACCCGAACCCTGTGGCGCCGTGCCCGACGTGGTTTGGGCTGCCGAAGACCTCGAGAAATCGCGCCCACAAAGCGTGCGTCGTGCCCGTCTGTTCGCCGTCGAACAGCACCAGCGATTGCGGCTCGCCCGCTGTGCGCACGCTGGCCAGCTGGGAGGCCAGCTGCGCAATGGCTTCGTCCCAAGAAATTGCCTGCCAGCGATTTTCCCCTCGCCCCCCCACCCTGCGCCTGGGACCGCGGATGCGGTCCGGATGGTACAGAAGCTCCAGCCCGGCCTGGCCACGCGCGCACAAAGACCCACGATTGACGGGTGACTCCGCATTGCCCTCGACCTTCACAGCGCGCCCATCCACGACGCGTACGCGAAGTCCGCAACCGGCCTGGCACAGTCCGCAGGTGGTTAGGACAAAGCTCTCGCTGCCAGCCCGTAGACCCCGTTCCACCGGCACCGTCGGCTTTTCCAGGGCATAGGGATCCCGGCGCGGCCGGCACCCCGCAGCCACCCCGGCCAGAAGGCCCGCCCCACCAAGGAATCCGCGTCGTCCGAGGTCAGGCATGAGTCACTTGTGGCAAGTCTTGCACTGATTGCTGGCGTTGTGTTCGCGATGGCAGCGCATGCAATCTTCCATGGTCTGGTGCACATCTGGCAGGGTTAGGGCCAGCGTCGCGGACAGGATGCCCTGATGGCAGTCCTCGCATTTCATCTTGGCTAGGGTCACGTGCGTGGCGTGCGAGAAGTAGACATGGCCCGGCAGGCGATCTACGCGAACCCAGGGGATCTCCTGACCGCGCTCGGCGTAGGCGCGCACCTTCGGTTCATCCGGGTGATTGCCGCGCGCCTTACCGTGGCAGTCCATACAGTCCGCCACGGTCGGAAATTGCGCCAAGACCTGATCCTCGGAACCAGGATGACAGGTCAGGCACTTTATGTTCGCTTCCATGTGCCGCTTATGGCTGAGCGCCATGGGCTGTTTGACCGGCACGGGCCGCCGGCACCCCGGCAAGAGCGGTAGCAGCGCGACTGCCGCGACCGTGGCTGCGAAAGAAGAACGAATTCTCACCACAGAGACACAGAGAGCGCAGAGGACGGAACGGAGATCGGAAACGCCGGAAAGAAGAGGATTCTCGGATCCAGGATCCGAACTACTTCCCATTCTGTGACCTCTTCATTCTCTGAGCCTCTGTGGTTCATTTCTTCTTTTGTCGATCGCCGCCCTTGGCCTCGGCTGTAGGCTTGACCGCCTTGCCGGGCACACAGGTTTTCACGATTTCCTCGGCCTGGGCTTTGGCCTGGCCCTTCGCGGTTTCAATCGCCCCCAGCTTCCCCACCTCGGCCTTGGCGCCGGCGCAGTCGCCGCGCGCCACCAGGATCTTCACCAGCTCGTAGTGCGCCAGCCCGTTCTTCGCATCGAGAGCGATGGCCCGCCGGCATTCCTCGTCGGCCGCCTTGGCGCGCATGTCCTTTTCGACCAGGGCCCGGCAGAAGTCCGACGCGGCTCCGCTGTCTTTGGGTTCGAGCTTGACTGCCTTGGCCAATGCTTCCACTGCGGCGGTCGCCTGCTTACGCCTCAGCTCCACCCTGCCAAGACCAGTCCACGCCGGCGCGAACTTGGCATCCTTCTGAGTAGCCAGGCGCAGCTGCTCACGCGCCTCGTCGAACTGTTTCTTGTCGGAGAGCAGGAGTCCCAGGTTGGTAAGGACCACCGCGCTCTCGGGCATCAGACGAACCGCTTGCCGGCACTCGGCGATGGCGCCATCCAGCTCACCGAGCTTGCGTAGGACTGAACACAAGTTGGCGTGGCAGGTGCCGTCGTTTGGGGCGAGCTGCAGGGATCTACGATAGGCAACAGCGGCCTCGCGCGGCAGCTTCTGCGCCTCGCGCAGCAGGCCAAGGTTGAAGGCAGCGCCGGCGTTCTTGGGGTCGCTGCTCGTGGCCGCCAGCAGCTCCTTTTCCGCGGCTTGGAGCTCGTTTCTGCCGAGCAGGATGGCGCCCAGGTTGTTGTGGGCTGACCCGAAGTGCCCGTCGCGCGCGATAGCCTCGCGATAGGCCTTTTCAGCGCCCGCCCCGTCATTCTTCCTCTCCAGCACCACGCCGCGCAAGTAGGGCGCTCGTGGATCCTTCGTGTCGGTCTTGCCTGCATTGTCGAAGGCCTGCAAGGCGCCCGCGAGATCCCCTGCCTTGAACAGCTTCTCGCCTCGTTCCAGTTCGGCAGCGCCGCCCTTACCAGCACTGCCAGCTCCCGGACCTGCGGCCAGAAGCAGAGAGAGGACAAATTGGGGGATCCCTTGCATCGCCAGCATGCCCTGAGGTTCCGACGGACACGCTCGCCCCGTCAAGCCCAACCGTGGGCGAAAACATAATGCATATCATCATTCCATGCTCGAAGCCATCTTGATGTGGAGAGCAGCGAATGAATTGCACCGCAGAGAGCGCAGAGCGCGCGGAGGACCCAAGAGACCGTAGGGGTTCGGATACAAGATCCGGAAAACCCTCTCTGTTCCGGCCTCCGTCTCTCTGTGCCTCTGTGGTGAAGCTCTGGATCTGTTCAGCTTGTCTTCAAGGCCAGCTTGAGCGCGACTGAGATGGATTCGATGCGGTCGTCGTTCTCGATCTTTTCTCCTGACGCCGTGTCACGCACGTAGAAGATGTCGGCCACGCGGTCGGCGGCAACCCCGACGCGCGAGCGGTGAATGTCGAGCCCCTGCCCGGCCAGCGTGTGGGTGATGGTGTAGAGCACCCCAGGCTTGTCCTCGGTAAAGACCTCCACGATGGTAAAGGTTCGGCTGGAATCATTGTCGACGTTTACCTGAGTGGGAGGAACCTTGGGTTTGGCGCGCTGATACAACGAGGACGGTGGAGGCCGCTTTGCAACCAGTGATTCAACGGTAACGCGACCAGCTAACACCTCTTCCAAATCGCTCCGGATGGCCTCGATGCGCTTCTCCTCGGTGACGGCACCATCCGGCTCCTTGCGGATGCGAAAGACGTCGAGGGCTTCGCCCTGCTTCCGCAACGGAAAAACTGGCTCACGCGAGTAGATGGCGGCGTCCAGGATGTCGATGCGGTTGGCGTAGAGCACACCCGCGACCTTGGCCAAAAGGCCTGGAACATCGTCCGCGGCCAGGATCAGCTCGGAGAAGGTCCCGCGTTCAGAATGGGTGACTGCCACGGCACAGGGGGCTGTCCGGCCACGCATGAGCCGCACGTGGCTGGCAATCTTGTCGGCCTCTTGCTCGGCGAAGTAGCGGTCAGGCAGCCCCGTGAAAGCCACGACTGCGGCCGCTGAATGCGAATCCTCCTTCAACAAGGCGGCCGCCTGGCGCTGGCGCTCTTCCACCAACTCGGCGCGCTCGGCGGCCAGCAGGTCAGGCCCGCGGCGCATGTACTTGAGCGTGCGGTCGAAGAGCTCGTGAAGCAGCTCGTATTTCCACCGAGTCATGGTCTTGGGCCCGGTCGAAGTCAGATCGCAGAAAGTCAGGATGAAGAGCTGACGGAGCCTTTCTTCGTTGCCACAGGTGCGGGCAAAAAAATCGAGCAAGCTCGGATCCTGGAGATCGCGCCGCTGTGAGTTGTGCCCCATTTCGAGGTGCGCCCGCACGAGGAACTCGACCATGCCAACGTCCTCTGGCGACATCCCCAACGCGCGGGCGATGCGCTCGGCCATGAGCGCGCCCTTCTCGGCGTGGTTCGAGCCCAGCGGTTTTCCCACGTCATGGAGGAGCAACCCGACAAACAACGCCCGGGTACAAACCACGTCAGGGTAGGCATCGCAGACCTCAGGGTAGTCCTTGCGAAGCTCGCCGCGCGCGATGGCTTTGAGAGTGGCCACCGCATAGAGTGAATGCTGGTCCACAGTGTACACGTGGTAGATGTCGTGCTGCACGCGCCCAGACACTGGCCCCCACTCGGGCATCAGCGCGGAAATGAGACCGAGGTCGTTCATCTGCTCCAGCCGCGACGGAGTGCCTGCGTCCTTGACGTTGGTAAGCGCATCCAAGAAATATCCAGCCGACTTGGGATCGTCGCGCAAGGCCTGGCCTTGACTTGCCGCCTGCTCCGAAATCATGTCCAGGGTGG
>Ga0265342_10005192_pt1 | contig 10007 bp, 9 predicted proteins | sample 4CB327metaG_FD_203125 | JGI IMG/M metagenome (GOLD analysis project Ga0265342, IMG submission 203125) | Rhizosphere microbial communities from Carex aquatilis grown in University of Washington, Seatle, WA, United States - 4-CB3-27 metaG | ecosystem: Host-associated > Plants > Roots > Rhizosphere...
AGCCTCGAAAGCGCAAGGCCTTGCCACGGGTCGCGAAACGTCTCTGGCGGCCTTTTGGGGCCGCCAGGACGGGCGGGTTTTAGGGACATACGGGTCCGGAGTCAAACCCTATACCAGGGCCGTGGGTCGGGGCGGCTGCGACGGAAGCAGGGCTTGCGGGCAGGGCGGCGCGGGGCCATGTTTTACCGTGTCAGGCCGGGCCCCGCTGGCAGTCATGAGACTGCGATGTCGGACTGATTGAACCGTGCATGGGCCCGCCATGATCGACCTCTCATCGCTGTCCATTTCGCATGAGGCGCTCGCCGCGCTGTTCCAGGTCATCGTCATCGACCTGGTGCTGGCCGGCGACAACGCCGTCATCATCGGGCTGGCCGCCGCCGGCCTGCCGCCGGCGCAGCGCACCCGCGCCATCCTCGTCGGCATTATCGCCGCCACGGTACTGCGCATTGCCTTTGCCGCCGTCGCCGTCGAACTCCTCGCCATTGTGGGTCTGATCTTCGCCGGCGGCATCCTCCTGCTCTGGGTAAGCTGGAAGATGTGGCGCGAACTCCGCGCCAATAACCACGGTGGCGAGCTCGACCCCACCGCAGCCGCAAGCGCGCCGCGCAAAACCTTCGCCCAGGCAGCCTGGCAGATTGTCGCCGCCGACGTCTCGATGTCGCTCGACAACGTGCTCGCCGTCGCGGGCGCGGCGCGCGAGCACCCGTGGGCACTGGTGTTCGGGCTTGTCCTGTCGATCGTGCTGATGGGGGTGGCGGCGAACTTCATTGCGCGCACGCTCAACCGGCACCGCTGGATCGCCTATATTGGGCTGGCCATCATCCTCTACGTCGCGCTCGACATGATCTGGCGCGGGGCCTGGGAAATCCACGCGCTCGCGGCGACCTGACCGAGGGCGGTGCGCGCCGAGGGCTTTCGCCGCGCGGGGGCCCTACCAGCCGCGTTTTCCAATTGATTGTCGGGCTGCTCTAGGGCGCGGTGGCGCTGGCGTGGGCCGGGCGGCGTCCTCGTAGGCGGCGGCGCATGGGGGCCTCAAAGCCTGCGTAGACGGCTGCGGCCGTGGTGAGCGCTGCAAGAGCGAAGACTGGCGCATCGAGCTGGGGCGGTAAGTGCAGTGTGCTCACGAGCGCGAGCGCGAATGGGTGGGTGAGGTACAGCGCGTAGCTGATGTTGCCAAGAAATCCCGCGATGATATTGAGGCGATCCGGCAAGCGGCTCTTGAATGAGAAGTAGACCGCGCCGGCGGCCAGCGCGCTCAGGACGAGATAAGCGGCGGTCGATGTGCGCACATCACTGCCCGTCGCGGCCGAGAATACCGCAATTCCCGTGAGGCACCCGCAGGCTGCGAGGAACGGCGCGGCGCTGGGAGCGCTTCGGGCCCGCCACACGGCGATGCCGACGAGGAAGAACGGCGCATAGGTCAGCGGCAGAGTATACCGGATCCACCACTCATCGGGGTGCTCGACGGCCATTCGGGCCAGCAATGCGATAACGGCCTGCTGGCCGAACAGGGTGACGACGATAGCGGCAATGACCGCACGCATAGAAGCGCGGGCGAAGCAGAGGCACAGCACCGGAAAGACGAGGTAGAACCCAGCCTCAATGCCAAGCGACCAGGCGCCCGTTGTGTTCGACAGGAAGCCAGGCAAGTGCAGCCCGAAAAGACCGCTGCCGGTCAACAGCGCGAGCGCAAGCTGGCCCTCTAAGGCGTGCAGCGGCAGAGATTCGGTTGCCCCACGGACGGCGAAGCTCGCAAGGCTGACGGCGACGAGCAGCGGCAATATCCGCGCCGCGCGATTGCGATAGAAGGCGAGCAGGTCATCGCGCTCGATCTGTCTGCTGAAGTCCGGCGCGTACGCCAGCATCATCGTTAGCGCCGAAAGCACGAAGAACACATAAACGCCGAACGTGCCGAGGCTCTGCAGGTGTGCGATCCCGCGCTGGTCGAGATAATGATACGTCGCGATGCCGACGGCGCAGAGGCCACGCAACAAGTCCAGCGCGTGGTGCCGGTGGGGCGCATTCTCCATCGTTGAGATACAGCTCGATCTAGAGGGTGTGCCGCAAGCGAATCTCGCGCGACGCGAGTGTAGCGCGCGGCCAGGTGGCCCGCGAGCGCCGAATCTTCAATTCTCAATGGTCGGTCGCCTCTAGACCCTAAGCGAAGCCGAAGGTCGCGAGCATGCGTGCGAGCGCCGGCGGCGGCGCACGGCCAGACGTGAATGCGATCGTCTGCGAACCCTTGGCTGATGAGGGGGACCGGCTTCGCAGCAGGTCGGCGACGCGCCGCGCAATCGCCGGCGCCGGATCGAGCCATTCCACCGGCCACGGTGCGACCCGACGAAAACGGGCCAGCAGCAGCGGATAATGCGTGCAGGCGAGCACCACGGTATCGGTGCGATCGCCTTCTTCGTCGAGGAAGCAGGGTAGAATCTCAGCCGCGATCTCGGCGTCCGTCACCGGCGTCCCTGCGAGCTCCGCCTCGGCATAGGTGGCGAGCCGCGGCGAGCCGACCAAAGCAACCTTGCAACCCGAAGCGAATTCGCGGATCAGCGCACGCGTATATTCCCGGCTCACGGTTGCCAGCGTACCGAGCACGGCGATGCGCTTGGATTGCGACTGCGCGCAGGCCGGCTTGATCGCCGGGACGGTGCCGACGAACGGCACGTGATAGCGCGCGCGCAGGTCGGCCAGCGCGATGACCGAGGCGGTGTTGCAGGCGATGACGATCAGATCGGGCGCGTGCTGCTCGATCGCGCCGCCGATGACCTCGGCAATACGCACGATCAATTTGTCTTCCGGCTGGTTCCCGTAAGGAAAGCCGGCGTCGTCGGCGAGGTAGACGAAACGCGCATCCGGCCGCGCCTTCTTGACCTCGCGGAACACGGTCAGCCCGCCGACGCCGGAATCGAAAACAAGAATGGTCGGCGGCGTTGTCTCAGGCATGAAACGATATGCGAATCGTGCGTTGGCCGGGTTCACCGCAGCTAAAACACGGGCGTCCGGCTGTGACAATGCCTTCGCGCGTCCGTCCCTCAGACCGGTAGCAGCGGACGGTGCGGCCCCTGGGGCGCCTCGACGCGGATGCTGTCCCCGGGCCGCACGTCGCCGCCGACCAGCACGACGCTCATCACGCCCGTCTTGCGCACCAAGTGTGGGCCGCTCTTGTCCAGCGTCGCGTGCAGCAGGCCTTTCTGGAAATCGTCGATCTGATGGCAGGGGTTGCGCAGGCCGGTCACTTCGATGACCGCTTCGCTGCCGAGATGCAATCGCGTGCCTGCCGACAGGCCGAGCAGGTCGATGCCTTCGGTGGTCACGTTCTCGCCGAGATCGCCCGGTTTGACGTCGAAGCCCTTGGCGCGAACTTCGTCGAAGAGCTCGGTGTGCATCAGGTGCACCTGACGCAGGTTCGGGGCGTCGGGATTCTGACGCACGCGCGAGCGGTGTTGAACGGTCTCTCCCAGGTGGGCGTCGCTTTCGACGCCGAGGCCCTTCAGCAGACGGATACTCGAGCGCAGCGGTTTGCTGAAGTTGTGGTTTTCGTCGGCGCAGACGGCGACGACGCGCCCCTTGGGACCTCCAGTCATTCCGGTCAATTCGCTCCGAACACGCGGTTGAAAATCGTCTCGACGTGCTTCAGGTGATGGTCGAGGTCGAAGTTCTCCTCGAGTTCCTTGTCGCTCAGCGCCTTGCGCACGTCGGCATCGGCCTTGAGCAGCGCCAGGAAGTCCTTTTCGCCGCCCCAGACGCGCATGGCGTTGCGCTGGACGATGCGATAGGCGTCCTCGCGCGCCACGCCCTTCTGCGTCAGCGCGATCAGCACGCGCTGCGAGTGGATGAGGCCGCCGAGCCGGTCGATGTTCTTCTGCATGTTGGCCGGATAGACGAGCAGCTTGTCGATCAGGCCGGTGAGGCGGGCCAGCGCGAAGTCGAGCGTCACGGTGGCGTCCGGGCCGATCATGCGCTCGACCGAGGAGTGCGAGATGTCGCGCTCGTGCCAGAGCGCGACGTTCTCCAGCGCCGGCGTCACGTAGGCGCGCACCATGCGGGCGAGGCCGGTCAGGTTCTCCGACAGGACCGGATTGCGCTTGTGCGGCATCGCCGAGGAGCCCTTCTGCTTCTCGGAGAAGAATTCTTCCGCCTCCAGCACCTCGGTGCGCTGCAAATGGCGGATCTCGATCGCCAGCCGCTCCATCGAGGAGGCGATGACGCCGAGGACCGCGAAATACATCGCGTGGCGGTCGCGCGGGATGACCTGCGTCGAGACGGGCTCGACGGCGAGGCCCATCGCCTTGGCGACATGCGCCTCCACGCGCGGATCGACCTGCGCGAAGGTGCCGACGGCGCCGGAGATGGCGCAGGTCGCAACCTCCTTGCGCGCCGCGACCATGCGCTCGCGGCCGCGCGCGAATTCGGCGTAAGCCTGCGCCAGCTTCAGTCCGAACGTGGTCGGCTCGGCGTGAATGCCGTGCGAACGGCCGACGGTCGGCGTCATCTTGTATTCGAAGGCGCGGCGCTTCAAAGCCGCCAACAGCGCGTCGAGATCGGCGATGAGGATGTCGGCGGCGCGCACGAGCTGCACATTGAAGCAGGTGTCGAGCACGTCCGAGGACGTCATGCCGGAGTGCATGTAGCGCGCTTCGGGCCCGACGATCTCGGAGACGTGGGTCAGGAAGGCGATGACGTCGTGCTTGACCTCAGCCTCGATGGCGTCGATGCGGGCGACGTCGAACTTCGCATCCTTGCCCTTGGCCCAGATCGTCTTCGCCGCGTCCTTCGGGATGACGCCCAGCTCGGCCATGGCGTCGGCCGCGTGCGCCTCGATCTCGAACCAGATCTTGTATCGCGTCTCCGGCGACCAGATGGCGGCCATCGCCGGGCGGGAGTAGCGGGGGATCATTGTTTCGACACTCTCAATTCGTCATTCCGGGACGCGAGCAAAGCGAGCGGACCCGGAATCCAAACGCTTGCACAGTCTCTGTTCCTCGATTCCGGGTTCGCACTGATGCGCGCCCCGGAATGACCAATTCACGCCGCTTCACCGCGCGCCATCGCGCCGGCGTTGCGGATGGCAGCGATGTTGCCCTTGTAGTCGCCGCCCTTGAACACCGCGGAGCCGGCGACCAGCACATTGGCGCCGGCGCGCACGACATCGGCCGCGTTCGCCGCAGTGACGCCGCCGTCGACCTCGATATCGATCGGCCGGCCGCCGACGAGGGCGCGCACCTGTGCGATCTTGTCGAGCGCCGCGGGGATGAAGGTCTGGCCGCCGAAGCCGGGATTGACCGACATGATCAGGACGAGGTCGACGAGGTCGATGACGTGCTCGATCGTCGATACCGGCGTGCCGGGGTTCATGGTGACGCCGGCCTTCTTGCCGAGCGCGCGGATCGCCTGCAGCGAGCGGTGGATGTGCGGGCCGGCCTCGACATGCACGGTGATGATGTCGGAGCCGGCCTTAGCGAACGCTTCAAGATAGGGGTCGCAGGGGCTGATCATCAGGTGGACGTCGAAGCTCTTCTTCGAGACGGGACGCAGCGCCTTCACGACGTCGGGGCCGATGGTGATGTTGGGGACAAAGTGTCCGTCCATCACGTCGACATGGATCCAGTCGGCGCCCGCGGCCTCGATCGCCCGGATTTCCTCGCCCAGCCGCGAGAAGTCGGAGGCGAGGATCGAGGGCGCGATGAGCAGCGGCCGCGGCATGGATGGGGTCTCCGTCAGGCGTCCGCCGTACCATGCGGGGGTGGCAGCGGCAACGCACGGACTTGCGGCATCCCCGGCAATTGAGGCCGCTGGCGGCAAGTTTTGCCGGTCCGGGGCGCGGGCAGGCAGGCGGGGACAAGTGGAAATGCCAAGGAAACCCTCGGCTTTCGTGCGGCTGCGGACTGGCCCGGCACTTGCGAGAGGAACTGCGGGCGACAGCGCCGGAAACATGCCGGCCGGTCATGAAGGACGTTGCGTATGGCGATCTCGGCCACTTCCTCCTCGGACGCCTTAGCCTATCTCCAGTCTCTGTTGCAGACCGCCGGCAATCTCGCCGGCAACGCCGCGGGCGTCGGCCCGGTCGGCGACTGGATGGCCAGCGCCGGCACCGGCGGCAGCCAAACCGCCGGCGTGGCTTCCGCCGGTCAACAGACCTTCGGCATGGCGCCGCCGCCGTTCAAGGACGGCACAATGGCGGCGCTGATTGCGCTCAAGGGCCAGGACACGGGCGGCAGCGCGCAGAGCCTGTTCGCCAAGCTCGACACCGACGGCGACGGCAAGGTCAGCCAGAGCGAGCTCGAGACAGGGCTGAGTCCGTCGGGCGTCGACACGTCGGGCGCCGACGCGCTGTTCTCGAAACTCGACCAGAACGGCGACGGCAGCATCGATCAGGGCGAACTGACTTCGGCGACGCGGCGCGGTCACGGCCGGCACCATCACGGGGTGGCGGCGGCCGGCACGGGCGGCGGTGACGGCGGCAGCGCCGACAGCCTGTTCAACGCCACGGGCGCGGACGGTGCCAAGACCCAGACCGCGACCAATGCCGACGGTTCGTCGACGACCACGATCACCTATGCAGACGGCTCGACCGTGACCATGACGACGCCGGCGGTGCAGGCGAGCGGCTCGTCCTCGGGCAATGGCGCGACCACGCAGGCGGCGGCGAATGCGAGCCCGGTCAACTTGATCGAACAGCTCATCAAGATGCAGGCGCAGCTCATCGGCAAACAGGCCGCGAGCGTCTCAGCGATCGCCTGAGCCGTCGCGCGTCGCCCAGCGCGCCAGTGGCCGCATGAGATGCGGCAGCAGGTAGATGGGGAACTGCGCCACCGCGAAATAGAGCCAGGCGATATCGGACACGGCGAAGCCGGTCGCCGCCAGCATGAGGCCGACATTGCGATTGCCGGCCAACACGCCGAGGGCGAAGGCGCGCGCCCGACCCGCCGGCCAGAAGACCAATGTCGTCACAGCGGACATGCCGAGCGACAGGCCGAAGGCGAGCAGCGTCAGCTTCGCCACCAGCATCGGCTCGTTGACGATATGGGCGGTGACGCCGTCCATCGCGGCAATGGCGAAGCTCATGAACATCAGCACGCTCAAGCCGTCGATGCGCTGCGCCTGCGCCTCGATGAAGGCGCCGCCGGCGAGGCGGCGGATGACCGCCGCGCCGAGCACCGCACCGCCGATGATGAGGGCAAGTCGCAGGCCGAGCGCGAATGGCGAAGCGAGCGCGGTGCCGAGGAACACATGCGTGAACAGCCAGGCCGACAGCGGCGCAGCGGCGACCGTCACGATGAGCCCGGCGAGCGTCAGCGCCACGTCGAGGCCGAGCAGCGCCGCGACTGCCGGCGCCGACATCAGCCCCGGGCCCGCAAGCTGCAGCACCAGCATGAAATAGAGCCCGGGCGCGGCCTCGGCGATCCCGGCATGCGAGAACGCCACGCCCATCAGTGCCGGCGCGATCAGCATCAGCCACAAGACCGAGGCGGCGATCAAGCGCGGCCGCGTGAAGTAGCGGCGCAGCGCGACCGGATCGACGCGCAGAAATGCGAGGGTCAGCATGCCGACGATCACCACGCCGAGCGCCGGCTTCAACAGCGCGGCGAGCTGCGGCAGAGCAAGCCCGATGAAGATCGAGGCCGCCGCGAGCAGCGTGCCGTGGCGGCCGATCAGACTCAAAGCGGCCGCGAGCGCGGCAAGCGCATTCATGTCGGGGAAAACTCCGCCGCCCGGCTGGGCTCGACGCCCTTGATAGCGCCTTACAAACGGGCGATCTATGCCGGACAAGCTGACCCGGCATGAGCTGTGGAAGGGAAGACGGACATGGCGCGTACCGATGCGATCGTCCTGGGGGCCGGAATCGTCGGCACCTCCGTCGCGCTGCAACTCGCCAAGCGCGGCCTGTCGGTGGCGCTGGTCGACCGCAAGGGCGTCGGTCTCGAGACCTCCTACGGCAATTCCGGCGTCATCGAGGGCAGCACCGTTTTCCCAGCCGCGTTCCCGCGCGACCTGCGTGCGCTGATGCGCGTCGCGTTCAAGCAGGCGAGCGAGGCCAATTACCATCTCTCGTTCCTGCCGCAGGTCGCGCCATGGCTCCTCGCGTTTCGCTATTATTCGCAGCCGCGGCGTCTCGCCGAGACGGCGCGGGCCAACCGGCCGCTGTTCTCGCGCGCGGTCGGCGAGCACGAGGCTTTGATGCAGGAGTCGGATGCGACCTACCTCCTGCGCAAGACTGGATGGATGAAGCTCTACAGCCGCGAGGACGCGCTCGAGAAGCTGCGGCCGGAGTTCGAGGTGGCGAAGGAGTTCGGCCTGCCGCTCGAAACACTCGACACGAAAGGCGCGCAGGCGCTGGAGCCGAACCTGCGGCCTGTGTTCTCGCAGGCTGTGTTCTGGCCGAGGGCCGCGAGCATTAGCAATCCGCTGGCGCTGACGCGCGCTTACGCCAAGCGCTTCGCCGCGCTCGGCGGCGTCACTGTCAACGGCGATGCGCGCTCGCTGCATCGTTCGGGCAATGGCTGGCGCGTCGAGACCGACGAAGGTGCGCTCGATTCGGCCAACGTCATGGTCGCCCTCGGACCGTGGGCGCCGGACGTGCTGGAGCCGCTAGGCCTCAAGCTGCCGATGGCGGTCAAGCGCGGCTATCACCGGCATTTCCGCGCCGAAGGCAATGCGTCGCTGGCGCGGCCGGTGGTCGACGCCGAAAACGGCTTCCTCATCACGCCGATGGAGCAGGGCATCCGCCTGACCACCGGAGCCGAGTTCGCTTCGCGCGATGCGCGGCCGACGCCCGTGCAGTTCGACCGGCTGATGCCACGCGCGCGGGCGCTGTTTCCGCTTGGCGAGCGCGCCGACGGCGAGACCTGGATCGGCGCGCGGCCGTGCTTTGCCGACTCGCGGCCCGTGATCGGCGCGGCGCCGAAGCTGCCCGGCCTGTGGCTCGGCATCGGCCATGCGCACTGGGGCCTGACGCTCGGGCCGATCACAGGGCGCCTGCTGGGCGACATGATCACCGGCACGACGCCGGTGGTCGACCCGGCACCGTACCGGGCGGAGCGATTCCTCTAGCGTCAGTGCGCCTTGATGCCGCTCGCGGCGGCGACGTCCTTCCATTGTTTGATCTCGGACGAGATCAGGGTCTGGAAGTCATCGGGCGTGCTCGCGGCGGCGGTGATGCCCTGCGCGTCGAAGCGCGCCTTCACCTCCGGCATGGCGAGAATGTCACGCAGCGCGCCGTTGAGCTTCGCGATCACGTCCTTCGGCGTCTTCGCGGGCGCCAGCATGCCGACCCATTGCAGCGCCTCGAATTTCGGATAGCCGCTCTCGGCGAGCGTCGGCACGTCGGGGAAATGCGGGCTGCGCGTGTCGCCGCCTGAGGCCAGCGGAATGAGCTTTCCGGCCTTGATCTGCGGACCCGACAACTGCGTCGACAGCACGCCGAAATCGGTTTCGCCGGAGATGAGTGACAGAACCGACGGCGCCCCGCCGCGATAGGGGACCTGAACCATCTTGATGCCGGCCCGGCCGTCGAACAGTTCGGTGACGAAATGCGATTGGCTGTCCGTGCCCGGAGTCGCATAGGTGAGCTTGCCGGGCTGGGCCTTTGCCAGCGCCACGAAGTCCTTCAGCGTCTTCGCCGGCACCTTGGCTGACGCCACGAACATCAGCGGATCGCGCAGCAACAGGCTCACCGCTGCGAGGTCGTGCTCGGTGTCGAACGGCATGGTGGAGTTGGTCGCGGGCACGACGGTGTGCGAGGAAGCGACGACTGCGAGCGTGTAGCCGTCGGCTGAGGCCTTGGCGACGGCATCGGTGCCGATGATGCCGCTCGCGCCGGATTTGTTCTCGACGACCACCGGCTGTCCGAGCTTCTGCGACAGGTACGGTTGGATGATGCGGGCGACATTGTCGTTCAATCCGCCGGGCGGGAACGGCACGATGATGCGAATGGCGTGGTTCGGATAGTCGTCCGCGCGCGCGGCCTGCGGTATCGCGATAATGGTCGTGAGCAGACTGGCGGC
>Ga0265342_10005194_pt1 | contig 10004 bp, 6 predicted proteins | sample 4CB327metaG_FD_203125 | JGI IMG/M metagenome (GOLD analysis project Ga0265342, IMG submission 203125) | Rhizosphere microbial communities from Carex aquatilis grown in University of Washington, Seatle, WA, United States - 4-CB3-27 metaG | ecosystem: Host-associated > Plants > Roots > Rhizosphere...
GCACGTGTGTGGTGCTGCGCGCTGCGACCGCGCTGCGCGCTTCGAAGCGCTTCAACAGCGACACGAACTTCTCGTGCGTGATGTTTCCCGCCGCTGAGACGACGATGTTGCCGCCGGTGTACATCGAGCGGTGATAGCCGGCGATCGCCCGCTTGCTGACCGTCGAGATCACCTCCGCCGTGCCGATCACGGGACGGCCGAGCGCGTGCGAGCCGAACACCGCATCGGAGAACAGGTCGTGCACGAGCTCCTGCGGCGTGTCCTCGTACATCGCGATCTCCTCGAGCACGACCTCCCGTTCCTGGTCGACCTCGGCGAACACGGGGGCGAAGACCATGTCGGTCATCACCGCGAGAGCCGTATCGACGTGCTGGTCGGGGACGCGCGAGTAGATGACCGTGTGCTCGCGCGACGTCGCAGCGTTGAGCTCGGCGCCCATCGCGTCGAAGGTCTCGGCGATCTGCTGGGCGTCGTATGAACGCGAGCCCTTGAACAGGAGGTGCTCGATGAAGTGCGACACGCCGGCGCGGTCGGCGCGCTCGTCGCGTGAGCCGGCGCCGATCCAGAACCCGAGCGATACCGAGCGGACGCCCGGCACCTTCTCCGAGATCACGCGCTCGCCCGAGTCCAGCTCAGACAGGACGTACTTCTGCATCGGGCGATGGTATCGCCGGATTGCGCATGCGCCGTACATCGGGGACGGCGAGGACGGCCGCGGCCAGGACGAGCACGCTTGCGCCGCCGATCCAGAGCACCGTGGTCGCGCCGATCGCGCCCGCGACGACTCCCGCGAGCGCAAACCCGACGGGGACCGTCGCGAGCGAGCCGAACCAGTCGTACGCGCTCACCCGCGACAGGGCTTCGCGCGGAACCTCGCGCTGCAACGTCGTCGACCAGAGCGCCTCGAAGATCGAGAGCCCGACACCCGCGACGAACGCCCCCGCGGCGATCACGGGCGCTTCCAGCCTCATGGCGAGCAGCATGATCGGTAGCGCGAGCGCGGCGCACCAGACGGTCGCCGTGACGAGCGGACGCCGCGCGCGGTAGCGGAGCGAGACCGCGCTGCCGACGAACGTTCCGGCGGCGAAGACCGCGAGGATCAGCGCCCACGCGCCTGCTCCACCGAGCGAGCGCTTCGCGATCACCGCGCCCAGCGCGAAGAACGGGGCGATCGCGATGAGATGCACGAGGGAGAGCTGCGCGACGATCGTCCAGAGCCACCTGCGCGACTTGAACTCACGCCAGCCGTGGATCAGGTCGCCGAAGAAGGTCGGCGCCTCGGCGGTGCGCTGGAGCGCAGGCGCGTACACGCGGAACAGGAACAGCGCGCTGACGGCGAACGTCGCCGCGTTGCCGGCGACCGCCCACCCGGAGCCGACGGTCGCCACGAGGACGCCTGCGATCGCCGGGCCGACGATGCCGCCGACCGACATCGTCATGCCGCGGAGCGCGTTTGCCTGCTGCAAGCGGTGCTCCGGGACGAGCTGAGGCACGATGCCCGTCGAGGCCGGCCCGAAGAAGGCGGACGCCGCTCCGTGCACCGCCTGAAGCACGATCAGATGCCAGAGTCGTGCGTGGCCCGACAAGAGCAGCGCGGCCAGCGTCCCGTCCGTTGCGAGACGAACGGCGTCGGCGCTGAACATCAGAACGCGGCGTGGCAGACGGTCGGCGAAGACGCCTCCGGCGAGAAGCAGCGCAACGAGCGGCGCCGTTCCTGCGGCGAGCACGTAACCGAGGTCGGCACTGGATCCCGTCAGGTCGAGGACGGCAAACGCGATCGCGACCGGCATCATCTGGTCGCCGATCTGCGACACGGCCCCCGCGAGGAACACGAAACGGAAGTCGCGCTCCGCGAGCACGCCGAGGCGACCGGCCGGAAGACGCATGCGAGGAAAAGCTACGGGTTACGCGACGAATTCGAGGCCGGAGCCGGTGCGCTTCGCCTCGTACAGAGCCTGGTCGGCGAGCCGGAAGAGCGCCTGCGGATCGCGTGCGTTATCGGGGCACGACGCGATGCCGAAGCTCGCCCGGGGGCCCGCGACATCGTCAGCGATGCGCTTGATGACCTCGCGCGCCTCGGCCTCCCCCGCCTCGGCAAGCACGAGCGCGAACTCGTCGCCGCCGATCCGGAAGGCCTCGTCGCCCTTGCGGACGGCGGCGTGCAGGATGCGCGCGAACACCTGGAGCGCCTCGTCGCCGGCAGCATGACCGAACTGGTCGTTGAGCAACTTGAAGCCGTCGAGGTCGCAGATCACGAGGCCGAACGTTCGCCGGTAGCGGATCGCAAGTGCGACCTCTGCGTCGAGCCGCTCCACGAAGGCCCGCCGGTTGAGGAGACGGGTCAGCGGATCGTGGTCGGCGAGGAAGCGCAGCTCACGCTGGTGCGCCGCCGACACGATTGCCGCGGCGGCCTGGTTCGCAAAGATGCGCAGCGCCTGGAGCTTCTCCTCCGACGGCAGCAGGCGGTCTTCGGGCTCGTCGGCCCAGATCAGGCCGATCACCGCGCCCGCGTTGTTGTGCAGCGGCACGAGCAGCCAATGGCGATCCCACGCGTGCGGGCCGCGGCCGTTGCGATGCGAGACGTACGGAAGGCTGTCGTGCGAGAGCCGCCGCTCGGCCTCGTCGTTCGGGAGCAGGAAGCAGCCCGACACCTCGAACGCCGAGTCGAGGAGCGGCTCGACGTCGCCGAACTCGAATTCCGAGCTCAGAGCCTCTCCGTCGAGGTCCCAGCCGACGGCGGCGCGCGCCTCGAGGCGACCGCTTGCCGGGTGGATCAGCTGTGCGGCGACGTTCTGGAAGCCGAGTGCGTCACGTACGCCCCGGCAGACGTCGCGCAGGATCTCGTCCGCGGCGGGCTCCGCGGTCAGCCGAGACGACACCTCGAGCAGCTGCTCGAGTGAGACCCGGTGGCGCACTGCATCCGCCGCCTCCTGCGCCGCCTGAATCGCGAGCGCTGCATGGTCGGCGACCGCAACGAGCACGTCGAGCTCCTCGTCGGTCGCGCGCTTCCGGCTGACCGGCTCGTCGACCGAGAGGACGCCGAGCAGGTGGCCGTCGGAGTGCCGCATCGGCAGGAACAGCGCGTCCTCGGGACGCCACCCGTCGGCTGCGTCGCCGGGCTCCGCCGTGGGCACATAGCTGTAGCTCGCCGTGTCCCAGTCGTAGCTCCCCGCCGGCACGACGTAGGCGCCGCGCCGCGCGTACCGGTCGCAGATCAGCGTGTCCCACTCGTCGACGGAGCGGATCTGCCCCATGAGGGCTGCCTGCGCCGCATCGCTGCCGAGCACGGTGGTGACGGTGAAGTCATCCCACGCCGGCCGGTAGAGGTTGACGACGACCGTCTCGTAGCCGAGCGAGTCGGCAATGGTCCGCGCGATCGCACCGAGGAGGTCGGGCAGATTCTCCTCGGCGCGCACGAGGCGGGTGACCTCGAGCAGTCCCTGCAGGGGGGACACGGGTGACGGCGACGGCGGTGCCACAGTGTTGGGCTTCGGTATCGGCAGTTCGGGCCGCTTCCTGAAACGTGCCCGATCGCACATTCCGCGCACAAATGTCCATTCCTGCGCCGCGCGGCGGGCGCCCGAAACGAGAGAGGGCGGCCAGCCGGCCGCCCTCTCCCTCAAGCGGCTATCTCCGGCCGCCGCGATCGCCGCCGCGGCCGCGGCCGCGATCGCCGTCACGGCGAGGACGCTCCTCGGACGGAGCGCGCGGCGGGGCGTCCTTCGCCCGCTCGACGAGCTCCTCCGGCGTGACGAGCTTGCCGTCCTCGTGCTTCGCGACGAGCTTGAGGCCGATCCGGCCACGTGCCTTGTCGACCTCCTGCACGACGACGTCGACGACGTCGCCGCGGGCCATCACGTCCTCGATGTGGGCGACGCGGCCCGGGCCGACGTTCGAGACGTGAAGCAGGCCGTCGGTGCCCTTCTTCAGCTCGACGAACGCGCCGAACTCCGTCGTCTTCACGACCTTGCCGGTGTAGGTGTCCCCCACTTCCGGCGTCTTGGTGAGCGCGCGAATCGCCGCGATGGCGGCTTCGGCCTTCTCGCCGTCGGTCGCGTAGATGAGGAGCGTGCCGTCCTCCTCGATGTCGATCTGCACCTCGTAGTCGCCTTCGAGGCCGCGGATCGTCTCGCCGCCTTTGCCGATGATGAGGCCGATCTGCTCCTGCTCGATCTTGATCGAGGTGATCCGCGGCGCGTTCTGCGAGAGCTCCGCGCGAGGCTCCGGGATCGTGTCGAGCATGATGTCGAGGATCGCGTTGCGCGCGCGACCCGCCTGCTCGAGGGCGTTCCGCATGATCTCCTGCGTGACACCGGTGATCTTGATGTCCATCTGGAGTGCGGTGATGCCGTCCCGGGTCCCGGCGACCTTGAAGTCCATGTCGCCGAGGTGGTCCTCCGCTCCCTGGATGTCGGTCAGGATCACGTAGTCGTCGCCCTCCTTGACGAGGCCCATCGCGATGCCGGAGACCGGCGCCTTGATCGGCACGCCTGCGTCCATGAGCGACAGGGTCGAGCCGCAGACGGAGCCCATCGACGAGGAGCCGTTCGACTCGAGGGTCTCGGACACGATGCGAATCGTGTACGGGAAGTCCTCGGCCGGCGGGATCATCGCCTGGAGCGCGCGCTGCGCGAGATAGCCGTGACCGATGTCACGCCGCTTCGGGCCGCGCATGAAGCCCGTCTCCCCGACCGAGTAGGGCGGGAAGTTGTAGTGGTGCATGTAGCGGCGGTCGGTCTCGAGCGACAGGTCGTCGATCCGCTGGCCTTCCTTCGCCGTGCCGAGGGTGAGCGTCGAGAGCACCTGCGTCTGGCCGCGCGTGAACAGGCCGGAGCCGTGTGCACGGGGGTTGACGCCGACCTCGACCTCGATCGGGCGGATCTCCTCGGTGCCCCGACCGTCCGGGCGCCGCTTGTCGACCGCGATCTTCTTGCGGACGAGGTCCTTGTAGATCGCCTCGGCGGCCTTCTTGACGTAGCTCTTGGTGAGGCTGTCCTTCACGACCAGGCCCTCCGTCGACGCGGGGCCGACGGGGAACGGCAGCTCGACCGTGTTGACGATCGTCTCGAAGAGGAGGTGGCGCTTGGCCGACTTCAGCTCCTTCGAGTCCTGCTCGGCGTCCGTGAGGGCCCGCAGGCCGCTCTCGAACTGCTCGCGCACAGGACCTTCGACGGCGACGAGGCGCTGCTTCTCGAGCAGCTGGCTGAGGCTGGACCGCACCTGGATCTGGCGCTGGATGTCCTCCTCCGTCGACTCCATCGTGATCTCGCCTGCGAGCTCCCCGAGCAGCTCGTCGACCGACGCCGCCGCCTCGCGGAGGCCGTCGCTCTGGATGCGCTCCCAGATCGTGTGACCGTGGGCCGACTCGATCTCGGCGGTGAGGTCGTTGTCAAGCCACTTCGCCTTGCCTGCCTGACGCTGGAGATCCTCCTGTGCCTCGCAGATCCGCTTGATCTCGGCATGAGCGATCTCGAGCGCCTCGAGGAGCACGTCCTCGGGCACCTCGTCGGCGCCGGCCTCGACCATCGTCAGGCCGTCCTTCGTGCCGACGACGATCAGGTCGAGCGACGTCTCTTCCCAGTTCTGCTGCAGTGTCGGGTTGATCACGAACTCGCCGTCGAGGCGTCCGATGCGGACGGCTCCGACGGGGCCGAAGAACGGCAGCGGCGAGAGCATGAGCGCCGCCGATGCGCCGTTGATGCACAGGATGTCGTGCGGTGTGACCATGTCGGCGGACAGGACGGTGCAGATGACCTGCACCTCGTTGCGGAAGCCCTTCGGCCACAGCGGCCGGATCGGGCGGTCGATCATGCGGGCCGTGAGGGTCGCGCGATCGCTCGCCTTGCCCTCACGCTTGAAGAAGCCGCCCGGGATCTTGCCCGCGGCGTACATCCGCTCCTCCACGTCGATCGTCAGCGGGAAGAAGTCGGCGCCCTCGCGGGCCTCCGACCGTCCGACTGCCGTGGCGAGCACCATCGTCTCGCCACTGCGGACGACGACGGCGCCGTCCGCCTGCTTCGCGAGCTTGCCGGTCTCAAAGGTGATCTCCTGCGTCCCAACCTGGACGGAGACCTGAGCCCGGCGCTCGGTCGCGATACTCATTCGATTGTCCTCCACTCTGCTTTGTTCTTCTCTTGTGGAGGGCGGGAGTTTGAATCAGCTCCTGGCGGGAGCTCACTCAAACCTCCGCCCTCCTGGACGTCATACGGGAGCTAGCGGCGTAGGCCGAGCTCCTTGATGAGGGCGCGATAGCCCTCGAGATTGTGCTTCTGGAGATAGTTCAGGAAGCGACGGCGCCGGCCGACGAGCTTCAGCAGCCCGCGGCGGGAATAGTGGTCGTGACGGTGGGTACGCAGATGCTCTGTCAGCTCGTTGATCCGCTGCGTGAGCATCGCGATCTGCACCTCCGGCGAGCCTGTATCGGCCTCGGCACGGCCATGCTTCTTGATGATCTCCAGCTTTGCTTCCTTGGTCAGGGCCATTGGGCCTCCTGTGTCGTTGTCTCCCGGGCCCCCGCCCGCCGCGCCAAGGAATATGCAGCGACGAGCCGAGACAGGGTCGGCGGCTAGGGTAGCAATCCCGCATGGTTCCTGCGTTTGAGCTCGAGGAGATCGTCCGCGACGCGCGCGCCCGAACGGGTGTGCCGGGTGTGGCGGCCGCGCTGCGGGTGGACGGACAGACCGTGGCCGTCGCGGACGGCGTGCTCGAGCTCGGCAACGACGAGCCGGTGCGGCCGGAGACGCCGTTTCGCATCGCCTCGATCTCGAAGCCGTTCACGGCCTCCCTCGCGCTCTCGTGCCTCCCTGCCGGAGGGCAGCTGCGCGCCTGGCTCAGCCATACGGCGGGCTTGCGGTGCGAGCTGGCGAAGCCGCTGCCGGAGGCAGCGCAGGGGCTCTTCTCGTACTCGAACGCGGGCTATTGGGCCGCCGGCGAGGCGAGCGCGGAGGCCTGCGAGCTGAGCTTCGACGCGGCGATGCGCGAGCGGATCCTCGAGCCGCTCGGGCTCGCGGCGACGGGCTACGAGGAGCCGGAGTCGCCCGCGCGCGGGCACGTCCAGACCGGCGAGACGGGGCACCGAGCGGTGAGCGTCGACGTCTACCCCGCCGCCCGGCGGCCGTCGGGCGGTCTGTGGTCGACGGTCGAGGACCTCCTGCGCTTCGCCGCGCACCACCTGGGTGCGCGCGGGCCCCTCTCCGTGGAGACCCGCGCGCTGATGCGCGAGCCCCGGTCGCGGGCGCTCGGTGCGGGGTACGGCCTCGGTTGGTGGGTGCGCGACGCGGGCGGGCAGGTCGCACTCGACCACGAGGGATCGGTTGCCGGATATCAGTCGCTGCTCCTGCTCGTGCCGGAGGAGCGCGTCGCGCTCGCCGTACTCACGAACAGCTGGCGGGGCAGCGGCCTCGTGCGGCACGTCGTCGAGCAGCTCGGGCTCGCGGCCGGTCCGCCGCTGTCACGTCCCGGGGTCAGACCCCGGGACGCGGCCGGACGCGAGCTGGCCGAGCATGCCGTGGCCGGCCGGTACGCGCTCGACGACGGACGGGCGCTCGTCGAGGAGGCGGGCGACGACCTCTTCGTGACGGAGAGCGAGACCGACCCCGTCACGGGTGCGCCGGTCGACAGACCGCGCCTCAAGGCGAAGCCGCTCGGCGGCGGCGTCTACGGCTACGCCGGCGGCGGGCTGATGAGCCACCGCGTCGACTTCCCGCGCGCCGGGATCGGGCGGATCGGCTGGGTCGCGCTGCCCCAGATCGAGCAATGAGGGCCGGGACGGTGAAGGCAGGCGTCGCGGCGGGACATCCCGCGACCGCCGCGGCCGGTGTCGCGATTCTCGAAGCGGGCGGCTCGGCGGTCGACGCGGCTGTCGCCGCAGGCCTCGCCTCGTGCGTCGCCGAGACGGTGATGACCGGGCTGCTCGGCGGCGGGCACGCGGTCGTGCTCGACGCCGCGGCCGGCTCTGTGCGCAACCTCGACTGCTTCTGCGCTGTGCCCGGCCTCGGCGGCGAGCCGCGCGACGCGGAGCTGCTCGAGCTCGCGGTGCCTTTCGGTGCCGAGCTCGTCCACTACGCCATCGGCCCGGCGTCGTGCGCCGTGCCCGGCGTGGCGGCCGGCCTCGGGGAGCTCTGGCGCGCGCACGGCCGCCTGCCCTGGCGTGACCTCGTCGAGCCGGCACTGCGCCTCGCGCGCGACGGCGTCGAGATGCCGCAGGCGCACGTCGACTGCCTGCACATGCTCGAGCCGGTGCTGACGCTGCGCGAGGGCGCACGCATGTACAAGCCGGGCGGACTGCTGCTCGAGCCCGGCGGCCGCCTCGAGCAGCCGGGGCTTGTCGCAGCGCTCGAATCGCTCGCCGAGGAGGGAGCCGAGGGCGCCTACACCGGGACGATCGGCGCGGCCCTGCTCGCGCTGTCGAACGATCGCGGCGGCCGGCTGACCCGCGCCGACCTCGTCGCCTACGCGCCGCGCTGGAGCGATCCGGTCGAGACACCGTGGCTCGGGTTGCGCTTCCTCAGCCGCGGGGGCCTGACCGGGATTCCGCCGACCCTGCCGCGGCTCCGTCCATTGCGTGCGCTCTCGCCGTCCGAGCGCCTGGTCGCGCTCGTCGAGGCGCTCGCCGGCGGAACGGGCCCGGAGACGCACACGACGAATCTCGTCGCCGTGGACGCGGACGGCAACGCGTGCGTCCTGACGACAAGTCTCGGCCTGGGCTCGGGCGACTGGCTGCCCGGGCTCGACCTCCATCTGAACAGCATGCTCGGCGAGACCGACCTGATCTCGGAGGCGCTCGTCGCCGGCGCGCGGATGGAGAGCATGATGGCGCCGAGCCTCGCGCTCGACCCGGATGGTCTCGCGCTCGCGATCGGCGCCGCCGGCGGCACCCGCCTCCGCACCGCGCTCGTCAGCGTGGCGGCGGGAATCCTCGACGAAGGGCTCGACCCGCAGGCCGCCGTCGACCGCGCCCGCGTCCATCCGGCCGGCGTCGTCGTGAACGCCGAGCCCGGCGCGGACGAGGACGGGCTACTGGCGCTCGAGGCGACCGGGTGGGCGGTCAGGCGCTGGCCCGAGCGCCACCACTATTTCGGCGGCGTCAGCGCGATCGGAAGGAGTGGGGCTGCTGCCGACCCTCGCCGGAGCGGAGCAGCACTCGAGGCTCGACCGGCAGGCTGACCGGAATCCAGCCCACGTAGCCGCACTCGGGACAGCCGGGGTTCTTCTGGAAAGTGCTCCCGCCGACGGGCTTCGAGTAGATCTCCCCGCAGTCGAGGCAGCAGACGCTCTCGAGCGCTTGTAGCGACCTCAGGGCATGTGCTCGCGCAGCGTCCACACCGCTGTAGATCCCGTTTGCGCGGAAAACTTGCGGTCTTTCCGACTTTGAAGTCGTTCAGCCGGGCCGAATTGCCGCGCGGGTGCGCTCGACGTCGCTCGCGATCGCGGCGATGAGCGCCGCCTCGGAATCGAACGCGGCCTCGTCGCGCAGCCGCTCCCACAGCTCGACGACGAGCCTCTGCCCGTAGAGGTCACCCTCGTAATCGAGCACGAACGCCTCGATGCGGCGGGTCGTGCCGCCGTAGTGGGGGTTGGTGCCGATCGAGACGGCGGCGCGGTGACCGAGCGCCGACCCGGCGTAGATCCCGAGCTCGGGCACGAGCAGGTCCTCCGGGAGCGCGAGGTTCGCCGTCGGGAAGCCGAGCGTGGCGCCGCGCCGGTCGCCGAGCTCGACCGTCCCCTCGACCTCCGCCGGACGGCCGAGCAGCGCGGCCGCTTCGACGACCTCGCCGGCGCCGAGCAGCGCGCGGATCCGGGTCGACGAGACTCCCTCGACGAGCGGCACGCGGCGCACCTCGAAGCCCAGGTGCTCGAGCAGGTCCAGGTTGCCCCGGCGTCCCTGCCCGAAGACGAAGTCGACACCGGCGGTCACCACCTGTGCGCCCGCGTGGCGAAAGACCGATTCCGCAAACGACGCGGCATCGAGTGCGGCGAGCGCCTCGTCGAAGCGCAGCACGACG
>Ga0265342_10005196_pt1 | contig 10003 bp, 9 predicted proteins | sample 4CB327metaG_FD_203125 | JGI IMG/M metagenome (GOLD analysis project Ga0265342, IMG submission 203125) | Rhizosphere microbial communities from Carex aquatilis grown in University of Washington, Seatle, WA, United States - 4-CB3-27 metaG | ecosystem: Host-associated > Plants > Roots > Rhizosphere...
GTCGAAGCAACAGGGACCGATGCAGGGACCGAGTGCGACCCGCAGATCTTCCGGACGGCAGCCAAAACCCCTCGCCAGCGTCTCCACCCCGGCCGGGGCCACGCCCGCCACGGTCCCGCGCCAGCCGGCGTGCAGGGCCGCACACGCGCCGGTGCGCGGATCCGCGATGAGAACCGGCGCGCAATCGGCCACCTGAACCGACAGACCAAGCCCAGCCACGTCGCTGCATAGCCCGTCGGCCTCTTCTCTTTTCACCACATCTGGATCGTCGCCGGCAGCCACCCGCACCACGCGCGCCCCGTGCACCTGGCAGGCCGCGTACATCGCGCGCGCCCCCGAGATGAGCAAGAGGCGACGCCGGTTCTCCGCCACATTCTCCGACGAATCGCCCCACTTGCCGCCCAGATTCAGACTCTCATAGGGCGCCGCGCTGACCCCGCCGGCGCGCGTGCTGAAGCCGTGGCGAAACGGCGCCGGAATACTGGCCGACACCAGCAGCGGGACAGAAACACCACCGTCGACGGAAAAACTCGTTGTCTCCATATCAACCTCCCTGCCAGGTTCGCGGCCGACTGCGTGTTTCCGCCTTCGCGTGGTCGCCGACCGCCAGCACGCGCAGGCTGTCCAAAGCCGCCAAAAAGTCCGCGGGCGGCTCTGACTGAAACTCCAGCCAGGCGCCGGTCTTGGGATGAAAGAAGCCCAGCACGCGCGCGTGCAGGGCCTGCCGCCCCAGGCTGTGCGCGATCGCGCGAAGCGCGGCATCGCGCGGGGAACGGCCGTAGCTGGCATCGCCCAAGATGGGACAGCCGAGCGCCGCGAAATGCACCCGCACCTGGTGGGTGCGCCCGGTTTCCAGCTCGGCCTGCACAAGCGCGGCCCGACCCAGATCCTCCACCAGCCGCCAGTTGGTGATGGCGCGCCGGCCAGTCTTGACCCGCGTGGTGAAGCGCTTGCGGTCGAAAGGGTCGCGACCGTGCAGGGTATCGATCTTGCCGGCCGCGCGCGGTGGCCGGCCCACCACCAGCGCGTCGTACACGCGCCTGACCCGATGGATCTTGAAATCGGCGCCCAGCGCCACCATGGTCGCGTCGTCCTTCGCCACCACTAGCAGTCCCGAGGTGTCCTTGTCCAGGCGGTGCACGATCCCGGGACGCAGTTCGCCCCCGATCCCGCGCAGATCCCGACAATGGGCAAGTAGCGCGTTCACCAAAGTTCCATCCTCGTGCCCGGCAGCAGGATGAACCACCAGACCCGCCGGTTTGTCGAGCACCACCAGCGATGCGTCCTCGTAGACGATCTGCAAGGGGATGTCCTGGGCACGCAGCTCAACGCTGGGCCGAGGCGCTGGCGGTGTCCACGCGATGACATCGCCAGCCCGCAGTTTGCGCGAGGGCGCCGCCGACTTCCCGTTGACCGTAACCGCTCCTTCGGACACGTGGCGCGAAAACTGCGTGCGCGAAACCTCGGGAAATTCGGCGGCCAACACCAGGTCCAGCCGTCGTCCGGCCGCGCTGGCTGCGACTACGAAGGTGTGCGTTCGGGAAACGGGCACACCAGGGCTCACCAGATCTTCGATTTGATGTTCTGTCCGCGCTGCTTGAGCAGGATGTCCACCAGCGCGCGATCATAGAGATTGGTATCTGCGATCTCGGCCGTCACCCGCGACTTGAAATGGGCGCGGCCCTCTTCGATCTCGTCCTTCATCAGGTCGAAAAGCGTGTCGTCCTGGATGCCCTGGGCCAGCTTCGCCTCGTTGTACATCGCCAGGTCGGAGGCGATGGCCCGGGCAAACTGACGTGCACGTTCCGCCTTTTCGATGAGAGGAGGCATACCCATAATCTAGCCGATTTTCCCAAAACAGGCGAATCGGGTTTGCCGAGGCAAGATCTGGTCAATACACTGAACTTGCACATGTTCCCGCACCCGACACGTTCTGCGAACGCCGCAACCCGTCTTGCGGCTGCCTGCGCCGCCTGGCTGGTCTTGGCTGGTGCCGGCGTTCGCGCGGCCGACGATGCCTACGAGGTCAAGCCGAGCAATGTTAAGGCAACCCTGGGCGAAAAAGTCACCGCCAGCGTGACCATCGCGACCAAGAAAGGCTGGCACCTCAATGCCGAGGCGCCGCTCACCTTGAAGCTGACGCCCGGTCCGGGGATAACCGTCGAGAAGCCGCGCCTGGCGCGGGCAGATCTCGCGACCAGCAGCGATTCCAGCGCACGTTTCAACGTGGTCCTGCTCGCTACCCGGGCAGGGGATGGCGAGGTGCAAGCCGAGGCCGGTTTCGTCCTCTGCCAGGAGACCCTGTGCCGCCCGATCAAGGAGAAGGTGGTGATCGGCGTCGAAGCGAGCCCGCCCGGCGCGTCCGGAAAATCGCCGGCCAAATCCCGCAAGAAGTGAGCCTGGGAGCGCCGTCCTTTCGTGCGATCAAGGCTTGATCACGGGAGACGCACCTGTAGACTCCAGGCCAGAGAGTTAGGGGTGGCCAGCCTCGGATTCTAGTGGGACGACGAGGCAGGAGGGTTTTCCCAAACGTCAGTCGTGCCCCAGAAGTACTGATTCATCGCAGACTGGCCGCTGAAATTCAGCGGCAGGACGTTGGCAAGGCAACTGGTGTCGAGCTGCGCGGTGGGGTTGTTGAAGAATTGGTCCACAATCCCCAGCCCACAATCATGCGTCCAAAGTGTGTCGGTCGGTGACTGTCCCTCCACGACGTGCCCCTCGTCCGCGAACTCTACGAAACTCTGATTCTGTCCTTGAAAGTGGTCCTTGACGGAAAGAGCACCGGCCAGTGGCGTGGCCGGATCGAGTCCGCCGTTCATCATCAGCAGAGGTACCGTCGTCGACGGCCACTGTCCCGCGTAGGGCGCGGGGTTGTAGCGGGGCCAGGAGTCCGCCGCCATCGCCGTTGCCAGCGACGCGCCCACAGCGATGGAAGTTTGGTCCAAAGCCGCTTGCACCGCGGGCACGCCTGGCGTGGGATAGGTCCACAATTCGGAAACATCGATGTACATCTGCAGCGGCAGGGAAAAGCCCCCGGCGGGTGTTGCGCGGGCAGCTTGCAACTTGGAGGAGAAGTAGGTGATGGCGGTGACGTCGTCGGCGGCGCAGCGTTGCGCGCGGTAGGTCAGGGCCGGAATGTAGTCGCTGAGCGGGCGCGAGTAGAGCATCTTCCCCAAGAACGACCGAACCTCGTCCGAGGTGACGCCAAGATCGGGACAATGCCCTTGATCGAAGCTGTCCTCGACCGCTACCAGTGTCGCCCAGGGATCGGAGCCAAGCTTGGAAGAACAAACTGCATCGTCTGCACAACTTGCGAAGAGTTGTTGCCCGACTTGGTTCATGTCGACGTCGAAGTTCACGAAGTTCGACCCGGGCGAAAGAATCCCGTCCAGCACGATTCCGTCGGCCTGGACGGGGTAGAGCTGGAGGTAGCGCAGGATGTGGTAGGTGGCGTAGGAAGCGCCTGTCACGAAGACCTTCTGGCCCGGCTCGCGCGTGAGATCGATGAGACGACCCAGATCGCGCGCAGACTCGGTGGTGCTGAAGAAGGGGAGCCGGTTTCCCAACTGTTGGCTGACAACTTGGCCGCAGGCAGCGATGAGATCCGCCGTGGCCAGGCCGGCTGCCTCCTGATCGGGACAGGTGAGTGCCTCTGAGCCACCAGTACCGCGATGGTCAGCGGCGTACATATCAAGGTCGGGATGTTTGGCGGCGTACAGTTGCATGAGAGGCGGGAGAAGATACGTGGCCGCCCCGCCCGGCCCACCTTCGGTAAACCACACCTGGCCACGCGCAGGTTGGGTCGCCGCGCGCAGGCGCTTGACAAACACGCCGATAGTGCCCGGCACGGTTTGCGTTTCATCGAGGGGCAGGGACACGGTCGCGCACTCGGCAAGACCATCGCTCTTGTTCTCGATGAGCGAGCAGCTTGACCAGGAAATGCTCGCTGGAGAGGACGTATCGTCGCATGAGGCTGCAGCACCCAGCAGGAACGCCAGAAGCACAGCCGGTTGCAGTCTGAATGTGGGTTTGGACATGGATCAATCTCCTCGTGTGACGAGACCTGCAAGCGCGACCTGCGCCGCCGCTGCGAGGCTCAGTGGATTTGCAACGGAAAAGACTCCCTGGATTGGATCATGTGCTCAGAACGTGGCGCCGAGGCCGACGAAAGCGCCGCCGCGGGCCACACCGAACAGCGGCGTGACGCTGGCACTGGCGTGCTTGGCGGCAGCGGGTTCTGGATTCGGCGCCGCGGTCGCGTCGCCCTCGGTGGCCTCGTATAGCTCCCAGGTCCTTTCCACGGGTGCATGATCGACGCCGATGAAAAGCGCGCCCAAGCCAGCAATTATGCCGGCGTTGGCGAGAAGCACGTAGTCGGGCGTGCGCTGGCTTCCATGATGCTGGCCCAGCTCAACACCTCCGACCACCGCCTCGGCAGCTGCCACCCCGAGCAGGACGCCGCCGACGATAAGGCGCTGGCGGTGCCTGTGTTGAGCCAAACGGTGAAATCTGTCGCGTATCTCCAGCACGGCGCGGCCCCTGCCCTCCTCGGTGGTGAGGTCCTTGCCGTCGAACTCGGCCAGCAGCTTTTCAGAATCGCTGCGAAAGAATGAGCGCACGAGTGCGACACCACCAATTACCGCGGCCGGCGTGAGCGTGGCGATGATGACGTTCCTTTTCTCCGAGTTCTTCATCTCACTCGTCGTGCTGAGAATATCCGCTCCTACCAGGGCAGCCAGTCCCACGCCCCAGCAGGTCATGAAGAAGCGGTCCTGATCGAGCTTGAGGGTCATCGCCAAGTGCGAACGCAACTGATCCGCGTCGCGCCGGGTGATGCCGAAATGGGCAGGATCCATTTCTTTGGGCGCAGCCTGCGCAACGGCAAAGGCCCGCGCCCCGAAAGGGCTGGCAAACAGCGCGGCAAACACCGGGGCTTCCCCGCGCGCGGTCAGGCCCGGCTCGATCCGGGGCAACTCATCGAGCGCGGCGACTGGCCCGGCTGAGCCGTCGAAGTCGCGCACGCTGACTAGCGGCCGCTCTTTCCCGGGCGTCTGTTCGTAGATCGCCACGTGCTCGGCTGGCAGACTCAGGGTAAGCGGCGTGCCATCCTCTTTGTTGAGGTCGAGCAAGCGCACCCCCTGAGCATCACGCAGGGTAAGCCGGCGAGCGCCCGCCGCTTCGATCTTGAGAAGGTGTGTGGACGCGTGACGGACCAGCAGGGCTTCGCGGTCGTCGTGGGCCGGCCCACGCGCGAAAACCTTGGGGCGATACAGGTCGTTGCTGATGTCCTGATTGGCCGCCTCGACAAAGGCCGCCAACTCGGCATAGCTGACCTGGCCGTTGCCGTCGACATCGGCAGCGCCGCGCAAGCCGGAACGAAGCTCGTAGCTGAAGATACCGGACTGCAGCTCGCTCCACTCGTAGGTGACGGCTTCGGCGCTGGTGGAAATGATGGCGCCCAGGTTGGGGTACTTGTCGAGCACGCCGGCCACATCGCGGTTGCTCTCCCAGCGCTTGCCGCCTGGCTTGCGCGGGTTGAGCATGAAGTACGAATTGCAGCTATCGAGAATCAGGTGCACCCGGTCGGCTTTCAGGCGGGCCAGCACGCTCTCGTCGAGATCACGTGCGGTCAGGCGCTGGTCCGCCAGATCGAGGTAGCCCTGACCGCGATCGACATCGCCATGGCCGGCGAAAACTAGATAGAGTTGGACGGCAGCGCCGCCCGCCTGCGCGTGGACGATTTCGTCGGACAGGCGGGCCACTGCCCGGTCGAGATTGGCGCGGGTCGGGGCCACCGCTCGGTTGCTCCACTCGGGATACAGGCGACGGCTCGCCACATCGAAATCGGCAAGCAGGGTGACCTGGCCCGCCCCCAGCTCGTCGGAAAACAGGTCGGCGTACTTCGCGCCATCATCGTCGGCATACTGCAAATCAGGGCGCGATGAAGTCAGGCTGCGGTTGTTGGTGACCACCAGGGCAAAGCCGACGGACGGCCGGGGTGCAGGCGCAGCCGGCGCCGGCGTGGTCAATGCGAGGCTGATGGCTATGGGGATTGATGCTGGCAACATGTGATTCAATCCGCGGTTGACGTTACTTCATGACGTTGATGATTTGCGTCTGCTGGGCAAGCACCGGCAGGCGCTGAGCCAGGGAGCTGAGCGCGGCCTCGGCCACCACTTTCTCCACTTCCGAAACGCGAACTGGGCGTGCCAAGAAAACCGCGACCACCGACAGTCGACCGGGCGCCAACCCTTCCGGAGTCACACCCTGGGACAGGGGCATGATCGCCGGGGTGGCAGGCACGCGAATCGCCTGCGGCTCGCTCGCCGCGTCGGTGTACGACGGATAGAACCAGTGCACCGCTTGCGCACTATCGATGGCAAAGAGGCAAAGGTAGACATCGCGACCAAATCGGTTACTCACTACAAAGCTAAACCCGTCGCCATTCTCGATTCGCTCACCGCCGCGCATTGCCACACGATCCTTCTCGTGGCTTTGCGGATGGACAAAGACCTCCACCCCGAGACGGGTCGCTGGCTCGACCGGTCCACTCTTCGGACCGCCGCGCGCGGCAAACTCCCCATCGCGATGATGAGAGGACGAGCCCCAAAAAACTGCGAAAGCAGCGGCAGCAGGCAACGCCAAGGCAACCAGCCAGCGGCCAGGGTGGCGTCGGCGAGCTTCCGGTAGTCGCTGCAGCACCTGGCTCGTGAAGTTGGGATCTTCGGCTGCGCGGGCGCGGCGCAACTGTCCAACCGCCTCGCGCAGGCGCTCGCAGGCTCGGCGACAACCAGCACAGTCGGCCAGATGGGCCTGCAACTCCCCTGCCGCGTTGGTCGACAGCTCGCCCTCCATGAACGCCGCAAGGACTTGCTGGTCTGGGCACTTCATCGAACCGACTCCCTGGGCACCAGTTCAGCCAGCCGCCGCAAGCCATAGAATACCCGCGAGCGGGCCGTCGATGGCGTCCGGCCGATGACCGCAGCGATCTCGTCGTAGGACAGATCGTTGAAGTAGCGGAGCACCAGCGCATCGCGGAGGTTCTCGTCGAGCTGTGAAAGGGCCAGCCGCACCTGGCAGGCAGCCTCGTCCTGCTCGTGCAGACTGTGCTGGCCTGCGCGAGCGCGCGAGTCGACGGCCGCACTGGGTTCGTCTTCTTGCAGACCGAAAAGATGGGTGAAGGCACTGCGCCGGCGTCGTGCGCGGCAGAGGTTTCGCGCGGTGTTGCGGGCGATGGTGTAGAGGTACGCACGAAATCTGCCATTGGCGCGATAGCGAAGGCGCGTCGCCCACAGGCGCAAGAAGACGTCCTGTGCGGCGTCCCACGCCTGGTTTTCGTGGTGCAAAATGGCCCCGCAGTAGCTGCGCACATGCCTCTCGTAGCGCGAAACCAGCGTGGCAAAAGCCGCGCGGTTCCCTTGCGCCGAGGCGATCATCAGCAGATCGTCAGACTGGGCACGCGCCTCGGTGTATTCGCCCGCATCCGACTCGGGCGCGAGCTTTCCTACCAGCTTGAGGTGGGGCTTCTCGTCCATGCAGGCGTCTCTCACCTCACCATAACCCCCATCACGGTATTTTGTTGAACAGAGACCGAGGGCGACCGTGACGAGCAGGTCGCGGCTCATCCGCAACGGAAAGAATCCCGCAGGATTCGTTCCACCCGTCGAGCCAAGCTGCGCTCCACGCTGCCCACCACCACGGCCGCCATGCGCTCCGGGCGCAACACCCGGCGGGCCACCTGGCGGATCTGCTTCGCGCTGACCGCCGCCAAGCGTCGGTAGCGTTCGGCCGGGCTGCGCGGGTGCGCGAAGAACAGCGCCGTGCCCCCGAACCAGCTACAAAGACCTTCCAGATCGTCGAACCCGGCCTCCACGTCACGCGCGTAGCGACGCTTGGCCCTGGCCAGCTCTTCCTCCGCCACCAGCGTCGTGCGCAGCTCGGATAGCATGGCCATGACCTCACCGACCAGCTGGGGCAGCTTGTCCGGCAGACAGGCGGAGTCAATCTCCACGAGCGAGGTGTCGTAGAGCGGATCCAGGCCTGCGCTGACGTGGTAGGCGAGACCCTTCTGGTCGCACACCCGATAGTGCAAACGGGTGGACATGCCGTCATCCAACACGCGCAACAAGGCTATCAGCGCAGCGAAGCCCGGATCCCGATCATCGAGCGCGTGAAACAGAATCTGAAGCTCGGCCTGTGCCGAATCGCTGCGCACGCTGCGGAAGCGCGGTCCTCCTACCCGCGTGGGCGGCGGCAAGGGCTGCAGCCGTTGCCCGGAAGGCAAGGCGCCAAAGGCGCGCTTGACCTGGGCCAGTACTGCCGCCCGCCGTACTGGCCCAGCCACGCACAAGACCATATTGCGTGCGCCATAGAGGCGCCGAAAGTAGCGGAGCACATCAGCGCGGGAGAAACGCAAAATGTTGCGCTTCGGCCCGGTAATCGCGAATCCCAGCGGATGCCCCAACCAGAGTGTCTCGCGCACCAGATCGTCGCTGTTGATGCGATGACCCCGGTCGTCGAAATCGTCCAGGATCTCCTCGAGCACGATGGCGCGTTCGAGCTCCAGGTCCGAGAAGGACGGCCGCAAGAAGAGGTCGCCCAAAATCTCAAGAGTGCTCCCGAGGTCGCGCGGGTGCAGCGATACCTGATAGAGGGAATAGTCGCGTCCCGTCTCCCCGATGAGCATTCCACAGCGTTCCTCGATGGCGCGGTTGAGCGCGAACGAGTCGGGGTATTGCGCGCAGCCACGAAACAGCATGTGCTCGACAAAGTGTGAAATCCCGTTGTTGGCCACCCCCTCGTAGCGCGAGCCGGCCCGCACGTAGAGAGCCACCGCAGCCCCATGCAGGTGGGGCGCCTCGACCGTGCACACGCGCAAGCCGTTGGCCAGGCGATGGTAGGACACGCGCCCGGGGAAAGTGAGGAGATCAACGGCGGGGGGCTGCCGACGCGAATCATGGTGGGACAGGTTGGTCAGGATAGCGCGGGATTGTAGCGAAAAATCGGCTAGAAGCACGGTCGATGGACTCGCTCATCCGCCTGGTGGTCAACGCCGACGGGTTCGGCATGGACGCCGCGATCACGCGCGGCACTCTACGCGCCCACCGGGAAGGCATCGTCACCAGTACCTCGGTCATCGGGAACTGCGCCGACCCCGACGCCATTCGGGCGGAGCTGGCCCATGCCCAGGGCCTGGGGGTCGGCGTTCACCTGACCCTGACCGAGGGCGCTCCCATTGCGCGGCCCTCCGCCATCCGCTCTCTTCTCGGCCCCGATGAGCGTTTTCCCTCCCAGGTGCGAGACGTCTTTCTGTCCTGGGCCAAGGCCGAGCCGCACGCCGACGAGATCGAACGCGAGTTTGACGCGCAGGTGGCACGTTTGCGCGAAGCCGGCCTCGCTATCGACCACCTGGACACACGTGAACACGTGGGGGTTCTACCCATCGTTGGGCGCGCCGTCGAAGCGGTTGCGCGCCGGCACGGCATCGCTGGCGTGCGCACGGCAGTGGAACGTCCCACCCTGGCATGGCTCACCGAGATCCGGCGCAGCCTCACCACCGCTGCCCTTTCCGGTCTGGCCTGGTTCAACCGGCGGCAGATGGGGGTCTTGCGCCACGGGCCGACAACCTGGGGCTACTTTGAAGGCGGACGACTCGACGAGATCCGAATCATGGAGATTCTCGGTCGCCTCGGCCCTGGCATCCATGAGCTCATCTGCGCGCCCCGCGAAAGTGCCCATGATCGCGTTGGCAAAGGCGGGCTTGGCCCGCCAGAGCCAGAGCGCGGGAGGGTTGGCGAGGCCGAGCGAAGCGAGCGGGGTGGGGGTGGCGGGTGGGGGGCCGAAGGGCGGAGCGAACCCTCTCAGGGTTCCCATGTGGACGAGCTGGCGGCGCTCTTGTCGCCGCGGGTGCGCGCGGGGATCGCACGACGAGGCATCGCCCTGTGCCGATGGGCCGATCTCTTCTGACAGCGACTTTCTCGCGCAAGCCTCTCGCGTCCGGGCC
>Ga0265342_10005198_pt1 | contig 10001 bp, 10 predicted proteins | sample 4CB327metaG_FD_203125 | JGI IMG/M metagenome (GOLD analysis project Ga0265342, IMG submission 203125) | Rhizosphere microbial communities from Carex aquatilis grown in University of Washington, Seatle, WA, United States - 4-CB3-27 metaG | ecosystem: Host-associated > Plants > Roots >...
CAACAGGGTGTTTTCTTCGGTTTTCATCTCGCTGAAAAGCACCCGTATCTCGTCCATGATCTTCTTACCCTTGGCAGTGGCAATGACTTGGCGGGCGCTTTCAAAACTCTTCTCCTTTCGCAAGGCGATCGCAACATCCAATTCACCGGCCCTCTCGTCCACCTTTGCCTGCAGGCTGACAAGCCGCTGCTGCTGGGCCGGGTTGTCGACCGTCAATTGCCGAAGGGCCTTGATGGCAGGTTCTATTCTATCTTTCGCATTGTTATAGGGTTCCAGGAAACGGTCGTCGCCTGTTATGACGAAGCCGCGCTGGCCGGTTTCCATATCCTGCAGTCCGGAAAAGGTTTCAGCTAAGGCATCCGTCACCTCATAAGTATGATTCTGCCATTTGGCGGCATTAACCAGGCTGTTGAGGGAGGAGTATGAACTGACCCCGATAATCGCCAGAATCACCAGCGCCAGCGCAAAACCTGCGCCGATTTTAGTCCCGATGGTCCATCTCATAGTGTTTTTCTCCTTCAATTGCATTCTAATCGCCGCGAGCAGTTACATTTACGATCATCTTCTCGTCGTTCAGTATTTTCCCCATCTCAAGCACAGCCAGCCGTTCTTTTGTTATCCCCCTCAGATATTGCGCCCCTATTCCCGAGACTGTGGGAGGAGATTCCTGAATATCCTCAAGCATAACCCTGCGGGCGCCGATTATGGCGTCCGCAAGTATGCCGAACTCCATGAATTCGTTTTGGACGATTATTATTTTATTCAGTTCGCCCAGCCCTTTTCCCTGAAAATTAAAAAACTTTTTAAGGTCGATCACCGACAATATCCGGCCGCGCACGTTCGCCAGGCCCAGCACGAATGCCGGGGTTCCGGGTATTGGCGTGAAATCCTTAAGCGGATAGATTTCGCGGATATACTTTGATTCCACCCCGTAAGTTTCCGAAGCCAGGCGGAACACTATAATTTCCAGAAATTGATGGCCGGCAGCCGCTTTGTCCGGCAATTTCGCAAGCGCGCGCGCCCGATCTTTGAGTATTGAAAGTTTCAACTCAGCGGGGTCCTGTTTCATACCGGTACTCCTGCCTGTATGGTGGCCTTAATTATTTCCCTGAGCCTTCCGGCTGTCAGCCCGTCCGATTCAGGGAGAATTTCATCCTGTTTCAGAAGATCAAGAAGAGAAAGAGCGTTCCTGAAACATCTTTTTGTATTCTGGACATTTCCCCGCCTCAGCATAAGATTCCCGAGCGTAAAATGCGCAAGGACCAGGTTCTGGTCAAGATACAGCGCCCGCTTAAGCGAGGCTATAGCTTCATCATCCCTGTTCTGCTCCTGTAAAATAGCCGCCTGAAGATAATGCAGCATCGGATCCAGTTTTTCTTTTAGGATCGCTTTTTCACATTCCGCCAGCGCTTCCGCCAGCTTTCCCTCATTGGCAAGCGCCCTGACCGCAAGCGTAACTGAAATATCCGGCGTTTCATCAAGTGTTCTTACCGCCTGCGCATACTCCCCCTGTGTATACAGGTCCAGCGCTTTCTTCGCCGTATCACGGGGCGCTCCTGATTTCCCGGCTTCCGGCGGGTTTTGCGAAGCGGATATCTCCGGCTGGACGATCTTAAGCCCAGGCAGGACATTGGCTTCGGATCCCGGCTGAATTCCCATATTCCGGAAAGATCCCGCGGTAACGCTGAAACCGGACGGGAGAGCGGGCGCAATGCCCCGGCTGTCTTTTCTGTAGACGATCGCGCCCGGGAAGTTTACCGCGCTGAATTGAGGGAACTGAACCTGCGAAAGTTCGCATGCGCCTGTCATAAAATATCCGCCGTCCGCCAGCGATTTATAAAGCTTATGCGCCGCCTGTTTTCCGCGGCTTGGGACAAAATACATCAGCACGTTCCGGCAGAATATAATATCCATTGCATTGGTATTATTCACAGGTGTCGGATAAATATCTTCCGCGAGATTCAGATAGGCAAAAACGACCATCTTCTTAATATCGGGATTAATTTCATGCTTCCCGTCGGACCTGCGGCGGAAGTATCTTTCTTTAAGCCAGGCGGGCGCATTGCGGAATGACCAGTCCCCGTATACACCGGCCGCGGCTTTTTTCAGGATTCCCGGATTGATATCCGTGGCGAGGATCGTTATGTTCCAGTCTTTTATCGCAGGAATAGCCCGTCGCAGCGCTATAGCGATCGAGTACGGTTCTTCGCCGGTCGAGCAGCCGGCGCTCCAGATCCTCAGGCGTTTTTCACCCCCGGCCTTCCGGGTGGTAATTTCCGGCAGGAGCTTTTCTGTCAGGGCGTTAAAGACCTCAGGTTCCCGCCAAAAATATGTTTCATTTACGGTAAGCTGACTTGTCAGGATCTCCAGCTGCTCCGTATTTATCGCGGCTGTTACCAGCCACCGGATAAAGGCGTCGGTATCCGGAAATCCGAACTCGCGCGCCGCGGGCGCGATATTACGCTCCAATTCGCCCCATCTCTCCGGCGGAAAGTGCAAACCCATCCTGGCCGCGATAAATTCGCTTAACTGAGATATCCTGTTTTCTGAAATCGTGTTTTTCATCGCGAACTCTCGGAAAGCGCGGTATCAAGCGACTTTTCTTCTTCAAGGGAAAGGAACCGGCCAAGGTCACAAATCAGGAACAACCCTTGCTCCAGTTTTACCACGCCGGCAATATACCCGGCATAAGGAAGCTCTTGCCCGGCGAGTACCAGCTCTTGTTCTTTAAGCCTGTGGACACCGCTTACCGAATCAACAATAAGCGCCGCCAGCCTCCGGGGGGTCTTTGCAATTATAAGCTGGTCTTCAAGTCTTATTTCCCGTTCCGGCAGGCGGAACCTGCGACGCACATTTATCACAGGTATAACCTGTCCCTGCATATTTATCACGCCCATGACGATCTCAGGCGCTTTCGGCAGAGGGGTGATCTCCACTATCCTGACCACTCTTTCCACTGAAGACAGCGGCAGGGCATAGCGAGGCTCGTCCAAAGAAAAAATAACGATGTCCCGCATACCTGCAAGGCTGTAAGTATTCACAAGAAATTACTCCCGCCCGGATCAATCGATATGACCGGCCAAGGTCAACAAGCCCGTTCGCTCTATTCACAAATAAAAAGGCTTCTGCTTTTCCCCTATACGATACTCTTTGCGCGCTATTGGCCGCTATACGGAGTTATACGCGAGGTTATAGGTAAGATACCCGCTCTCAACCGGCGCGCTCAAGCAGGTTTTTTCGGGATAAAACAAAACCGCGCCAGCAAAGGCGCGGTTTATGATTTTCCGGCTGTAAGGAGCCAGGGCTTTCCTTCGAAGAACTTCGCCCCGACCCGGTTCCAGTCTCAAACGTCTTTTATTAAATACCGCACGGCCGCCGACGCGCAGGCCATCCCGAAAGCCCCGGTAACGAAGCCGGCTGTCCCGAGCACCATGCTCTTTTTCGTGCAGCTCTGGAATGCGTTCTCACCCTGCGGACAGAGACAGCCGGCTTTGCAGTCGGTCAGCTCTACGGAGTTGTGCGGTTTGCTGAACTGTTCCAGGGTGCATACGGCCTGCACCCCGAAATCCCCTTTCTTCGGGAAACCGTACTTCTCCCGCAGGATGCCCCGCACCGCCCGGGCCAGGGGGTCGCCCTCGGTCCTCCCCAGGTCCATCAGGCGCACCTGCGTAGGGTCGAGCCTGCCGCCGGAACCGGTGGAAACCACGAGAGGGATATTTTTTTCGCGGCAGTAGTTTATAAGAAAGCACTTGGAGGTGATATGATCGATGGCGTCTATCACGAAATCAGGCCGCTCCGCCATAACGGACCCGCAGGTATCCCGGCTAAAGAAGTTGGCAATGGCGTCGATGCGCGCCTCCGGGTTCGCAAGCCGCAGCCGCGCCGCGAGGAGCGGGGCTTTGGGCTGCCCGATGGTCCCGCTTAACGCCTGGAGCTGGCGGTTGAAGTTCCTGATGCAGACCGTGTCGAAATCCACTACGGTGACGCGCCCTAACGCCGCGCGGACTACAGTCTCCGCCGCCCAGGAGCCCACCCCGCCGCAGCCGATAACCATGACATGGGAGTTGCGCAGTTTTGCCATCGCGGCCGGGCCGACCAGCCGCGTCATGCGGTCGAAACGACGCTCAGGGTCCTCCATCTGCGAAAAGCCGTTTTGTTCTTTCATGAGCAGCAGCTTACTTGAAGCTTTCGAACAGCCAGGTCGAGAGGTAGCGTTCGCCCGTGTCGGGCAGGATTACTACTATGGTTTTGCCGGCGGCCTCGGGCCGGGACGCCACGGCGAGCGCCGCCCACATGGCCGCGCCGCTGGAGATGCCTGTAAAAAGCCCTTCCTCGCGCGCCAGCCGCCTGGCGGTCTCGCCCGCGTCCTCGTTGGAGACCGTTATGACCTCGTCTATCACCTTGCGGTTGAGCACCTCGGGGACGAAGCCCGCGCCTATGCCCTGTATCTTGTGCGGTCCCGGCTTGCCGCCTGAAAGCACCGGCGAGGCCGCCGGCTCGACGGCGATGATCCAGGCCGCCGGGTTGCGGGATTTAAGGACCTCGCCCACTCCGGTAATGGTGCCGCCCGTGCCTACCCCCGCGATAAAATAATCCACTTTGCCCGCCGTATCGGCCCAGATCTCCTCGGCGGTGGTGCGGCGGTGTATCTCGGGATTGGCCGGATTGGAGAATTGTCCGGCGATGATGCTGCCCGGCAGGCTCTTGTGCAGCTCTTCGGCTTTCTCCAGCGCCCCCTTCATGCCTTTGGCGCCTTCGGTAAGCACCAGCTCCGCGCCCAGTATCCTCAGGATCTGGCGCCGTTCGACGCTCATCGTGTCCGGCATGGTAAGGATAAGGCGGTAGTTGCGCGCGGCGCAGATGAACGCCAGCGCCACGCCGGTGTTGCCGCTGGTCGGCTCTATGATGACCGTGTCTTTCTTTATAAGACCTCGCTTTTCCGCGTCGTCGATTATAGCGGTCCCGATGCGGTCCTTCACGCTGGAAAGCGGATTGAACGCTTCCACCTTGGCCAGCACCGCGGCGCCGCCCGCAGCGGCCAGTTTGTTTATCCTCACCAGCGGGGTGCGCCCGGTGGTGCGGCTGATGTCCGTATATATCTGTCCCATACTGCCTCCTTGCCGACGTTAAATCTCAAATATTCCAGCGCGCGTTTCGCTTTAATTTCCCGCAGACGGCTTCCTCACGGCGTGTTATGATGCCGCTTTACCCGTTCCGAGTTTATGCCGCCGCATTATATCGGCTATGGTAACGGACTTCATGGATCTTTCCATGGCGGCGTTTATGCCGCGCCACGCGTCCCTGGCCGCGCAGGCGGGAGAGCGCCGGCAGGCGGCGGCGTTGTTAACGCAAGGCACAAGGTTTATGTTGCCCTCGAACGCCGCAAAAACATCGCGCAGGGTTATCCTGGCCGGCGGCACGGCCAGCACGAAGCCCCCGCCGGCGCCTACCGTGGTTTTTACCATGCCGGCGGACTTGAGGACCGCGGCTATGTTCCAGAGATATTTCCAAGAGATGTCCTGTTCTTTCGCGATATCGGACAACGGCAGGGGAGTTGCACTTCCATGCAGCGCCAACTGAAGAAGAAAGCGTGTTCCGTATCTTGTTTTGGTGGATATTTTCATAATTACTACCGGAATTGTAGTATTACCTCAATATTACAAAAGACCGGTCTTGGTGTCAATCTGCCTGACCCGCCGTGCCTGACCCGCCGGGTTTTCCTCGGGCTGTTGCGCGAAGAAGGTTTGAACTTTATCCTGAAAATAGCGCCAGTTCGCGAAAAACAACCGCCCTTCAGACCACCTTGTAGCGCAGCCAGACAATACCGCCCGGGCGCGACTTATGCGAGATGAGCTTCAGCCCGGAAACAGAGCTTCTAGAGGTCCCCGCGTCCAGCATAGTGGAGACGCCCACGCGCCCGTCGGCCACCGGCGCGACCAGCACGCTGAGCTCGTCGATAAGCCCTGCCGCCAGGAGTGAGCCGTTGATCTTCCCGCCGCCTTCCAGCAGCAGCATTTTTATGCCGAACAGCGAGCGCAATTTCCGCAGTACGCCCCGCAGGTCTATCGCCTTGCGTCCTCCGATAAGGTAGGAAACACCTTTCTCCCTCAGGTCGGCCAGATGCGCTTTCGGCGCTCTGCCGGTGAGCACAACAATCACGTGCTCACCATCTATGTCCCCACGCTTGAAGGCCAGCTTGCCCGAAGGGTCCAGCGCTATTGCGAAAGTGCGCGCGCGGTGCATAGCTACAAAATCCCCGGCAGGGACCGCCCCCCGGGCCGCGCCTCTTTTGCCGCCGGCGTAGTACTCCATTGAAACGCGCCCCGCCATCCACGCGTCCGCCTTGAAAGTCGCCGCTGTCCTGTCGTATTGCCCGTCCGTCGCCCGCGGCAGCCGCCAGTCGTCCATCACTATCTTCCCGTCCACCGACGGTATCATATGGCAGATCACGTAAGGCAGCACTTCTTTTTTTGCGCCCATGCTCTCCTCCCTCGGACTATTCCGGTATCATCTCATTTATACATCTGATCGCGTTCAATGTTCTCTGGTAGTCGCCGCTTATTTGCCGGTCAACTTAAGCAGCGCTTCGGTGTAGCGCTCGCCCTGCACATGTATCTCGGCGGCCGCGGTCTCTATCTCGCGCAGGTCAGCAGCCGTAAGCTCCACTTCGGCGGCGCCGATGTTCTCCTCCAGGCGCGCCAGCTTGGTAGTGCCGGGGATCGGCACTATCCAGGGTTTAAGCGCCAGCAGCCAGGCCAGCGCTATCTGCGCGGGCGTGGCGTTCTTCTTTTTGCCGATGGCGGCCAGCAGGTCCACCAGGGCCTGGTTGGCCTTCATGGCCTCCGGAGAGAAGCGCGGCAGGTTCTTGCGGAAGTCGTTGTCGGCCAGCGTGTCCGCTTTCAGTTTGCCGGTAAGGAATCCCTTGCCGAGCGGGCTGTACGGCACCAGGCCTATCCCCAGCTCCTCCAGCGTGGGCAGCACCTCGGCCTCTATGCCGCGCGTCCACAGGGAGTACTCGCTCTGCACCGCGGCGACCGGCTGCACGGCGTGCGCGCGGCGGATGGTCTTGGCCGCGGCTTCTGACAGGCCGAAATGCTTCACCTTGCCCTCGCGGATCAGGTCGCCAACCGCGCCGGCCACGTCCTCGATGGGCACGCTGGTATCCACGCGGTGCTGGTAGAAGAGGTCTATCACGTCGGTCTTAAGGCGCTTCAGCGAGGCCTCGGCAACTTCCTTGATATGCTCCGGCCTGCTGTTAAGGCTGGTTAAGGTCGTCTTGCCTGCGGGGTCCAGGCTGAAGCCGAACTTGGTGGCTATCACCACCTTGCTGCGCACCGGGGCCAGGGCCTCGCCCACAAGCTCCTCGTTGACGAACGGGCCGTAGACCTCCGCGGTATCGAAGAAGGTCACGCCGCGGTCCACGGCGGCGCGCAGCAGCGCTATCATATCCTTCTTCTCCGGGAACGGACGGTAAGAAAAGCTCATTCCCATGCAGCCCAGGCCGAGCGCCGAAACTTCCAGCCCGCTTTTACCGAGTTTGCGTTTCTTCATAATATTCTCCTTAAGCCTTCAGCGAGGCCATGTCTATGACGAAGCGGTACTTCACGTCGCTCTTCAGCATGCGCTCGTAGGCCTTGTTGATATCCTGGATGTTTATCATCTCGATATCCGACGTGATGCCATGCTGGCCGCAGAAGTCCAGCATCTCCTGGGTTTCAGCTATGCCGCCGATCACGGACCCGGCCACCGACTTGCGCCCCATGATCATCGGCACTGTGTTCAGCAGCGGCTCCAGGCCGCCCAGGTAGCCCACCACCACCAGCGTGCCGCTGTTGGCCAGCGTGGGCATGTACGGGTTGAGGTCATGCACATAGGGCACGGTGTCTACGATAAGGTCGAACTTGCCCGCTACGCCCGACATCTGCGCTTTGTCGGTGGAGAGCACCACGTTGTGGGCGCCCAGCCGCCGCGCGTCCGCTTCCTTGCCGGGCGAACGGGTGAACAGCGTGACATCGGCGCCCAGCGCGTTGCCGAGTTTCAGCGCCATGTGGCCAAGCCCGCCGAGGCCCACTACGGCCAACTTCGTCCCCTTGCCCGCTTTCCAGTGGCGCAGCGGCGACCAGGTAGTGATACCCGCGCACAAGAGCGGCGCGGCCCCTTTCAGGTCCAGCCCTGCCGGGATCTTCAGCACGAACTTGTCCGACACCACTATCTTCTCGGAATAGCCGCCGTAGGTGGGCGTATGGTCGTGCCGGTCCACGGAGTTATAGGTCCCGGTCATGCCGTTCTCGCAATACTGCTCCAGGCCATGCTCGCAGGCGGTGCATTTCCGGCAGGAATCCACCATGCAGCCCACGCCCACGGTATCGCCGGGCTTGAAGTTCTTCACCTGCGCGCCCACGCTTTCCACGCGGCCGATGATCTCGTGGCCGGGGACTACCGGGTAAGTGCTGAAGCCCCAGTCGTTGCGGGCGCTATGCAGGTCCGAGTGGCAGACGCCGCAGTAAAGGATCTTTATCACCACGTCGTCCGGGCGCGGCTCGCGCCTTTCAAAGTTATACGAAGCCAGGGCGGCCTTGGCTGACTGCGCTGCGTAACCGTGTACTTTCATCGTCATATTATTTATCTCCGGCTGATCAAGGTTGGATAATTCTTCTCACCCACTCTCCGCAATTTACGATTTCCATCTCCGCTTGTCAACGTGAGGTTTCCGCCTTAAAAACCCGCGGCCGGCGGGCGGCCGGAAAAGCCCGGGGCCGGATCTTTTCTCTCAACATCAAGAGCTAAGACCCGGCCCCGGCTAAGCTGTATCGGCTTTTTATCAATTTCCGAGAGTAGCTACCATAACGGCTTTGATCGTGTGCATGCGGTTCTCGGCCTGGTCGAAGGCGATGCAGGCTTTCGATTCGAACACATCCTCGGTGACCTCTATGCCGTTCGTCAGCCCGAACTGCTCGGACACCTGACGGCCCACCTTGGTGTCGGCGTTGTGGAAGGCCGGCAGGCAGTGCATGAACTTCACGTTCCTGTTGCCGGATCTCTTCATCAGCGCCGGGTTCACCTGGTAGGGCTTCAGCAGCTTGATGCGCTCGGCCCACACTTCCTTGGGCTCGCCCATGGAGACCCAGACGTCGGTGTGGATGAAGTCCGCGCCTTTCACGGCCTGGGCGGCATTGGCGGTGACGGTGATGCGGGCGCCGGAGGTCTTGGCTATCTCTTTGCAGGCGTCGATCAGCTCGGCCTCGGGCTGCAGGCCCTTCGGCGCGCCTATCCGCACGTCCATGCCCAGCAGGCTGCCTATCACCAGCAGCGAGCGGCCCATGTTGAAGCGGGCGTCGCCCACGTAGGCGTAGGAGATCTTCTCGAGGGGTTTGGAGCAGTGCTCGGTCATGGTCAGCACGTCGGCCATCATCTGAGTGGGGTGCCACTGATTGGTGAGGCCGTTCCAGACGGGGACGCCGGCGTATTTAGCGAGTTCCTCAACGATCTCCTGGCCGAAGCCGCGGTACTCGATGCCGTCGTACATCCGGCCGAGCACGCGGGCAGTGTCCTTCACGGTCTCCTTGTGGCCCATCTGGCTGCCCGACGGTTCGAGATAGGTCACATGCGCGCCCTGGTCGTGCGCGGCCACTTCGAAAGCGCAGCGCGTGCGGGTGGAGGTCTTTTCAAATATAAGGGCGATGTTCTTGCCGGTCAGTCTGGCCTGCTCGGCGCCGGCATATTTCGCGGCCTTGAGGTCTTTAGCTAATTTCAGGAGGAAAACCAGTTCCTCTTTGGTGAAATCGAGTTCCTTGAGGAAGTTCCTGTTTCTAAGATTGAAGCCCATTTCAATTCTCCTTATTCTAGGTCGCGGGAAGGACGTTCCGGACACCCATATTATACTTTTTTGTTTTATTCGGTAAACACAAGCGCCTATGAGGCAAGGGGGCTTTTCTCCGGGTAGCCTATGGTCTGCGCGAATAGAACACGCTGTTCGGGGCGCAGACACAGCGCTTCGGCAA
>Ga0265342_10005199_pt1 | contig 9999 bp, 9 predicted proteins | sample 4CB327metaG_FD_203125 | JGI IMG/M metagenome (GOLD analysis project Ga0265342, IMG submission 203125) | Rhizosphere microbial communities from Carex aquatilis grown in University of Washington, Seatle, WA, United States - 4-CB3-27 metaG | ecosystem: Host-associated > Plants > Roots > Rhizosphere...
CAAGGTACAGTGGAGCGCTGCGATCTCGAAAGGCCGCGTGATCCTTTCCGACATGGGACGCGCGATGTTCTCGCTGATCGAAGATAGCTGTGGGGCACATGATCTTCTGGTCGGGGGCTCGACACCGGCTTCGGTCATTGCCGCAACCGGCGCTAGCGGACGCAACACCCAGGAGAATTTCCTGACCGCAGTCTCCAAGATCGGGCTCGGCGTCCGCGACATCTCGCCCTGCATCACGTTCTTTGCGCCGGTTGCGCTCGATGAGGCCGGGCGTTTTCTTTGGCAAGAGGGCCGCAAGCGGGCAGGGGATTTTGTCGACCTGCGCGCGGAGATGAATCTGATCGTGGTCGCCTCCAACTGTACGCACCCGCTCAATCCCTCGCCGCTGGCCGGCGGCAGCGCCACGCTGATCAAACATCGCGTCCCGGCAGCGACGCGCGAAGACCTGTGCCGCACCGCATCGCCCGAGGCGATGCGCGCTTTCGCCTTTACCGACTGGTTGTACGCTTGAGGGAGATCAGCATGACCGACTCCGCCGTTCTGGATCTGACCTATGCCTTCGACATCCCTTCCGAGCGACCGTGGTCGCGGGTATTGAAAAAAGGCCAGACGTTGCGGATCATCGACAGCGAAGGCCAGCAGGCGGTCGATGCGCTGCTTTACTGCGCCGGCGATCTTGCCGAGCGATACAGTTCGCAGGATACGCTGCGCGTACAAGGCTCTGCCTATATCGAACTCGGCACGCGGCTGATTTCCAACAAGGGTCGGGTGATGGCGAAGATCACATCCGATTCATGCGGCAGGCACGACACGTCGGCCGGCTGCTGTTCCTGCGAGAGCAACGCGGTACGGTTCGGCGAGGCAACGAAGTATCAGCACGCCTGCCGCGAGAACTTCATTCTCGAATTGTCGAAGCACGGTCTCACCAAGCGCGACATTGTCTCCAACCTGAACTTCTTCATGAATGTGCCGATCGATCCATCCGGCAACTTCACGGTGGTCGACGGCATCTCGGCGCCGGGCAATCACGTCGACGTGACCGCCGAAATGGATGTGCTGTTCGTCATCTCGAACTGTCCGCAGGTCAACAACCCCTGCAACGGTTTCAATCCGACCCCGATCCGGGTCGAGATCCGCGACGCGTCGGGGATGTAGTTCCGCGAAGCGCGTATAATTCGTTAACCTTGTCGCTTAGCATTTCCGTAAAATGTTATGCGCTATGCCTTGTCCCCAGCGCTGCGAGAGAAACCCGCACGTTATCTATCCAGAACGGTTTGCTTGGACAGAATAACGGGACGGGGCCTGGCGTGAACCTCATCAGAGATTTTTTGAACGACGAAACTGCCGCCACGGCCGCCGAGTATGGCCTGATTGCGGCAGGCATTGCCCTTGCCATCATCACGGTCGTGAACGGGCTAAAGCTCCGATTCCGAAGTTCGCAAGCAATCGCGGCTGGTCCTAATGCGAACTTCGGAATCAAAGGAGCTTTAGCAACTATTAATTCTAGTGCGGCTTCGAATTTGAAGCTCCTATGACGAACTCGCGGTAACCCTGATAGGAGCTTCAAATTCGCCGCACTACGCTCCAAACTCAGTGCCAAGTTCACCGCGATCAACACCTCGTTGAAATAGGTTTCTGGCGCGCCATCCCCAAAGGCGTCCGGAATACAGGCCCCTGCCTGCAACGTGCAGGCTCCCCCCAACCTGCACCTGCTAGGCGGGGGCCTGTCGCTCCATGACCGGATGCACAGCGGCCCATAGTTAATGACGCGAAAACATCCAGTCAAAACTTGCGACGACCGGCGAAACGGCACTGCAATTTCGCTCCTGTAGGATGTTGCCGATAACGGGGGCCAAATGCCTTCATCGATCGCCAACACCAATAGGCCGGGGAAAACCATGCGTGGGCTGCTTCTGACTTCATCCGTTGTCTTGATGCTTTCGTTCGTGTCCAACGTTGCCGGCGCGGGTTCGCGCATCATCGAGGTCGGACCTGCGGAAGTGCCAGCCGGGTTCGAGACCTACAAGGGATACATCTACGACCTGTCCGAGAACGTCGACCGCAAGGACAAGGAGGCAATTGTCGAGCTTCTGAAGAAACAGCTCGATATCGTCGAGAACGCCGGGCTATCGCCGAAGGTGATGCAGTTCCTCCGCACCGTTCCGATCATCGCGAGCTAGATGGGCTGCACCGAGATGGGACCGCCGATCGCCTGCTACACATCAGTTTCGGCGGAATCGTCGGTACGTAACCGCAGCCTCACGGTCTGGAACTCCAGCTCCATGAGCTGGAGCAACCCGAACTTCGTTGACCTCGCGGCGGACGTCGGCACCGGTGTCATCAAGTTTCGTCCGAACATGCTGAAACATACCGAGGACCCGGTCATGCTGCACGAAATGCTGCATGCCTATCACAACAAGCTGATGGGAGGCGGATTCGAAAATCTTGGCATCAAGGCGATGTACGCCAAAGCCGTGAGCCAGAACGCATTCCCCAAGGACGACTACGTGATGACGAACCCGCAGGAATTCTTTGCGGTCACCGCGAGCGTATTCCTGGCCGGCAAAGGAGCCATCTCCGAGCCGAAGACCCGTGCTGCGCTGAAGGAAAAGTTGCCGAAATATTACAAGTTCCTGGTCGAACTGTTCGGCTTCGATCCCGAGCCGGATGCAACGCCCGTCGCGGAAGCGCCGAAGCCGGAAGCCGAGGCCCAGCCCGCAGCGATGGCGCCCGGCGGTACCTGATATAGATAAGGCCGGCACCGCGAGGTACGTGGTGCCGGCCACTTTAAAGCTAGCGCTTTCGTCTCAGCCAATGACCGGCCGCTTCATTCGATCTTGATGTCGGCGGCCTTGACCACCTTGCCCCACTTCTCGGTTTCAGCCTTCATCGTCGCGCCGAATTCTTCCGGCGTGGTGATCAGCGGCTCGCCACCAAGCTCGGTCAGACGCTTCTTGACCTCGGGGTCGGCCAGCACCGCATTGATCTCCTTGTTCAGCTTGGCAATGATCTCCGGCGGCGTCTTGGCGGGCGCGCCCATCCCGAACAGCGCGCTGGCTTCGTAGCCGGGAACGGTCTCGCCGACCGTCGGCACATCCGGCAATTCCGGCGAGCGCTTTTCCGTGGTCACGGCCAGCGCGCGCAGTTTTCCGCCGCGGATGTGCCCGATGATCGAGGGCATATTGTCGAACATCACCTGCACTCGGTTGCTGATCAGATCGGTGGTGGCGGGGGCTGCACCCTTGTAGGCGACATGCAGCATCTTGGCGCCGGTCATCGCCATGAACATCTCGCCGGACAGATGCACCGACGTGCCGTTGCCGGACGAAGCGAGGTTCACCTTGCCGGGATTGGCTTTGACATAGGCGATGAACTCGGCGACGTTTTTCGCCGGCAAATCCACCGGCACCGTCATCACGTTGGGCACGCGATTGAAGCTCGCGACCGGCGCGATGTCGCGCAGGAAATCGAAGTTGAGATTGGCGTAGAGCGTGGTGTTGATGAAGTTGGCGGGATTTACCAGAAGAACCGTGTAGCCGTCCGGTTCCGCCCTCGCCACGGTTTCGGTCCCGATGTTGTTGCCCGCACCGGGCTTGTTCTCGATCACGAATTGCTGGCCGAGCCGCTCCGACAGCTTTTGTCCGACCAGCCGCGCCAGAATATCGGTGGAACCGCCGGCCGGATAACCGACGATGAAACGAACCGGACGCGTCGGATAATCGAGCGCCGAAGCCGCACTGACGGGAAGGACAAGGGCGCACAGGCCGAACACAAACCAGGCCATCGCGGTGCGGCGGAGCATCATGTTTTTCTCCCTGAGGCGTCGAACTCGTTCGGTTTCGATCTTGTTGAACAAGAATTGATCTGCTTTCTAACAAGCAAATTCTGGCGCGGCTAGATCCGTGCCGCTACCAGCGACTACGACGAAAGGATTGCTCATGCCGGTCAAGGTCAACGCGCTCGATCATATCGTGATCAACGTCGCCGACGTGGCGCGCAGCGTCGACTGGTATCGGAAGGTGCTGGGCATGGAGGTCAAGGTATTCGACCCCGGCCAAGGCAAGCCGGTCAGGACGTCACTGGTGTTCGGCGATCAGAAGATCAATGTGCGGCCGCGCGGCGCCGACAAGGTCGAATGGTTCACTGCCGACCACGAGATGCCCGGCAGCGACGATCTCTGCTTTCTGACCTCGAGCACGCCGGACGAGGTCGTGGCGCATCTGAGGGCTTGCGGCGTGGCGATCGAGGAAGGTCCAGTGACGAAACAAGGCGCGCGCGGCGCGCTGCGGTCGGTCTATTGCCGTGATCCCGACGGCAGCCTGATCGAGATTTCGTCGTACGAGAGTTAGGGCGATAGTGACAAGGTGAGGTCGGGCCCGTCAGTCTCCGCCATGAGAAATAATGACTTCTCCGATTGCGTGTTCGCCAAACGGTGTCATGTCGCTCAATTGATTACCACCGCAGGATTGGGCCCGAAGATGGACGTGATCGCCGGAACCTCGCAGTTTCGTTAAGACCTCAACAAGCTGCGAGATACCTGCATCATTGCAAGTAATCTGGATTGTTCGATTCTCGTTCGATAGCGAGAAACTCAACATGATGTCACCCAGACGAAAGCGAGGCAGCTCAGCCGCAATTCCAGACCGGCCCGATCGGTGTCTGCGTCCAGCACGGACCGAAGGTACCGCCATTGTAGTGACCGCGGTAGAAACCGGGCCAGCCCAGATAGTGCCAGTCGCCGTCGTAGCCGTAGTACTCGGGCGTCGGGTCAATGTACCAGGGACGCCGCTTGTGTTGCGCCAGACGGAACGCGGCAGCTTTCTGGGCATAAAGCGGCTGGCTGTTGCTCGGCGGCTGATGATAGCCCGGCAGGAAACCATAGCCATGCCAGACCGGCTTTGGCCGCTTGTGGGTTTGCGCAGCTTGCGCGGTCAGCGAAAGCAGCGACAGAACGGCGGCAATGGATAGACACACAAGGCGCGACATTCGAGGACCTTAGGCAATGGGCGTCAGGAAGACCACTCGATACGCTATCGACGGATTCAAGACGAGGGAGCTAAAGTTTGATTCAGTGGAATAGGTTATAGAAATATATTCCACATTGCGACACCCACGTCGTTCAAATGGCCGTTGGGGTCAAATTCCAAATCGACGATCCATTGTTTGTTTCTCAAGACATTTGGGGTGAGTGCCTGACAATCGATCCAGCTATCTCTCACCCTGGTGCTGTCCGCTGAGCGTAGCCGTAATCGGGTCTCGGTGGTCGGTTTGGCGATCGACTGACAACCAAACCCTTCGCTACGGAGAATAGCTGACGCTTCTTCTCTATCCGTTCCGAGAGGGACAACTCTCAATAGAACGTCACGCGCAAGCGCGGAATCGTTCGTGCTTTGAGATTGAGCGGCGCGCATTTCGCGCAACAGCCGACGCTCTTGGTGAAAATACCACGTCTGGAATTGAAGCCATCCGTATAAAATGAAAGGAGTGGCGGCCACCGCTAGACCGATGGCAGTTATCGAGACGACTAGCTTTCGCGTGGCCATCTTTGTCCACTCGCGTCAGCTCGGGTTAGTACGCGCCGAGCGTCACCGGGCGGAAGGCGACCAGGAGATGCTGGTCGAGCTTGCCCTCCATCTTCTCCATGATCGAGAACGCCTTGGCGTGAGTGAAGGGAATGCGGTAGGGCCGCGATTCCACCAGCGCCGCGTAGATATCGACAATCGTCGTCAGCCGCACGATGTCGCTGATCTCGTTGTCGCTGAGTCCATCGGGATAGCCGGTGCCGTCGAGGAATTCGTGATGATGCAGGACCACGTCGAGCATCTCGGGCGGATAGCCGCCCTGAGCGGCCAGCGCGTCATAGCCGAGGCGCGGATGCTTGCGCATCTCGTTCTTTTCTTCTTCGCTGAGCAGGCCGGGCTTGTCCAGGATCGCCGTCGGGATGAACGCCTTGCCGACGTCGTGCAGCAGCGCGGCCCGCACCAGTCGGCGCTGGTCGTCATCGCGCATGCCGAGGTGCTGCGCAAAGGCAACCGCAAAACCGGTCACGAACAGGCAATGACGATAGCTGTCGGCATGATGACAGCCGACCGTGGTCAGCCATTCGCGCAGCGAGGAGTGTTTGATCGCCTTGATGATCTTGTTTTCGGCCTCGACGACGTCGCTGAACTTCAGCGGCTCGCCGGCCGGAAGCCTGTCGAAGATCTTGACCATCACCTCGTGGGCGGCGGCGATGCCACGGTTCAAGGTCTTGCCGCGCTCGGTCGCGTCGAAGCCATCGCTGTCTGGAAAGGCGGCGCGGATGCGGCGCAGGATGCCGGCGGCATCGAAGGGACGGGAAATCGTATCGGTCGCGCCCAGCGCCCAGGCCTGCATCGAGCCGTGATGAAGCGCATCTGCGAGCACGAACAGGCGCGGCATGGCGCGATAGGAATCGTGGCGCAGCTTGTTGCGAACCCGTTGCACGCTCTCGGCGGAGCGCAAATTGATGTCGACCACGACGCCGGAGATCTGACCGGCCGGTGTGTCGGGAAGTTCCGACGTCGACAAGGTTTGCACTTCGCTGACCGATTGAAGGATGCGTTCGAGTTCGCGGCTTTGCTCGGGGTGGTCGGACGCCAGCAGCAGGCGGCGCTTGGTCGACGTGGCTTGGGCTGACATGGACCCCTCATTGGTCGGGCGCGAACGGTGAGGCGCAACCTAGCCTAGAAGTCATTCCCTGAGCCTTAAGAGAGATCGTGAACGAGCCGCTTGCGCGGAAGGTAAAATTTGAATGAGTGAATCTTTTTGGCGTGAAAAAAGCCGCCGGAGGAAGCCTCCGGCGGCCGATATTTATCCCGGTTTTGAAGGCCTTACGCCTTCATCCCCGCTTTCACCGCCTCCGCCGTAATCGGCAGCGAACGCACGCGGGCGCCGGAGGCATTGAAGATCGCATTGGCAAGTGCCGGTGCGATCACGGTGACCGCCGGTTCGCCAACGCCGCGTGCCGGTTCGCCATTGGCGATGACGGCGACGGCGACGTCCGGCGTCTGGCTCATCCGCAGCGGACTGTAGGTATCGAAATTGGTTTGTTCGATACCGCCATTCTTCAGCGTCGCCTTTTCGTACAGCGCAAGCGACAGCCCCCACAACGCCGCGCCTTCGACCTGGGCGCGGATGTTGTCGGGATGCACCTGGGTACCGATATCGGTCGCCACCGTCAGCTTCTTGACCTTGACCTGGCCGCTCGGCGCGACCACGACATGAGCGACGCAGGCGGTCCAGCTTGCGGTTGCGCGTTCCTGCGATGAAACGCAGGCCACGCCCATGCCTTCGCCTTTCGGCAATTGCCTGGTGCCGTAGCCGGCAAGACCCATGGCTGCGAGCAGCGTGTTGCGCAGCCGCTGTGCCCCGCCCTCGTTGGCGCCCTTGCCGTCGAGCATGTCGATCCGGAATTGCGCCGGATCCTTGCCTGCGGCGTGAGCAAGCTCGTCGACCATGCTTTCGACCGCCCAGAACGTCCAGCCCGGAGCGACCGATCGCAACTGACCCGAGGGAGTTGCGGTCTGTGCCATCTCGTTGAGGATGGCGCGGACGTTGTGGTTGGGAACGGTGTAGAAGAAGTCCGCACCGTTCACGGTGAACGCATCGAGCGCGCCCTTCTTGTCGACCGAAGGCGACAGGAAGGCCGGGATGCCCCAGCGCTTGGTCGGCCAGGCCGCCACGACGTCGTGGTTCATCGCCACCAGTTTGCCGTCGCCGTCCAGTCCAGCCTTGATCTTCTGGAATGTCAGCGGCCGCGTGAAGTCCATCGTCATGTCGTTTTCACGGGTATAGATGATCTTCACCGGCTTGCCGACGGCTTTCGAGGCCTGCACGGCCGGCACCAGCATGTCGCCCTCGAGACGCCGGCCGAAGCCGCCGCCAAGCCACATCTGGTGCATCACGACGAACTTCGGATCGACCCCGGCGGCACCGGCGGCGATTGCGCCGGAGCGCGTCGCAAACTGGTTGCCGGTGTAGACGTGCCAGATGTCGCCCTTCTGCTCGGCGGCCGCCGTCATCGGCTCCATCGGCGCGTGAATGTTGATGCTGGTGGTGTACTCGGCCTCCAGCACCTTCGCCGCCGAACCGAGCGCCGCCGCCGTATCGCCGTCCTTGACGAAGAAAAGCCCGGAATCGTCGAGGCCCTGAAGGCGCTTCGCTTCCGCCAGCAAGGATTCGCTCGACAGCTTGGCGTTGGGACCACCGTCGTAGGTGACCTTGAGCGCTTCGGCGGCCTTGGTCGCGCCGGCAAACGTGTTCGCCACCGCAACCACCCATCCGGTGGTGGTGCCCGTCTTGTCGTCGAGCGTGACGGCCTTGATGAAGCCGGGCACCTTCTTGGCGTCGCTGTCGTCGACAGTCTTGACCGTGGCGCCGTAGCGCACGGGCGGAGTCACGACCTTGCCGTAGACCATGCCCGGCAGCATGATGTCGATGCCGTATTTCGCCGTCCCGTTCGTCTTAGAGGGGATGTCGAGCTGCGGAACCGAAACACCGATCATGGTGTACTGGTCCGGCGTCTTCAGCTTGATCGCCTTGAGGTCGTCAGCGGTGAACGTCTTGGTGACCTTGCCGCTCTTGACGACGTCGGCGAAGCTCATCGACTTCTTCGACTTCGGGTCCGTGATCGTTCCGTCGCGCACGACCAACTGGCCGGCCGGAATGCCGCCCATCATCGCGGCGGCGGCTTCCGTCAAGGCGATCCGCCCTGCGGCGCCTGCTCGGCTCATCGCATCGAAGTTCATCATGGTGCTCCAGCTACCGCCGGTGACCTGCGCGCCGAGCACGGGATCGTTGTACTTCGGATCGTTGGAGGCGAGCTGAACGCGCATATCCTTCCAGTTGGCGCCGAGTTCTTCGCAGATGATCTGCGCCATGGTAGAGGCGATGTGCTGGCCCATGTCGGCCTTGCCGCTGGTGACGGTGACGATTCCGTCCGGCGCGATCGAGTACCACACGCTCGGATCGAAATTGCCGGGCGTGGCAAAGGCCTGGTCGGCGCCGAGCAGGCCGGGTACGGCCGAATAGCCGAGCGTGAGACCCGCGGCGGCCGAGCCAACGAGGAACGAGCGGCGGCTCAGGTCGGCCGGCTCATGATGGGTGATGTTTTTCACGTGCGAATTCATGTGGCCCTCCGCTCGTTGCCGGCGTTGGAGGCGGTGCGCATTTCGGTAGCTGCGCGCATGATCGCTTTCTGGATGCGCGAATAGGTCATGCAGCGGCAGAGATTGCCGTCCATGTGCGCCACCACTTCTTCCTTGGTCGGGTTGGCGTTCTTCGCCAGCAGCGAGGCCGCCTGCATGATCTGACCGGACTGGCAGTAACCGCATTGCGGCACCTGCTCGGCGATCCATGCCTTTTGCAGGGGATGATCGCCCTTGGCGGACAGGCCTTCGATGGTCGTGATCTTCTTGCCGACGGCGTCGCTGACTTGTGTCTGGCAGGAGCGTACGGCTTCACCATTGATGTGAACGGTGCAGGCCCCGCACAGTCCGGCGCCACAGCCGAACTTCGTGCCTGTCATTTGGAGTTGTTCGCGGATGACCCAGAGGAGCGGCGTATCGTTGGCCGCATCGACGGACATAGTCCGTCCGTTGATGGTGAGACTTGGCATAGGTTCGTTCCCTGCCCGGTGATGAAAACCGCTTACGGCGGAACTCATTTTTCTTTTTGGGTTGGCACCCACCGGAATGGCGCCGAGGGAACAATGATAGCGAACCATCCCCGAGGCAATGAAAATCCGCCGCGGCGAATCTCAAACCTTGGTTGTGCGGTGCGACAGCGATGGTGTCATACCGTTTCCCGGAATATTGCGTGCGTCGATGGCCTGAGGTGCCAGTCAAACGGCCATTTGCGCCGCTGCGTTTGCGCTAGAACCAGCGTTCGCCGACGAGGACGGTATCGCCGGGGCTGATGGCGGTGCCGAGCGGGACGGTGACGCGGCCGGCATTGTGGGTCAGCGTCACGCTGTCGCGT
>Ga0265342_10005201_pt1 | contig 9995 bp, 10 predicted proteins | sample 4CB327metaG_FD_203125 | JGI IMG/M metagenome (GOLD analysis project Ga0265342, IMG submission 203125) | Rhizosphere microbial communities from Carex aquatilis grown in University of Washington, Seatle, WA, United States - 4-CB3-27 metaG | ecosystem: Host-associated > Plants > Roots > Rhizosphere...
CCGGCCCTGCTCGGCCTGGTAGCAGGTGGTCTGGGCGAGATCCAGTCCGGAGCGCGCGGCCGCCATGGCCGAGTCGGCGCTCGTCGTAGCCCTCCGTGTTCGCACTGCAAGGCTCTGGTCGCGCCCGGCACGCCGTCGCATCCGACTGAAATCCAGAAGCACGATTGCATTGCCCGCTCGAGCATCTTGGGTACTCGTATTGCTGGCGCCATTTCGAGACCTCGAAAGAGCATCTACGCAATGGCTTCAATAGGTTCACAGACGACCGATCCTTATCTTCGCGACTCACAACATCCACAGAGCCAGGCCCTCTATCCTGCTTTCATTCGACCGGCAGCGGCGCGCAGGCCGTCCAGCACATCGTGCGCCAACTCCTGAGGGAAGTCCGCGGGCAGCAGGTCTTGCACTGAATCGGCGACCGAACCGGTTCTTTCGATCAACTCTTCCATCATGCGGCCGATCCCGCTGCCGAGACCGCAGCGCTGTGCCGTGAGTTCGAAGTGGCGCGGCAGGATGTCGCTCCAGTGGTAGTGAGATCCCTTGATGCCGCGAATGGCCATGGCCATCTTCACCTTGTGCGGGGACAAGCGTCCGGCTTCCGTACCGAGTGCATGATGAGCCGAGAGCACGTCATAACGGGGAGTCAGGAGGTAACTGCCGCCTGCATTCAGGAAGAGGCTGAAGTTCTTGGCGTGCCCGTCGATCGCGCACAGCATCCAGAAGAGGATTTGAGTTCGAAAGAAGTCTCTGCGGTCTTCATCGGCAGCCTCGGAACCCAGCAGAATGCCCATCATCGCTTCGATTCCCGGGCCACCGTCCGCCTGATATTTCTGCGTCGGCGCGACACCCATGGCCTGACAGAAATCTTCCTGGGGCAGCCGGATGACCCAGGTCCTGTCGGCCGCCAGGCGTCGATCGAAGCGCTCGACGATGAGGGCCTTCTGGGTGGCGAACCGTGCAATGGAGCATTTAGCCGTCGGGACTCCATACGCGGCCAGGATCTGCGCGCACAGCCACTCGTTCTCGACGGACGTACGAAGATCGATGCCTCCGGGGAGCAGGCCCAGGGGAAGTTTCAGGATATGTGTCGATGGGGTGGCGCCGTGAGGGCGGAACCAGTGCCCATCCTGGAACAGCAGTGCGGTTTTTTCCTGCGCGCCGGCGATGGAGAGCCGGAAGTCATCATCGGGCTCGGGCGCGCCAAAGGCTGGTGAGCCTGATGTCTTCAACAGCAGCTGTTCGATCTGCGTGTCACTGATGGGTGAGGCGGTGATGGTGCGTACGTCGGGCGCGGGTTCCCGTTCGACCGTGAGCTGCAGGGCGCCGACGCAATCGCGTCCGGTCTTTTCGAGCAGATCGAAAGCCCTGTCAGAATGCGCCCCGACGTGCTGACCGATCCGTCGGCGGATCTCGCCGCTGTCAGGCAGCAGATTCTCGAAATAACGCTCGACCACCGGGCCTTTATAAGTCGCGCCTTCCGTGAGGGGCATCGAGAGGGATAATGGCCGTGCACTGCTCGAAGTCAGCCACTCCTTTGCATAGACGAATTCCTGGGGTTTTCCGGAGGGGTCGATCCACTCCCCGATATATTCGCCATTCATCCAGGCGTGGAGCGTGCGTGTTTTCGAGGGCCTGGCCACTTACCACTCCTGGGAAGCGGCGACGCGGGATTTTTCACGAACGACCAGTTCGAGACCCAGGGCAGAGAGCGCCTTGAAAAGCGTCTCAACAGTGCTGGAGGACGTGTGAATCTCCAGCGTGGATACGGTGTCCTGCTTGATTCCCACTTTGCTGCCAATGTCGGTCTGGGACAGTTTCAGCCGGGTTCTTCGCGATCTGAGGGCTTGACCAAGCTGTTGAGGTGTTCTGGCCGTGGCTTCCATCGAGTTCCCCTGTCGTCATTTCACCCTCGGTAAGGGGTAAAGTAAATATACCCTCTATACGGTGTAACTTCAATATACCCCTCTTAGAGGGTAAATGAACGCCGATGCGGAAGGAGCTATTGTCCGCTCCCCAGCGCGCTGCTGCAGTTAGGACCTGAAATTCCCGAGGGCGAAGTGGCGAACCAATCCCGGCATTTTTTCTCCATTGACGAAGTAATTGTCTTCCTCAGGGCGGAGATGCCATCCAACCCGTTCTTTCCTGATCTGGATGAGCATGCGTACGAGTGGGTGACCGATGGTGATCGTGCCCAGCTGGTTCCCACCGGGATTTCGAGAATCTGCCCATAGACGTACTTACGTTTGACCACAATCCGGAATGTGGGCGAAGACTTCTGCGCTTGCCGTGCGGATCAGGGAAGCTTCGACGGTCTCACGAGCGATCCTGAATAGAGTGCTAGCAGGATATGGCGTGCCGACGGATCAACTGCAATGTGAGCGACAAGCAGCAGAATCTTACTTTCGGGAAGATTTCGGGATTTCCACGACGGATCGTGATGTTCTCGTCCTTAATCCTGAGCAGTTAGCCGCAGCGCGGGAAGCTACAGCCGCATTGGCGAGAGACTTCAAGGGGACCGTACGAGCTGTGCGAACGCAACGTCCGCGTTAACTGCGTGGTAGACGATCAAGAAAAGTGGGCTGTGAAACGGAAGGTGGTTGTGCTGCAGGCTACTCCAAATTTTGCACCTGCTCGCGCATCTGCTCGATCAGCACCTTCATCTCGACCGCGGCGCGTGTGGTCTCGAGATCCTGGGACTTCGAGGACAGGGTGTTGGCCTCGCGGTTGAACTCCTGCATCAGGAAATCCAGGCGCCGGCCCGCCGGCTCGGCGCCGCCCAGCGTGCGGCGCGTCTCCTCGACGTGACCGACCAGTCGGTCGAGCTCCTCGTCGACGTCCAGCCGCTGCAACAGCAGCAGCACTTCCTGTCCGACGCGCTCCTGGTCGATCTGGGCGCCGAGCTCGCGCAGCCGCTCCTCGAAGCGCTGCCGGATGCGCGCCTGGATTGCCGGAGCACGCGCACGGACGGCGCTTACCATCGAGGCGAGGGTCGAACAGCGCTGCTCGATCAGTGCCGCGAGTCGCGCACCCTCGCGCTCGCGGGCGAGCTGGAGTTCCGCCAGGGTCGCGGCAAACAGCTCCCGGCCTGCCGCGGCCAGCAACTCGGGGTCGGTGTCATCGCCGCGCACGATGCCGGGCCAGCGCAGCAGCTCGATCAGATCGACGCGCGCCAGTTCCGGAAGAGCGGTGCGCAGCTCGGCGATGCGGGCAAGCAGCCGGGCCAGCGCATCCCGGTCGACGTCGAGTTCACCGCCGCCGCCGGCCGCCGGCCGCTGCTGCAGCGTGCAGTCGACTTTCCCACGTTTCAGCGCCGCCGCCAGCGACTGGCGCAGCTCCGGCTCGAGGGCGCGGCAGCCATCGGGCAGGCGCAGCGTGGCGTCGAGAAAGCGGTGATTGACACTGCGGATCTCGCAAACCAGGGTCCCGAAACTTCCGGTGCGCTCGCGCCGCGCGAACCCCGTCATGCTTGCGATCATGGGCGGCTAATGGTGTATAAAGCGCGGCGCAGTGTAGCGGAAAACGCCGGAGCTCGCTTGCGGGTCGAACATGCAGAACTCAGCCTTCAGGGCGCCCGTGACAGCAATCAGGACCGTGTCGGCGTGTCCGTGGTTGACGAGGCCGCGCTGCTGATTGCCTGCGATGGCATGGGCGGCCATGCCGACGGCGAACGCGCCGCCGACCTGGCGCAGCGCACCGTCCTGGACCGCTTCTCGCAGTACGCGCTGTCGCAACTCGATCCGCTCGGCTTCCTGCACCTGGCGCTCGGTGCCGCACACGAGGGTGTCGCGACGCTGGGTGCTCCGCTGCCGCTCGAACTGCGTCCACGCGCGACCTGCGCGATCTGCCTGGTGCAGGAGAACTCGGCCTATTGGGCGCACGTCGGCGACAGCCGTGTCTATCACCTGCGCGCCGGGCGCATCCGGGAACGTACCCGCGACCATAGCCACGTGGAGCTGCTGGTGCGCGAAGGGCTGATCAGCGCCGGCCAGGTGCAGGGTCATCCGATGCGAAACTTCGTCGAATCCTGTCTCGGCGGCGAGCCGATCCTGCCTGAGATGGCAATTACGGCGCGGCGTACGCTGCTGCCCGGCGACGTGCTGCTGGTCTGCACCGACGGGTTCTGGGCCAACCTTGACGAGGAGGTGATCGGCAGCGCCTTCGTGACCCTGGGTCTATCCTTGCACGAGACCCTGGAGGCGCTCAGCGCCCAGGCTCTGGTCACCGCGGGCGGCGCCAGCGACAACACGTCGGTAGCCGCACTGCGTTTTCTGGACTGAACCAACCGCCGACGGAGACTCCACCTGAATACCTACCAGCGCCGGGACGGAAGAGCGGGCGACGCGCTGCGTCCGGTGCGCTTCACGCGCCACTTCACGCGTCATGCCGAAGGCTCGGTGCTGGTCGAGTTCGGCGATACGCGCGTGCTGTGCACGGCGAGCGTCGAGGATGGGGTCCCCTCATTCCTGCGCGGCAAAGGCCAGGGCTGGGTCACCGCGGAATACGGCATGCTGCCGCGCGCCACGCACACGCGCAGCCCGCGCGAGGCCGCTCGCGGCAAGCAGACTGGCCGCACTCAGGAGATCCAGCGCCTGATCGGACGTGCGCTGCGCGCCGCGGTCGATCTGCGCGCGCTCGGCGATCGCACCGTCACGATCGACTGCGACGTGCTGCAGGCCGATGGCGGTACGCGCACCGCCGCGATCACCGGCGCCTATGTCGCGCTCGCTGAAGCCTGCGAGGCGCTGCAGGCGCGTCGCTCGCTGACGGTCAATCCGCTGCACGGCCAGGTCGCCGCCGTCTCGGTCGGCATCGTGCGTGGCGCGCCCATGCTGGACCTCGACTACGAGGAGGATTCGGAGGCCGAGACCGACATGAACGTGGTCATGAACAACGGCGGTGCCTTCATCGAGGTGCAGGGCACGGCGGAGGGGCATGCCTTTCGCCGCCACGAGCTCGACGCGCTGCTGAATCTCGCCGCGAGCGGAATCGGCGAGCTGTGCGCGCTGCAGGCCCAGGCGATCGGTGTCTGAGCGCCTGCGCCGCGTGCTGCTCGCCAGTGCCAATGCAGGCAAGCAGCGCGAATTCGCGGCACTGCTGGCCCCGTTCGGCATCGAGCTGCTGCTGCAGTCCGCGCTCGGCATCCCGAGCATTGCCGAGACCGGCACGAGTTTCGAGGCCAATGCGCTGCTGAAGGCCCGTCACGCCGCGAGCGCCGGCGCCCTGCCCGCGCTCGCCGACGATTCCGGTCTCGAAGTCGACGCGCTCGAGGGACGGCCGGGCGTGTACTCGGCGCGCTATGCCGGCGAGGCGGCCACGGATCAGGACAACAATGCGAAGCTGCTCGCCGAACTCGCGCCAGTGCCGGCGGGCGCGCGCACGGCGCGGTACCGCTGCGTGCTCGCGCTGGTGCGGCACCCGGAGGATCCCGCCCCGCTGCTCGCCGAGGGTGCCTGGGAAGGTCAGATCGCGCTCGCGCCAGCCGGCACCGGAGGCTTCGGCTACGACCCGCTGTTCGTGCCGCGCGGGTTCGACCAGACGGTGGCTCAGCTGCCCCTCGTCATCAAGAACCGTCTGAGCCACCGGGCTGTCGCGCTGGCGCTGCTGGTGCGCGAGTTATCCGGTGCCGGCAGCTGAACCCGACGCGGATCTGCCGCTCGCGCTGTACGTGCATTTCCCATGGTGCGTGCGCAAGTGCCCGTACTGCGATTTCAATTCCCACGCGTTGCAGGAGGCGTTGCCGGAGCAGGCCTATGTCGCAGCGCTGCTCGCAGACCTTGCCACGGAACTCCCGCGCGTGTCGGGGCGAGCGATCCGCAGCATTTTTCTGGGCGGGGGCACGCCGAGCCTGTTCTCGCCGGATGGGATCGCTCGCCTGCTCGAGGGCGTCGGCGCCCGGCTTCCGGTGTCCGCGGATGCGGAGATCACGCTCGAGGCCAATCCGGGCACGATCGAGCGTGGGCGCTTTGCGGACTATCGCGGCGCTGGCGTTACCCGGGTGTCGCTCGGGGCGCAGAGCTTCGATCCGGAGCACCTGAAAGTGCTCGGCCGCATCCACGACGCCCAGGACACCCGGCGCGCCGTCGATGAACTGGCGGGGGCAGGGATAGAGAATTTCAACCTCGACCTGATGTATGCGCTGCCCGGACAGACGCAGGAGCAGGCGCTGTCCGATGTCGAAGCGGCGATCGCACTTGCACCAGCGCACATTTCGCATTACCAGCTGACGCTCGAACCCGGTACGGTGTTCAGCGGGCGACCGCCGGCGGGAATGCCCGATCCCGATGCGGCGGCCGACATGCAGCTGCGCTGCCAGGCGTCTCTCGCGCGCGCCGGGTACGCCCAGTATGAAGTCTCCGCCTACGCCCGTACCGGACGACGCTGCCGGCACAATCTCAACTACTGGCAGTTCGGTGACTACCTCGGAATCGGTGCCGGCGCACACGGCAAGCTGAGCAGGCGACGCGGGGCCGGGCTGCTGGTCGAACGCAGTGCGCGTCCGCGCGAGCCGCGCCGCTATGTGGCGGCAGTTTCGATGACGGACGGCGCACCCGGATGGCGTGAGGTGCCGATCGCTGAACTGCCATTCGAGTTCATGATGAATGCGCTGCGGCTGGTCGAGGGATTCCAGGAGCGTGAGTTCGAGGAGCGCACGGGTCTGGGATGCGCCGTGATTGCCGAAGCTCTCGGGCGCGCAGCGAGGCGCGGACTGATCGGGCGGGAGGGCGCGCGCTGGCGCGCCACGCCTGGCGGCTTCGATTTCCTGAACGACCTGCTGGCCGAGTTCCTCGGCGAGCCGCCGCAATCCCGCGCCCGCTGAGGATTCCGTGACCGGTTTTATACACAGCACCGGTCGGCCGCGCCATTAAATTAGCCGATTACGTCTCATTTCACGGAACCCGCTCGATGATGGGGATGTAACACATTGAATTCTTAGGCTGAAACTTACTGGTCATTTTTTGTACAAGATGGCAATTATGCATTCCAGGCGCACTTTCGGACCTGCGGCCGGGTCCTTACGCACAGAGTTATCCACAGATTCTGTGGATAATCCTCATCGCCGGTCGGGGCGGCCGCCGGGAGCAGCGGCGAACCGGACCAGACCCCTTGTGAGCAGCGAAACTTGGGGCTAGACTTCGCGCCCTTTTTTCCCGCACCAGCACAGCGGGCGGTCCGCCGAAACGGCAGCCGGCAGCTCCCTTTGAATTCAGGGGTAAGTGTCCATGAAAGCGTCGATCCATCCGGAATACAAAGCCATCCAGGTCACCTGCAGCTGTGGCAACAGCTTCGAGACCCGCTCCACGATCGGCCATGATCTGAATCTCGAGGTCTGCTCGAGCTGCCATCCGTTCTACACGGGCAAGCAGAAGATGGTCGACACCGCCGGCCGGGTCGACAAGTTCCGCAAGAAGTACGCAGCTCACGCCGGCGCGCGCTGAGCGCGATCCGGCATCGCGCCGCGCCGCTGCGGGGCGCATCGAACTTCCGAGCGCTGCCGCGGGGAATCCGTCCCCGCTGCCGTGTCGCAGTGCCTTGATTCCGCGCAGCGTCCATGTAAATCTGCTTTGGCAGCCGCGGCAGTCTGCTGCCTGCTAAGGATCCGTAGGATGAGCGCCAAGAAGTTCGACCTGAGCAACCCTGCGACCGGGCTCACGACGGAGTTGCCGGTGCGATCCGGCACCATCGGCCCCGACGTGCTGGACATCTCCGCGATCGCCAAGGACCACGGGGTATTCACCTTCGATCCGGCCTTCGGCGTCACGGCCAGCTGCGAGAGCAGGATCACCTACATCGACGGCGATGCCGGCATCCTGCTGTACCGCGGCTACCCGGTGGAGCAGCTCGCGGAGAAGAGCAATTTCATGGAGGTGTCTTACCTGCTGATCTACGGCGAACTGCCGAGTGCGAAGCAGCTGCAGGACTTCACGACCAGCATCACGCGCCATACGATGATCAACGAGTCGTTGCTGCGCTTCTTCAACGGCTTCTACCACAACGCCCATCCGATGGCGATGGTGTCGGCGGTGGTGGCATCGATGTCGGCGTTCTACCACGATTCCATGGACATCCACGATGCGCGGCACCGCGAGATCTTCTCGCACCGCATCGTGGCCAAGCTCCCGACCATCGCAGCGGCCGCGCACAAGCACTCGCTCGGCCAGCCCTTCATCTATCCGCGCAACGACCTGGACTACTGCTCGAACCTGCTGAACATGTTCTTCGCAGTGCCGTGCGAGGGCTACCAGGTCGACCCGGTCGCGGCCAAGGCGCTGGACCTGCTGTTCATCCTGCATGCGGACCACGAGCAGAACGCGAGCACGTCGACCGTGCGGCTGGCAGGCAGCACCGGTGCGAATCCGTATGCGGCGATCTCGGCCGGTGTCGCCGCGCTGTGGGGCCCCGCGCACGGCGGCGCGAACGAGGCGGTGCTGTCGATGCTCGAGGAGATCGGCACGGTCGAGAACATTCCGAAGTACCTCGCGATGGCCAAGGACAAGTCGAGCCACTTCCGGCTGATGGGCTTTGGTCACCGCGTCTACAAGAACTTCGATCCGCGCGCGAAGATCATTCGCGAGACCTGCCACGAGGTGCTGGCGAAGCTCGGCCGGACGGACAATCCGCTGTTCGAGCTGGCGCTGCGGCTCGAGGAGATCGCGCTCAAGGACGAGTATTTCGTATCCCGCAAGCTCTATCCGAACGTGGATTTCTACTCCGGGATCATCTACAGCGCGCTCGGCATTCCGCGTTCGATGTTCACGGTGATGTTCGCGATCGCGCGCACCGCGGGCTGGGTCGCGCACTGGCTCGAGATGATCGGCGACCCGCATATGCGGATCGCGCGTCCGCGGCAGCTCTACACCGGCGCCCCGCCGCGCGATTACGTGGCTATCGCGCTGCGCAATCGTCCCTAGGAAGATTCTAAGGCCCTGGCTCTACGGCCCCAGCAGCGACTCCAGCTCTTCCGTATCGGCGCGCCGCATCGGCTTGCCGTCCACCGGACTGACCGGCGACTGCCGGATGCCATCCAGCGGGAACACGGTAGCGTCGATGCGTCGAGCGCCCACGCTGAAGCGCACCCCCGGATAGGCCTTGGTGCGCTCGGCATCGAGCCGCACGCGCCGCTCCGTGACCTCGTGCAGGACGCCCCGATCGATCAGCTGCAACGCCACGCTCTCCGGCCGGTCGGCAAACACGTGCAGCTGGATGTCGGCGTGCTCGGTCGCGGTGCCGCTCAGCACCGAGCCGACCAGTCGCGGCTCGAATGCCGACAGCCAGTGCATCGCGTCGAGCGCCGCACGGCGTTGCGAATGCAGCGTCTGCTCATGGCCGGTCGCGTCGAACAGCCGCTGGTACTCGGCGAGCGCCTGCTCGATCTCGGTATTGCGGGGTAGCGCGCTTGCGTCCATGACCCCGAGCCGCTCCGCTGCCTTGCGCTTGGCGGTCAGGAAGTCATGGATGCCGTGCTCGGCCATGATGCGCGCCGCCTCCTGGGCGAGCGCGCGGCGCAGATTGCCGGAGCGGGGAGAAGCGCGGCGGTTCATCGGTCGATCGCCTCGTGAGCACTGGTGCCGGTCAGAACAGGGGTTCGGTGCCGCCTGCGGGATTCTGCGGTGACTGGCCTGGATTGACGATGCCGCCGTTCACCGCGAGCGGCAGGTGACCGTCCATGAAGGTTTCGTACATCGCTTCACTCTCGTTCGGTCCAGCCACGGTGCCGGTACGCGGCGAGATGCGGACCGTCACCAACCCCGGAGGCAGCGGGCGCGCCAGGTCCGGCTGGCCGCGCAGTGCCTCGCGCATGAAATTGATCCAGATCGGCACTGCGGTGCGGCTACCTTCTTCGCCCTCGCCGAGCGGGCGCTCCTGGTCGAAGCCTACCCACACGGTCGCGACGATGCTGCGATTGAAGCCGTTGAACCAGGTGTCACGCGCCTCGTTCGTGGTACCGGTCTTGCCTGAGATGTCGCTGCGATGCAGTGCGAGTCCGGCGCGGATGC
>Ga0265342_10005202_pt1 | contig 9994 bp, 9 predicted proteins | sample 4CB327metaG_FD_203125 | JGI IMG/M metagenome (GOLD analysis project Ga0265342, IMG submission 203125) | Rhizosphere microbial communities from Carex aquatilis grown in University of Washington, Seatle, WA, United States - 4-CB3-27 metaG | ecosystem: Host-associated > Plants > Roots > Rhizosphere...
GGGCCCGAGGTTGCCAGGCATACGCCGAGGCGTCCCGTGAACTTGGCGTAGCCGCAGGCCATGAAGGCAGCGGCTTCCTCGTGGCGAACCTGGACGAATCGGATCTGTTCCTGGCGCTGACGAAGCGCCTCCATGATGCCGTTGATGCCGTCGCCCGGCAGTCCGAACACGGTATCGACGCCCCATTGGATGAGGCCTTCGACAAGGACGTCGGCGGCGGTACGCGTGGTCATGGCAACTAACCCGGGGACGGTTGATCCGGAATCAAGTTTTGCCGTGGGAATAGGTTCCGCGATCAGTACCCGCCGATGATCGGGAGGATCTCGCCGGTGATGTAGCTGGAGCAGGAGGGCGCGGCGAGGAACACGTACGCTGGCGCGATCTCCTCTGGCTGTGCCGGTCGCTTCATCGGCACGTCAGAACCGAACTGGGCTACCTGCTCGGCGCTCTTGTCGGCGGGGTTTAGCGGCGTCCACACCGGGCCAGGCGCCACGGCGTTCACGCGGATGTTCCGCTCCAGCAGCATGCCGGCGAGCGAACGCGTGAAGGCGTGGATGCCGCCCTTGGTCATCGAATAGTCGATCAGGTGCTTCTCGCCCTGGATGCCGGTGACCGAGCCGGTGTTGATGATGCACCCCTTCTCCTGCAGCACCGGCACCGCCGCCTTGGCCATGTGGAAATAGCCGTAGAGGTTGGTCTTCACGGTGCGATCGAAGTGCTCCTCGGTGAGGTCCTCGAACCTGTTCACGTGCTCCTGGAAGGCGGCGTTGTTGACCAGGATGTCGAGCTTGCCGAACGCTGCGACTGTCTGCTTCACCGCGCTTCGGCAGAACTCCGCGTCGGCGACGTCGCCGGCAATCAGGATGCAGCGCCCGCCTTCTTCCTCGACCAGGCGTTTCGTCTCCTCGGCGTCGTCGTGCTGGGCAAGGTAGACGATCGCGACATCGGCGCCCTCGCGAGCGAACAGCACCGCGACGGCGCGGCCGATGCCGGAATCTCCGCCGGTGATGATGGCCGCCATGTCGTCGAGCTTGCCGGACCCCTTGTAGGCGGGCGCTTCGAACATCGGGCGCGGGTCGATGTCGGACTCCCGGCCGGGCTTCTGCTGGTGTTGCTTGGGCAACGGCGCCGCCGGATAGTCCCGCTGTCCGGTCTGCGCGGCCTTGCCTTCTTTCTTGCCGCCGGCCTTCTTGTCGGTCTTGTCGATTTCCTTCTGGATGGCGCGCTGGTCCTTCAGCACCGCCTCGGCATCACCCGCGAAATCCTTGGTCGGCAAGGCTTCTCTCCTGTTCTCGCACACTCGGCAGGCAACGCTTCGGGGGCTACCCAAGTTCCAGCGCACCGAGCGGCCGACGTGATCTCCGCGGGAAGCCGGCTCCGGCGGCGGCGGTCACTTCGGGAGGCCGCGCGCGGGCGCAGAGGCGACGCGTGGCGGCCCGTTAACGTGCCCTAGACGGGCGCGAGGAGGCGCTGCTTCGGCGAAGCACCGACGCTGCGGCGATGGTGCCGGATTCGGTCGCGTCAACTCCCTCAACCGGCATCATGTAGTCCCCCGCGAAGACTATGCGGCCGACGCCGGCATCAAGGCGCTCGACCGCCGGCGCACGGCCGCGATAGCCCATCGCGGTCCCGTGCCGCCAGCGCTGGATGACCACCTCGGCCACCGCGCCCCGCGCTTCGGGAAAAATCGAATAGAGATCGTCGAGGTAGCGGGCGCGTACGACGTCGTCGTCGAGGGCCATTAGCTCGGCGGCGCGATCGGCGACCGCATACACCACCAGGCTGCCGCCCGGCCGGCGCGTGGCGTCACGGCGGAGTGCGTTGCCGGGATTGAAGAGCATGCAGAAAGACTTTTCCGGCGTCGCCAGCGCGTAGAGATTGTCCCAAGGCATCGACCCGGACTCGTTCGTGAAGATTCCGGCGACCAGAAACGGCGTGTAGCGCATACGGGCCAGCGCCTCGTCTGCTTCCGCCGGCAGGTCGGCAACGAGGTCGCGGGCCAGCGGGGCCGGCACCGCCATTACGCAGGTGTTGGCGGTCACGATATGAGCGGCGCCGCCGTGCTGATACGCGACAGTCACTTCGCCGGCTGTCTGACTGACGCCAGTGACACGTGCGCCGGTGACGACCTGGCCACCGAGGGCCGCCTGCAGCGCCAGCGGCAATCGCACCGAGCCGCCATCGATATTGAGCCGGCTTCCCAGCCACAGATGTGCAAAGCCGTTGACGCCGACCAGCGCCGAAAGGTCGGTGAGCTCGCCGGTCAGGCGATTGGCTACCACCCGCATGAGGGCCTCGACGTCGGGATGCATCGGCCCGAGGAAATCGGCGAGCGAAATGGCCTCAAGTCGCTTCGGGTTTTGCCGCCGTCCGAGGAGTAGCCGCGCTCCGGTCAGCGCCAGCGAGGCGCGTGCCGCGATCGAAAGCGGCAACCGGAAGAACATCCCCGGCAGACTGTTGGCGCGAACCACGCGGTTGTGCATGGCGACGGCAAGGAAATCGCCCGGCGGCTCGACCAATGGCACGCCAAGCTCGCCGGCAAGCGTGGCCATCGGGCCGCCCTGCATCAGCACGTGCGCGCCGAGGTTCAGCCAGTAAGGATCGCGCCACACCGTCTTCAGGCGCCCGCCGACGATGTCGGCAGCCTCAAGCACCAGGATCCGACGGTCGCGCAGTCGCCACGCAGCGGTCAGGCCGGAGATGCCACCACCGACGATGACCGCGTCGTAGTGCGTGAACGCTGCGGCGGTCATGCGGTCTGCGGTGCGCCTGCCTCTTCCAGCGGATTGAGCACGCGGCTGAGGAAGCGGCGAGTTACCGGACTTTGCGGCGATCCGAATATCTGGGCGGGAGGCCCGATCTCGACGATCTCGCCGTGCTCCATGACGACGATGCGGTCGGCGACCTGGCGGGCGAAGCCCATTTCGTGGGTCACCACGACCATCGTCATCCCTTCGTCGGCGAGCTCCTTCATGACGATCAGCACTTCACCGACGAGCTCCGGGTCAAGCGAGGCCGTTGGCTCGTCGAAAAGCATCAGTCGCGGTTGCATCGCCAGGGCTCGGCATATGGCAACGCGTTGCTGCTGGCCGCCGGACAGTTGACTGGGGTGCTTCTCGGCGTGGGCCGCCAGTCCGAACCGGGCGAGAAGCTTTTCGCCGGCGGCGCGCGCTGCCGCGACCGGCGTCTTGCGCACGTACACCGGTCCCTCGATCACGTTCTCGATGACCTTGCGATGGGGAAACAGGTTGATGCTCTGGAAGACCATGCCGATCTCCTCGCGCGCCCGCCGTAGCGACGCCGCGTTCGGCATGACGGCTTTCGCGCCGGGCTCAGCCTTCAACAGCGTCTGGCCGTCGACCCATACGTCGCCAGAATCTGGCGGCCCGAGAAGATTGATGGTGCGGAGCAGCGTGCTTTTTCCGGCACCGCTCGGGCCAATCATCACGACGACTTCATTGCGCTTCACTTCGAGCGAAACGTTCTTCAGCACCTGGGTCGTGCCGTAGCTCTTGTTGAGGTTGGTCAGGCGGACCAGAGCGTCGGAACTGGAGTTCATGGGTTCATGTCCTTCCTCACGCCGCCGCTGCCGGTGCGCGCAGATCGAAGCGGTCGGGCGACAGCGGGGCGATGTCGAAGTGCGGTGTGGCGCCGGCGACGATGTCGGCGACGAGCCGGCCGGTAACCAGTGAGCGGCTGTTGCCTTCGCCGCCATGGCCGGCGGCTATGGTCAGGCCGCGCACGTGCCTGGTGCGGCCGATCAGCGGCCGCCCGTCGGGAGTCCATGGACGAAGGCCGGCGTAGCTGCGGATGATCCGGCGCTCGGCGAGTACCGGCACCATGCGCACGGCGCGGCGGGCGATCTGAGCCAGCCGCTCGCGATTGACTTCACGATCGGATGCGAACTCGCGGCTGCTGCCGATGAGGATCTGGCCGCTCGGCAATGGCTGGAGCACGGCCGCGGTGCGTGGCGGCCAGCCGGGCTTCGGCCCGGATGGTGTCATTTCCGGCTTGCCGAAGGATGCCGCCGCTACCTCGTATTCGGCTTCGGTCAGGTAATGGTTGAGCAGCCCCGGCAGCGGTTCGCTGACCAGTACGTGCCCTTTGAGCGGCCAGATGGGTACGCTGAGCCCGGCGGTGCGAGCGAGATCGCGCGACCAGACACCGGCGGCAAGCACTACCTCGCCGGTGGCGATGGTGCCGCTGCTCGTCTGCACGCCTGTCACGCGGCCTTGCTCCGTCGCGATGCCGCTGACTTCGACGTCGGTACGGATCGCGGCGCCGCGTCCGCTCGCCCGCGCCGTCAGCTCCATCACCAGCCGCATTGGCGATACCTGGCCCATGTCTGTGAGCCGGGCGGCGCCGGCATAGTCGCGTGCGAGGCTGGGCTCGGCATCGCGCAGCGCCTCTGCACCCAGCCACTCGACCGGGAGACCGAGCGCCCGCAGCCGCGGGAGCTGTTCGCGAACCGTCGTGGCTTCGTCGGGGCCGCATACCAGAAGGGCGCCGCGCCTGGAGTAGTCAGCATCCAGCCCATCCGCCGCGAGCGCCTGAAACTCATCGATCGCCGCACGGTCGAGTCTAAGGTCGTAGTCGTCCGCAAAGACGCCGTGGCCGACACCGCTCTGGCAGGCGCTCGACGTACCCGAAGCCAGTCCCCGGCGCTCGAGCAGGACGACGCGCTTTACGCGGCGCGACAGGGCCTCCGCGCACGCCGCTCCGACGACTCCACCGCCGATGACTACGACGTCGGCCGTCTCGCTCATGGGTTTGCCTTGTGCGCCGGCCAGGCGCCGAGCGGCACAGGACGCAACGGCGGCCGGATGCGCCATGGGCGCTCCTCCGACGGCGGCTGATAGCCATGGCGGACGCGCAGCCATTCGGTCAGGATCGGGCTGCAGATGCGTCCCTGGCAGAGGCCCATGCCGGCACGGGTAGCGGTCTTCACCGCGTAGGGCGTCGGCGGGTTGCCGGCGAGACCGGCCTCCGCCGCGCGATGCGTAATGTCTTCGCAGCGGCACAGCGTCGTTTCCGGAGTCGCGCACGACCAGAGTCCGTCGCGCGGGACAAACGCCCGGCGTATCCAATCCGCGACGCGGTCTACTTGCCTGAGCCGTGCGATCACCGGCGCGATCCGCACGTCGTAGTTGGCGCGATCGAGGGCGCCGGCGTCGAGTGCGGCCGTCAGTCCCGCACCCTCGCCCTGCGCGAGCGCGACGCGCTTGCCGCCGAGCCCGGTGATTTCGCCGGCGGCATAGACCTCGGAAGTGCTTGTCCGCATGCCGGCGTCGACGCGCACGAAATAGTTGGCCGACACGTCGTCACGCTCGAGCGCACAGCCGATTGCTTGCGCCAGCTCGAGCTGTGGCACGAACCCGTAACCCAGACACACGCCGTCGACCGAGATCATACGCGCAGTTCCGGAGATCGGGCGCCAGTCCCGGTCGACCTGCTCGACGGTTGCCGCTTCGACCCGATCCGTGCCGTGGATGGCCGTGACCATCGTGCCGTAGCGCCGGCGCACGCGCCGGGTCGCGAGGCGCGCGAGGTAACCTGCAGTCTGCCTGGCGATCTCCGCGTCCATGGCAATGACGCCAAGACCGGACGCCGATGCGCGCCACGGGCTCGCCTCGATGATCTCCACCATGCAGCCTTTGGCCGAAAGATCGTCCGCCACCGACAGGAGAAACGGACCCGAACCGGCGACGAGCAGGCGCTTGCCCGGCGCGACGCCGTGTGCCTTGGCGAGGGTCGACGCGCCGCCGGCGGTCACGACGCCGGGCAGCGTCCAGCCGGGAATCGCCACCGGGCGATCGTAGGCGCCGGTCGCCAGCACGAGGCGGTCGTGCGCGATCTCCTCGACGTGATCGCTGGCCTGATTCCAGACGGTGAGAGCACCGGCGCGCGGCGCATCGACCACGACCGTGCCGAGCAGAACGCGAACGCCGGTGGCCGCGGCGGCAAATGCGTGCGGCGAACCTGGTTCCCGGGAATCTTGCCGGCCACGGAAGTATTGGCCGCCGAGGCGGTTGGATTCGTCGACGAGCGTCACGCGCAGCCCGGCGGCGGAGGCGGCGCGCGCCGCCGCCATGCCGGCCGGTCCTCCGCCGACGACCAGAAGCGCGCGCCCGTCGCTCATGGGGAAGCCCGGCCGGTCGCAACAACTGCGCCTGCTTCCGCAGGCGTCACGCAGGCGCGCACATTCGGGCGGCCGTTCACCGTCACCAGGCACTCATTGCAGATGCCGATGCCGCAGAAGACGCCGCGCGCTTCGCCGGTGCGGGAGTGGCGCAAAGCGACGATGCCCTGGCGCAGGAGAGCCGCGGCAATTGTGTCGCCTGGCCGCACGGCGACGCGCTTCCCATCCAGGGTCAATGCGCCGTCTTCGACTTGCGGTGCCGTGGTCATGTCAGCGGCCGGTAGCGGCGCTCGAGCCAATTGTTGCCGGCGAGCAGCACGAGCCCGAGCGCGATGTAGATCAGCGTGATGAACAGAAAGACGGTCCAGTCGCCGGTGCGGTCCATGATCTGCGTGGCTTTGGCCTGCATGTCCTCGAGGCCGACGACGAAGACGAAGGAGGTGGTGAGGAGCAGCCCGGCGAGGGTGTTGCCCACCGCCGGCAGCATCACGCGGACGCCCAGCGGCAGCGTGACGCGGAAGAAGACGCGGGTGCGCGACATGCCCATCGCCAGCGCCGCCTCGCGCTGGCCGGGCGGTACCGCCTGGAGACCGGCGCGATAGCTTTCGGCGATGTAGCCGCCCGTGTTCAGCGCCAGCGCCAGCACCGCCGTCTCGAACGGCGGCAGCTGCAACCCGCTGACGATCGGCACCGCGGCAAAGAAGGTGAGCAGCTGCACGAGCATCGGCGTGCCGCGGAAGACTTCGATGTAGGCGATCGCGAGGAAGCGCACGACGGCGAAGCGGCTCATGCGCAAGACGGCGACGAGCAGCCCCCATACCAGCGTCAGCAGCGAACCGACGACGAAAGCCTCAACCGTGTTGGTGAAGCCGCGGCGGAGGCCGCCGTCGGTCCAGTAGGCCGCCCAGTGCGCGAGCATACCCATGGCTATTGCTGGAACGACAGGCGCCGCTCGAGCCACGCTAAGATGCGCGACATCGGATACGCGACGGCAAAGTAGGTGGCGGCGACAATGAACCAGAGCTCGCTGGTGAAGTACGAGTAGATCAGGTTGCGTGACATGCCGGTCAGGTCCTTGCCGCCCATGATCGCGACGAAGGATGAATTGAGCAGGGTGACGATGATCTGTGCGCCAATGGCCGGCAACATCAGGCGCAGCGCGATCGGCAGCACGATGCGACGGCGGACGAGACCGTGCGACATGCCGAGCGCCAGCCCCGCCTCGACGTGGCCGTTGCGCACCGACTGGATGCCTGAACGGTAGATCTCGGACATGTACGGGGTGACCAGAATGCCGATGGCGACGGCGCCGATCACGGCAGGCTCGACGCGGCCGATCGTGGCGATCCAGCCGAAATAGACCAGGAGCAGGAAGGGAGGCGCGGGTATGGTGCGCAGGATCGCAGTCAGGCCCTCAGCCAACCGCATCAGCCAGCGCCGGGCCGACATCCGCGCCAGCACCAGCAGCAGGCCCAGCACCATACCGACGACGACCGCGATCAGCGTGACGTAGAAGGTGACCAGCGCTGCATCCGGCAGCCGCTCGAAGTAGAGGGCGAGCGCCTGCTTGAAGTTGTCGGAGGTGAAGTAGCCCACGCCAACCCGTCTCCCAAAAAAATGCGGCCCGCGGGTTCTGCCCGCGGGCCGCATTCTATGCAGTTCAGTTCATCCAGTCCGCACGCTGGCTCCACGGACCGGGGAACCACATGTTGCGGAAGACGAAGTCCTTGGATGAGCCGTAGCTGGTGCCAACCGCGGTCGGGCCAGGCGCGGTCAGCACCGTGGAGTTGGCACCGGGGAAGGCCTTGGCGTACGCGCCGGCGATCACGTTGCCTTGCCAGGCGGCCACGATGCCCTGATTGAGGGCATCGACCAGCTTGTCGTTGCCGGCTTTGACGCCCCAGGCGTAAGCGACACCGCTCGAGTACGTGTCGACGTTGCGCGTCCATCCGAGGCCCGCCTTGGCGAGGTCGGGATTGGCGCTTGTCGCTACCACGTAGTCGAGCGACGTGCCGACGAAGCCGGCGGCCGTCTTGTCGGTGAGTGCCTTCAGCCCCGCCACGGCGTCGTCCACCTGCAACACGTCGGCGCCGGAGGAGGAGAGATCCGCCAGGCGCGGGCTGCCCTTGGCGACGGCAAGCTTGCCCTTGGCGGCCGTTACGTCTTCCCAGCTCGTGTACGCCGGATAGCTGCCGTCGGCGCCCGGCGCGACGTAGATGTAATCCGGGTTGAAGGCGATCGGCCACGTCTGCCAGTACTTGTGGCTGGCATCCTCGGTCGCCGCCAGGGCACCGGCAGCGACGTCGATATCGCCGGCCTTCAGCGCGGCGTCGACGTCAGTGACGCCGACGCCCTTGACTGTGAGGCCGAGCTTGCCGGCAACGAAGTTCAGGATGTCGGCTTCCGGGCCCGCAATGGCATCGCCGTTGAGCTGCAGCAGCGCCGAATTACCGGCCACGCCGACGGTCAGTACGCCCTTCACCTTGGTCGGCACGTCCTGCGGGTAGACGGTGGAGGCCGGCGGAACGGTGTCGGTTTCCCACGGGCCGGGCAGGTAGAGGCCTTCGCCATCCGGCGGCTGCATGAACGACTTGCACTCCGGAGCATTGTGGAGGACTTCGCAGGTCACCTTCTCGGCCGTGCCGTCACGGTGCATGCCGGTGACGACGTCGGAAAGCGCACGCGCCAGGTTGGGATGCTCCTTGGCCACCGTCAGACCGTTCGGATCGGCGAGTACCTTCGGACCGCCGACTACGATCGACACCAGCTTGGAAGCCGGTCCGTCAGGGTTGTCGATCTTGTGGAGCAGGTGGGTGAGCACGCCAGCGGCGCAGCCGGTCGAGCCGCCGTTGATGACGTCGAGGTAGCAGGCGTCGTCGGAGTCGAAGGTGTGGAGGTTGATCTTCATATCCTCCCACATGCTGACATAGTAGTAGCCGACGCCGGTCGCGAGCGTGAGCTTGTTGGCGACGGCGTATTCCCAGCTCGGCATCTTGGTGCCGGGCAGGACGGCGATCGTCTCCGGGCCGAACGCCCACGGCGTGCCGAAGTACATGATCTGCGCGCGCGCCTGGGTGATCGAGAAGCTGCCGGAGTTCACGTCGACGCGGTGCGATTGCACCGCGGGGATCAGCGCCGGGAAGGCGAGCGGCACGTACACCGGCTTCAGTCCGAGGCGTTTGGCGGCCTCGGTGATGAGCAGGCCGTAGATGCCGGACACCTCGCCGCTGTCACTGACTTCGAAGATGCCCGGCGTCGGATTGAAGCCGATGGTGAGCGAGCCGGGCGTCACGAGTTCGAGGTCGCTGTCGGCGGCCAGCGCGTGGTCTATGCCGAAAGTCGCCGTGACGAGCGCCAGCGCCGCTGCCACGGTCGACAAGAATTTCTTCAGGCGCATTCGAGTCTCTCCCCTTCCGTTACCGAGCGAAGTTCCCCTTCACGTCCGTCCCAGTTGGCGGACTTCATCGGGCCTCTGCGAGCCCGAATGAATTCATGCGGCCTTAAAGCTTCCCGGCGTCGAACTCCCCGATCGGCACGCCAACGATGCCAAGGCTTTTGGCGGCGTCGCGCACGCGCTGGAGATGTTTGCCCTCGAGCTCGAGGCCAGGCAGGCGCACCGGGCCGAGATCAAGCCCGCGCAGCCGGCACACCTCGTTGATGACCGAGCCGTAAGCCATGTTCTCGCGCATCGTCTGCAGCAGCGCGAACATCTTGTCCTGGAGGCGGCGCGCTTCGTTGAGCTTGCCGGCCTGGACGCGCTTCCACATCTCGACCGCGATCTCGGGGATCATGTTGCCGGGCCCGGCGATCCAGCCGTTGGCGCCGAGACAGAAAGACGGGAAGGCTAGCGGGTCG
>Ga0265342_10005209_pt1 | contig 9987 bp, 6 predicted proteins | sample 4CB327metaG_FD_203125 | JGI IMG/M metagenome (GOLD analysis project Ga0265342, IMG submission 203125) | Rhizosphere microbial communities from Carex aquatilis grown in University of Washington, Seatle, WA, United States - 4-CB3-27 metaG | ecosystem: Host-associated > Plants > Roots > Rhizosphere...
GAGCGGCCCTCCCGTACAGCTGGTCTCCCCGGCATCGCCGGATTCCGTATGATCCGTCCCCAGCGCGTGTCGGGTAAAGAAGGTACCGTTCCAGCGTCTCGAGTACAAATGAGCAGGTGCCGCCGAAAACGATCCTGATTCGATTGGCTACGTCTCCCTTCCACGCGCGCTCGACAGCGAGTGTCGCGACGAACAGGTCGCCGTGTTTCTCGACCGATTCGACTCTTCCGACGACAACTACGTCTCCGAGAGCATAGGCTTTGGCGGCGGACGGCTCGACGCACCGACACGCCTCCGCCGGCGGCGACGACGCCACGAAGCACAAGACCCCTACGAGGAACGCACAGCCGTGGGCGGTCATACAAGACGACGGCTGGTGGCAGATGTGATGCGACCAAGAATCGTAGGATCGTGGGGGCCAGGGAGCATGCACTTGAGGAGCGTGTCCTCCGCCTGACGGTCCGTACCCGGAGCCCCATCTACATGGGCTAGTTCGTGGACCAGAGTGGCGGCCGTCGTCCAGAGGCCGAGGGTCAGCGCATACTGGGTAATTGTAATGTCAAAGCCTGTTGTCTCACCGAAATCCTGGCCTGACCGACTGGTGTCGAAGTTGATCCAGATTCGCGGATCCCTCCAGATAACCATTAGAGTTCGTCGACCTGGAAGCGCGGCGAACGCTTGGTTGCATGGTGCGTGAGCGATGATCCGATTGCCTATCAGCGCCACCGCACTCCTGAGCGTGTGAAGAACCGCGCGTCTGTATACGGGAGGTAGTGGAGGGAGACTCCCGGAACGTAGGCTGGACCGATGTGTCCATTCCCCGGAACATTGATTTGCGGGGGCATGGTTTGGAGTCTAAGGCGCTGAGCCGGAATAGTTCAAGGACTGGGGTCGCGATGGGCGGACGTAGACGTCACGTCTTGCCATGGCGCCGTCGGAACCCAGATTCTCGGAAGGAGGAAGGCCATGACCACCACATCATCTGGATCGCTCGTGAACGAGCTTCTCGAGCTGGAGAATCTGTACTGGCGCGCCATGCAGGATGGTGATTCCAAGACGGCGATGCGGCTCAGCGCCGATCCCTGCATCGTCACCGGCGCACAGGGCGTGGGCCAGGTGGATCGCAAGACGATGGGCAAGCTGCTCGACGGCGCCAAGTGGAAGCTGGACGCGTTCACGCTCTCGGAGCCGGTCGCGCGCGCCCTCACGGACGACGTCGCTGTGATCGCCTACAAGGTCCACGAGGAGCTGACGGTCGACGGGAAGGCCATCAAGTTCGAGGCGGCTGACTCGTCGACGTGGGTGCGGCGCGAAGGCGAGTGGGTGTGCGCCGTCCACACGGAAGCGCTCGCGGGGGATCCGTTCGGGCGCGACCGCACGGCAGGGTCACGGGTCGACTGTGCACCTCGAGCGGAGACAACGAGGCTGACTCCGCGCGCGGCCGCCGTGGGCTATTCTACGGCGATGGACACGCTGACCCTCTACGTCGACGGCTTCTGGAACAGCCCGTACGTCTTCTCGGTGTTCGTGGCGCTCACGGAGAAGGGGCTGCCCTTCACGGCGCGCGAGGTGAACCTGCACGAGCGCGCCCAGGCCGCGCCGTCGTTTCAGGCGCTGTCGGTGACCGGGCGAGTTCCGGTGCTCGAGCACGGGGCGTTTCAGCTTTCGGAGTCGAGCGCGATCGTCGAGTACCTGGAGGAGACGTTCGCGCCTCCCGCATACCGGGCCGTGTTGCCGACGACGCGCGAGGCCCGCGCCCGCGCACGCCAGATCATGGCGTGGCTGCGCAGCGACCTCATGCCGATCCGCGAGGAGCGGCCCACCTCCAGCATCTTCTATGAGCCGGCACGTGCGCCGCTGTCGGACGCGGGCCAGGCGGCCGCGCGAAAGCTCGTCGCCGCCGCATCCGCGTTCATCCCGGACGGGCGCACGTCCCTGTTCGACGAGCTCACCGTCGCCGACGCCGATCTCGCGATGATGCTGCAGCGCCTGCTCGCGAGCGGGTACGAGCTGCCGCCCAAGCTGACGGCGTTCGTGGCGGCGCAATGGCAGCGCCCCAGCGTGCGCGCGTTCGTCGAGCGCCCGCGCCCCCCTTACATTCCCTACTAGAAAGGACCCTCGGCTCACACGTCGTCGTCGCGGCCGGCGCCGGGATCCGGGGCGCGTCGGATGAGCTCCATCAAGTCGTCGGTCCCGAGCGAGGCGGCGGCGTCGGTGCCCTCGAGCACTCCCGCCGCCAGATCGCGCTTGGCGGCGTGCAGGCCGAGCACGGCCTCCTCGATCGTGCCGCGCGCCACCAGGCGCACCGCCGTCACGGGCCGGGTCTGTCCGATGCGGTGGGCGCGCGCGGTGGCTTGATCCTCGACGGCCGGGTTCCACCACGGGTCGAGGTGAATGACGGTATCGGCGGCGGTCAGGTTCAGGCCGAACCCTCCCGCCTTCAACGAGATCAGGAAGACGTCCGCCTCGCCCGCCTGAAACGCGGCGATACGCTGCTCGCGCGCCTCGACGGGCGTGGTGCCGTCCAGCACCAGCGTGCGAAAGCCCTGCATCCGCAGGCGCGGCGCCAGGAGGTCGAGGAAGCTGCGGAACTGGCTGAACACCAGCGCCTTGTGTCCCTCGGTGCGGAGCTCCGCCAGCAGATCCAGCAGGTAGGCGGCCTTCGACGAGCCCGCGAGCGTCTTCGGGTACACGAGCCGCGGATGACAGCAGAGCTGACGCAGCCGGGTGAGGGCGGCCAGCAGCACGAACCGCAGCTCGCCGGCGTCGCGATCCTTGTCCTTCTTCGCCGCCGCCATCTCGGCGATCGTCGCGCGGCGCAGCTCCTCGTACAGCGCCTGCTCCTCCGCCGACAGCCGCAGCACCTTCACGATCTCGGTGCGCGCCGGCAGCTCGCGCGCCACCTCGGACTTCGTTCGTCGCAGCACGAACGGCCGCAGCAGCAGGGCCAGATCCTTCCGGCGGCGATCATCGCCGAACTTCTCGATGGGGACGGCGTAGCGCGCGCGGAACTGCTCCCAGCTCCCCAGCAGCCCGGGCGAGATCACGCGCATCAGGCTCCACAGCTCGCCGATGTGGTTCTCGATGGGGGTGCCGGTCAAGCCCAGGCGCCATTCGACGTCGAGCCCGCGCAGGGCCTTCGCGCGCTCGGTCGTGGCGTTCTTCACCGCCTGCGCCTCGTCGATGACCAGCGTGGCGAATCGGACGCCGGCCAGGGCCTCGGCGTCGAGGACGGCGATGGCGTAGCTGGTGATCACCAGGTCGCCGGGGCCGAGCGCGCGCAGCCCGGTCGCGCGGGTGGCGCCCCGGTGGACACGCACCTTCAGCTCCGGAGCGAAGCGGGCGGCCTCGTCGACCCAGTTCGCGACCACGGAGGTGGGCGCGATGACCAGCGCCGGCCCCCGCCCGGCCCGCACCGTCAGCACGGCCAGCGTCTGGATCGTCTTGCCCAGGCCCATCTCGTCGGCGAGGATCGCGCCGGCCTGCCAGTGCGCGAGCCGCGCGAGCCAGGTCACGCCCGCGAGCTGGTAGGGCCTCAGCCTCGCCTCGAGGGCGGGGGGCAGGCGAGGCGTCTCGGCGGCACCCTCCTGCATGCGCCGCCGAAGGCCGAGAAACGCCGCCGACGCGTCGAGCTGCGATTCTCGCTCGACGAGGCCCAGCAGCGCGTCGCTCGAAACCTGTGGCACCTCGACGACGCCCCGCACCTCGAACAGGGCCGCGTCCGCGCGCGCCAGCGCCTCGCGCAGGCCATCCTCGATGCGCACGAAGCCGTTCGCGCCCACGCGGACGTAGCGGCGATCCTCGCGGATCGCGGCCAGCAGGTCCGACAGCGGCGCCACCTCGCCGGTGTTGGTCTCGACGCCACCCTCGACGGCGAACCAGTCGCGGCGGTCGGCCACCTTCATGCGCATGTCGGACCGCCCCACGCTGCCGAGCGAGAGCAAGCGCGCGTGGTCGGCCCACTCCACGACCACCTCGTCGCCGAGGTCCTTCAGCGTGGCCACGACCTCGAGCGCGCGGTCCCCCTCGCCCACCCGCCAGCCCCACGTCTCCTGCTCCTCGTCGCGGCGCGCACCGTGGCGATCGCGCCCCTGGCCCTCCAGCACCAGCCCCGGGCCCTCCCCGGGCGGGAACAGCGGCCCGAATTTTACCGGGCGCACCGCCAGGCGAACCTGCAGCGCCCCCGACGCCAGCAGGTCGAGGCGCGCCACCAGGCGATCATCGGCGGGCCCGATGGACCGCGTCCACTGCGACGGAAACTCGATGTCGACGGTCTCCTGCAGGGACTCGAGGCGCGCGGCGAGCGCATCATGCGCGTCGGCTGGAAAGCGCGCAGGCGCCACGGCGAGCGCCTGCACCAGCGCCGCAGCCTGCGGGCTCACCTGCGCCAGCAACACCTGCCTCCCGCCGTCGACGGCCTCCGGCCGATGCACGTGGATGAGGTGGTGGTCATCGACCAGGGCGGCCGCCACCTCGGATGGCAGCATCGTCCGATCGAGGAGATCGAAGCGCGCCAACAAGCTGCCGTCAGGCTCGGTCACGAAGCGCAGGCGCAGTCGCCCCTGCCGGATCTCCACGCGCGCGCCCGCACGATCGCCCTCGAGAAACACCGCGGGGTGGTCCATCAGCGCGCGCAGCACGCCGAAGACCTGCCCCGGCGCCAGCGGGCCACCCCACGCGTTCGAGCGGCGCGCGAACCGATCTTCGTAGGCCTGGTAGGCGAGCCGGTCGATCGCGGTGAGGTCGCGCCTGTCCGGCAGCGCGAACCACGGCAACTTCGTGCCCTTCGAGAACGGACGCCCGCCGCTGCGCTTCTGGATCACGGGCTCGACGTTGAGCGCCCCCATCCCGAGCATCGTCAGGCGAAACGCGATCCGCTCCTCCACCCCCGGCCGCGCGCTCCGCCCGGCCGCCTCGAGGCGCGCGAGCCTCTCGTCCAGCGTGCCGAGGGCGAACTGCCACGCCGGCAAGCGCAACAGCTCGGCGAGGGTTTCGTGGGCCGCCTCGTGGCGGGGGTCGCGCACGAAGTCGATCATCGCGTCCAGCGCGCCCAGTCGTTCGAGCGCTGACACTTCGCCGCGCGGCGAGGACCGGACCCCGCGGTGTACGAAGCGCAGGGCCTCTTCCCGCCAGCCCAGCAGCAAGAGCGCCACGGCTTCGTGGCTGTACAAGTGGCCACCCACGTCGCGGCTGCGCGTCTGGGTCAGCGGCAGCTCATCGTAGAGCAACATCGGCGCCGGCTCGCGCGCCACCCACACGGCCACCACCTCGTAGGTCCCGACTGGCCGGGGCGCGGCCTCGCGCGACCCGAGCAGCTCCGCCCGCGCGCCTTGCAGACGGGTCAGGAACGCCGCCAGCGCCTCATCCTCGGGATCGCGGCCGTTGGCCTCCAGAAACGCGCGCGCCGCGCGCTGCGCGGTGGCGAGGTTCGCCAGCCGGTGCAAGAACGCCCGAGCGGTCTCGGCGGGGTCGAAGTACCGGCGGAGCGCCGCGGATCGGGCCGGATCCAGCAGGATCTGCCGGTAGGTGAGCGATTCCCCATTTCGCCCGGGAAGCGACGAGCCCGGCAGCGCGCTCGGGCCGATGATCACGTCGTCGAGCCGATCGGCGATCCCGTGGGCGGCCGCCCACGCCAGCAGGTCCTCCGGCTCGTCGGGAGGCATCGGAACCATCTCGGGGGCTGCACCGGCCACGTCGCGTACTATATCCGCGCGTTCGCGGCGCCGTTGCGTCGGCGGGGCCTTTGACCGGGGCGGCGACCCGTGAAACCATCGCCGCCCGATGGCCGAGGACGAACCCGCGATCGCGGCGCCGCGGGCGGGCGGCGCGCTCATGGACGCCATCGTCTCGCGGCGCGCGCGCGTCGTCGTCGTGGGCGCCGGTTATGTCGGCCTGCCGCTCGCCGTCGAGCTCGCGCGCGCCGGCTTTCCGACGACCGCCTACGACACGGCCCGCGAAAGGATCGACGCCCTCCGGCGCGGCCATTCCTACCTCGGTGACGTCTCGTCCGACCAGGTCGCGGCGCTTGTGAAGGCGGGCCGGCTCGACGCCACCAGCGACGCCGACGCGCTGGGTGCCGCCGACGTGATCGTCATCTGCGTCCCGACGCCTCTCAACAAGACGAAGGATCCCGACAACTCCTTCATCATGAGCGTGGCGGAGGTGCTGGCGCCCCGCATGCGGCCCCGGCAGCTCATCGTGCTCGAGAGCACCACCTTCCCCGGGTTCACGCGCGAGGCTTTGCTCCCGCGACTGGCGCGGGGCGGGCTGCGGCACGACGAAGACTTCTTTCTGGCGTTCTCTCCCGAGCGCGTGGATCCAGGGAACCGGGAGTTCCAGACCCGAAACACGCCGAAGGTCCTGGGCGGCATCTCGCCGGCCAGCCTGGCGCTGGCGTCCGCCCTTTACGGCACGTTCATCGACCGGCTGGTGCCGGTGACGTCGACCGATGCGGCCGAGATGGTGAAGCTGCTGGAGAACACCTTCCGCGCTGTGAACATCGGCCTCGTCAACGAGGTGGCCATGATGTGCGCGCGCCTGGGCCTCGACACGAACGAGGTGATCGCCGCGGCGGCGACGAAGCCGTTCGGGTTCATGCCCTTTCATCCGGGGCCGGGGCTCGGCGGGCACTGCTTGCCCATCGATCCGCACTACCTGTCGTGGAAGCTGCGGACCCTAGCTTACACGGCGCGGTTCGTCGCCCTCGCCGACGAGATCAACGGCTCGATGCCCGAGTTCGTGGCGACGATGATCGTCAGCGCCCTCAACGACCGGAAGCAGTCGGTGCGCGGCTCGCGGGTGCTGGTTTGCGGCGTCACCTACAAGCGCGACGTCGAGGATATCCGCGAATCACCCGCGCTCGAGATCATCCACATCCTGCGACGCGCGGGCGCCGAGGTTGCCTACGCCGACCCCTTCGTCCCCCTGCTGCGGCTGGGCGCCGACACGCTCACGAGGGTGCCCCTCGACGACATCGCCGGGTACGACTGCGTCGTCATCGCGGCCGACCACACCGCTGTCGACTACGCCCGCCTCGTGGAGCAGGCGGCCCTGGTCGTCGATGCGCGCGGCGCGACCCAGGCGCTTCGCCAGCGGTTCGGCCACAAGATCGTATTCCTCTAAGGGATGCCCGACGCCCGACCCTGTCCTCGCGTCGCTTGTTTCAAAAAGGTCACCAAACGATCAAGCGGGCGCCACCTGGGCTGTTCACGATCTGGCTCTACAAACAACGAGCTGACGTAGACCAGGAAAGGATTCGACCATGTTTGACTTTGACGTGCGCGCCACCACCCCCCTCACCGAGTCGGAGCTGCTCGAGAGCCTGGCCCGTATTCCCGCGCTAGAGGACGACCTGCGGACTCCCGTCGACGAAATTCCGCGTCGGCCGGCGTTGATTCTCGCGCCGCAACGGACGGTGCAAGAGGCTTCGCAGTTCATGGCGGATCGCAAGACGGGCGCGGCGCTGGTCGCTTCGCATGGCGTGCTGCTGGGCGTACTGACCGAGCGTGACCTCCTGGCGCGGCTGCTGGCCACACCGCCGCTCACCGGCGGCTCACCCGTATGGATGGCCATGACCAAGGGCCAGGACACGCTGCTGGAGAGCGACGCCGTCGGGTACGCCCTCCGCCGCCTGCGCAACCTGGGAACGCGGGCCCTGCCGGTCATCCACGCCTCGGGCGCGCTGCGCGGTTTACTCGACCTCCACGACGTCGTGGCCTGGCTCTGCGATCGGCTGGCAGCCCGGACGGCGTCGTGGGACGCCAGGCTGCCGGGCCTGGTGCAGGGTGGGTCGCGAGACGAATAGGGGCGGGCGGGAATGCGGGCCCAACCAAATTCGAGCTAACCTTCCCCTTCCACGATGACGGGATAGGAGTCGGCGAGCCGGTAACCCGTGCCGCGCACGGTTTCTATGAGGCTGCCGGCGGACCCTAGCTTGTCGCGCAGGCGCTTGACGTGGGTGTCGACGGTGCGCGTGGAGACCCCCGGCTTGTAGCCCCACACGTCCTCCAGCAGATCCTCCCGCGACCGGACGCGACCGCGATGGGAGATCAAGTAGACGAGCAGTCGCATCTCGATCGCGCTCACGTGGATTTCATTCTGCTTGACGAACACGTAGTGACCGTCGACGTCAACGCGCAGCGGCCCGACGGTGAACTTCTTCCGGCTCGGCTCCGCCGGCACCAGAGCCGCCGCTCCCGCCAGCTGTCGCGCCTGCGGCCCCGCGCCCGCGAGGCTCCGTCCTCGCAAGACCGCATTGACGCGCAACAGGAGCTCGCGAACGCTGAACGGCTTCACGACGTAGTCGTCCGCCCCCACCTCGAAGCCGACGACGCGGTCGATCTCTTCCCCCTTGGCCGTCAGGATGATGATGGCGGGCTGCGTTCCGGTCGTTCGCGCGCGAATACGACGGCAGACCTCGGTGCCCGGCAGGTCCGGCAGCATCAGGTCGAGGAGGATGACGTCTGGCGCGAAGCTCTCGAACAGGACGAGACCGCGCTGGGCGGTGTCGGCCGTCTTTACCTGAAAACCGCCGGTCTGCAGGTTGTAGCTCAGCAGGTCGCGAATGTCGGGCTCGTCCTCGATCACCAGGACGCGCCGCTCGGACGCCCGCTCGGACGCGCGATCGTCGGCGCCATCGTCGGAGCGGCCGTGGGCGCGCTCGCCCTGTCGCTCCGCCGAACGGTCGCTCGACCCGTCGCTCGCTCGGTCACTCGATCCGCCTTGAGCCATCATCGCCGGGCACCTTAGAGGATGTGCGTGACGCTCCGGTGACGCGAAAGAAACTTCCTGGAAAACGCAGCGGGGGCTTGCTTGGCGAAGCGATTCAGCGCGAATTCGGGCTCGTCGCGGCACGAGCAGCGGCGCGACTCCGCGCCCCTCCCCGCGCGCAACGCCCACGCGACCTCTCAGTGACGGTTCCGTGACACAGCAGAAACGCTTGCAGGGCGCAACTCTTTCGATTGCCAGCTTGCGCGCGGTTCGGATAGTGGGTTCGAAGTTCACTTGGTCCCTCATCAGTGCAACCGGCGAACGCCCCCGGGCACGTGGCTCGCACGTACAACCTGACGTATGTCCCCAAGCGACAACGTTTGGACCGCCCCCGAGGTCGCGGTGGACACCGTCGTGTACTTCTGGGTGGTCCTCCGGGACGAGCGGGGCGGCGTCGACTTCGCGGCCTTCGATCTCGTCGTTTCACCGTGAACCGTGCGTGATCGAGCCGACAGGCCTGTCGCCAGATTGTAACGGTCCCCGGCGCGGACCGTCGAGTAAGGTCCAGACAGGATGCAGATTCTCGTTGTTGAAGACGACCCTGACATCCGCCTGACGCTCGAGCAGAACCTGGGTGACGCAGGGTACGTGGTCTGCTCGGCCGGCACCGCGAGCGACGCGCTCCGTTTGGCCGAGTCGTGGCGGCCCGACCTCGTGCTGCTGGATTTGATGCTTCCGGACCGTCCCGGGACCGAGGTGTGCCGCGCCCTACGCGCCAGCGCCACGACGCGGTCCGTCCCCGTCATCATGGTGACGGCGCGAGCCGGCGAGGACGACCGGATCGCGGGCCTCGAGCACGGCGCGGACGACTACGTTCAAAAGCCGTTCAGCATGCGCGAGCTGATGCTGCGAATCGAGGCGGTGCTGAAGCGGAACCGGCCCCGAGAGGCCGCGGTCAGGATCGATTCAGTCTGGGTGGCGGCGCGCGAGCAGATCCGCGTCTGGGACGGATTCTCGGCGAACCACTTCGAGCGCGGCGAGTGGCGCGAGTGTCAGGAGATCTGCCGCACGATCCTGCGTCGTTACGGCGAGCAATTGACGCCGCCGGAGGTCGCCGTCTTCCACGATCGCATCCGGCGTTGCACCGACAAGGTCGGGATCGGGGCGACGGATCCGGCCCACGAGGGCGAGCCCAACCAACATCGGTAGCCCCTCGACCGCGTCGGGGCCCAGGTCAGAACCGCCAGGCGCGGCTTTGACCGGCGCTGTATTCTGCGC
>Ga0265342_10005210_pt1 | contig 9985 bp, 10 predicted proteins | sample 4CB327metaG_FD_203125 | JGI IMG/M metagenome (GOLD analysis project Ga0265342, IMG submission 203125) | Rhizosphere microbial communities from Carex aquatilis grown in University of Washington, Seatle, WA, United States - 4-CB3-27 metaG | ecosystem: Host-associated > Plants > Roots > Rhizosphere...
CCACCCTAACCCAAAACGTTTTCATTTCGACGTTTGCCGGTAACCCAGGCGTTTGACAGAAAAGTCCCAGTGAGGGGATTGCGAATGGGCGTTGGAACCAATAGTGATCTGCGACTGCTAATGCGAGGTTAATCACTGTGGCTTCGCAACTTCGTCACGGCTGCCCTAGACCCGCTTGAGAACTCGTCGTTTTGGGTAAAGATAAGCGCTCGAATGGTCGTGTCCACGTCGGTCAATGGACATCAAAGCACAAGCTGCGCTCGGGCGCATATTCGAGGTTGGATCCGTGGCTGTGAACTATGATGCATTTGCGATGATCTGCTTCCGACCATCGCGCTAGAATTGAGCCATGCGGAAACCGGCCGTTACGATGTCCTTCCCGTTCTCGTCAGTGATTTTCCTCCTCCTCGCCGGTTGCAGCAAACCGTCCGTTGAAATATCCAATTCTCTAACCACCATCGGCCAGACTACACCCGTAACCGTTCACGTCCACGATCCCCACGGCGTGAGCAAGCTTACCGCCACGCTCCAGCAGAATGGCGCTCAATACCAGGTCTGGCAGACCTCCGATCCAACCAAAGGGCCTGACTCCGCCTTCAGCTTCAACATCGGCGTTAAGGCAACGCCTCAACTGCGTGACGGCCCTGCCCGACTGATCGTTGAAGCCACATCCGCCGGCCTGTTGCACCCCGGTGCCCGCTCCGAGCACGATGTCAACGTCGTTACCCAGCCTCCCTCGGTCAGTGCTGATTCAGATCAGCATTACCTGTATCTCGGCATGGCCGATCTTGCCACCATGAACATTACGGGCTCCTACACCTCGGCCGGCGTCCGCGTCGGCGACCAGATCTTTCGTGCGTGGCCCATGCCCGGTGGCAAGCCTGGGCACTTTTCCTTATTCGCCTTCGCGTGGAACATGCCTGCGGGTACCGTTCCCCTCGTCTATGCCACCAATGGTGCAGGCAATGACGTGACCACGCCGATTACTGTGGTCTTCCCCAAAAAAGAGCAGCCCGTCTACACCGAGCACCAAATCCAGGTTTCTGATCAATTCATGCAAAAGGTCCTTGGCGAGCTTGATCCCAATGGAACTGGCGATCCGGTCGCACGTTTCGTCAAGGTCAATACCGAAATGCGCAAGGCCAACAATAAGACGCTTGCCGACCTTCGTCTCAAGACCGCCGACCACTTCCTCTGGTCGCAGCCATTCACCCGGCAGTCTCACTCACAAGCAGAGGCCACTTTCGCCGATAAGCGCACCTACATATACCACGGCAACAATATCGACGCGCAGGTCCACCTCGGCTACGATCTCGCCGTTACTCAGCACGTCGGCGTCGAGGCTTCGAATGATGGGCGTGTCGTTTGGGCCGCGCCTCTCGGCATCTACGGCAACTGCATCGTTGTTGACCACGGGTATGGATTGCAAACCATCTATGGCCACCTGAGCCGCATTGATGTGCACGAGGGCGATATGGTCAAGCGCAGCCAGATTATGGGCTTGAGCGGCATGACCGGCATGGCAGGCGGCGACCACGTCCACTTCGCCATGCAACTCGATGGAGTCCAGATCGACCCCAAAGAGTGGTGGGACTCTCATTGGATCAACGATCACATCGCGCGCCGCGTCGAACTACCCAGCTTCAGCAAGTAATCTAAAAACCTTGCGTTCGACGGCGGTCAAGTAGCTCAGTCTCGCCTGCCGCGTGCCCCCGGTCTCTAAAGGTTCCGGGCTAGTAGTCTGCAACGGTCCAAATGGCCGAACTTGACCCGAAACAGTTCATTTCGACGTTTGCCGGTCACACATGCATTTCTGAACTTTTGGAGTCAAAGCTGGTAAAGTCCCTATCCTTGGTTGCAGCCGGATAGTGAACGACGAGCGGTTATAGCAACTGCTTCCGCCAAGACTCCGCAGATAAAATCTTGAGCTTCTCCAAGTACCTCGCGTTGAGGTCGCCATCAATTTCTTCACCATGCATTGCAGTGAAGAATGTTTCAGATAGGACCGCACCGATGGCATGGATGGCTTCATGACGGTCGAGCCCTTCGTTCATCAAGCGAACAAGTACGGCCTTGACCGGATATGCATCTCCAAGTGCCAGCTGGTTTTCGACCATCACGTGGATTAAAGCGTGAGCAGTCTCGTTTGGAAGCCGAATTCGCACTCGACGGTGGTATCGGACGACCAATTGTTTGCGCTCGGATTCATCGAGCTCCTGCCAAGCGTCCGAATCGATATGCTCGAGCGGGTCGTACCGCAACAACTCCATGAGATTCTCTCCGCACCATCACTTCAGTCAAACCACAAGTCACATCTTTACGGCTCCGACGAAACTCTGTCAAAGGTCACGATGGCCAGCCACTCGCCAACGATTCAGAGGAGTCCCATTGCGACATTCGCGAATGACCGCGCGCTTTAGGGTTAGAGGAGCGGATTTGAGATGGATCGACGTAATCTAGCGTGCGCGCTATACTCAAAACCGACAAGAAGCATCGGGATCGAGGGGTGTCTAATGAACCGTCTCATGCTTTTCGCAGTTCTTTTGTTCCAGAGCACCGCGGTCTTCTGCCAATCGACGGCGACTCCATTCGGAAGTCCACAAGTTCCCGGTAAGGTGTTCATTCTCCAGTTGCCGTTCGATTTCAGCAATGGTCAGCCGGGTAAGACTGTAGCGAAGCCCACGTTCAAAAGTTTCGATTGCCCTGACCTGAACGCAACCCAGAATCAGGTGAGTGTGCCGATTGATTTGGACCATCTTTTCAACGCGTCCTGTACGGATTTGAAATCGCACGTCGAGCTCTTTGCACGCAATGAGAGTCCTTTTTCACGAACTCCGCTTGTTCTTCGGCCGCATCCAAAAGGCGGCCCGATTCCAACGCAATGGCCAAATGCGAAAATCGAACAGATACCGACGCAGTGGCCAAATCTGAAACTGCAGCCAATCGGCGAAGAATCCCCAGGTTCAGTTCCCGCTCACAGCAGCGCAAAATAATCGTGCCGCAAATCATCGAAAGTCATTGAAGCGGGTGCGGAAGGCGTTTTCCCGTTCAAAGGCGAACTGGTCCCATGGTTCTAGCTGTGAGGTCGGCAACTGTGAACCTGGCCAAAATCCATCAATGTCTTGTTTGCCGGTGATCCAGGCACTACCTACAAGACGACGGTGATTCGGAGTCACAAGCCGACAGATAGGTTTCAGAAGTGCTTGCACTAGGGTCGCGCGAAAGCGTAATAACCTGAGCGAGATATCGTCTTCGTTCCTTTCGTCGCACATTGCAATTTGACGTGGTGGAATTTGCCATCCGCCTTGAAATCAGACGGCCTGTAGACAAGACGGTATTGATTTCTTTGTTCGGCTTCGATGGTTTGAAGAGCTTCGATAAGATCGTTCCCGGTCGGCGCAAAGAATACACGTCCACCCGTTTCGCTCGTGAGTTCCTCCAGATTCCTCTGCCCATCTGAGAAAGGAGACTTACGATCAAACGTGATGGCGTAGATCGTCACACGCCTTCGCTGGCACATGTCGACAGCTTCGCTCATATATGCGTGACTGTCGTCGTCTTCGCCGTCGCTGAACAAGAGGAGGAAATTCCCCGTCATCGTTCCGCGGTCCTGTGACCACTGATCATGGCAGGCGGTGTAGAGGGAGTCGTATATCGACGTAAGGGGTAGGTGGCCTGGCGGTCTTCGGGCTTTGCTCTTGGCATTCGCGAACAGATCGGATGGGATTCCCGTCCAATCCTGGTGCAGCACGGTCAGAGAATCGAACTCCATCAGGAACCCACGATCAACTCCCTTACGAAACATACCGTTCGCATAGATTTGAATGATGGCTCGATCATCATTGAAATGCATAGACATCGATGCGCTCGAATCCATGAGGAACCCCGCGCGAATCGGGAGGTTCTCATATGAATCCAGCATCACGAGGCGGCTCTGGCGCTTACCGTCGTCCCAAAGACGTAAGTCCGGCGAAGCCAAATGAAGAACGGGTGCACCGTCCCTATCAAATACTCGGAAAGTCAGTTCGATTTCGTTGACCGGAAGACTGAGGCGATACGATTCAGCGTTGCTAGATGAGTTCTGAGAGGGCGACGTAGCAACGCTAGTCGATCCTGCACCCGACCTCGTTTTGTCCTGAGCGCGAACCGGAATCAGGGAAACCATAACAATAAAGACGAACACAGCCTGAACTCTACGCACGCCCATCTCCAACAAATCTACTTTACGACGCCGGAGTTTCCGCTCTGTCACCACCCGCTTTCATCGATTTCGCTGAAGGTGCAACTGTTCGGGAAAGGGTCTCAACTCCACGCCACCTCTGATTCTGGGCCGAGGGCAAGCGTCTAAATGGCGGAATCCGGTCCAAAATGGTTCATTTCGACCTTAGCCGGTAAACCGCTCGGAACTGTTGATACGATCACGCCAGCCCACCAAATGGTGGATCGCTGCTTGAGTGTTGCATGGCGGTGCCATGCCGACGGGACGCCGTCCCAGCGAAGCGCTCTTGAGGGCCAGAACAGCACTCAGCCGCGCCTCCGTTCAATGACTCTCGACAATGCTTACCAGGTTTGCTCTCACTACAGAAGGGCTTCTTCCCGGAGAAAAAATCACGGAGATGTTGTTCACAACAACTGAGAAATTCGCGGCGTACGAATACGATATCGGCCCAAATCGTCGAGATCGAACGCGACCATTTTGTTCGACTCCGAAATCGTCATTCGTGAATTCAACGTGGAAGGGTAAGTCTTTGCAAAGATTGCAGGACAACAATGAGCTAATCTCAGCGTCGGGCGAAAATAGCCAATCCGGTCCCGAATTCATTGTCCGAAAGTCTTCCAGGCCACCCTTCATGGAGACGGAACCGATGAAATCAATTTCCCCATAGGACACATGAGAGCCGGCATAAGATCTTCGTGGGTTACGTTCGGCCATCTCCCGTGTGACAACGCGGCTCACTCTCAAATTTCCAAACCGGTCCCCGACTTTCACTTTGGCGATCTTGGAATCCATTCGATCTGAGATCGAGAAGACAAAGGTCGATTCAATCTCGCGCATCGCCTTCACGATTTCATCTGAAAGCGGCCCGTGTGAAGGAACTGCGCCCCCTTGAATGCACACCTGCTCGCGTTTCCAAAACGTGCAGTCTGTTGCCCACCCGGGAGCGGAATAACTCATCCACTTCAACTGGTTGAAAATTCGTGTGTCAACAGACACGCCCCGACCCCGAGCTTGAAATGGCTCTTGATAAAGAGCAGGCAAGGTGACTTCCATGCTGATGCTCTCATCAGCATGGAAGAAATTAACGCAGGTCCAGTTTTCGAACTCGAGCGAGGAGCCCTCTGTCTTCAGTGCGGAAGGATACTTGAATTGAAACCCGTCAACTTTGTTCACATAAGGCGTGAGACCAGGGAGTGGATAGTCCGTAGTTTTACAACTCGAACTGTGCGGTACCGGCCATTCTTTGCTTGCATCGGGAGGCTCGCTTTGTCCGGCCCCGGCTGCGCAGATGAAAAACATCAGCATCGCTGCGAGAGGATACATGTTTCGGGCGTTCATCTACCATTTCTCCAAAGATAATCCGGAGAATCCAACAAGTTCCGTCGCAATCACTCTGTACCTGCCTTCCGTGTTCGCAGAAGAATTCTCGCACGATCCGAAGCAACTTGAGTGGTAATGATCAATCGCTGTCGGATGGTCGGCCAACGAGAAATTACTCTTCAGACAACAATTTTCCCGTCTGTTACACAAGTAGTAATTTCTCCATAGCCGGTCACACACCCGTAAGCCGAAATGGATCATGTACCCATTCTTGGGCCATCAATCTGCGGACGGATACTCTTGCGCCATTTCTCGTCCTGCGGTTGGCATGATGTCCTCTTTGTCAGTGCACATTGACCATCGAGTCATGCAGTTGAAATTGATATCGAAGACCTGCGCTCGTCTTCCAGGAATCAAACTTGGGAGCGCATCAACCCAGATCGCTAGGCAATTGAAACAACCTGACGGACCCCATACTCGATAGTTTTGATTTGCTTTTCCTCGCGTATCAGGAAGATTGCTGACGAGCGAAACACGACCAAAAAGCTGGTATTGCCCCGAGGAATACGGCACGTAATTTGGGTCACTTAGCCACTTCCGTTCTTCGCGTGTGCCGTATCCCTTGGGAATCACAACACCAACTGAAAACGACGCTTCTGATAACAGATCTCCATTTGTTGAGAGCGTGAGTTGTGAAGATGGCTGATGATCATGGGCAAGTCGCGTCAGCAGAAACCATCGCGAATAGCCCCATAAGCTGCCGATCGAGTATGAGCATTCGGTTTTTCCGCAGTCCACGTTTTCAGCTAAAGAACCCGCAAACTTCTTTCGCAATGTGTCGATATCAGCCTTGGTCGTCTGCCCAACATGGAGCTTCAGAAACTGCGAGTACAGAGCTTCTGAGCGTGATCGGACTGCAGACTCACGCACGCGCACAATTATCGCGAGAAGGGCATATGCAATTGATAGGGTCAGAATCGCTGCCAGAAAAAATCGCAGGCACAACCGGCTATTCATTTCGGGCTTCCTGTTTCTGAATTGCCAAGATTCGCTGATTTTGGCTGATAAGCGCGTCTATCTCATTTGACACCGCGAGCTTGAGAATTGTTCCGGGTGTGTGGTCGGCGATCCGGAAATTATTCCGCAGCTAATATCGACGCGACTAATAGCCGGAGAGTTATTTACGAATGGGCGGTAATTCAACCGGAACCCAATGCAGCGGCTTTCTCGCTGATTTGAACGATCATTCGGATCAAGGCTTCGCTAGATTCTTTGAAAGAAACTTGATTCGGCATGCCTGAATCGGCTGGGGAGGATGTCAGCGGGACATCGAGCGAAAGAACACCGTCAACCTTGCCATAACGAGCGAGGCTGTCGGGTATGCAATCTTGGGTGTGGCGCTGCCTCCTGCAGCTGGCGAATCATACGTCGATATACAATCGTGAGGCGGTTCGTGCTGCTGATTACTTGAAGCCAAGCCTTAGTGCCGACCAATCCGGATGGCCCGAAGTTCTCGCCACAGTCACCGAATGCAAGTATGACGTCGGTGCAGGCCGAGCGCTTGCCTTCGGCATCCCCACCCGCAAGCACTTCCTCATCCACTACAGCTATTTTGCCAACGGAGAGTTCCATAGCGGCGAGCTTAGGTCAGCCAAGCCCATGCCACAGGGCCATCTATTCCCCATTCGTTATGATCCCGACGCGCCCCATGACCATAAGCATGCTCTCTCAACCACATCCAGCAATCGAAACCCAACCCTGGTTATTGGTATTTTCGGCTCGTTCATCCTTTTGTTCCTCTGGCTCGTAATTCTACGAGGCTGTCACTAGCAGGATGTATTCACGAATTCAGCAGAGGGATTTCTGGATCGCATGCCTGTAAAACGCCCCAGGGTTAGGAAATGGAGTAGTGGTTGGATCGCCGATTCGGGTAGAACGCCATTTTCGGGGTTACTTCCGCATCGCCGGTGATCCAAGCATAGCCACAAATCCGTCCGTCCATCGAGCACAGCGAAGCGGTGCCGAAGAACTTGTCGTGGCGGTTATTCGCAAATTGAGCGACTGCAAACTCCAGTCCGTTGCAAAAGTAACACGCTGCCTAACCCTCCAGATATTCCTGCAATGCGTCGCTTTTGGGTTCCAGGCCAAGTCCGGGCTCTTCGGTTAGCGTTACGAAGCCCTTTTCCGGTTGTGGAGGATTTTTGTAGAGGATGTTGCCGGTCATCCACATGAGATAGTGGAACTCAACTCTCCATCCGTTCGAGGCAGCGGCCTGAAGATGCATATTATGGTGGGGCCAACCGCCGCCGTCGGCCACCAGGATGTTGAAGCCCTGCGCCAGCGCAGCCACTTTCATTCCTTCGGTGTATCCACCGACATAGCAGACATTGGGTTGCAGGATGTCAACCGACCCGTGTTGAAGGAGTTCGAGATGCCGGAAGCGAGAGCCCTCATTTTGACCGGCTGAGATCGGAACCGAGCACCGCTGGCGCAACTGTGCTAAAAGCCTTGCATCGTTTCCGAAAAGAGGCTCTTCAAACCAGGTAATGTTGTACGGCTCCACCCGTTTGGCCAGCTCCAGTGCGCGATTCATAGAGAACAGGTAATTGGCGTCGATCATCAGATCCGGCTTTCCGCCGATGGCTTCGCGAACCGCTTTCACCCGTTCGGTGTCCTCCGCCACGTTTTCGCCGTCGTTAATAGCGACCACCATCTTGAATTTGTCATGCCCATCGGTACGAAAACGGCGCGCCATCTCGACCAGTTGGTCGCGGTCAAAATCCAGAAGCCCGAAGGTGATATAAGCAGGTACTTTCTTCTTTGCCCCGCCCAGAAGACGCCACACCGGTTCCTTGTAGTGCTTGCCTTTGATGTCCCAGAGCGCGATATCTACAGCGCTGACTGCCGAGCTCCACGCTCCAGTCTGGTAACGCGGGTTGAACGTCAGAAACATCTCCTGCCATCGCGCTTCGGTTTCCAGCGCGTTCCTGCCTTTGAGGAAAGGTGCGAGCTGACGATTGATGAATTCACGGACGCCAAAGCTCTGAAGATCGCCGGTCAACCCGTATCCGGTGATCCCCTGGTCGGTGTTGATTTCGACGAAAACAACCTGCGTCTTCAACTCCTTTTCCAAGAGCGGGACCTTGACCGGCACATTATGCACCGTGGCTTTGACGGAGGTAATCCTGAGCCCAGGGATGCTTTCTGCGGCGGCCGTCTGCCCGGCAGCCTTGGCTTTCTGAACCAACATTCCCGCTCCTACGATTCCCGCTGATTCAAGCAATCTCCTCCGGGTCAAATGAGACTGTGCGGGTCCTGTATCGTTGTTCTCCATTTTTCACCCCTTTTGCCGGCATCTCGAAATTTTGCACATTGATCAACCTCGCGCAAATGGCGGCTCGCATCCGCCACAAAATCCGCAAAGTAAATTCAAAGGGCTCGAGTACCTCTGGTTCATTGGACTGGCGATCCGGCAGAGGAGCACGGCACTTGCCGTCATAATGAAGAGCGCCATGTCTATCTCTGTGTTGTCGGCCGGATGATATCTAACCGCGATGATGGTAGCAGATCGAGTCATTTGTCAATTGGAGGGAGGGGAGAATTTTTTAGGTTCCGGTCGGTAAAACGGCAAGTGTCACCTAACCCCAGAATGCACCAAGGATGGGTATGTTCCCACTTGGCGGTTATTCAGGAGCAATCCGCTCTTGATCGGCTAGACTTAGTGGTCCGGCTAATCTAAGAAATGGGTTGTCGAAGAAGATTGCGTGCCAACACAGGAGGCGTAACGCAAATGCCAACGAATCAGCCGATCAAGGTTAGTCTACTCAAAGAGAGTGAAGTCGACGAGGCGGGCCGCATTCTCAGGCTGGCGTTTGGAACGTTTCTAGGATTGCCGAATCCGCTCGACTTCATGGGTGACCGCGATTTGATGACGCCGCGCTGGCACTCGACCCACGTCAAGGTGATCGCAGCGCGCGAAGGGGGCCGCTTGATCGGATCGAACGTAGCCACGCGCTGGGGATCGTTTGGGTTCTTTGGACCCCTGACCGTGCTGCCGGAATACTGGGAGCGCGGCGTAGCACAACGGTTGCTCGAAGCTACTATGACGATTTTCGACAGATGGGGCCTCCGGCACACAGGCCTTTTCACGTTCCCGCAAAGTGCCAAGCACGTGTGCCTGTACCAGAAGTTCGGCTACTGGCCGCGCCATCTCACCGCTATCATGACGCGGTCGCCGGGGGCTGATCCAACACCCCAGGGCAAACGCGCGGATGCGCCAGCGTTGCTATCGGCCTTCGCCAAATCCCGGCGCGAACAAGCCATCCAGGCATGCGGGAAACTTACCCACAAGATCGATAAGGGACTCGATCTCGCTGGTGAAATCCGAGCGGTGCTTGCGCAGCGCACAGGCGACGTCGTGTTGACATACACGCGCGGTGTTCTGGA
>Ga0265342_10005211_pt1 | contig 9984 bp, 9 predicted proteins | sample 4CB327metaG_FD_203125 | JGI IMG/M metagenome (GOLD analysis project Ga0265342, IMG submission 203125) | Rhizosphere microbial communities from Carex aquatilis grown in University of Washington, Seatle, WA, United States - 4-CB3-27 metaG | ecosystem: Host-associated > Plants > Roots > Rhizosphere...
GTAATTGAGCGACATTTAACATCATAGCCCAGGAAATTATCAGCACGACCATCATAACAAGCATATATGGCAATGCTTGGCCTGAGGCTGATCTATTCATACTAAAACTTCCCTGCACAAGGGTAGGCTTTATCATAGTAATCTTCTTCCGGAGATTTGACCATTCTGGAGCATGAGGTGCTTCTAATCATGTTATTGGTTCCCGCAGAGCCTATCCTTGAACCGCTTAGAAGAGATCCGAACATGACGCACTGAATATAATTGATATCCATATTATAAACTCTGACATTCCCGTGTGATTGTTCTTGTCCAGCTCTCTTAGTTTCACCAGATAAATCGCATAGAAGAAAATTCAAACCGGTAACATATACGTCTTTCAATGAAAATATCAGGGATGCCTTTTTTATTTTAAATTCTACATCTCTAGTCTTAGAAACTATTGCGACCCTCGAAAGGGCGAATGCAGCCTCGTTCATACTCAAATCATTTGTAACCATTATTACAAGCTGGAGTGCCGCAAAAGTTATTATGGTAAGGTAAATAACAATAAGGAGCATTTCGACCATAGCCTGTCCTCTTGTGTTTAAGCATTTAAGTGTATGTTTTCTCATAATATCAGGGGGAAATACCCAGCGGACCAGTTCTGATTTCTTTTAATCTATTGAATTTAATTTTCCATGCTTCGGTAAGCAGTTTTATGCCAGCATATGAAACGATTGTAAGTATGAACAGCAGCAACGCATATTCTACCAGAGCTTGAGCCTTTTCATCTTTCAAAAAGCTTATTAGGTAAACTTTCATTTGAAAATATCCATATTGACTGACGTACCCTTTTCTCTGATATCACTTATGAATGTCGGAATACAATTTGTTCCCTTGAATTCCCCCAGGATTTTACCGTTAGATTTATCTGCAATTCTCTGTTGGAACTCAAAGATCGGAGCAAGTGTTATGGTTTCACCTTCCAGACCAGTCACTTCCGAGATATTAATTATCTTTCTTGTGCCGTCGGAAAGTCTGCTTGTCTGTACAATGATGTCAACTGCAGCGGCGACAAGTTCTCTTATTGCTTTAGCCGTCAGTTCTAAACCTGCGGTCATAACCATTAACTCAATCCGTTTCAAACAGTCGCGGCTCGAGTTTGCGTGCACTGTAGTCATTGAGCCGCGATGCCCAGTGTTCAAAGCCTGCAGCATGTCAAGTGCTTCGCCGCCTCTGCATTCACCAATAATAATTCTGTCCGGTCTCATGCGAAGAGAATTTATCAGAAGTTGTCTGATCGTTATAGCACCTTTCCCATTTGCATCTGCAGGCTGCGCCTCGAGTCTACATAAGTGTTCCTGATTAAATTTAAGCTCCACTATGTCTTCAATTGTAATAATTCTTTCGTTTTTGGGTATAAAGGACGAAAGAATATTTAAAAGAGTGGTTTTTCCGGTACCTGTACCACCGCTTACAACGATATTTTGTTTCGTTTCAACACAAAGCTTCAGAAATTCAGCCATATTATTGCTTAATGCATTTTGCGAAATTAGATCTTCGGACAGAAGTATATTTGTTGAGAACTTTCTAATGGTGATCACAGGACCAGTAACTGAAACAGGAGGAATTATGATATTTACGCGCGATCCGTCCTCAAGTCGGGTATCTACGTACGGAGATTGAGGTGTTATCTGCTTTTCGAGCGGTTTTAGAATGTTTTCGATCAGTATATAGATTTCATTGTTTTTAAATGCCTTCTCAGACCGTATTATTAGACCTGATTTTTCGAAATATATATGATCATTCCCGTTGACCATTATTTCGGTAATAGTTTCATCTTTAATCATGTCATCGATCGGGCCAAAATCTATCACGTAGCCTCTATTCGACTATTTTAGGTGTAACGAATATTAAAATATTTGTTTTATTCTCCGTAAGCGTCTTCCGACTGAATAGTCCACCTACGATTGGAATGTCTGAAAGAAGCGGTATCCCTGAAGAAGCCTGTTCCTTCTGTGTTTCTATAAGCCCAGCGAGGGTCACGGTTTGACCATTTTTGATTTTGACGCTTGAACTTGCCGCTCTCTTAATTATTGACGGATACCCTCCAGATTGATTTGTGTAGTCGAGTTTGCTTACTTCTGTCGTTAGAATTAGATCGATATAGCCATCAGCAAGGATGCTGGGTTGAATCTCTGATTTGATACCATATTCCTTCCACTGGACGTTGCCGCCCCCTACTCCGGAAGCTATTACCGGAATTTCTCCCCCGACCAAGACTTTCGCAGTAGTTCCCGACTTCGTAAGAATTTTGGGATTTGAAAGGATTTGGGCCGCCCCCTTCTCTTCAAGTAATTTCAATTCGGCTGTCAGAGCCGAATATCTTGCCCAGTCACCCACTTTTATGAGCGAAGGAACTTCGGGAAGAGATGCTGGCGTCCTGTTTGCGACATCCCAAGAGACTTCCCCCGCAGATATTGTATCTGTCCATTTAATCCCTAAATCATTAGCTTTATTACTGTTTATCTCAGTTATCTCTACTGATATTTCCACCATTTCTGCGGAGAAACATTTTTTTGCGGGACAAAATATATTTAATGTAAAAAATGCGCTTAATACATAATATATCGCGTATTTATTCATGTATCCTCCATGTAATTTAGGCAACTTTAATTACTTTCACAGCCAGCAAGCGAATCGGTAATGGCATTAGTTTATCTTTTCTTTATTAACTCAAGCTCTTCTCTGGCTTTTTCTATTGCTTTTACAGCTCTCTCGTGACTTGGAAATAATCTTACGGCTATTTCCCACAGCCTGATCGCGTCCGCTGTCTTTCCTTGTGCATACAGTATGAGCCCTTCATTGTATTTATTATCGGCGTCTCGAGAATCTGTTTCCAGGTCAGAAAGATTGTCTTCATGATCGTCTGATTCCCGTATCGATTTCGCATAGATGATTTTAGAGAGCTCATTAATAGAATTATCTATGTATCCCTGCGCCTTCTCATACAATTCAAATGAGGATGACAAAATCGCATTCTTACAAGCAGTTTGCACCTTTTCCATAATTTTTACGCACATTATCCATTTTCCTGCGGCGTAGTTTGATTTTCCATCTTCAAAAAGTCTCATAATACGAACCTCTGTTTCTTTCTCGCTCTTTATCCGCTCGACATCTACAAGATACTCCCTAACTTTTGACAAATATAGCGCAATTTCCGACCGCTCAGGATTTATCTGCAATACTTTTTCCCATTCATTTATGGATTCATTGAGGTTTTGTTCACGATAACTGACATAACCCTTCGCGTAGGACATTCTTTCAAGATCAGAATCCTGCAACGTTTGCGATGTTTCATACATGTCGTCGTTGATTTTTCGGTAATAGAAACCCGCGTTTTCGTACTGGGGAAATTTCAACATTATGCCCCTAAACTTATCCGCTGCAAGCAGATAACGTTTCTTCTTATAATCTTTCAAGGCATCTTCGAACAGAGGGGCGACCTCTTTGTCTAATTTATCATTATCATGCTCCTTGATCTTCAAAGCTTGTTTTGCTTCTTTCATCAAGGTATCATCCAGCATAGAATTGCTGCTCCCTGTGCGCCCTGCTTGGGATTTATTTCCGCCCCAGTTAAATGCCAACGAAAACCTGTTGATATTTTCGAGTGAGCCAAAATCAATAGCATAGTCGAAAGTAATATTCCTAAATTTTATGCCTGCCCCGGAGGTTGGATGTTCTTTATAATACCCCGATCTTAAGAAGTATTTTTCCACAAAGCAATACTCTGCTCCATAGGCCTGATTCAACATATTTTCCTGCAGAGCAGCCTCGATATATATCGAAATATTGTCATGGGTCGCCATGCGGTAGACTACAGGCAGGGAGAAAGATGCTCCAATCCTATAAATAGTGTTGAGCATTTCATCTTCAGATAATAGCTTGATAGAAGGCGGAATAATATTGAGAACACTAAAGCCGGTGTATATCGTGCTATTACTGCCTGAAAGGCGCGGGCCTTGAAATTCTCTTGACAGACCGATATCCGCTCCAACCCCACCGGCTGAGTATTTATACATCTCATAATTTATGTATTTAACATTAACACCTATATTTAATGAAAAGAATTGCTTTAAATACTTTGAGAGGGTTAAATAATATGCCCACTGATTTGTGTTAATGATGTTAGGATTGTCATTAATGTTCTGCCTGATTTCAACGGCCCCACTCCTTAAGTTTATAACAGATACTCCATATGAGACCTTCCCAGTATTTGAATAAGTATTTATTCCACCATAACTGTAAGCAGACCCGTCAAAAAGTGAATGTTCTGCTAAAATAAGTCCGTCCCCATTTGCTTCCGTTAGTAATGAAGGATTGTAAATATCTGATGAATTTCCATCAAAAACAGCTGTCCCCGTTTCACCTCTCCCGTATGACGAAACGGAAGGGCCGTGAGAAAGAAAATTTTCTCTTACGTCGGCGAATATTACAGCAGCCCGAAATAATAATAAGGATATAAGCACTTTTGTTGCGATTCCTGACTGACCAATAAAGTGCACATTAGACCTGTCTGTACTTATTGATTTTCGCGAAAAGGAAAAAAGAAGATGTGATTTTTTGATGCAGAAGATTCTAGACCCGTGAAAAAATGATTTTCCGGCAGTGCTCCCCAGCCCCATTTGGTACAAAGTGAATCCCCATTCCCTCAGTATTTGTGGTAAGTGAAATGATAATAACAAAAAATATAACTTCTGTCAAATATATTTAAAAATAAAAAAGTCGTCCCATTCCAGGGAACGGCGGCGGAAGAATACTTAAGGTTAGTGAAAAGATGACGGAGACTCCCTGTTTTTAGAGATCATAGGTGAAGTTTACGCCGAAGTTAACGACGCGCGCCCTGTTGGTAGCTTTAATCAAGTCATTGTCCAGGAAAGTGTAAAGCTCAAAATGCGGCACCACGTGAAAGGTGGGTGTTAATCTGTAATTGGCCGAAAAACCAGCCTGAAAATCGTCGAGAGCGGTTTTATCCAGGTTATTGTAAGTGTTGTTGAAATAGGACGACGCCCAACCGAACTTTGCAGATATTTCAAAGGACAGATTATGCCTGCAAGCTCCCGGGTATATTAGCCCGGCTTCGCCGTAGTAAGCGCCCTTGTACGCGGCTACGTCCACCGACTGCGTCGTGACGGCCTTGAAAAGCCCGAACGGAACGGACATCTTTACGCTGAGCATCCCGGTCGAGGGGTTGTCGTTTTCCTGCCCGGGATAAATGTAATATTCCAGGAAGGGTTCGATCCCGACTTCACCGACCTCGGTCTCGCAGGATACCGAAAGGCTTGTCTCGTTGAACCTGTTCTGGAATTTTTCACTGCCGTTGGCGACAAGATTTCCCCAGCCCTCTACGGTAAAATCACCAACCGAAACGTAGGCCGAAGGCTGAACGACGGCGGATTCGTTAACCACTACACCGTCCCAGATATAGCTTGAATTATAACCCGCTTCGGCCCCGCAGGACAAAACACTGTTATTTTCCGAGGCGAACGCGCCAGCGGAGCAGATAAAAAGAAACATCAAAAGAAAAGCCGATTTTTTCGAATGGGATTTTAAACCTGCGGCGAAGCGATCAGCCGTGTGTGAAAGAAGCAGCGCGGTATAAGCAGAGGTATCTATGAGAATGGTTCTTCCACTGAACATTTTGTCGCGGCAAATTCAAGTCAAGCGCCTATTTTGCTTTTTCCAGCAGTTCGGCGCCTACGGCCTTGTTGAGCGCGATCCTGCTCAGCGTGTAATTGTATAACGCCTGCAGGTGCAGGAGATTGGCCTGCGCGAGGGATGTCTCGGCGTTCAAGAGGTCGAGATTGGTTATCACGCCGCTTTCGTAGCGCACCTTAGCCTGCTGGAGCGCTTCTTCGGCAAGCTGGACGTGCAGTTCACTCGCCTTTATCTTATCCATACTGGCGCGAGCTTCGGAAACCGCCTGCCTGACCTCGGCGACTATCATTTCCTGGGCCTCTCTGGTGCGTTCGCGGGCGGACGAATAATTGGCATCGGATTCTTTCACGAGATTGTACGTTTTAAGGCCGTTGAACAAGGGGAAAGAGAGCTGCGCCGCGGCCACCGTGTTCTGCGTGATATCTTCCAGAACAGGAAAATAGCCGTTCTTATACCCATAACTTAGGTCCGCGGTGACTGAAGGGTAGTTGTCGGCCCTGGAAGCTGAAAGCTGGCTCTTGGCGGCGTTCTCGTTGTCTCTGGCGAGCTTGAGCTCGGCGCGGTTTTGTTCGGCGGCGGCGATGAGCTCTTTCTCGTCGAGCTCGATTGTTTTATCCGAGAACTCACCGGTTATATCGAAAGGTTCAGAACCGGCGACCCCCATCAGGCGAGCGAGCGATATCTGCTGCTTTCGAAGCATATTGTCGATGTCTATCTTCTGGGTTTCGGCTTCTGCGAGCTTGACCTGGGTGGTTAGCTCGTCGAAATGGGTAGCGGAGCCGCTCGAGACTTTTTTCGCGGCGAGGTCGAGCGCCTCTTTGAGAGAATCGATCTGCTGCTGCTGTACCGTCACGCTTTCCTTGAGCAGCAGCACCGAGTAAAAGACCTGTATGGTCTGGAAAGTAAGATTGATCTTTACCAGTTCAAGGTTTCTCTGCGCTGCCCCGTAGGAATACCGGGCCGCGCCCACTGCGGAAGATGTCCTGCCAAAATCCCAAAGGATCTGCCTTAAGGACGCGTGCACATCGTAGTTGTCAACGGGAAAGAATTGTATCAGCCCGAAACCCGGGAAATTTAACAACGGGTCAGGATCCAGATGAGCATAACTACCTTCTATTCCTATAGTGGGCAGATAGCCGCTCTTTTTCCCTCCGAGGCGCGCCTTGGAAGCGTTAACCGCCTGCTCGGCCTGCCTGATGGCCGGATTATTGGAATATACGCTGTCGAGCGCCTGCGTGATGTTCACGGCGGCCCATCCGGCGTAAGCCCTGCCGAGCAACGCCACCAGCATTAATAATTGTATCGATGTTTTTTTCATTTGTTTTCCCTTGCTTTTATTCCGCTTATATTAAACTCATTCCATAGGTTGAGTTTTTTTCGCGACTCCGCGTTTATCGGTTTTTAGAAATATAACCGGGATGAAAGCCACCGCCGATATGGCGGCCGAGATAAAAAAATCGTCGTTGACGGCCCTTACGAACGCCTGCTGCGCTATGTGGTTGCCGAGGAGCATCCTGGCCGTCGAAACAGCGTCAGCGGCGGTGAAACCTCCAGTCTGCTGGGCGAACATTTTTATATTGGCGGTGACGTTCTGGAATGCAGGCGAAGTCTGATCCACCATCTGCGCGTAAATTGTCGTGTGATATATGACCCTCCTGGAAAGTATCGCGCCGAACATCGCTACGCCGAAACTTCCTCCTATCTGACGGATCACGTTGAACATTCCTGAGGCCTGCGCTATTTTCTCTCTGGAAATATTAGAAAGAGCTATCGTGCTTAGAGGAGTAAAAAGCAGCCCCATGGCAAGCCCCCTTATGTAGAGCGGCAACATTATCTGCGCTTGTTCCGAAAACAGGGAAAGGAAACTGTTCATGTACAGGCTGACCGCGAGAAGAACGATCCCTATAACAGCGGGAATCTTCGGCGAAAATTTATCCGAGACAAAGCCAGAGATCGGCGCGGTGACTCCCTGGAGTATGCCGACGGGGAGAAAGAAAAGCCCTGATTGAAAAGCCGTGTAGCCAAGCGAATTTTGCAGATAGAGCGGAAGCAGGAAGGTAGAGCCGAACATCCCGAGGCCGAAAATGAACAGTATAGCGTTCGTCGCGGCAAAGTTGAAATCCTTTAAAAGCCCGAGTTCAACGAACGGGTGTTCCACGAGAGTCTCCGCCACGATGAATACCACGAACCCGACCGCCGAAATAAAGAGACACATGAGGATGAATGGAGAGGTCCAGCCACCGGTGTTCCACGCGGCATTGCCTTCGGAAAGCGCTAGAAGCAGAGCCACCAGGAATACGGCCATAGACAAAAAGCCCATAACGTCGAACGAGCGTACGGCCTCACTTTTGTACTCGCGCTGTATAACGAGCGTGGCGAACATCCCGAATATGCCTATCGGCACGTTTACGTCAAATATCGCCTGCCAGTTGATCTTGTCGATAAGATAGCCGCCTATCATAGGGCCGAAAGAAACGGACGCCGCGGCCGATATAGCCCAGAAACCCATCGCCAACCCGCGCTGTTCGAGCGGGAATTCCCTCATCACTATTGCCATGCCCACCGGCATGATAAAACCCGCGCCTATGCCCTGAATTACGCGTGAAATTAACAGCATAGTGAGGCTTGAAGATAAACCACACATAAAAGACCCGAGCGTGAAAAGTAAAAGAGAAAAGAAATAAGTGCGCTTATACCCGAAATGATCGGCCACCCACCCCGAAGCGGGAAGCATAACGCCGAAAACAAGGAGGTAAGCCGTGAGCACCCACTCCGTATTATCCACTGTAGTCCCGAGCGCGGCAGTTATTTTCGGAAGGCCGACGTTAACAATGGTAGCGTCAAGCACCGCTATGAAGGTGCCTATCATTATGTTGGCGAGCACCCACCATTTATAGGAATCGTGCTCGTTGCCGAGCGACGGCATAGAACCTAAGAGTTTATTGCGGACATAATTGTGGGGAGATCTGACCATCAGTCCACCTTAAGCTTGACTTCCACGGACATACCTGGCACGAGCACCGGCTCGCCCTTTTTCGTTGAGCCTTCGTATTCCACCGATATCTTAATCGGTATGCGCTGCGTGACCTTGGTGAAATTACCCGAGGCGTTGTTCGGGGGTATGAGAGAGAACTGCCCGGCGGTGTTGGAGCCGAGCTGTATTATTTTTCCGTCAAATTTTTTCCCGCCGTAGGAATCGACATAAATATGGACCTTCTGCCCGAGCTTGAGTTCCGAGAATTTCGTCTCCTCCAGGTCAGCGGTGACCCACAAGTGCTCGAGGTCGTAAATCGAGAGTATGGGCTGGGCCATCTGCACGACGTCTCCGGGCAGAGCCCACCTTTTCGAGACCACTCCGTCCATAGGAGCGGTTATGACCATATTTGCCAGCTGAGTATCAATAACACCCAGCTGGGCTCTGGCGGTATCGATCTGAGCGGCGGCTATGGCGCTCTGGGCTTTTGCCGCTTCAAAGGCTTTCGTGGCGTGGTCGAACTGCTCCTTTGAGATAATCGCGTTGTTAAACTGGGTCTGGGCCCGGGTAAAGTCTTCCTCGGCTTTTTCGAGGTTAACCTTAGCCAGCTCCGCGCTCTGTACCGCAAACTCAAGCGAAGCCTTGGCCTGCCTCTCCTGAGCCGTCAGGTCCGACACGTCCAGCCTGACGAGCACGTCGCCTTTTTTTACGATCGAACCCTCGTCAACCGTCAGTTGCACAATGCGCCCCAGATATTTGGAGCTGACCGTCACGCGATTGCCGTCGACATAGGCATCATCCGTTGACACTGTGCCCGAAAAATCCAGGTACCAGATTAAAGCGGCTAAAGTCAGGATAAAGACCGCAATGATCGCAGGTATGATCACTCGCTTCCTGCTGAAAAGCGGCACGCTATTGATAATATCGTCTTTGCTCTTGTTGATGTCCATTGGCTGCTCCCTTTCTTGTCCAGGTTTTAATAACAAAACCGCATCGGCATTCGACGCGGTCCCACCTTTTGTATTATATCATTTTTTTTGCGGGATGAAAACACCCCATGCGTCCGCTGAATTCCGGCAAGCACTCTTATACCTAGTTAACGCACGGGAATAGTGAAAATCTTAGAAGTTGGGCGTTCGAGGTGTTTATCCAATTAATAGAGTAATTCGAACAATTTTGCGGCATAGTTCTATCTCTGACACCGCATAGTTTGCAGATATGATCCGCTTTATATCAGAGCACCTTTCTCCCCTGAATAACGCGAACCAGCACGATCACGATCGCCACAACCAGCAAAAGATGAATGAAGCCCC
>Ga0265342_10005212_pt1 | contig 9983 bp, 10 predicted proteins | sample 4CB327metaG_FD_203125 | JGI IMG/M metagenome (GOLD analysis project Ga0265342, IMG submission 203125) | Rhizosphere microbial communities from Carex aquatilis grown in University of Washington, Seatle, WA, United States - 4-CB3-27 metaG | ecosystem: Host-associated > Plants > Roots > Rhizosphere...
GCCGGATCGACTGGCGCGCCTGCGCCACCGCCTCGCCGGTCACGGCGCAGCTATTGATGACGATGGTGTCGTTGAGCCCGGCGCGATCGGCCTCGCTGCGCATCACCTCGGATTCGTACGCATTGAGGCGGCAGCCGAAGGTGACGACCTCGACGCTCATGCGACAGATACAAACAGCGCCGGGTCGAACTGGCCTTCGAATTCAAACACGGCCGGCCCCGTCATCAGCACATGATCGTCGCGCTCGCGCCATTCGATGGTCAGCTCGCCGCCGGGCAACGTGATCTGCACGGTGCGGTTGACGCGCTTCAACCGCGCCGCCGCGACCGCCGTGGCGCAGGCCGCCGAGCCGCAGGCCTTGGTCAGCCCTGCGCCGCGCTCCCAGGTGCGGATCGTGATGTGGTCGCGATCAACGATATGGGCGAGCGTGATGTTGGCGCGCTCGGGAAAGATCGGATGATTTTCCAGGAGCGGACCGAAGCGGCCAAGGTCATAGGCTTCAACGTCCTCGACCCAGAAGATCGCGTGCGGGTTGCCCATGCTGACGACCGACGGCGTGTGCAGGATCGGCGCATCGATCGGACCGATTTGCAGCTCGATGCCGCGGGTGTCGCGAAACTCTTCCGCCAGCGGGATGTCCTGCCAGCCGAACTTCGGCGCGCCCATATCGACCGTATAGAGACCGGCTGCCGGCCCCTGCCAGCAATTCAGCAGACCCGCTTTGGTCTCGAAGGTGACCGCTTGCTGGCCCGAGGCCTCGAAGATGCGCCGCGCCACGCAACGCATGCCGTTGCCGCAGGCGCCCGCTTCGGAGCCGTCATTATTGTAGATCCGGATAAACGCTTCGGTGCCCTGAAGGCGCGGCGGTTGCAGGACCATGAGTTGGTCGTAGTGAACGCCCTTCGGCGAAGCGACCGCGCGCGCGTCATCGGCCGTAACCGGCGCCGGCCGGTCACGCAGATCGACCACGACGATCTCGTTGCCGGCCCCATTCATCTTGGCATAGCTGTGGTTGGCGAGCGCGCTCATCGATTTCATCTATCCAGCCAGTCTTATATGGCCAATAGCCGCGTTTTAGCTAGATGTGGTTTATCTGTGTCGCAGGTCCCTGCCCGGCGGGGAGGAGGCATGAAATATCCGTAAATATCTGGGACGGGACGAATGCCACGCTTGCGTGTTAGACATCCGGGATTCGCGCATGCGGGCCAGAGAGACCATGGAGAGGACCCTGATGAACTACGCCAGCTTTTTCCGCGTCACCCTGGTCGCGCTGGTCCCGATGGTTGTCGCTGCACTTCCCGCCGCCCGTGCACAGGCGCCCGCGCCTTCTACCCCCGCTCCTTCCACCCCTGCCCCTTCGGCGACGCCCGCCCCGCCGCCGGCCGAAACCAAATCTCCGGGCGACCTGCCCTCGACCACGCCGCCCGCTCCCGCGCCGGTTCAGGCCGCCGATCCTTTCGGCGAGCAGATCACGCTGACGTCGAAAACCGTCATCGCCACCAAGGGCACGGCGAACTGGGACACCGCGTTCGAGACGCTGTTGGCGTCATTGAAGACGCTGACGGCCGAGCTTGCGAAGCAGGGCGGCAAGGCCACCGGCAATTCGATGATCGTCTACACCTCTACCGATGACACCGGCTTCAGCTATCTGGCAGAAATTCCGGTCGAGCAGGAACCGAAGGACCTGCCGAAGACGATCACCGTCGCCAAATCACCCGAAGGCAAAGCGCTCAAGTTCGTCCATCGCGGCTCATACGAGAACATGGACAACACCTACGAGGCCATCACCAACCACCTCGACGACAAGAAACTCGAAGCCAAGGACACCTTCATCGAGGAATACATCACCGATCCCCTCAAGACGAACGAGGACAAGCTGGTGATCAACGTCTACGTGCCGCTGAAGTGAGCGTGATGAGCACGCGGATTTTCTCTCGTGCGTTCTTCGTTGCCGCGGTCGCAGGCACGGCCTTCGTTGCGCCCGTCTGCGCCGAAGGAGATCAGCCACCGTCCTTTATCTCTGTCACCGGCGAGGCGCGTATTTCAGCGCCGCCGGATCTGGCGCAGATCGATGCTGGCGTAACGTCCGAAGCCAAGACGGCGCGCGAAGCGTCCGACGCCAACAATGCCGCGATGGGCAAGGTGCTGCTGGCGCTCAAGGGCACGGGCCTCGACGAGAAGGACTACCAGACCTCGCGCCTGTCATTGCAGCCGCAATACTCGTCGGCCAAGTCCGGCTCGCCCGCCGCCATTGTCGGCTACCGCGCCAGCAACCGCGTGACGATCCGCCTGCGCGACGTCACCAAGGTCGCCAGCATTATCGATACGCTGGTCACCGCCGGCGCCAACGAAATCGGCGGCATCAATTTCATGGTATCGCAAGCCTCGAAACTGCTCGACAATGCTCGTGAACAGGCGGTCGCCGATGCCCACCGCAAGGCCGAGATCTATGCAAAGGCCGCCGGCGTCGCGCTCGGCGCACCCTTGAGCATCTCGGAAGAAGGCGCAGCGCAGCCGCCGTTCCGCGCCCGGATGGCGGCGCCGATGGCAGCCGCTCCCACACCGATCGCGCAGGGCGAGGAGACGCTCTCGATCACGGTCGGCATGACCTGGGCGATCAAGAAAGAGCCGTAACGACGCCGTCATGGCCGGGCTTGACCCGGCCATCCACGTCTTCGTCAAGCAAGGAAAGCAAGTCGTGGATCACCGGGACAAGCCCGGTGATGACGGCCGCAATCAAATCTCGAACACCTGGCCCGGCTTGAGCGCGACAAACCGCTCGCGCGGAATTTTTGCAGCATCCAGCGCCTCACCCAACGCGATGACCGGCGCGTCGATCGCTTCGTCCGTGAGCTGAAACGTGCCGTGGTGATGAGCGAGCGCCTGCGCCGCGCCGCAGTCGAGAAGCGCCATGACGGCATCGGATGGATTCATGTGCTGATCTTTCATGAACCAGCGCGGTTCATAGGCGCCGATCGGCAACAACGCCAGCCGCAACGGACCGTGCGCCCGTCCGACATCGCGAAAATGCTTGCCGGTACCGTAACCGGAATCACCGACGGCGTAGATTTTCCCGGCCGGCGTCTCCAATACAAAACTCGCCCATAGTTGGCGGTTGCGATCGAACAGCCCGCGCGCCGACCAGTGCCGCGTCGGCACCAGCGTCACCGCAACGCCATTGCCGAGTTCGACACGATCGTGCCAATCGAACGCCTCGGCGCGAATGCTGGAATCTGCACGCGTCATCGTCAGGTCGTTGCCGAGCGGCGTGATCTTGCGCGGCGAGAACTTTTTAGCGAGCCGCGACAGCGTGCCGACGTCGAGATGATCGTAATGACCATGCGAGACCAGCACGACATCGATTTTCGGCAGGGCGTCGAAGGCAATGCCGGGATCGTTGCGCCGTTTCGGTCCCGCGAAAGCAAAGGGCGAAACCCGTTCCGACCAGACGGGATCGACCAGGATGTTGAGGCCCGCGGTCTGGATCAGCCAGCTCGCGTGCCCGACGAACGACAGCCGCGCTTTGTCGCCGTCGACGCGCGCGGGCGGGACGTCAGCATGGGGACTGGGGGCCCAATCCGGCCAGACCGCGCGTTGGCGCTCGCGGCCGAGCTGCCAGCGCAGCACTTCCCTGAGCTTTTTGGGCGGTACGCCGTCGGGATCGAAGAAAACCCGGCCGTCGAAATGGTCGGAAGGAGGCTTGTTGCCGGAACCGTGCATGGGCAGGGATTGGCGGCAAAAAGATCGGGTTGAGCAAGGGGAAAGCATTGCTTCCGGGTTCACGAAAGCGCCAGTTTGGCCGTGACTTTCCTTGACTTCTGGTCGTTTGAGGCGTTTAAACCCGCCCAATTCTTCGGAAAGAACTCGTCTTTTCGACCCGCCGACCGGCCCTGGAGGCCGGAGGTCAACGCCCGACAGCGCGATGCGCCCTCGGGCGCAAACGTGTTTGGAAGACCCTCATCCTGGGGAGCCGCGTCAGCGGCATCTCGGAGGATGAGGCCGGTAACCGCCCCTTCGAGACGCAGGCTTCGCCTGCTCCTCAAGGTGAGGCAACAACAGGACGGCGCACTTGTTCGACAATCTGTCGGAAAAGCTGGGTGGCATTCTCGATCGGCTGACGCGGCGCGGCGCGCTGACGGAGGCCGATGTCGACGCGGCCATGCGCGAAGTCCGCCGCGCGCTGCTCGAGGCCGACGTCTCGCTCGACGTCGTTCGCAGCTTCACCGAACGCGTGCGCGAGCAGGCGATCGGTGCGACCGTCGTCAAATCGGTGACGCCCGGCCAGATGGTGGTCAAGATCGTCCATGACGAGCTGGTCGCCACGCTCGGTTCCGACGGCCAGGGCATCGACCTCAATGCGGTACCGCCGGTCGCGATCATGATGGTCGGCCTGCAAGGCTCCGGCAAGACCACGACCACCGCCAAACTCGCCCGCCGCATGGTCCAGCGCGACAAGCGCAAGGTGCTGATGGCCTCGCTCGACATCTACCGGCCCGCGGCGATGGAGCAGCTCGCGGTGCTCGGGCGCGACCTCGATATTCCGACACTGCCGATCGTCGACGGACAGAAGCCGGCGCAGATTGCCAAGCGCGCGCTCGAGGCCGCCAAGCTCGGCGGCTATGATGTGGTGCTGCTCGACACCGCCGGCCGCACCACGCTCGACGAAGAGATGATGAGCGAAGCGGCCGAGATCAAGGCGACGGCCAATCCGCACGAAGTATTGCTGGTCGCGGATTCGCTGACCGGCCAGGACGCGGTGAATCTGGCGCGCGCGTTCGATCAGCGCGTGGGGCTGACGGGTATCGCGCTGACGCGCGTCGACGGCGATGGCCGCGGCGGCGCGGCGCTGTCGATGCGCGCGGTCACCGGCAAGCCGATCAAGCTGATGGGCACCGGCGAAAAGACCGATGCGCTGGAAGATTTTCATCCGAGCCGAATTGCCGGGCGCATCCTCGGCATGGGCGACGTGGTCTCGCTGGTCGAGAAGGCCGCCGCCAATATCGACGCCGAAAAGGCCGCGCGCACCGCCGAGCGAATGCGCAAGGGCCAGTTCGACCTTTCCGACATGCGCGAGCAGTTGATGCAGATGGCGAGCATGGGCGGCATCTCCGGCCTGATGGGCATGATGCCGGGCATCGCCAAAATGAAGAACCAGATCGCCAACGCCGGCATCGACGACAAGATCATCAAGCGCCAGGTCGCGTTGATCGATTCGATGACGCGGCAGGAGCGCAAGAGCCCGGACATTCTCAAAGCCAGCCGCAAGAAGCGGATCGCGGCGGGTGCCGGCGGCAAGGTCGAAGATCTCAACAAGCTGCTCAAGATGCACCGGAACATGGCCGACATGATGAAGGCCATGGGATCGGGCAAGCGCGGCCCGCTCGCCGGTATCGCACAGGCGATGGGCTTTGGCGGCGGCGCCATGCCATCACCCGATCAGATGAAGGCGATGGCCGAGAAAATGAAAGGCGGCGGACTGCCGGAAGGCATGCCTGGCCTGCCGAAAGAACTTCCCGCCGGCCTTCGCACCGGTTTGCCGAACGTACCGGGGCTCACGGGACTGCCGAACAAGCCGACGCTACCCGGCCTCGGCGGCTTTCCGGGCCTCGGCAAGAAGAAATAACTACAAGACGAATTCACCCTCATTCGAACAAACACACTTAAGGAGAACCAAATGTCAGTCGTTATCCGCCTCGCCCGTGCAGGCACCAAGAAGCGTCCCGTCTATCATGTCGTCGTTGCCGACTCGCGTTTTCCGCGCGATGGCCGCTTCATCGAGCGCCTCGGCCACTTCAATCCGCTGCTGCCCAAGGACAACACCGAACGGCTGAAGCTCGACATGGACAAGCTCAAGGGCTGGCTCGCCAAGGGCGCGCAGCCGTCGGACCGCGTGATGCGTTTCCTAGACGCCGCCGGCGTCAAGAAGCGCGAAAAGCGCAACAACCCGGAAAAGGCCGTGCCGCGCAAGGAGCGCAAGGCGCAGGCCGAAGCCGCCGCGAAGGCGTAAGGCTCAGAGATGACTCCGGCCTCGTGCTTCGCGACGCACGGCTTGCGCCGTGCTGCTCAGCATGAGGGTCCTTCTCCTCATCCTGAGGAGGCGCGACGCCCGAGCAGGCCGAGCGTTAGCGAGGCCGTCGCGAACGGTGCAAATGAGAGCGCCTTCTCGAAGGATGAGGTCCGCTGATGCCCGCGCAGATCTGCGTCGCCAGGATCGGCGCTGCGCACGGCGTGCGCGGTGCCGTCAAACTGTGGACCTTCACCGAAGATCCGTTCGCGGTGAAGGACTATGGCCCGCTTTCGACCAAGGACGGCGCGCGCCATTTTGAATTGACCAGCGCGCGCGAGGCCAAAGACCATCTCGTCGTCACCTTCCAGGGTGTTGCGACGCGCGACGACGCCGAGCGCCTCAACGGCGTTGAACTGTACATTCCGCGCGACAAATTGCCCGAGACCGCCGACGACGAATATTATCACGCCGACCTGATCGGGCTCGACGCGGTGACCACCGCAGGCGAACCACTCGGCCGCGTGATCGCGATTCATAATTTCGGCGCCGGCGATCTCATCGAGATCGCACCCCCAAGCGGCATGACGATCCTGTTGCCGTTTTCCAACGCCGTGGTGCCGACCGTCGATATATCAGGCGGCCGCGTCGTGATCGAACTGCCGAAGGAAATCGACGGCGACGAGCCGGACGCCCTCGACCCTTCGCGTCGTCCCCGCGAAAGCGGGGGCCCATAAATACAGCCCCTGGTTTTAGCTAGGCTAATTGGCCCAAACCATCGCAAAATAAACGGCGGTGGCTATGGGTCCCGGATCGCGCTTCGCTTTTCCGGGACGGCGAAATTGGGAAATCATGACTAATCTCTCACCCTGGCGCGCGACCGTTCTGACCCTGTTTCCGGAGATGTTTCCGGGGCCGCTCGGCGTGAGCCTCGCAGGCAAGGCACTCGCCTCGGGTGTGTGGGCACTTGAGGCGCGAGACATCAGGGATTCTGCCGCCGATCGCCATCGCAGTGTCGACGACACCCCGGCCGGCGGCGGCCCAGGCATGGTGCTGCGCGCCGATATCCTGGCTGCGGCAATCGACGCTGCGGCCGTAGCCTCTGACCGTCCGCGTCTGCTGATGAGCCCGCGGGGTCGGCCGCTGACCCAATCCCGGGTCCGGGAACTCGCGGCCGGGGCGGGTCCATTGGTCATTTGTGGTCGCTTTGAGGGGGTGGACCAGCGGGTGATCGAGGCCCGCCAGCTCGAGGAAGTCTCGATCGGCGACTACGTGCTGTCGGGTGGCGAGATCGCCGCCATGGCCCTGATTGACGCTTGCGTCCGGCTGCTGCCGGGGGTGATGGGCAAGGCGGAATCCGCCTCGGAAGAGAGTTTTGCCGATTCCCTACTGGAATACCCTCAATATACCCGGCCCCAAACCTTCGAGGGGCATCCAATCCCCGAAATCCTGACCTCGGGCGACCACGCCAAGGTTGCAGCCTGGCGGAAAACGGAGGCAGAGGCCCTGACAAGGGCGCGGCGCCCGGATTTATGGGCCTCTCACGAAAGCGCAGCAAAAAACGCGACAAAGGAGTGACAAAGCTCGCCCTTTGCCTTATACGAGCGCCAATTCCGCAAGTGACGGCAGCATGGATCGCGAGCCCCCGGCTTGGCAGGGCGCGCGCCGCCGATGGAGATTACCAATGAACCTCATTCAGCAGCTCGAAAAAGAGCAATTCGAAAAGATGTCCGCCGGCAAGAACATTCCGGATTTCGCCCCCGGCGACACCGTGATTGTCAACGTCAAGGTGATCGAAGGCGATCGCACCCGGGTGCAGGCCTATGAAGGCGTTTGCATCGGCCGCTCCGGCGGCGGGCTCAACGAGAGCTTTACGGTCCGCAAGATTTCCTATGGCGAAGGCGTCGAGCGCGTCTTCCCGATCATGTCGCCGATGATCGACTCCATCAAGGTGGTGCGCCGCGGCAAGGTGCGCCGTGCCAAGCTCTATTACCTGCGCAACCTGCGCGGCAAGTCGGCGCGCATCGTCGAGAAGACTGAGCACGCCAAGGCTGTTGGCGAGTAATTCGAGCCCTTTGGGCTTGTTCGGGAGCGCGGGGTTCGCCCCGCGCTTTTTTGTTGCCCGCGATCTTTGTTGGCATGGATCGCCTATCGCAGGGCAGTCTGGCGCGAAGGCATCTCGCGTTGAGGCCTGCGCATGCTATATACGATGTCAAATGGTTCTAGATCATACCAGCACCGCCCATCGACGGATCGTTATCGACGATCACGCGCGCCTGCCCGGCCGCTTCTTCGGGCGGTTTGCCACGTCGGCGACCTCGGAACTTACGCGCGCGCTTTGATGCTGCGCGCGGCGCCGTTGTTCTGCGCGTTTTCCGTCTTCTTCCGATTTCGATTTTAGGAGCTAGCGCTCATGTCCAAACCGACGACCCTGTATGACAAGATCTGGAACGATCATCTGGTTCACGAAGCCGACGACGGCACGTGCCTGATCTATATCGACCGCCATCTGGTGCACGAAGTCACCTCGCCGCAGGCGTTCGAAGGCCTGCGCGTCTCGGGCCGAAAGGTCCGTGCGCCGGAAAAGACGCTTGCCGTCGTCGACCACAACGTGCCGACGTCCGATCGCAGCAAGCCCAATCCCGATCCGGAAAGCGCCGAGCAGATCGCGGTGCTCGCCGAAAATGCCAAGCATTTCGGCATCGAGTATTTCAATGAGTTCGACCGCCGCCAGGGCATCGTTCACGTCATCGGCCCTGAGCAGGGCTTTACGCTGCCGGGCACCACGGTCGTCTGCGGCGACAGCCACACCTCGACGCACGGCGCGTTCGGCGCGCTGGCGCATGGCATCGGTACCTCCGAGGTCGAGCATGTACTGGCGACGCAAACCCTGATCCAGAAGAAGGCCAAGAACATGCGCGTGCTCGTCGACGGCAAGTTGCCGGACGGCGTCACCGGCAAGGACATCATCCTGTCGATCATCGGCGAGATCGGCACCGCGGGCGGCACCGGCTATGTGCTCGAATACGCCGGCGAGGCCATTCGCGCGCTGTCGATGGAGGGCCGCATGACGGTCTGCAACATGTCGATCGAAGGCGGCGCGCGCGCCGGCCTGATCGCGCCGGATCAAACCGCATACGAATTCCTCAAGGGTCGGCCGAAGTCGCCAAAAGGCGCGGCCTGGGATGCAGCGGTGCGATATTGGGAAAGCCTGCGTAGCGACGACAGCGCGCACTTCGACCGTGAGATCAGGCTGGATGCAGCCAAGCTGCCGCCGATCGTGACCTGGGGCACTTCGCCCGAGGACGTGGCTTCGATCACCGGCATGGTGCCTGACCCCGACAAGATCGCGGACGAAGCCCAGCGCCTCTCCAAGCAACGCGCACTCAACTACATGGGGCTGACGGCCGGCACCAAGATCACCGACATCAAGCTCGACCGCGTCTTCATCGGCTCCTGCACCAACGGACGCATCGAGGACTTGCGGGCGGCGGCCAAGGTCGCCGCCGGCAAGACGGTGAACCCCAACGTCTATGCGATGATCGTGCCCGGCTCGGGCATCGTGAAGGAACAGGCGGAAGCCGAAGGTCTCGACAAGATCTTCATCAAGGCCGGTTTCGACTGGCGCGAGCCCGGCTGCTCGATGTGCCTCGCCATGAACCCGGACAAACTCAAGCCCGAGGAGCGTTGCGCCTCGACCTCGAACCGCAATTTCGAGGGCCGCCAGGGCTTTAAGGGCCGCACGCACCTCGTCTCGCCGGCCATGGCGGCGGCCGCCGCGATCGCCGGGCACTTCGTCGATATCCGGGACTGGCACTAAATAGCGCGACTTGCGTCAAAACGGCGTCCTCAAAGAAGGGCGCCGTTAACCCATTGCGCGCAGACTTGTTGGCAGTGGAAGTCCGTTCGGGTCTCCGCGAGGGAAACCGTCATGGCCGACAAAACCGACAAGCCTGAATTCGTCGATACGATCGGCGAT
>Ga0265342_10005213_pt1 | contig 9983 bp, 9 predicted proteins | sample 4CB327metaG_FD_203125 | JGI IMG/M metagenome (GOLD analysis project Ga0265342, IMG submission 203125) | Rhizosphere microbial communities from Carex aquatilis grown in University of Washington, Seatle, WA, United States - 4-CB3-27 metaG | ecosystem: Host-associated > Plants > Roots > Rhizosphere...
CTGCCAGGCGCTCGACACCTGGATCGCGCAGGATCTGCTGGTGAAATTCCGGCTGCCAGAGAGCGATCCGCGGGCAGTCCGCCTCATGCCGCAGATCCGCTCCGAGTCTGCACGGCTGCGGGAACACCTCCCCGTCAAGGGCGATACGGAGATCAGGCTCACGGATGCCGGATCGAACAAGACCTTCGCGGCTGTATATACGACAGCCGATCTCGACCGCTGCCTTGGAGACCATGAGGTTATCCCGTCCCTGCAGGAATGCATCAGCCGTGCGCTCTCTGCAATGCGGGTGCGGGGCGGTGACGAAAGCCGGGTCCGGGCAGTACTCCTTCTCGGGGCCGGGTGTGCCCTTCCTGCCGTGCAGGAAGCAGTGCGGTCGCGCTTTTCAGGAGCTTTGGTATATGCAGACCATCCGCTGGACGCGGTTGCCCGCGGGGCTGCGGAATATGCTGCCCCGGCTCCGGCGCAGGACCGGATCACCTGCTCCTATGCCCTGCGCTACTGGGACCCCGCCGCACAGGAGCACCACTACCGTTTCCTCGTGCACAGCGGTACCCGCTACCCGAGCGCCGGGCAGGTTGCCCGGATCGTCATCAGCGCAGTCTATGACGGCCAGACCCACCTCGGCATCCCCCTCTACGAGATCGGCGGGGCCACGGGGGGAGCCGTACCCCAGATCGAGCTGGTCTCGGATACCGGCGGGGGTGTCCGGCTCGCCGGCCCGGCGCGGGACGCGAACGAGAAGGGACAGGTCGTGCACGCGAATGAGCGCTCGCCCACCCTGCTCGTCGCAACCCCGCCGGCACGCAAGGGGGAACCCCGCTTTGAATGCACGTTTACCCTTGACACGGAGCGGAACCTCTGCCTCTCGGCACGTGACCTGGTCACCGGGGCGCTTGTGAAACTGAATACGCCGGTCCACCGGCTGGAATAACACCAGAAGGAGAAAAACCATGGAGATGCAGGAACTCGAGATAACCATTGACAGGGAAGGAAAGGTACAGGTAGCTGTCCGCGGAGTACACGGCGATGGCTGCCTTGGGATCACGAAGAACATCGAGAACGCAGTCGGCGCTGTCGAGGAGCGGGAGTATACCGCGGAATATTACGAGCAGCCGGTCACCGTCAGCGATTACCGCTCTGTCACTCACTGACTTTTTTTGTGGGGACCCTGCCGCTTTCCTGCGGGGCCTGGAGCAGAAGTCTTCCGTGATAAAGACCCTATCGTTGTCTGCAATGGGACCCCGATCCCTTTCCGTCCACTGCCCGGGAAAAGCCGGATGGTTTTTGATTCGGGATACTGACCGTTCGCCCGGAAGTGATTTTTGTTACCTTGAGATGGCGCCCGATTAGACTAAAATATGGCTCGGTAGAAAACCTGTTTCATAAGATTTGGTTGCCCCTTTGCGCCAGCCCTGCCCCCCCCTCGGGGGCGGGGGCGCATGCGATGCCTCGATATTAACTGTCCTAAAATTCCCCGCATTTTTTTAAACAGGTAATACAGCACTATCGCAACCGGGACGCCCCAGCGGCGGGGCGAAGCCCCTGGAGCGTCAAGTAATTTCGAATGTTTTCTCCAGAGCAGAAAAAATATCCTTCAGTTCCCTGCCAGTTCCCGCACCTTTTCGATATTGCCCCGGTCATCCCGCCGGTCGTCGACCGGCGTCTCGCAGACCAGCGGGAGCGTTAAGAAGGCCTTGTTGTGCAGAATCCGTTTGAACCCGTCCTCACCGATGAACCCCATGCCGATATGTTCGTGGCGGTCAAGGCCGCTGCCCCTGTCGCCCCTGGTATCGTTCAGGTGGACGACCCGGAGGCGGCCAAGGCCGACCTGTTCGTCGAACTGTGCAAGGGTCTCGTTCAAACCCTCCTCCGTCCTGAGTTCGTAGCCGGCGGCAAACGCGTGGCACGTATCAAAGCAGACCCCGACCCGGCCGGGGAACGGGAGTTCGTCCAGGATCGCCCGGATATGCTCGAAGGAGCTCCCCACGCTGTTCTTCTCGCCCGCGGTGTTCTCGAGCAGGAGCATTGTGCTCGTGTCAGCCCCGTCAAGCGCCGTCCTGATCGCCTGTACCACCCGCGTCCTCCCGCCCGCGATACCGTCGCCGAGATGGTGGCCGAGGTGGGTGACGAGGTACGGGATCTTAAGCAGGCCGCACCGGTCCAGTTCAGTGGTGAGCGTGGCGACCGATTTATCGTAGATCTCCTCCTTTGGTGAGGCAAGGTTTGGGAGGTAGGGCATGTGGTCTACCGGAATGATGCCGGTGGTCGTGACCTTCGCCCGGAAGAGGTCCGCACTTTCGTCCGTGAGGGGCTTGTATCCCCAGCCCCGGGGGTTGCGGGAGAAGATCTGGAAGACATCGCACCCGGCGTCCTTTGCCCGGTCAACCGCGAGGTCAAGCGAACCGGCAATCGAAACGTGAACACCGACTTTTACCATTGTTTCCATCCCCGCTGCACTGGTATCTCCTGATCATATCCGGGCGTGCCGGGTATTAGGAAGTTTTGGATCCTGCACCGGCCTTCCCCCATCGCAATGCATCATCCCTCAGGGCGTGCAGGAATATCCCCGCTTACCTGCGGAGACCGGCCAAGACCAGCCCCTTCACCCCGTCCTTCCGGCCCGGGAGTGTCCGGATATCCCTGACAGCATCCATGCTGTCGATGAGCACCTGCCCGCCCGGTTCGATCCCGAGGTTCCGGAAGAACGAGGTGTTAACCTGCGTGACACAGGTGAAGTTGTCCCCGCCCTTCCGGCCGGCAACCGAGAAGAGTATCCCTTTCTGCCCACCCCTGCCGCCAAAGAGTGTCCGTTCCGCATGGTAAGCCTGCATCCGGTCGATGACAAGCTTGAGCCCGGCAGGCACCGTGTTGGTGTACACCGGCGAGCAGACGATGAGGAGCCCCGCCCCGCGGATGGCGTTGACGATGCTTTCCCTATCGTCATCGAACACGCAGGTGCCGGTGTTGTAGCACTGGTAGCACCCGATGCAGCAGTGGATGTCGAGGTCGTGCGGGTAGATGACCCGTGATGTCCGGCCGGCTTCCTTTGCGGCGTCTTCGGCCCAGCCGCTGAGGATGCCGCAGTTGCCGTCCGGCCGCGGGCTGCCCTGGAGGATTACGAGATCCGTGGCCGGTCCCTGCGGCCGCCGGGCAGGTTCCGGCGGGTAGTTCCGGAAAATGCCGGAGGGGTCCTTTGCGATCTCCTGCTCCCAGCCGGCAGCCTTTTCCCCTGCAGCTGTTTCGGCGGCGAGGGGGCTTGACGGGGAATACTAGAAAGGTGTTGGTCCGGAATACGGCACGGAGAAGGTCCCCTTCCCGGACGGAAAGGACGTACCGTACCATACCGGGATAGAGTGCGGAGAAGTCCTCGCGGTCGGGGGTGAGGAGGTACGCCGTCTCACCGCCTCTGACCGGCACACTCCTGATCTGTTCCCGGGCAGGTTCCATGAGCATACTGGCATGCGAGGATAAAAATTTCTTACGGAGCAGGGCACCGGGTTGGTATTAAGCGAAGCATATAATACCGGTCTGCCTGATTCATCATCATGCAACCCGGGTCTTTTACCCGGTATTGCCAGGTAATCGTGATCAGGAATGGTAATGAATCGTTATGTCAGGATCGTTGTTGTCCTCGGGATGGTAGTATTCATGTGCTGCGGGGTAAATGCTGCCGCGGTAGGGATCATTGCGGAAACCCATGTGACGTCCGGAGTGAGTGCTCCTGTCTGTACCGCGCCGTGCGAATGCATCTCGGAAAGTGCCGCCATAGCACAGTGGGGTGTGAACGGGTACGAGATGTGCAGCAAGACCATTTGCGGGCAGAGCGCAGATGCGATGGTGCAATACTACTGTATCCACCAGGCAGCGAGCACGGCAGCGGTAACGACAAATGCACCGGCGCAGGCGCCCGTCTCGGGCACGGCGATACCAGCGGCCCCTGCCGCAGCCGGGGTCACGCAGAAATCACCGGTGGGTATTGCCACTATCCTTGCAGCGATCGGCGCCGTCATGCTGGTTGCTGCGGGTATGCGAAGGAAATAATCCCCTTTTTTTATCTCTCTTGAATACCGGTGCATCTGGTCCTTCTATCGGTCCCTCGTATCCTCATGCGGGCAGTTTTAAAAAAAACTGCTCTGGAGAAATCCTCTCAATTATTTCAGACGCTCCCGGGTGCTTCTCCCCCGCCACCGGGGCATCCCCCATTGCGATGACGACGTATTACCTGCAACCTGATTCGGGGGTCATCGCACTGCGCCACGGGATCGAACAACGCTTTCGCGTTCTTCTTCGGCTTCGGGTCTGAAGACCCTGGAGCATCCACCAACGGGGACTGGTGGCGCAAGAGGGGGGGCACTATTTCACATAAAAAATGTTTTCTCCAGAGCAAAAAAAACCATTCCGCATTTGTAATACTACCGACAAATCATTATCCGGTAACTCATGATGAAAACAACCGAAACCTTCACCGGGATCACCGGCATCCTGCGGCCGTTCAGGGAGTACCTGCAGAGCCTTCACCTGCAGCCTGGCGACCAGGTGGTCTATTACGGGTGCGTGGGCACCTGCACGCCGTTTGTCGAACTCCTCGCGATCGCGGTGCGGGGGATGCACCTCGAGCAGGTGTACGTGCCGCTCCTCGATGAGGCGAAAGCGAGGAAGCTCTTTGAGGTTGCAGATGCCGGGATGCAGGTGAGCAGCGAGCCCGCGGTGATGAGGCCAGCGGTGCTCGTCATCATGGGCGGCCTTGCCATGCCCTTCATGCCGGTGACAAAAGAGCAGGTCCGCGACCTTGCGGCACGCCACAGCGGGGCGAGGATTGCCGGAGTCTGTTTCCAGAATATGTTCGAAAAAGCCGGCTGGCTGGATACGGTTGAGTTCGACCTGCTGGTAAACGCAATGATCGACCCGGTCACGGTGACGAGGCGGGAATAAAGACTGGGGCTGACCTTCGGCCTTCTGATGAACCTGTCTGATCCGCAAGAGAGGGGTCATGTTTCACGTAACAATGTTTTCTCCAGATTACTTTTTTTGTATCCAACGAATACCGGTGCATCCGGGTCCTCCCCGTGGTCCCTCTTATCTCACGCGGGGGATTCTCTCTGCCGACAGCGGGAAGGAGTGCAGGTCCGGGCACCGGCCCCGCGGTACATCTTTATAGGGTGATCCCCAATCTTTTCTCATGGAAAAGAAAGAACAGGCCACCCGGGTGAAGCACGACTGCCCGATCTGCGCAAAGTGCCAGGCCGCGAGTATCAAGACGCGTCCGGATGGGAGCTATCGCTGCAACCGGTGCGGGTACGACAGCGCGAAAGGCAGGTAATAACCCCTCCGGAAAAATACCGGCGGGTTGCTTCCCGGTTTTTACCCCTCAGGACACATCCCGCCACGATACCGGCTCACAAAGAATCATACCCGTGTACCCTCATGAGCGATCTCCTCGTCCTGTGCGCATTCCTCTCGTTTGCCGTATTCCTTCTTACCCGGCAGCAGTATGCCGCCATTGCCGGCTGGGCCTGCATTGTGGCGAACCTCTGGTCCGAACTGCCGGCATTTCTCCGGGAAAACAATTTCCTGTACCCGGTTCTGGCCCTGGTGTCCCTGCCCTTCCTCGCCATCACGGCAGAATCCCTCCTTAAAAAGGACAAAGTCGTCCTCCAGCTCTCCCGGACCGCCGCGGTTGCCACGCTCATCTACGTCCCCTTTGCCCTCATCCCGCTCCTCCGTGACGGCCTGGTCTCGGTCGTGGTCACCCTTGCCTTCGGTCTCATCACCGCACTCGGCCACCATCCCCACATGGCAGCGTGGGACGTGATCGCGGAGAACGCGTTCTATAACCAGATTATCCTCGGGTGCACGGGGATTTTGGCGATCGCAATGATGCTCGGGGTCGTCTTCGGGGAGAAAAATCTTTCGTTGCGTCAGGCCTTCCCCGCGTTCCTGCTCGTGGTCTTTCCGGTCTTCCTCCTCAACCTGCTCCGGGTTGCAGTCGTGTTCATCGCGGTTTCCGGTACATGGTTTGCATCGTTCCCTGACCCCACCGGGACCGGCGATGCGAACTTCTTCTGGGCCCATAACGTCATTGCCGAAGGGCTCGCCCTCCTCTTTTTGGTTGTTCTGGTGGGGGGACTGGCCCGGATTATCCCGTCTCTTGGGGTTTTTGCCCGGGCGCTGGTGGAGGTATACCGGGACCGGCTCCGAAAATTTGTTGCCCCCGCACCGGATGCACTCTGACGGTGCTTTTGAGTCAATGCGAAGAATTTGCACGGGATGTTTCTTTCCTGTTCACAAATTACCACTGCCCGGCCCGTGCAAATCTTTTTATTCCAAAAAGCAGGATTGACTGTTATTTTCAGAAGAGCTGTAAAGGGTGGTGAGAACTGATGGGAAGGGGTAAACGGGCATATCCGGGGCACCGCGGCGGGGATGCCCTTGACAGGCACGGTGCTCGGGGCAGCGACGATGAACGGTGGGACGTAAAAGACCCGGAGGACGACCCCCTCCGTGATTTGAGGCCCCGTGAGGACGACATGCGGTACCCTGCCGGTGATGACTACATCTGGCCTGAAATAAACGAGGAGAACGAGGAAGACGACTGACAGCGGGACGGTGTGCTGAATCGCCGTTATTTTTGCTCCGGGGAAAACTTTTATCACGTGAAATAGTGCCCCCTCTTGCGCCAATGCGTCCCCCCGTCGGTGGACGGGGCGCATTGCGATAGCCCGAGCCAGGTTGCAGGTACTACGTCATTATCGCAATGGGGGGATGCCCCGGCGGCGGGGGCAACGCCCCCGGGAGCGTCAGAGTTTCCTCTGATGTTTCCCTTGAAAATCGAATTAAACAGATGTGATTATTGGATTGTTTATCCCTCTCAATTATTTGCGATCAACCCCGCCGCCCCGAAGGGACGCCCCCGCGGCGGATCAGTAACTCCTCATCCCAAACAAACTCCCTGCCCCGCCGTGCCTTATTTCTCCAGAGATTCAGCAAGTCGAAGAACCTAAACGGTTCTTCTCCCGTCTCATTCCTGCGGAATTCGACGCCCCGGAGAGGTCCTGAGGCGGGGAACCCTCGCAAAAGCGATTCTGATGCCGGTTCATACGCGTTTCTTCAGAGCAGGTTTTTTTCAACCTGATTGTCTGAAATGATAATCTGTCCGCACAAAACCGGTTATTGGTGCAGTACCGCACATCGCATGACCCTCGCTTTTACGCTTTTTATCAGCACCGTTGAAATGCAAACTGTCCCCGGCACAAACCGGTACCGCCCCGGGTCCGGTATCGTGCGGGTAAACGACCGGATAACTTTCCTGAATCGCAGTCCTGAGGAACGGATACCTGCTCCGGTCCGCTTCATTCCTGTCATCGCATCCCGGCAGGAAGGGTGTGGACCGGATCACGGTATCTGCTGGCAGAGAATATCCTTCCCTGTTAAAGAAAATTACCTATAGGCAGAATTCCAAATGCTAACACGTACCGATGAACAAGAAGGTCATTGCAGCGGTTATCCTGGCAGTCTGGCTCGTCATTGTCAGCATTTTTATGCTCCTTGCCAGCAGGGTTGACCTTGAAATCTTTTTCGTCCTCTGGCTGATCGGCATCCTCGTCATCGTTGAACTGGCAGACACGCGCTTCTCCCAGCCTCCCTACCTCCGGTATGTCAAGTATACGATTGCCGCCGGCATAATCCTGTTCGGGGCCATAGTAACCCAGAAAGTGCTGGAGATCCTCGCGACATGAAACCATTGTACCGGTATTCTGTTCTTGCCGTGTTATGTCTCGTGATTATTGCCATGCTCGGGAGTACGTTCTCCGGGCCGGTGATCTATTCCCTTAAAACGGATCTTTTCCCCTCCGTATTTCATGAAAACACCGATGCGTTAAAGGCCTCGTCATTCAACAGCACCCTTGACCTTCTCCCCCTGATGCAGGACCTCCTCGATTATACCGGCCCGATCGTCCTGAACATCAATATCCGGGATATGAACCAGGTCAGGTACTATATGGACCTGTTGTCCCGGAGCAATATAAAACTGAAAAACCTGGTCATCAACCTTGATATGACCGACAGCGAGATACAAGAGTTCTCCACCAATAAAGAGCTCCAGCAGCAACTTTTACAGGAACTGACGAATTCCACCATTTCCCTGGATGAACTGGACACCCTGATGATCCGGTACCGGAATGACCAGAACATGCTGGTCTCCATCGAGCTCCAGCGCGAGGCCCTTCTTAAAAAAATTCATGAGGCCCTCAATGAATACCAGGCAGCATCGGAAAAAATCCAGAACATCAGCGAGAATATCGGGCTGGATACCACGCAGGAAAAAGAGAGCGTGAAAGAACTTGAAACCATGGTCAATACGATGGATGAGAAGGCCCCGCAGGAAGTAATCCCCCCGGTCCCGCGTATTCCCACCCTCTCATTGCTGGTCAACCCCGACACCGGGAAATATGGGGACCGTATCGGGCTGTCCGGTGTCTATCGTTCAAGTACCGGGACAAACGGCCAATATCCGGTTGTTATTTATATCGAAAACAGTGCTCCGGTCCAGGCAAGCACCGATCCGGACGGGATCTACACCACGGGTTTTGAGATTGAACAGATCTCCCCGGGTGAGCATTCCCTTCATGCAGAATCGGGTCTCACCACCTCTGAGTACAGAAATTTAACCGTGATACCTGCTGATTCGACAACGTCCCTCGATATCCAGCCGGTGTACAACAGGCCCGAGATCGCGTGTTACGGGACCGTCCTTACCGGCGACTTACCGGTGCGAAACGCCCCTGTTGATGTTATATCAGACTATCACACTATCTTTCCACAGACTTCTGATAAGACCGGTTCCTACCAGGCCCGGATCGTTCTCTCTCCCGGGATGCACCAGATCCAGGCGCAGTTCGTGAATGCCACGTACCCCCTTTTCTCGTCGAAGAGTCCGCTCTACCTGGTCGAAGCAGGCCGGGACTCGATCCTCAGCATCCGGCTGCTTGATCTGAACATGAGTGCCGACGAACTCAGCCTGGCCGTTGACCCCGCCAATGCCACCTATCAGGATGTCATTAACATCACAGGAGCATTATCCGGCCGGGACCCGAAGGACAAGACCATTGACGTATTTATTGACGGGGCCCTCTCTCACCGGCTGACGACCCGGCCGGATGGGTCCTACCGGGAAAGATATGTTATTGACAAGATGACGGGCGGGACCCACGTGCTCTCCACCCGCTACAGTGAACCGGATATCGGGGAGATCTATTCTGAACTGCGCCCGGTTACGATAACTGCCGCAGACTCTGCCACCTCTCTTGACATTGAGATGACCGATGGGGGTACTGGCCTGGTCTGCACCGGCAATGTCACCGCACGTGCCCGGGGTGTACCGTCAGCGCCGGTAGAACTGGTAGTGGATAACCGGACCTCCCAAAAAGTCCTGACCGATGAGACCGGAACATTCCGGCAAAAGATGAGTCTTCCTGCCGGGGACCACATGATTTTTGCCCGGTTCAGCGATGACCAGCACCCGGTCAACCCTTCACAGAGCAGAGTCCTTTATTTCACCATATTACCCCCGATCGATCTTTCCATCCACCCACTGACCGTGAAGTACGGGGACACCCTGACGTTCAGCGGTTCGTTGCGGGGAAACCTGAAACCCGGCCAGGATGTCCAGATATACATTGATGCAAAAAAAACGGGGTCGGGGGGAAGCGACCGGAATGGGAATTATTCTGTGCAAATCCCTGTTGAAAAAATACCCGGCGGCACGCGAACGGCATTCGCCCGTTCCGGCGAATACTCAACCGACAGAAAAACATTTTCGGTCACCATGGTCGGTTCAACAACTACCCTGGCAGCCCGGCTCGACAGTACTTCTGCCGGGGTCATTTGTTCCGGGCGGGTTATGGCAGATGGTACGGTGCCGGTCAGGTCTGCTCCGGTTACTCTTCTATGGGATGGAGAAAACCGGGTCGTCACAACGA
>Ga0265342_10005218_pt1 | contig 9976 bp, 5 predicted proteins | sample 4CB327metaG_FD_203125 | JGI IMG/M metagenome (GOLD analysis project Ga0265342, IMG submission 203125) | Rhizosphere microbial communities from Carex aquatilis grown in University of Washington, Seatle, WA, United States - 4-CB3-27 metaG | ecosystem: Host-associated > Plants > Roots > Rhizosphere...
CTTTGACAGCGCTTCCGACATCATGGCTACAGGTGCAACCTATGGTTATAATGTAACAACCGATATTTCTGCTTTAGACACCACCAGCGAAGGCGATAAAATTTCCCTTACTGGCGGTGACGTGACTATTACCACTAACGGACCGGTTTCTTCTGACATTGCAGTCAATGCTCAGACCGTTACGCTTTTGGATTTCACGATTGCTTCTAAGAACAACATCGAAATTCGCAGCTTGAGATTGAATGCGTCAACAACTGGTGCTATCGCTCTCTTCAACAACGTTGAAGTTTGGGATGTCGCGGCCAACGCCGTTGTCACCAGCGCGCAGAATGTCTCCACTTCTGCTTCTTCGACAAACTTAACCTTCACCGATGTTCTTAACATCGCTGCCGGTACGTCTAAGGAGTTCAAAGTGACCGCTGATGTTGTTTCCACAGACAGCACAGGTGGAAAAATCCACATCAACATTTTGGCCTTCCAGAGCAACGACATAAAGAATATTGACAACAACACATTTGTCGACACATCCAATATCGTTCCGAACAGCCAGATTACTGGTAACGATATGACGATTCGCGCTACATCTTTGGATGTTCAATTGTCAGCTACTCCGGCTTCCCAGACTTATGTCCAGGGAGTTAATGTTGTATCTTTGGCCGGTTTCAGCTTGCGGGCAATCTCCGGAAACGTTAAAGTTTCCTCGATAAAGATTACCGGAAGCAGCACATTAGGTACTTTAGACAGCGGAGATGTTCAGAACTTGGGCTTATATGACGGCACAACTCAAATTGGCACCCTCAAGTCTTTGAACGCCGGCACTGTTACCTTTGACAACCTTAACTACACCATTACTAGCGGCGACACCAAGGTTCTTATCTTAAAAGGTAATATCTCGGCCAATGCTGCCAGCGGTGATGCTTATTACTTTGATATCGCTGCGCTCTCAACTGATGTTTCTGCGTACGATAAAGATGGTAATAGCGCCAGCGTTACTGGTATTAATGCCAACAGCGACCACACGGTTGTTGCTAGCGTTACTTCAACAGGTACAGTTACAGTAGCTACGGCTCCTGATGACGTTGATTCTCAGGCCGGTATCGTTATTGCCGGTACAGAAAGCGTCTTAGGTAAATTCCGCTTCACTGCTACCAATGAAGACATGACCCTTAATAAAATTGATATCTCGGTTATCGACAGCGCCAGCGTAACTGCCACTTCGACAGCTGCGTCCGACGAAGTCCCGACTATCAAACTTTATGACGGTTCCACTCAAATTGGTTCAGTCAGCGGTTACTCAGTTACTGGTTCCGGAATCAGCGCCGGTGTGGCGTTCGTTCAGGGATTGGGTTGGGTAATTCCGAAGAACTCCAGCAAAGTTTTGACAGTCAAGGGAGTTCTTAACACAATCAGCAATGGTGCTGATTCCGGAGCTTCAGTCTATGCCAACATTCAGACAATCAGCACTGGCAGCGACTTTGAAGCGGCTGGTCAGACCAATAAACAGATCACCATCACTGGTGCTGTGAGCAACCAGAAAGTTGTTTACAAGACCAAACCGACAATCGGTACTCCGGTTGCGGCTAGCGCGAAGTTGACTGCTGGTTTAATCCCAGTAATAGACTTCACCATCAAAGCTGATGGCCCAGAGCAGATTTCATGGGATCAAATCCAATTCAAGGTTGCTATGACCGGCGCCACGATGACAGCCATCAATGCTGTCCCGAGCACAACTGGTACGGTTACTTTGAAAGATGTGACTTCCAACACTTTGCTCAACATCGCCAGTGGATTCAGCTCCACTTCAGCGACAACGGGAGAGCAGGTTGCTTTCCAGGGAGGTACAACGGGTTATGTTTCGTTGTTAATGAATTCCGAGCAGGTTATTGCTGCTGGAACTACAAAGACATACGAATTGTCATTATCCTTTGCCAACTTGGGTAGCACTGTCGGTACGTCTTATGCCCAAGTCAGTCTCTACGCTTCCGAAACCACTGTTGCTAACGGTATTACCGTTACCGGTGTCGCCGGAGTCCGAGGCAGCGCAGGCACAGCGTCCGATGCGGCTCCGTCATTCGTCTGGTCCGATTACTCCAATGTTGCGCACACAACGGCTACCGCCGACTGGGCCAACGGAGTATACGTTCAGACCTTGCCGTCCACTTCTGTAACAATCAGCAACTAAGTTATCCTTGAGAACTTGGTACTGAAGCCAAAAGGCCCCGCAAGGGGTCTTTTGGTTTGAAATTAATTTTTTTTAAGGTAATATTTGTATTATGTCTTTTGACCTGGGCCAAAAAATAAATAAAATTCTTAAAGTTTCCATTAAATCTCTTTTGTTCTTAACCGCCCTCACGCCTTTAATAATTTCTCGGTCTACAGCCTTCCCTTATATTTTCGGCAAAATAGTGTTTTTCCGAGGCATCGTTGAAATCGTTTTGATTTTGTCTTTGATTTATTTTTTTGGCAACTACAAAAAAGTCTCTGAGAATATTCGTTCGTTATTTAAAGATTTTTTTAAAAATCCTTTATTTATTTTCACGGTTTTATTTATTATTTCTTTGGCTATTAGCACGATTTTCGCCGCTGATAGTTACCGCTCTTTTTGGGGGACAATAGACCGCGGCGAAGGTCTGTTCGGAATGCTCCATTATTTTGTTATTTTTCTATTAAGTCTTTTGGTTTTTACGAAAAAAGACTGGCTTAATTTTTTTAAAATTTATTTGGTTGGCGGTTTAATTTTAGTTTTTTACGCTTTTCTCCAGTATTTTAAAATTTATAACTTCCCGCTTGCTTTGAATTTCATAGACCCTCGGCCGGGTTCTTTTGTTGGTAATTCGGCTTTTTTGGCGGCCCATCTAATTTTTATCATTATTTTTGCGGCAATCGTCTATTTTTCTAATAAGGAAAAACAGCCAAAGACAAATTTGGTTGTTCATAAATTTTGGCATTATTTCTCGCTGTTGATGGTCGTTTTGTCCCTGGCCACTATTTTCGTTACCGCAACCCGAGGCGCTATTTTGGGCTTGGGAGTGGGATTTATATTTTTACTATTTTATTTCTCTCTCAAAAGAGAAGGGAGGTTGCGTCAGTTATCAATCGGTCTTTTGGTGTTCATGGTTATTTTCGGGGGATTTTTTTGGACAACTCGCCACGAGCCGCTTTGGCAAAAAATTCCCGGCCTTAACCGTTTAGCCGACACTGCCCTTACAAGCATCAGCGACCCTTCCACTCAAACCCGTATTATCACTTGGAATTTAAGCTGGAAAGCTTTTCTTGAAAAGCCTCTGGTCGGTTGGGGTCCGGACAACTATTTAGTCGCCTATGAAAAGTATTATGACCCCAATTACTCGCTTTATGGAGAAACTTGGCTCGACCGGGCTCACAATAAAATTTTTGACCTTTTGGTAATGGAAGGCGGTTTGGGGCTTTTGGTTTACTTGGGTGTTTTTGCCGGCGCTTTTTATTTATTGTTTAGAAAGAAAGGCGATGATATCCCCCCGGAACAGAATTTTATCAGGTTATTTGTAGCCGCCGGTTTAATTGCTTATTTTGTTCAAAATTTGTTTCTTTTCGACCAAATAAATTCCGACCTTACTTTTTTTACTCTTTTAGGATTTATTATTTTTTTGACTTCAAAGCCAAAAGCGCCGGAATTAATTTCCAATCCGCAGGTTGGCGGAGAAAAAGAAGCCTTTAGTTTTCCGGCTAAAAAACCCATGGTTATTTTAATTCCATTTATTGCGGTTGCTATTGGTTTCCTCGGCTACACTGTTTACGCCGACAACTACATTCCGTTTGTTCAAAGTCAGGCATTTCAAAAATCTGCAATTTTTGGAAACAATGTTGATTATTCCGTCAAAGAATTAAAAAAAGCGATGTATCCTTATAATTTTGCCCAATACAACATCCGGAGCGCTGGCGTTGACGAGAATTACATGGATTTATTATTTTATAATGCGTCTTATATGGGAGATTCTAAATATCTGCCTATTGCTGATTTATTGATTCAAGGAATGGACGAATTGTACAAGAAAGAGCCTTATGATGTCAGAATCGCCACTAGAGAAGTGGAAATGCTCAACGCTAAAGCCAAATATATCAGCGAAAAAGACGCCGCTCCTTTGTATGTCGTGGCTGAACAATTAATGCGAGATGCGGTTAAACGGGCCCCTAATCGCCAGGAAGTGTATTATCATCTGGCTTTTAACTTAGCCGGGCAAAAACGCTATGATGAATCAATTGCCGCGGCCGAATTTGCTGTTTCTTTGAATCCCAAAGTCGCCAGAGCCCATTATCATCTGGCCTTAATGTGCATGCTCGCTAATAAAAACGATGAGGCGTTAAAAGAGCTCGACGTTGTTCAAAAACTCAGCCCTAATTTAGAGGGTTTGTTGTCCGGAGATTTAAATACTGTAATTTTGTTCTATAGCAATCTCGGAAATATGGATAAAGTTTCGGAATTGGTGATTAAAGGCATTGAAGGAAAAATATCCAATCACGAATTTCCCAGGCAATATTACGAAAAAAGCTTTAGCTATTTTGCCGCGAAAAAAGATTTGCCCCATTTTCTAGAAGTAGCAAATTATTTGGAAAAATTTGATGACTTGAAAGATGATATGGCAACTTTCATTGATTTGGCAAAAAGCGGGGATTGGGATGTTCAATATGTTTATAACGGCAAGGGGACGATTGATAAAATAGCGGGATTAATCATTAAAAGTCTTGATGATAATATAACAACGCATAGATTCAGTAGAATACACTATTTTAATCCGAACATTCCTATTGGTCAAACGATCCTGGGTTATTTCATTCACAACGAGGATGCGGCTCACACTCTTCAGATAGCCGGTTATCTGGCAAATTTTCCGGATTTAAAGGATAATATGGAAGTGATTATTGATTTGGTTAAAAAAGGTAATTGGCAGATTATCCACAACGCTCTGGGTTTTTAAAAATGACAAATAAATTTTTCTTAAAGGCGTCAAAATTTTTTCTTTATCTAGTTCCTTTTACGATTTTGGTTGTTAGCCGAAGCACCCTGTTTCCTTTTATTGTAGGAAAATATTTTTTTTTCAGAGTTTTCGTTGATTTAGCTTTGATAGCTTTTGTTTGGGCTTGGGCCAAAGGAGAACTCTCGGCTAATAGCCAACAGCCGATAAATAACAAGAATAATAAACCGGCATCATTTTCGGCGCGTAAATTACTATCTTCGCCTTTAGTAATTGCGGTTTTTGTTTTCACTTTTATTTTTTTATTGGCCGGTTTTCTCGGCTACAATCCCTCGGCTTCTTTCTGGTCTAATTTTGAAAGAGGGGAAGGCGGACTCCAGATACTCCATCTTTTTATCTTTTTCGCTTTGATGGTGTTGCTTTTTCGGGACGAAAAATCTTGGCGCAAAATGCTTAAGCTTTCTATTTTGGCGGCGGTTTTGATGATTTCTTATGGTTTGCTGGCGGCTGTTTATAACAAAGCCGGACAGCAAGTTTTTCCTTCTTTTATGGGACCCAGTCTTTGCGACCCGAATGTACGATTTTCTGGTTCTTTAGGCAATCCGGCCTATCTTGGCACTTTCATGATTTTTTCTTTATTTTTTACTGCGGTTTTGCTTAACAAAGGGTGGAAAGTTTATAAAAAATGGCTTAAGTGGCTTCTGGCGGGTTTGCTGGTTTTCTTTTCTCTGGCTTTGCTTTTTTCCCAGACCCGGGGAGCACTTTTAGGTTTAATTGCCGGTATTATATTCGGTTTATTTTATCTTCTTTTTTCTTTGCCAAAAGGTAAAATGCGGAAAATTGTTTTTGCCGGAACCGTTATTTTTATAATAATTGGAGGATTGGTTTTTCAATTCCGCCACTCTCTTAACCTGATGCCTTTCTGTAAAAACGATACCGGAGCAAATAGAATTTTGGACATTACTCCCGACGCTACCAGTTTTCAGACCCGACTTTTACTCTGGAAGCAGGCGCTAATTTTAACAAAAGAAAGACCGCTTCTTGGCTGGGGTCCGGAAAATTTCAGCCCGGCTTTTGAAAAACACTATCGCCCTGAATTTACGGTTTGGTTCGACAGAGCGCACAGCGTTTACTTTGACTATCTAGCCGAGACTGGTATTTTAGGCTTTTTAAGCTATCTGGGAATCTTCGCCGTTTTCTATTGGCAATTCTTCAAAAAAATGACAATTGGTAAAAATCTTTTATCTGCGCAATCAGGCCTGCCTGCCGACAAAAAAGATTCTGCGAATGCTCGGTTGTTCAGGAACGCTCTATTTTTTGCCTTGCCGGTTGCTTATTTGGTTCAGGGAATTGTTCTTTTTGAAGTTCTGCCTATCTATATTTGTCTTTTTACTTTTCTGGCTTTCATGAATTTTAAATTTAATGAAACGCGTGGAACTGACATTAAAATATAATTATGAATAGCGCGCCGAAAAAAATTATCGCTTTTCTGATAACTATTTTTATTCTGATATTAATGTATCAAGGGGCCTATTTGCCTTTAAGAAAAAGCCAGCTTTATATAGATGCGATATCCCAGCTTCAATCGGGAGCAATCCATTCTCTTCAGGATTTTGCCGGAGTTTTTGATTTGGCTTTAGGCTATTATTCTCCCATCGGTCAAGATGAGGAAGTTTCTTATTATACCGGCGGAGTTTTGGCCAATATTATTAACCAGCAATCAAATCCCGGAGTTGTAGATGCTTTGCTTAAAGATGCGGAGCGATGGATGAATCCTATAATTAACGCCGGGAAAGGAATCGGCTACAGCCAGAATCTTTATAATTTTGCCATGATATATCAAATGGCTTCCCAAAAATTAAAAAATGTTGATTATCTGAACAAAAGCGTTGATTTGTTTTATCAGGGATTGGAAAACAGTCCAAACCGGGAAATCTTCCTGGAAGGGCTCCTTAACGATTACGAAATAGGAGGAGACACAGCTAAGGCTAAAGAAGTCGGCAAGACAATCCTTAAATATTGGCCGGACAAACAAGATATTCAGAAATTCATTAATGATAATTAGCTTGGATAGGTTAGAAATAAAACGCTATTCTTTGCCAGAATGGAGTTTTAAATTTCAACAAACATCTTTTTAAAACTGGTTCTTTTGTTGACTATATCTGACATTTAATGTATTCTTATTTTGCTATTTAATTGTATTTTATCGTTAATTTTCTCTTAAGAAATGAAAAATAAGCCTCAAATCAAAAAATCTAAAACCCCCGAAAGCTCAGTTTTTCACAGGCGGCTGGACTATCAATATCCGTTTATTACTCACGGCAAGGGAATTTATCTTTACGATGAAAATGGCAAAGAATATATCGATGCCGCCGGCGGCGCTGTTGTGGCCAACATCGGCCATGGCGTTAAAGAAATCGCCGGAAAAACAAAAAAATTAATAGAAAAAATAGGGTTTCTTCACGCTTCCCAGTTTACCACCAGAGACGTAGAAGATTACGCCCGCGACCTTTGCCGGGTGGCTCCCAAGGGTTTAACCAAAGTTTTTTTTACTTTGGGCGGCTCTGACGCCGTGGAAACTGCAATCAAAATGGCCAGGCAATATCATTGCGATTCCGGTAATAAAAATAAATATAAAATAATTTACACCTATCCCAGCTATCACGGGGCCAGCTTGGGAGCTCTAGCGGTTACTCCAAAAAAATCCTTTCGCGGAATTTTTGAGCCATATTTGGCCAAACACCCGAAAATGCCGTCTTATTTTTGCTACCACTGCCCTTACGGGGAAAATCATCCTGAATGTAAAATAGAATGCGCTTCAGAGTTAGAAAATATTATCAAAAAAGAAGGCGCTGATACAATCGCCGCATTTATCATTGAGCCGGTCATCGGAGCTTCTGCCGGAGCTGTTGTTCCGCCGAAAGAATATTTGCCGATAGTTAAAAAAATCTGCGATAAATACAATATTCTTTTAATTGCCGACGAAGTTATGAGCGGCTCTGGCCGGACCGGAAAATGGTTCGCTTGCCAGCATTTCGGCATCACCCCCGACATTATGACCACCGCCAAAGGAATTTCCGGCGGCCTTGTTCCGTTGTCAGCAGTTTTTTGTACTAATAAAATATTCCAAGCCATCAAGAACGGAACCGGCGCTTTTTCTCATGGTTTCACTTACGTAAATAATCCTTTAACCATCGGCATCGGCAAGGCCGTTTTTGACTATATGGAAAAGAATAAGCTGGTTGATAATTGCGCGGAGAAAGGAAAATACCTTATGGCCAAGCTCAATGATTTAAGCAAAAAATTTGATATTATAGGAGATGTCCGGGGCAAAGGTTTGATAACAGCGGTGGAGTTTGTAAAAAATAAGCAAACCAAAGAATCTTTTCCAAGAGAAATTCATCTGGCCGAAAAAATCGTGCAGGCCGCTATGAGAAAAGGCTTAAATGTCTATTTCTGCACTGCTTTTGTAGACGGCGTCAACGGCGATGCTGTAATGGTAACCCCGCCCTATGGCATTACCAACAAAGAAATTGATAAGATTATTAATATATTTTCCGATGCGATTTCAGAAGTTAAAAATTCTTTAGTCTAAATTAATATGAAAAAAGAAGCCAAAAAAGTTAATAAGAAAAATTTTGACGATTTTTCCCAAAAGCTAAGGCAGAAATCCGGCGTTAATTTATTGAAAGATTACATCGGTTGGCAGAGAAAATTTCGTTCCGGAGAAATAAGTCTTAAGCACAAGCATCTTTTGCCGAAATCCGGCCCTTTGTTTATCAATCTTGATTTAACCACCGACTGCAGTTACAGCTGTCCTTTTTGCGTAGATGCTCACGTCATAGATAGTGGCCGGAAATTCAGTTACAAACAAGTTGTGAGTACCATTGATGTCTTAGCTCGCCGCGGCTTGAAATCCGTGCTTTTAATCGGCGGCGGCGAACCCACTTTACACCCGAATTTCGGAGAAATTGTTAAATACTTAAAGAGCAAAAAACTTCAGGTGGGTATAGTAACCAACGGAAGTTTCATGGGAAAGATAATCAATGTTGCCGATTCTTTAGGAAAAGGCGATTGGGTCAGGCTGTCTTTAGATGCCGGAAAAAATGACACTTTCCAGGCTCTTCATCGCCCTAAAATAAAAATCAGCTTAGCTGAAATTTGCGAGAATGTTTCCAAATTAAAATCCGTTAACAAAGATTTAATGGTTGGTTTTTCATACGTGATTGTTTGGAATGGAATTGATATGAACGGAACTAGGCTGGCGCCAAATATGAACGAAATTCCTTTGGCTGCTAAATTAGCCCGCGAAAGCGGTTTTGATTATATTTCTTTCAAGCCTTGTCTGCTCAAAGTCGCCAATGTCGAATCTTTGTTGTACTGCGAAACCGACAAGTTCAAAAAAAATATCCTGCCGAAAATTAAAGACAAAATCAAAGAAGCCGAAAAAATCGCTACTGATAAATTCAAAGTAGTTACCACCCAAAATCTGAAAGCGGCTTTCGGCGATAAGTTCGCGGAATCAAGATTGCAGTCGCCCCAGTGCCACACTCAAGTTTTTAGGCAGATATTGACTCCGACCGGCGTTTATCATTGCCCGGCTTTCCGGGGTTTTGATAGGGCTAAAATCGGTGAAGCCAACGCTTTCGCCACCGAAAAAAAGATTGATAATACGATTTTAACGAATTACAAAAATCTCGTGAGATTCAATCCTTGCCAGCAATGCCGCGATATAGCTTGTTTCTACAATCAGACCAATCGCTGGGTGGAAGAATTTATCCAAAGCGGAAAGAATGTAGAAGAGATAGAAGTATGCGAAGACGACAATTTCTTTATATAGATAAAAAAAATAACATAAAATTTTCAGACAAAATTAAATCGGGTTTTGTCGGTTTTTCCTATTGGGCGGCGAATTTTTTCCTTAAAACCGCCGCTTTTTGTTTGTGGCCGGGAAAAATTAATTCTTCTCCCCAAAAAATCTGCGTATATAGAATTGGAAATATTGGCGATATTATTTGTACTAT
>Ga0265342_10005219_pt1 | contig 9975 bp, 5 predicted proteins | sample 4CB327metaG_FD_203125 | JGI IMG/M metagenome (GOLD analysis project Ga0265342, IMG submission 203125) | Rhizosphere microbial communities from Carex aquatilis grown in University of Washington, Seatle, WA, United States - 4-CB3-27 metaG | ecosystem: Host-associated > Plants > Roots > Rhizosphere...
TGGCGACGGGCGCGGCTGCGACCGGGACTTCGCGCGGAGCTACGGGCTGGGCAACCGCTGTCACGGGAGTGGGCGGTGCAAGCGGCGCGACCGGCATGGCCTGAGGCGCGGGCGCCATCACCGACGGGACTGGCGGAGCGATGCTGGGCACCCAGGCGGGCATCTCGGCCAAGGCGGGCAGCGACGAGAGAACGGAAGTGCCGCCCAGCATGCTGGCCAGGTTGGCCAAGGAAGCCTCGGACGCGCGCAAGAACGCCGCGTGCGACTCGGCCATGGCGCGCTGGAAAACCGCGTGCGCCTCCGCGGTCTGTCGCTGGCTTTCTTGAAAGGCACGAACCCAGGCGAGCTGCACGGACGGATCGCCGCCAGCCGCCGCAGCGACGGGCAGGGCGGACGCCGGGGCCACGCTGGCGGGCTCGGCTGGGGGTGATGGGGGATTGGGCTTGGGCAATGCGACTGCTCCTTGCTCGGGCGGATAGATCTTCCCGTAGCTCGATCCGTTCATCTTCAAAGTCATGGCGGGCTTGCGCCGCGCGCGCGGGTCGGCCGCGGGCGCGAACGCGGCCCACAACTGCGCATAGTCCACGGCCACGCCCGCGACGGACAGCAAGGCCAGTCCCTGCTGCAGGCTGGCCCAACCCGGCCGTCCCTTGCGGTCGAGTGCGATCGCTCGATGCGGACGCGACTTGAGAATGTGGCCGACCAGCCCGGTCAGCACGCGGCCCGGCCCCACCTCGACAAAGGTGCGCACGCCGGATGCGTGCATGGCTTCGATCTGCTCGACAAAGCGAACCGGCTTGGCCAGCTGATGGGCCAGCAGATCGCGCATGGCCTCGGGCTCGCTGGGATAGGGCGCCGCGCTGGTGTTGGCAAAGACCGGGATCAACGGCACGGTCAGGGGCACAGAGGCCAAGAACTCGCGCAAAGGCGTCGCAGCCGGGCTGACCAGCGACGAGTGGAACGCGGTCGCGACTTCCAGCCGCGTGGCCGCCATGCCCTTTTCTCCCAAGCGGCGCTCGACCTCTGCGATAGCTTCGGTCGCGCCCGAAAGTACGAGCTGTTTGGGACTGTTGTGGTTAGCCACCACCACGTCGAGCTTCCACTCGTCGAGCAAGGGCTGCACGTCCTCGCGCCGTGCCGCCACCGAGGCCATGGCGCCGGGCACGGCCGCGGCTGCGGCCATCAATTCGCCGCGCCGCCGCGCAAGCCGCAAGAGATCGTCGGCGGTCAGCGAACCGGCTGCGCACAGAGCAGTCAGCTCGCCGAAGCTGTGCCCAGCCACGGCCGCCGGTTGCACGCCCGTTTCGCGCAAGATAGCCAGCAACGCCAGGCTAGTCGCGCCCAGCGCGGGCTGGGCCCACTCGGTCGCGGTCAAACGCGCGCGCTGCTCGCTGCGCGCAGCTTCGTCGAACACCGGACGCGGAAACACGACATCGTGCAGACGAACGCCCGGAGCGAATTCGATCTCGGCTGCGCGATCCCACACGCCCAAAGCTGTCGCGCTGGCCATGGCCACATCCGCGCCCATGTACAACGACTGGCTGCCCTGGCCAGGGAAGAGAAACCCGACGCTGCCGTCCGCGGGCCCAGCGCAAAAATCGATTCCGCCTGGCACCGAAAAGCTGTTGCCCGCGGCCAGCAGTTCGGCGGCCTTGCCCAGTTTCCCGACGAGATCCGCGCTGGATTCGGCGAACACGGCCAGGCGTGCCGGCGCTGCGGCGTCGAATGACTCTTGCGTCGAGCGCGCCAGGAACGTCAGCATCGCAGCGTCGGCTGCCTCGACGGCCAGCTCGCGACAACGTGTGGCCACCGCTTCGGCGGAGGCACCGCTGAGCAAGACAGCCTCGCCCCCGGCGGTTCGCACGCGCGAGGCGCGCTTTCCTGGGCCGGTGTATTCCTGCAGCGCCACGTGGAAGTTCGATCCGCCGAATCCGAACGAGCTGACCGATGCGCGGCGCGGGTGGCGTTGGTCGCGCACCCAGGGCCGCGCCATGGTGTTGATGCAAAACGGGCTCTCGTCGACGTTCAGCTTGGGATCCGGCCGATCGACCTTGATGGTCGGCGGCAGCACCTGGTGGTGCAGCGCCATCACTGCCTTGAACAGCCCCGCCGCACCGGCCGCGGCCTTGGTGTGGCCGATCTGCGACTTCACTGATCCCAGCGCGCACCAGCCGCGATCTTTGCGCCCGCTCTCCTCGAAAACTGTGCGCAGGCCCTCGAACTCGGCCACGTCGCCGGCCTTGGTGCCTGTGCCGTGCGCCTCGACCAATTCCACCGTGTCGGGGCCATAGCCCGCGTCCTGGTACGCACGCCGCAGGGCCTTGGCCTGGCCCGCGGGCGCGGGCGCGTAGATGCTCTTGGTACGACCGTCGGACGAGCTGCCCACGCCGGTCACCACAGCGTAGATGCGATCCCCGTCGCGCTCGGCGTCGGCCAGGCGCTTGAGCGCCACCATGCCGATGCCTTCGCCCAGCAAGGTGCCGTCCGCGCCGTCGGAAAACGGCCGGCAATCGCCGGTCGGCGACAACGCCGGCGTCTTGCTGAAGCAGATGTACATGAAGATGTCGTTCATGGTGTCGGCCCCGCCGGTGATGACGAGATCCGAGTGACCCATGTGCAACTCGGACATGGCCATGGACAGGGCCGACAGGCTGCTGGCGCAAGCCGCGTCGGTCACGCAGTTGGTGCCGCCCAAATCCAGCCGATTGGCGATGCGGCCAGCGACGACGTTGCCCAGGATTCCAGGAAAAGAACTCTCCTGCCATTCGACGTAGTGGGCGGCGATGCGCTCGCACGCGTCGGTCACTTTGTCTTCGGCTAGGCCCATCTCGCGCAGGGCTTTGACCCACACTGGACGCTGCAGCCGGCTGACCATGGAGCCGAGCAGTTCCTGCGCCGAGGTCACGCCCAGGATCACGCTCACGCGGTCGCGCGGCAGATCCTTGAACGAACCGCCGCACGCGTCTTCGAGAACCTGTTGCGCCACGATGAGCGCGAGGAGCTGGTTGGTGTCGGTCGACGGTAGGATCGACGGCGGCACGCCCCACTCCACGGGATCGAAATCCACCTCAGGCAGAAACGCGCCCCGCTTACAGTAGGTCTTGTCTCGCGCGCGCGGGTCCGGGTCGTAGTAGTCGTCAATCAGCCAATGGCTGGCCGGCACGTCGGTGATGAGATCGCGGCCGGCCAGGATGTCGCGCCAGAAGCCGTCCTTCTCGATGGAGCCAGGAAAAAGGGCGGCGACCCCGACCACGGCAATGGGCTGGTGTTTTGGGTGAGTCTTCATGCGCTACGCGTAACGGCCAGGCGGCCGGGAGCGCGGAGTATAGAGGAGAAACCCACCAAGAACCCGCCCAGGTTGAGGCGCGGCCAAGGACGCGAGGACGCCGCGCGTTGCGGGCAGTTACGGAAGGCCGCAAAGACGGTTTGCGCAGAGTTCTTTGTCGTCCATCTTCGATGGCAAACAGCATGAAGAAAGTGGGTCTTGCGGCAGCGATGCACGGCGTCTCAGGGGACGAATTGCATGCGTACGCGATGACTGAGGCTGTTGCCGCCTTGTCCGCTGGCTATCGCGAGCTCACGGTCGACGCACACAAGAAGTCGTGGGGGCAGTTTTTCACCGGACCCCAGATTGCCGCCTTCATGGCCTCGCTGTTCGAGGCTCCCCAGCGCGGGACCGTGCGCATTCTGGATCCCGGGGCGGGCACAGGCGTGCTCGGCATCTCTGCCGCGGACGAAATTTTCAGGCGGTTCGCTGCACGGGTTCACCTCACGGCCGTGGAAAGGGAACCCGGGGTTGCCAAGATCCTGCGCAAGTCGTTGGCGGCCGCGCAGGAGAGATGGGGCGAACGCTTGCAATACAACGTGGTCGAGGACGATTTCCTCGATCTTGCCCGGCCCAAACGCCGGCTGGACGATTTCGACTACGCCATCGGCAACCCGCCGTACTTCAAGATGTCGCCCGGCGATGCTCGCGGGGGCGACGCGCCCAACGCCTACGCGCGTTTCATCGAAGTCGCGCTTGGGATGCTCGCCGACGGCGGACAGCTCTGTTTCATCATTCCGCGCAGTTTTTCGTCAGGCTGCTATTTCAAGAACTACCGACGACGTCTTCACTCTGTCGCTCGGCTGGATCACGTGCACGTGTTCGGGTCGCGGACCGATGCCTTCCGCCAAGACGGCGTACTCCAGGAAAACATCATCGTCTTGTACAAGAAGACTCAGGCGCCGAGCGCCTCGCTGCTGATTTCGTCGTCGCAGGGAGAATCGGACCTTGGCGAGCGCGGAGTCCAGAATGTGCCGCGCACCCGCGTGATTGCCGAGGCGCGTGACTCCTCCGTGTTCCTGCCAACGAATGCGCGCGACCTTGGGGTGATGGATCTGGTTGCAGGATGGACCGGCACGCTCGCGTCCATGGGGCTCGAAGTGTCGACCGGCCCCGTGGTGCCGTTTCGTGCGGAACAGTTCCTTCGCCAGAAGGCTTCCCCGGGCACGGTGCCGCTTCTCTGGCTTCAGCATGTGCAGCCAGGCAAAGTGACCTGGCCGCTCGACGGGGGCTTCCGCAAGCCTGAGCACATCAAGCGCAGCGCCGGGACGAAACGGCTGGTTCCCAATCGCACCTACGTCCTCATTCGTCGCTTTTCAGCCAAGGAAGACCCGCGACGACTGGTGGCAGGACCGTACCTGGCTGGCAGCCTCCCCGGTGACAGGCTCGGCCTCGAGAACCACGTGAACTTTGTTCATCGTCCCAGCGGCGATATATCACCCCGGCAGGCCATCGGACTGGCTGCCCTTTTCAATTCAGAACTGATCGATGCCTATTTCCGAATTTCCAGCGGCAACACGCAGGTCAGTGCCACGGAACTGCGCGCGCTGCCGCTGCCATCAGCGGCCATTCTCGACGCGATTGCGGCGCGTGTGTCTCGGGGACAGTCAGCGGACGCCGCGGTAAATGCGGTGCTGAGCGAAGCCTAGTGTCACTTTGCGCCAGGCAGCGGTGACAGCGGGAATCCCATGCGGGTGGCGGCGTCGCGCATGCGGGTGTCGGCGGTACACAAAGGCCACGACGCGCATTGTGCGGCGGCGGCCAGGTGGATGGCATCGAGGGAGCGCAGGGCCACATCCGCGTGACAGCCGGCCAGAATGGCATTGGCCCGCTCGAAAATCGAACGAGTGATACCCACCAAATTCAGGCGGCGATGCTTGAGATCGTCTTCCATCTGTCGCCAGGCCGCCTGGCGATGTCGAGCCGTGATGGAACCTTCGCGTTCCTTGCGCAGCAGGGCCGAGAAGCATTCGGACAGGGCCAACTCGGCCGACCAGACGATCTGGCCGTCAACCGCGTCGGCATAGAACAGGCTGTCGGGCTCACGCACCAGCAGCTTCACCAGGATCGCGCTGTCGAGATACATGCTAGTCGCGGCCGTCACGGTCCTGGCGGATGATCGTCTGGGCAGAGGGACCGGCTTTTCGCGGAGACACGGCCAAGAGGCGTCGGTTCACACGATAGGTCGCGCGCACGGGCTGGATACCCACCAACTTGGCCTTGGGCCGGCCGTCTGAGGTGATCACAATCTCCTCACCGGCTGCGGCCCGATCGAGCAACTCGGACAGTCTCGCCTTGGCGGTGCGCACGTTCGCGACCATGATCTCAGTGTAGTCCCATGTGACCACATGGGCAACGTGCGATCAGACAGCAGCCATGCCGCCCGCCGCGCGTCGCCTGGCTCGGCCAGACGTGTTGCGTGCAGAACCAGGTTCGCATAGCATCGAGCCCTCGTGAGACGACACCCCCAAGTCCTGGTCGTGGCGCTGATGATTTCGCTGACCGGCGCCATCGCGTCCGAAAGCAAGGCGGCGGAGGGGACTGCCACCGTAGCCGCAACCGCCAAGGCGCATTTCAAGCAAGGCCGGATGCACTACCAATTGGGTGAGTACCGCGAGGCGCTGAATGAATTCAAGGAAGCGTATCGGTTGAAGCAGGATCCGTCGTTTCTCTACAACATTGCACAGTGCCACCGGCAGCTACGTGAGTACGCCGAGGCCATCAGGCTGTACGGCAACTATCTGCGCGAAGCGCCCGACGCTGATAACCGCGACGAGGTCGAGCGACAGATTCGCGATCTCAAGATCGCGGCTGAAAAACAGCGACAAAAGGAGCAATCGGCTGCTCCGTCGGAGGCGCCGACTACCGGATCGCCCCAGCCGATAGGCCCGCTTCCGCCCGCGACGGCGTCGATCCCTGTGCCTTCCGCAGGTCCGGCTGGAAGCGCAGACTTTCCCTCTTTCAACTCCTCCGTCCCGTCTGCGTCCGTGGTTTCAGGCGCCGTCGATGCCTCCCGGGATGCACAGCTCGAAGTGATCCCCGACCCGCCCGAGGCGAACATCCTGGTCAACCACATTTCGATGGCGAGGCGTGGACCGGCCAAGTTGCGCCTGCCACCCGGCCTCTACTCAGTGGCACTGGAACGCGAAGGCTTTCGCGGCGCCGAAGGTGCCGTCACGCTCGTCGCGGGCGGCCACACGACCCTCGCGGGCACGCTGACTGAGACCAAGACGCATGGCTGGCGCTACGTTGGCTTTGGCTTGCTGGGCGTGGGCGTGCTGAGCGGAGGCGTGGCGATCTACTCGTACGTCGAGGGCGACCAGAAGCGTACAGGATCCGCCGACTTCAACACCTACGCCAGTTGGGCCCGGTGGACTCAGGGTGTGGCCATCAGCGCGGTGGTGTTGGCCGCCGCAAGCTTCTGGGTGGATTGGCTGGTGAATCGAGAGAAGGCTGAGCCTGGGCCTCCGGTTCCCCTGCTCCAAGTTCCGACCCAGGCGCAGTGAAGGGCCGGGCTGCTCGGGGCCATGCCAGGGATTCTCGGCCCGCCGCGCCGCCGGTTTAGCGCACGAATTGCGCCGAAATGGGATGCACGAAGTCCCCTTTTCCCCTTGCGCGCGGCCTTTGCGCACGGCCTAATATATGGTTGATGGTCCTAACCGCGCAGGAAAGTGACCGTGGCCATTCGTCCGCTCCCCCGCGCTCTCGGAAGGGCGTGGCTGCGATCTTCCTCGCGACACTGGGGCTGCTGTTCTTGGGCCGCATGCCCTTAGCGTTTGCCCAGGCGCTCGACGACGAGGCCTGCGCGCAATGCCATGCCACCGATCAGAACGAGACCGACGGAAAAGAGCTGAAGGCGGTCACGCCTGAGCTATTCAAGGGCACGCCCCACCAGGCGTTGGGATGCACGGCCTGCCACAAGGTCGATGCCGCATCCGAGATTCCCGAGGGCCGCACCGGGCACAAACCATTCGATCCGGTGGATTGCTCGGTCTGCCACCAGAGCAACATGGTCAAGGCAGAGAACCAGGGCATCCCGCTTCTGTATCGCAACAGCGTGCACGGCATAGCCAAGCTGGGCAAGCACGACCCGCGCGCGCCCCTTTGCCAGAACTGCCACGGCTCCCACCGCATCTTGTCGCCGACCACAGCGGAATCCCAGGTTTCCAGAAGAAACGTCACCGCCACCTGTTCCTCGTGCCACGTCGATCGCGAAGACAAGTCCTGGCAAATGAAGAGCAGCGATCGGGTCAAGGCCTACGCCTCCAGCATTCACGGCAAATTCAATCAGGCGTTCACCAATCTGCCAGCCGCGGTGTGCACCGACTGTCACGGCGAACACGACATCGCCAAAGTCTCCAAGAAGGAATCGTACGTCGACCGCTACAAGCTGCCGCAGACCTGCTCGAAATGTCATGAGAAGATCGCGGCGGCCTACCAAGCGAGCGTTCACGGGAAATTGCTGGCGAAGGGCAATCAAGACGTTCCCACCTGCACCGATTGCCACGGCGAACACACCATCCAGAGGCACAGCGACCCCAATTCGCCGGTCTATTCAGGAAACGTGACCAAGACCTGCAGCGCCTGCCACCAGAACGCGCTGTTGAGCTCACGCTACCAGATGCCGCCCAACCGCGAGTCGACCTACAAGTCCAGCTTTCACGGCATCGCCCAGGGATTCGGCGACAAGCGCGCGGCCAATTGCGCCAGCTGCCACGGCTCGCACGACATCCTGCCGTCCGACGACCCGAAATCCAGAGTCAACCCCAAGAATCTGGGGGAAACTTGCGGCAACTGTCATTCCGGTCCCAGCCGGTTCCTGGCGCTGGGAAAGATCCATCAGAACCAGACGCTCAAAGACAACCCGCTGGTCTTCCTCATTAAGCTTTCCTACATCATTCTGATCGTCGCGACGGTGGGCGGATTCATCGCCTATATCATCCTCGATCTATTCAGCCACTATGCGCGCCGGCTGTTCGCCAGACTGCAGGGCCGGGATCCTGAACCTCGGCGCAAACGGGCGGCGGGCAAGGTCTACTTGCGCTTCCCCATCAGCTACCGGATCCAGCACATCATCATGATGCTGTCGTTCCTGACGCTCATCTTCACCGGGCTTCCCATCCTGTTCCCGGAATCGAATTTCTTCAAAGGCATCTTCAACACGCCCGGCAGCTTCCAATTGCGTGGACTCATCCACCGGGGCGCCGCCATCGTGCTCATCACCCTGGTACTGGTGCACACCATCTTCGTGCTCTCCTCGCGGCGCGCGCGCCGGGATCTCGTCGAGATGATACCTAGGGTCAAGGACTACAAGGACTTCAGACAGCTCGTCGCCTTCAACTTGGGTCGTTCAAAAGAGCGGCCCGCCTATGCGCGATTCAACTTCATCGAGAAGTTCGAGTATCTGGCCGTGGTTTGGGGTTCGATCGTGATGGGCGTGACAGGATTCGTGCTTTGGTTTCCGGGATGGTCGATGCGCCACATGCCCAAGCTCGGCCTTGACGTGGCCGCCGCCATCCATGGCTACGAAGCGGCGCTGGCCTTCCTGGCCATCATCATATGGCACCTGTATTCCGTCATCTTCAGTCCCGACGTATGGCCCATGAGCAAAGTGTGGCTCACCGGCGAGATGACCGAGGATGAGATGCAACAGCATCATCCGTTGGAATTGGAGAAGTTGAAAGAAGCTGAGCCGCCCGCGCAGGACGACGCCGGCAAAGACAAGAAGTAGTCAGTAGTCAGCTAGTTCGCGACCACGAACTCGATTCGGCGATTCTTCAACTTGCCCTTGCCCAGGTTGGGAACCAGTGGCTTTGTCGCGCCCATTCCCTGGGAGGCCACGCGCTCTTGACCCACGCCCTGGTCGATGAGGTACTGGGCGACCGCCTTGGCCTGAGCGTCGGTCAGTTCCTGGGCTTTGGCCGCGGCCAAACCGCTGCTCCAGTGGGCCTCGATGCGCACCTGGCGAATCTCCGGGTGATTGACCAAGACGTCGACGACTTCGTCAAGCAGCTGGAACGAGTCGGGGGCCAACTCGGCCGACGGTTGCGTCCCGCCCGCGACAAACGCGATGGGCTGGCGCAATTTGAACTTCCCATCCTTGAAGGTCACTCCTGCCAGCGCTGGCCGAAGGCGCAGCGTGACCTTGACCGCATTCTCTTGTCCCTCGGCCACAGTCAGCGGCGCGAGCTTTGACAAATACTGGTCCGCATCAATGCGCAAGACATATTGCCCCGGAACCACAGGTACAGCAAAAGCGCCCGACTCATCCGACTTTCCTTCGGCAATTTGCGGACCAGCGAGCTTGAGGGTCGCGACTACGCCCTTGCCAGAACTATCGCCAATGTGTCCCACGGCCCGCGCCGCTGGCACGTGCGGTGTGAGCGCGAACGCAACATTGGCGGCCTGCCCGGCAATGACGTCCAACTTGGACGAGACCGTATCAAAACCATTGGCCACAATTACAAGTTCGACGGGGCCAGGCGCCAGCGGCACACTCTGAAAGGTTCCATCGGTATCGGTCACGACACGAGAATACGGACGACCGGCCACTCCGACCACGGCTCCCTCAATGGGGGTTCCCACCGCGTTGACGACCCTGCCCACCACGAGGCCTTTGGGTGGAGTCTCGGCCTTTTCGACCGGCGCTT
>Ga0265342_10005221_pt1 | contig 9970 bp, 9 predicted proteins | sample 4CB327metaG_FD_203125 | JGI IMG/M metagenome (GOLD analysis project Ga0265342, IMG submission 203125) | Rhizosphere microbial communities from Carex aquatilis grown in University of Washington, Seatle, WA, United States - 4-CB3-27 metaG | ecosystem: Host-associated > Plants > Roots > Rhizosphere...
GGCTGGATGTTCAAGGAGAAGATCTCGGCGTCGGACAAGATCTTCTACACCACCGGCCGCCTCACCTCGGAGATGGTGATCAAGACCGTGCGCATGGGCATTCCGATCCTGATCTCGCGCTCGGGCTTCACCGCCTGGGGCGTGGAGCTCGCGCGCAACGCGAACTTGACCCTGATCGGCCGCGCGCGCGGCAAACGTTTCGTCGCGTTGGCCGGCGAGAGCCGCATCGTGTTCGACCAGGATCTCGCCTTCGTCGAGGAGGAGAGTACCAAGCACCGACGCAAGGCGGCGGTCGAGGATTGAGATCGGGACTCGCGGAGGCTCTCAGCCTCGACTACATAGCCCGCATGACCCACCCCTACCCCCCGACCCTCGGCCTCGTGCTTGCCGGCGGGCTTGCCCGCCGCATGGGCGGCGGCGACAAGGCGCGCATCGAGCTCGGCGGCGTTTCGATCCTCGACCGCGTGCTGGCGACCTTGTCGGCGCAATGCAGCGGCATCATCATCAACGCCAACGGCGATCCGGAGCGCTTCGCCGACACCGGTCTCACCGTCGTGCCGGACAACATCGAAGGTTACCCCGGCCCCCTCGCCGGCATCCTCGCCGGCCTCGACTGGCTGGCGGCGCAGAACAACGGCATCGAATGGATGCTGAGCGTACCGGGCGACTGCCCATTCCTGCCTGACGACCTCGTCGAGCGTCTGCACGCCGCGCGGCGCAAGATGGGCGCCGGCGTGCCGCTCGCCTGCGCCCGCTCGGGCGAATGGCGACATCCGGTCGTGGCCTTGTGGCCGTTGGCGCTACGCGAAGATTTGCGCAAAGCGCTGGTCAAAGAGGACCTGCGCAAGATCGAGGTGTGGACCGCGCGGCACGGCGTCGCCATCGCCGACTGGCCGACTGAGCCGATCGATCCCTTCTTCAACGTCAACACGCCCGAGGATGCCGCCAAGGCCGCCGAAATCGTCGCCGGCGCAGCCTAGTCCATTAGCACCGCATACGAGAGAAAGCCGACGTGGTCGCCACGGGCGATGCTCGTCGTCTCTTCCGGAAATTCCAGCAGTCCGTCGGTCTGCGTCAGCGACGTGAGGATGCCGGCGCCGTCCTGGGGGTGCTTGATCGCCTCCAACTCGCCGTCCGCTCCGCGCCGCAACGCGACGCGCACGTATTCGCGTCGGTCTTTCTTCTTCTTGTACGCAAACCCTGAGCGCACCGGCAGCGGCAGCAGCGTCTGCGGCCGCGCGCCAGAGAGGCGCCGCAGCAGCACCTTCACCACGCGCACGAAGGTCACGAACACCGCCACCGGATTGCCCGGCAGGCCCACGAACGCCGCACTGCCGCCCTCGCCGCGGATGACGCCGAGCGCGACTGGCCGGCCGGGCTTGATGGCGACGCGCCAGAACACCAGGCTGCCGATCTGCGCGACGGCCTCACGGACGTAATCGGCCTCGCCGGTCGAAACCCCGCCGGAGGTGACGATGAGATCGTGCGCCGCCGCGGCCGCGCGCAGCGCCCGCGCCAGCGAAGTGGGGTCATCGGCGAGAATGCCGAGATCGGTGACGCGCGCGCCGAGCCGCTCGAGCAGCTCGCGCAGCAGGTAACGGTTGGCGTCGTAGACACCCGCGCGCGGCAGCGCCGAGCCGGGCTCGACCACTTCGTCGCCGGTCGAAAAGATCGCCACCTTGAGCGGCCGGTGCATGTTCAAATCGGTAATGCCGAGGGCCGCGGCGAGCGCGATGTGCTGTGGCTCGAGCACAGTGCCGGCGGCCAACGCTACGGCGCCCTTGGCGATGTCCTCACCGGCGAGCCGCCGGTTGGCGCCGCGCCTCAAGCCTTTCGGCAGGACGACGGCATCGCCATCGGTCGTCACGTCCTCCTGCATGAACACCGTGTCGGCGCCCTTCGGCATTGCCGCGCCGGTGAAGATGCGAATAGCGTTGCCGGCATTGAGCGACAGCGCCTCGCCGGCGCCGGCCGTCAGCCGACCGGAAATCGCGAGCCGCGTGTCGGCATCGGATTTGAGATCGGCATGGCGCACGGCGTAACCGTCCACGGCGGAATTGTCGAACGGCGGCAGATCGACCGGCGCGACGACATCGGCTGCCAGCACGCGTCCGCGCGCTGCCGCGAGCGGCACGCGGTCGGTCTCCGCCACCGGCGCGATACGCTCGGCGATCAGCCGCTCCATGTCGTCGAGCCGCAGCAGCGGCCCGGAGAACGCGAAGCAGTCGTCGCTCAGTTGCGCCATCAGTTGCTCCGCAGGGCCTCGGCCTTTTCCAGCGGAATAGCGTTCGCCAGTACCAGTTCCGCGACCGCTTCGACATCGTCGAGATCGACCACGGGCACCTTGGCCTGCGGCAGGGCCGTATCCGCGGCAATCGCCACGATATAGGGGTCGTCCGGATGGATCAGCGGCTTGCCGTTGGCCGTGCGATGGACCTCGATCTTGGGGAAGGCGTCGCGCTTGAAGCCCTCGACCAGGACGAGATCGACCGCCGACATCTTCGCCACCAGATCGAGCAGATCCCACTCCGGCTCGTCGCGCAGTTCGTGCAGGATGGCGAAGCGGCGTGCCGACGAGACGATCACCTCGGTGGCGCCAGCGGTGCGGTGCATGAACGAATCCTTGCCCGGCTGGTCGAGATCGAAGCCGTGATGAGCGTGCTTGAGCGTCGAGATCCGCAAAGACCGGGCAGTCAGGCGCGGAATGAGCTTGGTGATCAAGGTCGTTTTGCCGGAGCCGCTCCAGCCGGCGAGGCCGATGATACGCATGCGGTCTATATAGGGCGGTTCGCGCTCCGCGAGCAATCGCCAGACTTGCCAGCCACTCAGCCGGGCACGGGGCATGTGCTGGCCCACAATGGTGGCCAGGGAGCGGCATCCGCCACAGGTTGTTACCCGCGCAAGCTGTGCGCGAACCCGGACAACCCATAATCGCGATTGCCGATCGGCGATGAGCAATCCACATCGTTAAAACTGAGGGAGCAATCGGGCGCGCACGGACAACTGAAGCCCTGCAACCACAGGTTTTGCATCGCGCTTACAACCGAATGTCCTTAAGTCCCGATCAATACATTCTGTAGTAACTAGGTACTCGTGACCCCAGAATGGGTGTTGTTGCATGCCGGCACCGTTGTCCATCGACGCGATCGAAGACGCGATTCAACACGCCGATCCTAAAACGCGTCACCAGACATTGCGCGCCGTGACCGATCTTTTCATGTCGAGTGCACCCGGTCTCGACGACAGCAAGGTCGGCATTTTCGATAATCTCTTCGATAGCCTTCTCGACGACTCCGAACTGGAAGGCGTCCTCGATGTCAGCAAGCGCATGGCGCCCATCAGCAACGCTCCGCCTCGCCTGGTCCGCCGCTTGGCCGAGGATGATCGCATCGAGGTCGCGGGCCCGATCCTGTCGCAGTCGCCGCGACTGAGCGAGACCGATCTGTGCGAAATCGCCCAAGCGAAAGGCACCGAGCATCTCCTCGCAATTTCGGCGCGCCCCGGTCTGACCGAACCTCTGACCGATATCCTGATCGAGCGCGGCAATCAGGACGTGGCGCGCAGTGTCGCAAAGAACGTCTCGGCGCAGCTCTCGCGCGCCGGCCTTGAGCAACTGGTGAGACTGGCGGAGCACGACAACGCGCTCAGCGCCGGACTGAGCGTGCGCTCGGACATTCCGGCCGAACGTCTGCAGGCCCTGCTCGCCAAGGCGGCGGCGCGAGCCGAGCAGAAGCTCGTCGGTGTCGCCGCCGCGCAACGGCTCGTCGTTTCGATGCAGCAGTCCGGCGGACTCGCCGAAGCCGCCGTCAAAAACTTTGCGCTGTCGCGGCACTACGAAGCCGTCGTCGCCAGCCTGTCGCTGCTCGCAAACCTGAAATATGACGCGGTCGAAAACCTGCTGCTGCAGGCGGACACGGGCGGCCTCATTCTCACCTGCAAGGCGCTGGGCTTCGACTGGAGCACCACGATGGAGATCCTGAAGACGAGCGCCGAGCGCAGCGGCTTGAGCGAGCGCGACGTTAATCGCGCCCACGCCGACTTCATGAAATTGTCGAAGGCCACGGCCGATCGCATTTTGCGATTCTGGCACGTCCGTCAAAGCGTGGCGTGACGCTCATATTCGTCATTGCCGAGCTGCAGGCAAGTCGCCGCCACGGCACTTGCGTATGCACGCTCACTACCCGATGACGCGCTGACCGGACGCCTCGGATCGCGCCCCTCCCGCGGTTGCAATTCCCGCCTCGCTGCAGCAATGTCCGTCGCAAAGAGCGGCAGCACACCGCAATAAATCCTCGGGGAGGCATCAATTGCGCACACACCACTCACGTTTCTTAGCCGGCGCCGCCCGCATGTTCGGTATACTGGTCCTTTGTGCGACGCTCGCGCCGCTCGGCAGCATTGCGCACGCGCAGGCCTATCCCGATCATACGGTGAAGATCATCGTACCGTTCCCGGCCGGCGGATCGGCCGACACCGTGCCGCGCATCATCGCGGACTGGCTGTCGCGCAAGTGGAAGCAGCCCGTCATCATCGAGAACCACACCGGCGCGGCCGGCAACATCGGCGCGGAGCTCGCCTATCACGCCGATCCTGACGGCTACACGTTGCTGTCGGCGCCGCCGCCACCGCTGGTGGTCAACCAGAACCTCTATCCGCATCTTGCCTTCGACCCCGGCAAGTTCGAGCCGATCGTCGTCATGGCGTCGGTGCCGAACGGTCTGTTCGTCAACCCCAACAAGATCAAGGCGAATACCGTCGCCGAAGTGATCGACGCCATGAAGAAGAATCCCGGCAAGATCACCGATGCCACGCAGGGCAACGGCACCACGTCGCATCTGACGGCCGAGATGTTCCAGATGATGGCGCATGTGAAGATGCAGCACGTGCCCTATCGCGGCACGGCCCCGGCGCTGCAGGGCCTGCTGGCCGGCGACGTCGACATCATGTTCGACAATCTTGGCGTCTCGCTGCCGCTGGTGAAGGCGGGCAAGCTCAAGCTGCTGGCCGTCGCATCGAAGAAGAGGCTGGCGGACCTGCCGGATGTGCCGACCTTCGCGGAAACCCTGCCCGGCTTCGAGTCGACCGCATGGTACGCCGTCGTCGCACCGCCGAAGACGCCGAAGGCGATTGTCGACAAGATCAATGCCGACATAAATGAAGCGCTGCGCCAGCCTGATATTCAGGCGAAGCTCAAGAAGTTGACGGCGACCGTCGTCGGCGGCTCGCCCGCACAGACTGCCAGCTACATGCACGCCGACGTCGAGCGCTGGGGCAACGTCATCAAAGCGGCGCACATCAAGCTTCAGTAGCAGGAAGGACATTGAGTATGGCCGGTAAGCGACCGAACGTCGCGATCGTCGGTGGCGGGATTGGCGGCCTGTTTGCCGCCAATGCGCTACGCGCGCAGGGGCTGAAGGTCGACATCTACGAGCAGGCCCCGGCGCTGGGCGAAGTCGGCGCCGGGGTCTATCTCACGCCGAACAGCGTGCGGCATCTCAACCGCGTCGGACTCGGGCCGCAGGTCGAGAAATTCGGCGCGCTGGTCGGCACGCAATCGCATTATTTCCACCAGGACGGCACGCCGATCGCACCGGTGCAGGTGACGGATTCCTCGGGCTGGAACGCCACCTACGGCATGCATCGCGCCGATCTCGTGGAGATTCTCGCCGGCGCGCTACCGCAGGAGATCGTGCACACCGGCCATCGCTGCACCGGCTTCGCGCAGGACGCCGAAACGGCGCGCGTGTCGTTCGCCAATGGCGCGACGGTCGCGGCGGACATCGTCATCGGCGCCGACGGCATTCACTCCGAATTGCGGCCGTACGTGTTTCCGCCGTCCAATCCCGTCTTCCACGGCGGGATCGCCTACCGCAGCGTCGTGCCGCACAGGCTGATTCCAGATTGGCCGAACAAGGCCTGGCTGATGTGGCTCGGCAAAGGCAAGCACTTCCTCACCTTCCCGGTGCGCCACGGCGAACTGGTCAACTATGTCGGCTTCGTGCCGGCCGATCAGCAGATGAAGGAGTCGTGGTCGGCGCCCGGCGATCCCGATGTGCTGCGCGCCGAATTCGCTGGCTGGGATCCGCGCATCGGCGAATTGCTCTCGCACGTTACGCAGACGTTCCGTTGGGCGCTATACGATCGCGAGCCGCTGCCGGTGTGGACCAAGGGCCGCCTGACGCTGCTCGGCGACGCGGCGCATCCGATGCTGCCGCATCTCGGTCAGGGCGCCAATCAGTCGATCGAGGACGGCATGGCACTGGCGACCATCCTCGCGCTATGCGACGTGAGCACCGCAAGCGCCGCGCTCAATGTCTACGAGCGGCTGCGCCGCGAGCGCGTGGCGGCCGTGCAGCGCGGGGCCCGCGAGAACGGCATGCGCTACGATTCGGTTTATGCCGACCTTGCGCGTCGCGACGCCGAGATCACCGCGCACGCCGAATTCCGCAAGCGACTCTACGATCACGACGTGGTGCCGGAAGCGAAAGCGGCGGCAATGTCCTTCGCCTGAGCTGCTGACAAGGCCTCGCGAGACGATCAGGCGGGCTCCATGCCGAGGGCGCGGATGCGCGCGCGCGTCGGCTCGTCCCTGAGCGCAGCAAGGAACGCCTCGACCGCCGCATGCCCGCGTCGCCGCTCGGCGACAAGGAAATCGTAGTGCTCCGGCGCGACCGGCAAGAAACCGAGCCCGTACATCTTCGCCACCGGCGCGATGGCAAGGCCCCAGTCGGCGCGGCGCTGCGCGATCGCCGCGGCGACGGCATTGTGCGACTTCGGCTGGTTGGCGTAACCAGGCGGCCGTTTGCCCTGGAGCAGCGAGTCCATCAGCACGCGCGTGCCCGAGCCGGCGTTGCGATTGACCATCAGCACGCTGGCATCGCCAAGCGCGGCGGCAAGCCCCTCTTTCGCACTGCGGCCCTCGAAGCGCGCGTCGCCGGGCCGGAAAAGGATGCCCTGCATGCGACGCCAGCCGTGCACCAAGCTGAGACCAGGCTGCACCAGGTGCACGTTGTAGTCGCCGCTCTTGGGATCGATCAGATGCACGGGCGCAATATCGCATTCGCCACGCGCGATTGCCGCCGCGCCGCCGAGGCTGCCGACCGCGAGCACACGCGCGGAGAAGCCGCGATCGATGACCGCGCCGATGACTGCGTCGAGCGCGACGTCGTGGCTGCCCATCACCACGAGATCGGGCGCGTGCGCGACGCCGCCGATCAAAGTCACCTCGGCGGCGCTGCCAGCCTCGAGCGTCGAGGCAAGCGCATCGATGGCGAGGAAGCCATCGGCCTGCGAAAAGCTCGTCACCGCGCCGGAGCCCTTGCCGATCGGAAAGGCGATCGGGCCGTCCTCGCCGGCGATGAGCGAGACGAGCACGAATTCCTCCCGGCCCAGTTCCGAGGCGATGGGCACTGGCACCCGCGCGGTCAGCGTTTCCGCCGCTTCCGGCGGCAGGCCGGCGCGCGCGCGGATGAGCGGCGCAACGAAAGTGTGAAAGGTGAAAATCGCCGAGGTCGGGAAGCCCGGCAGCACGATGACCGGCTTGTCCTGCGCAATGCCGAGACAGAGCGGCTTGCCGGGCTTGAGCGCCACGCCATGCACGACGATCCTGCCGAGACGCGAGACGATTGTGTGCGACAGGTCGCCCGCGCCTTTCGAGGTGCCGCCCGAGAGCACGACGATGTCGCACGCCGCCAGCGCCGCGCGCACCGCCGCTTCGAGTTTTGCCTCGTCGTCGGGAAAGGCGCCGAACGCAACCGGCATGCCGCCGGCCTCGGCGACGGCGGCGGCAACAACAGCGCCGTTGCTGTCATAGACTTTCGCCGGTTTCAGGACTTCGCCCGGTTTCACGAGTTCGTCGCCGGTCGACAAAATCGCCACCTTTGGCCGCCGCACGACCGCGACGGTACCAAGTCCTGCGGCCGCCAGCATGCCGATCTCGCGCGAACCGATGCGCGCGCCGCGCCGCAGAACCGTCTCGCCGCGCGCGATGTCCGAGCCGGCGTAGGAGATGAACTGTCCAGGCGCCACGGGGCGCCGCACGTCGATCGCCGGCGCGCCGCGCTCGCGCAATTCCGTCTGCTCGATCATGACGACGGCGTCGGCGCCGCGCGGAATGATGCCGCCGGTGGCGACAGCGGTGGCGGTGGCGCCGCCGACATCGAGCGTCGGTTCATGACCGCAGGCGATCACCTCCGCATTCAGCGTCAGCACCCGCGGCGCGCTCTCGCTGGCGCCCACCGTATCCGCAGCGCGGACCGCAAAGCCGTCGACATTGGAGCGGTCGAACGGTGGCGCATCGGCGAGCGCCACCACGTCGTGCGCCAGCACGCGTCCGAGCGCATCCGCCAGCGTTACCGTCTCCGCGGCGAGCGGCGTGAAGTCGGCAGCGCCCGCGAAGCGCGCCTTTGCCTCGTCGGGCGAGACCACCTCGAGGAATTGCTCCTGCCGCGCCGCGGCGCGAACACGGGCGAGAAGTTCCTCTTCAGCGCGAGAAGGCGATGACGTTCCGTGGCTCATGGCCACGGCCATACCCGAACGGCAGAGCCGGCGGAATAGCCCTCGCTCTCCGCGGGTACGAGCACGTAGCCGTCGGCCCGCGCCAAAGCCGACAGCGGCAGATAGCGGCTGGCCAAGGGCTCGGCGCTGCGGCTGCTGCGGGTGACCGGCACGAACTCGGTCAGGCCGATGGTCGAGGCGATCTTGCGCTCCAGCCGCACGGTATCGACGAGATCGACGCTCGGCCGGACAGCGGCGAGCCGATCGACCATCGGCCGACCCAAAGTGAGCCAGACGGCGAGCGCGGCGTCGAGCCGGCCCGGCAGCAGCAGGACCGGCCGCTCGCCCGCGAATCCAAATGCCGCCGTTTCGCCCGGCGACAGGGCCAGCCCATGCATGACCAGCCGGCCGTCGCGCTTGAGCGCTGTGACGCTGGCGTCGTTGCGCCCGGTGCCGGTGCCGCCGATGGCGACGATGGCGTCGGCGTCGCCGGCATTGAGCGCGTTGTCGAGGCTGCCGCTCTCGCGCAGCAGCCCGCCGCGGCGATCCACGTCGGCGCCGATGAGCTGCGCGGCGGCGGCGATCAGCGGGTCGTCGCGCACCGACACAAGACGCACACGCGGCATGCGCATCTGCGCCAGTGACAGCCCCAGCGCGGTGAGCGCGGCAACGTCGGTCAGGCGCAGGCGCTCGCCGGTACGCCGCAGCGGCGTGCCGGCCTGGCTGTCGCCGCCGGCCTCGAGGACGCCGTCGCCATGGAAGGCCGCGGCCAGCGCCTGTGCGCCGGACGCGGCGACCTGAACCGCCTCGAGCGGGACGACGCTGTCCGTCATCTCTGGCAGTGGCTGGCCGACCTCGATGCGCGCCGGCGCGCGGCCGAGCGACGCGGGCGAATAGCTGCCGGCGCCCAGGGTATCGTCTGCCGCGATGGCCCAGCCGTCGCGCAGCGCGATGGCCGCGGCCGGCCGCGCCGGGGCGATGACGTTTTCGGCCAGCACCCGGCCGGGCATGATCGGCGCTTTCGCCGGCACAATGGCTTTCACCTGCGCTTCGACCAGCGCCAAAGCCTCGTTGAGCGGCATCAGCCGCGCGATCGCCTGGGGGTGTGCGGACGCCATTATGGGGCAGGACGGACCGGGGTTGACCTCGGCCTTAGTCTACCGCAACACCGCGCCAGCAAAAGTCCGGATCGGGATCGAAATGGCGGATAAGACGGTCAGCCTGCGCGGCCTCAAGTGCCCTCTGCCGGCATTGCGCACCAAGAAGTTGCTGTCTGGCATGGCCAGCGGCGACCGACTGACCATCGAATGCACCGACCCCTTGTCGGCAATCGACATCCCGAACCTGCTACGCCAGACCGGCGATGCGCTGGAAGACAAGCAGCAGGACGGCGAGCTGCTGACGTTCAGGATTCGGAAGAAGTAGCGAGCCAAAGCTACGCGCTCGCGCAAATTGCGCCCCGCGAAAAAGAAGC
>Ga0265342_10005222_pt1 | contig 9968 bp, 6 predicted proteins | sample 4CB327metaG_FD_203125 | JGI IMG/M metagenome (GOLD analysis project Ga0265342, IMG submission 203125) | Rhizosphere microbial communities from Carex aquatilis grown in University of Washington, Seatle, WA, United States - 4-CB3-27 metaG | ecosystem: Host-associated > Plants > Roots > Rhizosphere...
TAGGGCAGGATCGATTTCCCAGACGTCCCGAGAGCCTGTGACGCCAGAGCCCGCAAGGCCGATCCTTCCGCCGACTCCTCCGGTGGAATTGGACGGCGTCTCGCCGGCAATGAGCTCCAACCGAGCGTGAGCGTTGTCCGACACCATGGACGCATACATGCGGCTCGAGGGCGTGCCGGCTTCGCTTCCGGTCAGGCGCTGCACCCATGCACCCGTCGAGGGTTCCCAATCCCAAAGATCATTCAGGCTTCCGCCGTTGGTGCTGATGTCCGATCCACCGAAGACCACAACCTTGTTGCGGGAGCCATCGAAGGCCATGGCGTGGGCGTAGCGTTGGCTCGGCTTGCTTCCTGGGACGGTTCGGTCACTCCAGGTTCCGGCCGTGGGATTCCACTCCCAAATGTCCTGCTTGGGAACGCCAGACGCGCCGGCGATGTCGATTTGGATTCCCGCGAAGAGCACCGCCATGTTGCGCGAAGAATCCCAGACCATGCCGAAGTCATTGCGACCCGTCGGCGCGGTGGCTACTGTGAGTGCCGTCCAGACGTGTCCGGCGGGATTGTATTCCCAGGTATCACCATACGAAAGACTCACCCCGGTTGCATCGTACGAGGCCGAATCGCTACGGCCACCGCCGAACAGCAGGATCTTTCCCGTGGACTTTTCGAAGACCATGCCGGCCTGGCTGCGCGCGGAGGGGTGGCTTCCGGAAGCGCTTACATCCGTCCACGTGCCACCGGACGGATCCCATTCCCACGTATCTTCATAATTGAAGCCGCTGCCAGCCCGACCACCGAAGAGCACGAACTTGCCGTGCAGGGAATCGAACACCATGGCCGCACCTGAGCGCGCATCCGGTGCGATGCCGGTACCGGTTCGGTTGGTCCACTTGCCGGTGGCTGGGCTCCACTCCCAGGTTTCCTTGTTGGGGCTGTTCGTTCCGCTGCTGGGATCCATGTTCGTCCCACCAAACATCACGACCACCTGGCGGGTTTCGTCGAAGGCTACCGCCTGAAGGTAGCGGCCGTCCGGCGTGGTGCTCGAGCCGACTTTCTGCCAGACGGCGACCTCGGAAGGCGGAACGACCCCGAGGGCCGCTTTGGCTGACTCGATGTTGGAGGCGTTTTCCTTCTGTGCCTCCTCATTGCATGTGGCGAGAGTAAGTAGGGCAATGATCGCGCCGTTTCTCGGCTTCATGGGATGGCCTCCTTGCGCATGGAAACGATGTGCAAGGGATACTGACACCGTCGTGCGGTTCTAGAAAGTGTCGGCAGTCACACGGAAGCAGGGTTGCGAGCTTCCTATCAGTGCTCTGGTGTCGCCAGGCGCAACTTGGCCAGCTCGCGCACCATCACGGTGGCAGCGACCACGGCGAACAGCAGATCTGCACAGGGGCCGACCAGATAGATTCCGTAGAAACCCAGCCAGCGCGGCAGTAGGACGAACATGGGAATGGCCAGAACCTGTCGGCCGAGCAACAATAGCGCGGCCATACGCGGTTCGTGCACGCTGAGAAAGTAGTGCGCCATGGTTCCCGTCACGCCGAAGAGCGTAATGGGAATCGTGAACCAAGGCAGCCCGCGGCGCACCATCTCCACGAGCTCGGGATCGGTCTTGCTGAATAGGCCCGCAATGGGCCCAGGGAAAATGGCGGTCAGGATCGAAAAGAGCGCGCCCATTGCGGTCGTGGCCAAGAGCACCCGCACCAGAATGGCGCGGACGCGTTTCATTTGGCCTGCGCCCTTGTTGAATCCGATGAGCGGCTGCATGGCCTGCATGACGCCGAGCGGGGGATAGATGAGGAACATGGCCACGGTGTTTAGAACGCCCAGCGCTGCCACCCCGCGCGTGCCGGCCTGGCCACCCGCGCCGTGATTGGCTGCCAGGAACACCATCGTGGCCAGGAGCTGCATCAGTCCGAATGGCGCTCCGAGGGTGATGATGGAACGCGCCAGTGCCCGGTCGGCCTTCAGGAATGCGCGCCGGATGTGCAGTACGCTCGAGCGGCCCTGCACGACGAAGATGACGGTCAGGCAACCCGCGGCTTGCGAGATGGCCGTGGCCAGGGCTGTTCCGGTGATGCCCCAGTGTAGTCCAAAGATCGCCAGCGCCGCCAGACACACGTTCAGGAGATTGCTCGACAGCATGATGAGTAGCCCCAGCATGGGCCGGCCCTGGACGCGCAGGATGTTGCCCATGGAAATCAGGGCGATGAGGAAGATCTGGCCGATGGAGACGATGCGCACGAAGGGCATGGCCATGGGCAGTAGGTGAGGCGCGCAGCCGCATGCCAGCAAGAGTGGTTTGGTGAAAGCCCAGGACATGGCGGCCAGCAGCGTCCCGTTGATCAGTGCAAGGCGTAGTCCCTGGCCGAGCACGCGTTCGGCACCTTGGGCATCGCGCTGTCCAAGCAAGACTGAGATGCGATTGCCCGTGCCTGTTCCCACCAGCAGCCCCAGCGCCATGGCAACGATGGACAGCGGAAATGCCGAGGTCACCGCGGCCATGCCATCGGTGCCCACACCCCGGCCGACCAGGATGCGATCCACGATCTGATAGAGCGCATTGGCCAGAAATCCTGCGATAGCCGGCAGCGAGTAGCGAAGGAGCAGTCGGCCGATCGACTGCTCGCCCATGTGTTTGACTGCATCCATGTGGGTGGTTTGGCTATCACCTTTGGAGGCGTGCGTGCAACCTTCGCAGGCTCATGAAGGAAGTCTCTGGTCATCCGCGGGTCAAAACGGGTAGAAGATCCCGATGTTTCGGATGTCGACCCGGAAATCGTCCGCCATGTCCAAGCTCCCTGCCGCACAAAGCTGTCTGGTGCGTCTCGCGCCGCGGAGGCTCACTCTGGCGTGGCTTCTGACGGCGCTGCTTGCGGGCACGGTTTCCGTGGCCGAGGCTGCGCCCCGGAAGCCATCGGCCAAGGGCAAGGCCCAATCCCGCGGTAGCGCCAAGGCGAGAGCTGGCACGGAGGCTCGCGCCGGGAATACAGCCGAGGCCGTTGCGGGAAGTAAGATTGCGCTGCTCGAGTTTCGCGGAGACAACGTCGATTTGATCCGCGGGCAAGTCATCAAGGTGCTCAAGACCAAGGTGAGGGAAGTGTCGACCAATTTGCGGCCAGCGGACACGACCGAACAGTACCGCGACATGGGTGCTGCTCTGGATCTCGCCCTCTACGTCCAAGGGCATATCAAGGACTTGAGCAAGGATCAGGCCGTGCTCACCATCGATTTGCGCAGCGGTGTCAGCGGGCGCAAGCTGACCTCGGTCAAATTCACCGGGAATCGGCGTAAGTTATACGCCGACGCAGAGGACGAGCTGTGGAAGAAGATCGAAAAACCTTTCGGGCGGGCCTGCCTGGAGGCAACCAAGGCCGTCCGCCATCACAACGCCCCGATGCGCATCGAGGCGGGATCGCCCGTCGAGGACAGCTCGGCCCGATCGTCGCTGTGACTTGGTAACTACATACAGTATCTGCCCGACGGGATTTGGCACGTGCCGGCAATGCACTGGGCGCTGGGCTGGCAGATGCTGGTCGCGACAGTCGGGTCACAGGGTTTGTAATCGTCAATGGGGGCAGCGCAGACGCCTTTGGTGGGAAGACCGAGAAGCTGGATGCCTCCGGAGCCCAGCGAGCAGGCCGCCACGCCGCCGGGAGCGCAAAGGGTGGCTCCTTGGCCATTGTCAGGCGCCAGGCCGCAGGGCTCTCCTTTCGCGGCCGTGAGGATCTGGGTGCTGATTTGCGGACTGGCCGCGGTGCCTTTGCCGAAGCACACGGTACCGTCGCCAAGATTCAAGTAGGCACCGGGGCAGTCCTGGCCCGCTGCCACGGTCAAGGCGCAGGTCTTCGCATTCGTGCAGAACGAGCCGGTCAGGCAAGGCTGGGTCGTGTCGTCGCACGGGCCGCCAACCACCGCGGGCGGCGCGCAGAGCTTGCCCGAGCTGCACACCAGCCCGGTCTGACATTCGTCGTTGCTGCCCGATGCGCAGGCGGCTCCGGCCGCCTGCTTGCCAGCGCATACTCCGCAAATCGCGTCCCCGAGCGCGCAAAATCCGCTGGCACACTGGCTGTTGTCGCCGCAGGTCGTGCCGTCGGCGAGAGAGCCGCGCAGGCTGCACGCTGGCACGTTGTTGGCGAAGACATCGGTGCAGGTAGCCGTGGCCAAAGCGTCCGCGCAGCTTTGCAGACTGGCTTCGGTCATTCCACTGCCTGACGAGCGCATCTGGGCCGTGCACGCCTTGGTCAGCCGATCCGAGCATGCGCTCAAGTCGCCGTACACGGCCGCGAGGAGAAACGGGGCGCACTGGTCGAGCTTCGTGCACAGCGATGCCGCAAGCTCGCAGCCTGACTTGACGTCGGGCCCGCTTCCGCTATCGACCGGATTGCTGTTTGACCCACTGCAAGCGGGGAGCAGCAGGATCGCGACAAGGAATGCGGTGCTTTTCATGGGGCCTCCGCGCTGTCATGCGCAAGACAGTGCTGCGCTCCATTGTGACACAACAGAGGCCCAAACCAGAAAGTACTAATCCGCGCTATTCCAGCCCTTGGGCTAGCGCCGCCACTGGCGGTTGCCGCCGCTGCTGCGGCTTTGGCCACCTCGTCCTTGGCGGGTCGGCAGCGGTGTGGGGACGTCGCTACCGGATACGAACTGGTGGTTGGCGACCACGGAAATGCTCTTGCGCGTGAGGCGCTCGATATCGCGCAGATAGGTGCGCTCGGCAGCGTCGCAAAACGAGAGTGCCACGCCCTTGGCGCCAGCGCGAGCGGTGCGCCCGATGCGGTGGACGTAGCTCTCGGGCTCGTTGGGCAATTCGAAGTTGATGACGTGGCTGATGCCGTCCACGTCGATACCGCGCGCGGCGATATCGGTGGCGACCAGCACGCGCACTTTGCCGTTGCGGAAGCCCGTGAGGGCGTTCTGGCGGGCGTTCTGGCTCTTGTTGCCGTGAATGGCATCCGCCGTTACCCCGGACGCATTGAGGTCGCGCGTGACTCGGTTGGCGCCGGCCTTGGTGCGCGTGAACACTATGGCGCGGGTCAGGGCCGGATCGTTCAGGACCTCGCGCAGGAGCGTTCGCTTGTCCGATTGGCGAACGAAGTACACGGATTGCGACACCGTGTCGACCGTGGTGGCCGCGGGCGCGACGGAGACCTTGGCAGGGTCGCGCAGGATCTGGCCGGCCAGGGTCGCGATGGGGGGCGGCATGGTGGCCGAGAAGAGGAGGTTTTGCCGCTTGGCGGGCAGCTTGGCGATGATGCGGCGAATGGGATCGATGAATCCCATGTCGAGCATGCGATCGGCCTCGTCGAGCACCAGCGTCTCCACATCGGCGAGCGGGACGCAGCCTTGGCTCATGAGATCGAGCAGGCGGCCCGGGGTGGCCACCAGAACGTCGACGCCTCGGCGTAAGGTCGCGACTTGCGAGCCTTGCGAAACGCCGCCCAGGATCACACCGTAGTAGAGCGACAGGTGTTTGCCGTAGACGCGGAAGCTGTCCATGATCTGCACGGCCAACTCGCGCGTGGGCGCCAGCACGAGCACGCGCGGACCGACGTGGCGCTTGGTTTGCGCGGGATCGGACATGCGGTGCAGAAGCGGCAGCGCGAAGGCCGCGGTTTTGCCGGTCCCAGTCTGGGCACAGCCGAGCAAGTCGCGTCCCTGCATGACGTAGGGAATGGCTTGCAGCTGGATAGGCGTGGGGGTGGTATAGCCCTCGGCCGCGACGGCGCGCAGAACGGGAACCCGCAAGCCAAACGCCGCGAAGGCACTTGCCTGGGGCAAGGACGGGAGTGCGCCAGGCGAAGAGCTGGCGGAAACCGGGGCAGAATTTGGGCTTGGTACGGAGGTCGAAGCGGTAGCGATCATCAAAAGGGAACCTCTTGGAGTTTCCCCTGACCCTTCGGTGCGCCCCGCCTGCGAAGGCGGAAGGTCAGAGGCTATGTGAACGGTCCGTGCAAAAAAAACCGTTCAGACAGCAAGACCGCTAACCGGTTCCGGCGCGCTTCGCATCATGCGAAGGCAAGGACAGCCCGACTATGACCGCGAAAGCCCGCTCGCGCCAACTAAATCGAATGATTGATTTGGTCCAGGCGGTGGCGTTACCACGCCCATCCTTGAACCCAACGGTAGCGTTCGAGCAGCTGGGCCTTCTTGCGCGCGACCAGGATGCCGAGCACAAGCAGGGCCGTGCCGGCGGCGAGACCGAGAAGGGCGCCACGCAGCCGGTCTTGCATGCCCCAGCGGGTAAGGTTGGTCAGGATGTCGAGCACGAGGCAGGCGAAGCCGGCGTAGAGATAGGCGCGCACGCGCCAAGCGATACCGACGAGCACGGCGAGTACGGCAAGCACGGCGAGTATCATGGCTGGCCAGGGCGACGAGAACTGGAACATCTGATACGAGGTCGCGCCGAAGATGAAGAGCGACGCCAGGCTGCGCACCAGGGGGCCGTGCTTGCCCAGCCGATCGTCGTAAACGCGGCCGAGCAGGGCCAGCGTGGTACCAACGGGAAGCGCGAAGGCGATGGGCGACTGTACGTCGTAGTGGAGCCACAGCGGAACCATTCCCACGTTGGCAAGCAGTCCGGCGATCCAGCCAAAGAGCGGCCGGCTCTGTTGCCGCGCGAACCAGGCATAGGTGGCCGCTGCCGCGAAGGTGCCCACGGCTCGCACGGGGGACTGGATCTGCAGAAATAGCGGTGCGAGTAGAGGAAAAACAAAAGCCAGGGTCTGACTTTCCTTGGCGCCGAGGCCCGCGCGCCATCTGCGCAAGGTGCGCGCGATGCCGAGGTTGACGAAGGCGAAGGCGCAGCCAGCCAGACTGTCGAAATCGGACACTCCGTCGAGCCAACCCGTGCGCACGCGCAGATAGCCGTAGGCCATGCCGAGCGCGGTTTCCGCCACGTAGAAGGGCCAGCCTTGGTTACTTCGGAAGGCAAGCAGGACGGCCGCGCAAGAGAGCGTGGCGAAGGCAAGCACCACGGAAATCGCCTCGCCAGGTCCCGGCTGCGAGCGCAGGCCGATGCCGATGAGCAGAGCGGCCTCGCCCAGGAATACCGTCGTCGTTTCCAGGCGGCGCACGAAGCCCGCGGTGGCGGCCGAGATGCGCCGGCCCACCTTTCCCATGACCATGCCGTAGGCGGCAATCACCATGGCCAACAAGGCCAGGTGGCGTGCGGGATCTCCACCGTGCGCGAAGGGCTTGGCGGTGGCGGCACCCGCCCACAGCAAGGCCACCAGGCCGGCACCGAGCGCGATCGCGGCCATGACCGGATCTTTGCGTCGTCGCGACTGGTAGCACAGCAAGGCCACTGCCGCCACGCCCGTCACCGCCGCCGGCCAGTACATGGTTGCGTCCGTCATGGGCACGACCGCGATGGGGCTCAGAAGCGGAACCAGGATCCACGCCACACGTGCGGTGCCAGGATCGTGCTTGCGCGCGCAAGCGAGAAACATCCACAACGCGGCCAGGGCCGCGACGCTCGCGGCGAGGGCTGGTGTACTTCCGGCGGTAGAGCCGAGACTGCTGACCAGGGCCAGGCAGGCCAAGAGCACCAAGACGACCAGCAATTCCTTGAGCAGGAACAGCGGGCCGCCGCGCACCACGACGGCCAGGAAGAAGGGACCCAGCACCGCGGCTTCGACCAAGGGGAAGAACTGGCTCTCCATCCAGGGTGCTTGGGCGTAGCTGTGCAGGCACAGCAGGGCAGCGGCAGCGAGGATCCCTGGCAACCCCAGCCAGCGCGCCTGAAAGGTCTTGTCGTGAACCGGTGCGAGCAAGGCGAGTGCGGCGGCACCCGCGATCAGCGCTGGCGAGACTCCCGGCTCGGACATGAGCGCGTAGACCAAACCGGCGATCGCCATCAGAATCGCACCAAGGACGGATTCGACAGCGATACATTCAGGTCCATGGCGAACGACCGCGTAGGCAAAGAACGGCGCCAGGCCAAGGGCGGCGAGCGGTATTGCCATGTCGGCCGACAGTGCCGCCCATGCCGGCGATCCATAGAATCCGCCGGCCATCAGCGCAGCCAGGAGCCCGGGCATGGCGAGCCAGCGCAGGTAGGCGGCCCTGTCCGGTAGGCGCCGCAAGAGGCAAAGCGAACCTGAAGCGGCTAGGCCCGCCACCAGCGCCAACTTGGGCGCGCTCTGCACGAGCGACAGCCCGGCCAGTGGAAGGAATCCGAGGGCGCCGGCCAGCAAGCCGCGCCCATCGCGGCCGGCGAGAAGAACCAGGCCAGCGAGGGCCACCCAGACGGCGCTGCCACCCGCTGCGGCCCCAGCCAAGCCGAGCAGCAACTCGATGGTAATGAAGAGCGGCACACGCCCGAACGCCGTCCACACCGCGACCGGCATGAGATGACGAAGAGAACGACACCCTCCATGACCGACGCACGCTATCATGAAGCCGCCTTGCCGGCGGAAACCCTCCAAGTACCCGATTCTTCGCGTGTGACGCGCATGAACCGTCTGTGAATCCTCTTCACAGCGGGCCGAGCGCGCACGTTAGTGAAGCGGTGCCACAAGCGTCCTCGGCCAGAAATGAGCCAAGAATACGGACCGATGGGACTGGATTCGGTCTCATCTCAGAATGGACGGTCCGGCACGGAGGTTGCTCCTGCTATGCTCAAGATGAGAGGTGCTTCCATGAAGACCCAAATGTCTGCTTGCCTATGTTTCTTGCTCCTGGGCTCCGGAGTTGCGCGCGCGGATGAGAGCGCTGGCGATTTCGTCGAAATCTCGACGCAGCCTTCCTCACGCGCTCCGGATATTCAACCGCCTGCGCCACCCGCGCAACTGCCCTCTCCACCGGTCCAGACGCGGGCGCAAGTGCAGCAGGTGCAGCAGCCCGCCGCGGTCAGTCAAGGATCGGGAGCGGGCCAGTGGGTCTACACGGAACAGTACGGGTGGGTCTGGATGCCCTACGGTGACCAGTACACCTACGAAGGCACGGCCAACGACACCTCCCCCTATGCCTATGTTTACTACCCGAGCTATGGCTGGACATGGCTGGCCGCGCCCTGGATCTGGGGTTGGGGCGCCTATCCCTACTTTGGCATGCACGGGCCGTACGGCTTCGGCTGGTACCGTGGGCTTTACCGGGCCGGCTATGGTTGGGGCGGATATCGCGGCGGCGGTCACGGTGGGTTCGGCGTCCACGCTGGCTTTCGCGGCGGCAATGGCTACGGTGGCGGACCACGATTTGGAGGCGGCTACCACGCTGCTGGCGGATTCCGCGGCGGTGCCATGGGCGGATACCGGGGCGGTGGCGGTGTGGCTCCCCACATGAACTACAGTGGCGGCGGTCACAGCGGCTTCGGCGGTGGCGTTCGATCGGGCGGCAGCTTTGGCGGCGGTTCCCACGGCAGCTTTGGCGGCGGTTCCCACGGTAGCTTTGGTGGCGGCCATGGCAGCTTCGGTGGAGGCCACGGCGGCGGCCACCGCTGATTCGGCAGGCAAGCAACAGGTAGTTCGGGGCAGAGTGAATCATCGGCGCAACTCGAAGTCGGGCGATAGACTGGCGCGATGCTCTCGTTCTTGCTCTTGTCATGGTTGATGGCCGACGCGACCAGGCCCCAGGTGGGGCAACCGGCGCCGGCCTTCGAGGCCAAGACGCTGGCGGGAGAAAACATTCACGCCGAAAGCCTGCAGGGGCACGCGACGGTCGTGGACTTCTTCGCCAGCTGGTGTGAGCCGTGCAAGGAAGGGCTGTCCGAGATCCTCGCCATCAGGGAAAAGCTCGGACCGCGCTTCGCATTGGTGATCGTCGCGGTCGAAGGCGACGCACCGGACCTGAAGGCTTTCTTCGTCGAGCATCCCTTGCCCGCGGGAACCACGGTCGCTCTGGACAGAGATGGCATGCTCGCGCGCGCCTTTGGCGAGGATCGCCTGCCCACGACATTCTTCTTGGACGACAAGGCGATCATTCGTCACATCAACCGCGGCCATGGCTCGGGCTACCGCACCC
>Ga0265342_10005223_pt1 | contig 9966 bp, 7 predicted proteins | sample 4CB327metaG_FD_203125 | JGI IMG/M metagenome (GOLD analysis project Ga0265342, IMG submission 203125) | Rhizosphere microbial communities from Carex aquatilis grown in University of Washington, Seatle, WA, United States - 4-CB3-27 metaG | ecosystem: Host-associated > Plants > Roots > Rhizosphere...
CGTTCGCCCTGAGGACAAGGACAAGCCGAAGTCGCAGAGCTACACGCGCTATCTCGAGGAACCGATTACGCTTCCGTCGTGAGCACCTGTTCCAATCGGTTCGGCGCGCTGGAACTTGAAGGAACAGGGGAACGAACGGCTCAGGCCGGCGATTGTTCGTCACCCGATCGATCGGGTTCATCTTCATGCAAGTGAAGGGAGTAATCCTGATGAGACTGACAACGCTGGTTTTGGGCCTCGCGACGGCGTGCGTTGCCACGGCGGCTTCGGCCCAAACGGTTAACCTGACGGGCACGTACCGGTGCATCCAGATGTGCCGGGACGGCGCGCTTGGCGCGCCAACCTTTGTCACGCAGAACGGCGATGCCGTGAACCTGACGACGGAAACAGGAGAATCCTATCGCGCCTGGCCAGACTGGAACGCGCCTGCCAGCCGGCTCTGGATCGAGGCGAAGGGCGAAAGCGCCGTCTATTCGCCGGACGGCATGCGCATTCAGTTCGACGATGGCCGCGTCTGGCAACGTGAACTGCCGCCGGTGATCGTCGGCCGTGCACCCGTCGTCTATTACGGCAGATAAGCTCGAAGGACCGGGCCAGCGCGCACAGCACTGCGCCCGGACTTCGCTCCCGCCGGAACACGCGCGTTTGCCGCATCAAGGCTTGCACCCTGGGCCGGACCCATCTTGTTCCAAGCCATTGGATTTGGCTCGGTTTTGACAGGCTTACGGGCAAGGCCGGTCGGATTGGCGTCGTGGCCTGCCTTGACGTTTGGCCCCTTCCGCAGTAAATAGCCGCCACCTGCTGCCGGCCCGTTAGACGCGGATATCCGGCGTGGCTTTGAAATCCCCGAACAATCGAGCCCGTGTACCGGCTCAACCTTCGAGAGAGGGCTGGGCAAAAGCCGGCTGTTCGGATTCCCTGGAAATAATTGGTTCGTCTGACGACGGATACGGATATCTGACGATGGCGACAAGCCCGTTTAAGTTCTTGCAGGAAGTGCGCTCGGAGACCGCCAAGGTCACTTGGCCGACCCGCCGCGAAACCATGATCACCACCGCAATGGTGTTCGTGATGGTCGCGCTCGCCTCGATCTTCTTCTTCCTGGCCGATCAGATCATCCGATATGTGATCACCCTGCTTCTGGGCATCCACTGATGGCAAGCACCGCAACACAACTCATGGATAAGCGCTGGTACATCGTCCACGCCTATTCCAATTTCGAAAAGAAAGTCGCGGAGTCGATCCGCGAGCAGGCCAAGCAACGCGGGCTCGAGGATTTGTTCGAGCAGGTGCTGGTGCCGATCGAGAAGGTCACGGAAGTACGCCGCGGCCGAAAGATCGATGCGGAACGCAAGTTTTTTCCGGGCTACGTTCTGGTCAAGATGAAGCTGACCGACGAGGCGTTTCATCTCATCAAGAACACCCCGAAGGTGACCGGCTTCCTTGGCGCGGAAAACAAGCCGATGCCGATTTCGGAAACCGAAGCCATGCGCATCCTGCACCAGGTGCAGGAAGGCGTGGAGCGCCCGAAGGCGTCGGTGTCGTTCGAAATCGGCGAGAACGTGCGGGTGGCGGACGGTCCGTTCGCCTCGTTCTCCGGCGTGATCGAGGAAATCGACGAGGCGCGCTCGCGCGTGAAGGTCGCGGTGTCGATCTTCGGCCGCGCCACGCCGGTCGAACTGGAATTCGGTCAGGTCGAAAAGGTGGCCTGATTGGACCTGAAGGCGGCAACGCCTTCAGTGAAGAGGACGTGGGAGGAGAGGGCGGTTGCCAGCCGCACTTGAACCGCACCACGAACCTGAAACCGCCGGTCTCTTTTGGAGAACGGCACAACAGGAGTGAACCATGGCAAAGAAAGTGACCGGATACCTGAAATTGCAGGTGCCGGCCGGAGCGGCCAATCCGTCGCCTCCGATCGGTCCCGCGCTTGGTCAGCGCGGTCTCAACATCATGGAATTCTGCAAGGCGTTCAACGCGCAGACGCAGAAGGAAGAAAAGAACACCCCGATCCCGGTGATCATCACCATTTACGCGGACCGTTCCTTCACCTTCGAGATGAAGACGCCGCCGATGTCCTTCTTCCTCAAGAAGGCCGCCAAGATCGAGTCCGGCTCGAAAGCTCCGGGCCGCGACAAGGCCGGCAAGGTGACCAAAGCGCAGGTGCGCGAAATCGCCGAGAAGAAGATGAAGGATCTCAATTGCGACACCATCGAGTCGGCCATGAAGATGGTCGAGGGCTCCGCCCGCTCGATGGGTCTGGAAGTTGCGGGGTAATCGGCGATGACAATCGGAAAACGCACCAAGAAGGCCCGCGAGGGCGTCGATCGCGAGAAGCTCTATCCGCTCGCGGAGGCCGTCAAGATGGTCAAGGAACGCGCGAAAGCGAAGTTCGACGAGACCGTCGAGATCGCCATCAATCTCGGCGTCGATCCCCGTCACGCCGACCAGATGGTCCGCGGCGTGGTGACGCTGCCGAACGGCACCGGCCGCACCTTGCGCGTCGGCGTGTTCGCGCGCGGCGCCAAGGCAGAGGAAGCCAAGGCTGCGGGCGCTGACGTCGTCGGCGCCGAAGACCTCGTCGAGAAGGTGCAAGGCGGCGCGATCGATTTCGACCGCTGCATCGCCACCCCCGACATGATGCCGCTGGTCGGTCGCCTCGGTAAGGTGCTCGGCCCGCGCGGCATGATGCCGAACCCGAAGATCGGCACGGTGACGATGGACGTCACCGCGGCCGTGAAGGGCGCCAAGGGCGGTTCAGTCGAGTTTCGTGTCGAGAAGGCCGGCATCGTCCAGGCTGGCATCGGCAAGGCATCGTTCTCGGAAGAGAAGCTCGTGGAGAACGTCAAGGCGCTCACCGATGCGGTTGCCAAGGCGAAGCCGGCAGGCTCCAAGGGCACCTACATCCAGCGCGTTGCGGTTTCCTCCACCATGGGACCGGGCGTGAAGGTCGAGCCGGGCAGCATTCTCGGCTAAACATTTCAAATGGCGGATCGAAAAAAGAGCGGGATCGGGCAACCGGTTCCGCTCTTTTACTTTATGCACGTGGAGAGGACGAACGGATGCCCGAGAAGGTGTTGGTCTATTCGCGCTTTCCCAAGGCGCTGATGGTGCGGATCGGCGAGCGCTTCCAACTATTGGACGCGGCCGGCAAGCCGCCGATCGAAGTGTTCGCGAAGGAGGAGCTTTCCTCCGTTCGCGCCATGATCACCGCAGGCGGCACGCAGCTTCCCGGCAGCGTCATGGACACGCTGCCTTCCTTGCGCGCGATCATCTGTTACGGCACCGGCTATGACGGCGTCGATCTTGTGGCGGCGAAGCAGCGTAACATCGCAGTCGGCAACAGTCCGGGTGCGAACGCGGCCAGCGTCGCCGATCTCGCCGTCACGCTGATGCTCGCTGCCGTCAGGCGGATTCTTCCCGCCGACGAATTCGTCCGCAACGGCAACTGGGCATCGGGCAGGCCGTCGCCGCTGTTGCGCGCACTGCCCGGCAATCCGGGCCGCCGCGTCGGCGTCTACGGCATGGGCGAGATCGGCCGGAAGATCGCAAGCCGCGTGGCGGCGTTCGAAACCGAAGTCGGCTATTTCAGCCGTACTCGCTACGACCTGCCATTCAGCTATTTCGAAAGCCTGGTCGCGCTCGCCGAATGGTGCAACGTGCTGATGATCGCGGTGCGGGCCGGTGCGGAGACGCATCACGTCGTCGATGCGAACATCCTGCAAAGGCTCGGCAGCGACGGTTACGTCGTCAATATCTCCCGCGGCTCGGTCATCGACGAGGCGGCGCTGATTGCGGCTTTGCAGAACAACACGATCGCCGGCGCCGGCCTCGACGTGTTCGAGAAGGAACCGCATCCACCGGGCGCACTGACCGCGTTGCCGAACGTCGTGCTGACCCCGCATATCGGCGGGCACACGCAGGACTCGCATGCCGCGATGCAGGCTTGCGTGATCGCCAATCTCGATGCGTTCTTTGCAGGTCAGCCGCTGGCCTATCCGGTGGGTTGAATCCGCCAGAGACCTAATGGGGCATCGGGCTAGTCGGATGCCGTAACGAAGCTTGTCGGGATTGCGCACCAGATAGACCGCCGCGATCCTGTCGCTGTCGATGCCAATGCTCAGGCCGTTCGCGATATCCGCGACCGCCAGGATCGCCGCGATCGACCTCTTCATTTGGGCTCGTCCGTTCCAGACGAGTGAGGGAGGGCCGATGTGACGGGCGGGATGAAAGATTTTTTGGGGTATTTTGGCCCGCTCAGCCTGCGCCAATTTAGCCCTTGGCAAGCCGAAAAAGACCCGTTAAAGAGACCGCTTCCGGACGTGCTGGCGATCGCTGGCGCGTCTGTGCTCGCTTTCCGAAAGAGAACGAATAGGAGACCTTTCCTTTCAGGACATTCCGCTTGGATGCTCGAAGGGAAGGGAAAGCCGTCGTTTGAGAGGAAATCGGGCTGGGGCAGGCCGGTTCTACCTGCTTGCCTTGATCCTGTCCAAGACTGCGGGCGCCCGCGATAAACGAAAGTTTTTCAACGGCTTAATCGTATGGCCTGCATAGACGGGTGAAGACCAGATTTTGCTCCGATTGGCGGGTTTCCCGTCTTTCGGAGATTTGGTTCGAACCTCGACACCCCGCTGGCCCGCAAGGCCTTTGGGAGGGCAGGCGTTTCAATGTCGTTCTGCCCGACGCGTCCTTGAAGAGCGCAAAGTCTTTCAGGTCTGTGTGACGGCGGGACGATGGGTGCAACCCGGCGGTCCTGCCTCTGGCTGAAGGACCGCCAACCGGAGAGAGCTTGCTGTGGAAAGAGCGGCAAAAAAGGGCGCTGTCGAGGAGCTGAATGGTCTGTTCAAGACCACCGGCGTCGCGATCGTTGCTCACTATTCCGGCCTTACCGTTGCCCAGATGCAGAAACTGCGCATGCAGATGAAGCAGGCTGGCGCCTCGGTGAAGGTCTCGAAGAACCGTCTCGCCAAAATTGCTCTTGAAGGCACTGACGTCGTTGCTATCGGCCCTCTGCTGAAGGGGCCGACCGTGATCGCGACTTCCAAGGATCCGGTAGCGGCGCCGAAGGTTGCCATCGAATTCGCCAAGGCGAACGAACAGTTCGTCATTCTCGGCGGCTCGATGGGTAAAACCGTCCTGAATGTTGACGGCGTGAAGGCGCTTGCCTCGCTGCCGTCGCTCGATGAACTGCGCGGCAAGATTGTCGGCCTGCTCGTGGCGCCGGCGACCAAGCTTGCTCAGTTGTCGAATGCGCCCGCGGCCAAGCTCGCGCGTGTCATTCAGGCTCATGCCTCAAAGGGCGAAGCGGCCTGACCCTTCGCTAAACAGTAACAACCTGGTTCGAACCAATACGTTTAAGGAAACAGATCAATGGCTGACTTGCAGAAGATTGTTGACGACCTCTCGAGCCTGACCGTGCTCGAAGCGGCCGAACTCGCCAAGCTCCTCGAAGAGAAGTGGGGCGTCTCCGCGGCTGCGGCCGTGGCGGTTGCCGGCCCGGCCGGCGGCGGCGCTGCTGCCGCACCGGCGGAAGAAAAGACCGAATTCACGGTCGTGCTTGCCGCCTCCGGCGACAAGAAGATCGAGGTCATCAAGGAAGTCCGCGCCATCACCGGCCTTGGCCTCAAGGAAGCCAAGGATCTCGTCGAAGGCGCTCCGAAGCCGGTCAAGGAAGGCGTCAACAAGGAAGAAGCCGACAAGATCAAGGCTCAGCTCGAGAAGGCTGGCGCCAAGGTCGAGCTCAAGTAATTTGCGTTACCAAGACCCCCGCCGGGTTCCACCCGGCGGGTGTCCTACACAAGAAAGTGTGGGGATTGGTGGGGATACCCCTCGATTTTCCACGATTGCCATCCCATATCGGGGCGGCAGCACGAAAACACGGCAGGTGGGAGAAACCGCAAGGTTTCGCCGCAAGCCGTTGGGAGATAGGCAATTTCGGGCTTTGCAGTCCGTAGAGAAGCGGTTTTAGACGTGCGGGTGCGTTAGAGCGCCCCGCGCGTCGCTTTGCGTTCTTTGGATAGTGGAACCTTCGATTCAGGACTTCAGCGTCCTGCGAGAGGCGAGCCGTCCAGTGGACGAAAACGAAATTCAACTCCGAAGGCGATTTCGACATCGCCGTTTTCGGAAAGGTTCGCTCCTTCAGGGCGACGATAACGAGAGGCCACGATGGCGCAGCAGACGTTTACCGGTCGCAAACGCGTACGCAAGTTTTTCGGACACATCAAGGAAGTCGCAGAGATGCCGAACCTCATCGAGGTTCAGAAGGCGTCCTACGATCAGTTCCTGATGGTTGACGAGCCCCCGGGCGGCCGACTTGACGAAGGTCTGCAAGCAGTCTTCCGTTCGGTATTCCCGATTTCGGACTTCTCCGGCACCTCGATGCTGGAATTCGTCCGCTACGAATTCGAGCCGCCGAAATACGACGTCGACGAGTGCCGCCAGCGCGGCATGACCTTCGCCGCGCCGCTGAAAGTGACGCTGCGCCTGATCGTATTTGATATCGATGAGGAAACCGGCGCGAAGTCGGTGAAGGACATCAAGGAGCAGGACGTCTATATGGGCGATATCCCGCTCATGACGATGAACGGCACCTTCATCGTCAACGGCACCGAGCGCGTCATCGTCTCCCAGATGCACCGTTCCCCTGGCGTGTTCTTTGACCATGACAAGGGCAAGACACATTCGTCCGGCAAGCTGCTGTTTGCCGCCCGCGTTATTCCGTATCGCGGTTCCTGGCTCGACATCGAGTTCGACGCCAAGGACATCGTCTATGCGCGTATCGACCGCCGCCGCAAGATTCCGGTGACGTCGCTGATGTTTGCGCTCGGCCTCGACGGCGAGCAGATCCTTTCGACCTTCTACAAGAAGATCAGCTACAAGCGCGCCAAGGAAGGCTGGCGCGTGCCGTTCGACGCGACACGTTTCCGCGGCTACTCCACCATCAACGACCTGATCGATGCCGACACCGGCAAGGTGGTGCTGGAAGCCGGCAAGAAGCTCACCGTGCGCGCGGCACGCCAGCTCCAGGAAAAGGGGCTGAAGGCGCTGCGGATGTCGGATGAGGAACTGGTCGGCAACTACCTTGCCGAGGACCTCGTCAATCCGAAGACCGGTGAAATCTACGCCGAAGCCGGCGAGGAAATCACCGAGAAGCTGCTGAAGGCGCTGAACGAGCAGGGCTACAAGGAACTGCCGATCCTCGACATCGACCACGTCAACGTCGGCGCCTATATCCGCAACACGCTGCATGCCGACAAGAACATGACGCGTGAAGACGCGCTGTTCGACATCTATCGCGTGATGCGTCCCGGCGAGCCGCCGACGCTGGATTCGGCCCAGGCGATGTTCCAGTCGCTGTTCTTCGATTCCGAGCGCTACGACTTGTCGGCCGTTGGCCGCGTCAAGATGAATATGCGCCTCGACCTCGACGCGCCGGACACCCAGCGCACGCTGCGCAAGGACGACATCCTGGCCGTCATCAAGACGCTGGTCGACCTGCGCGACGGCAAGGGCGAGATCGACGACATCGACCATCTCGGCAATCGCCGGGTGCGCTCGGTCGGCGAACTCATGGAGAACCAGTACCGCATCGGTCTGTTGCGCATGGAGCGCGCGATCAAGGAGCGCATGTCGAGTGTCGATATCGACACCGTGATGCCGCAGGACCTGATCAACGCGAAGCCGGCGGCTGCCGCCGTGCGCGAGTTCTTCGGCTCCTCGCAGCTGTCGCAGTTCATGGACCAGACCAACCCGCTGTCGGAGATCACCCACAAGCGGCGCCTGTCGGCGCTGGGCCCGGGTGGTCTGACCCGCGAGCGCGCCGGCTTCGAGGTGCGCGACGTGCACCCGACGCATTACGGCCGTATCTGCCCGATCGAAACGCCGGAAGGCCCGAACATCGGCCTGATCAATTCGCTCGCGACGTTCGCGCGCGTCAATAAATACGGCTTCGTCGAAACGCCTTACCGCAAGGTGAAGGACGGCCGCGTCACCGATGAGGTGGTCTATCTCTCCGCAATGGAGGAGGGCCGCCACCACGTCGCGCAGGCCAACGTTGCACTCGATAATCGCGGCCGTTTCACCGACGATCTCGTGGTCTGCCGTCACGCCGGCGAAAACGTCATGCTCGCGCCAGACAAGGTCGACTACATGGACGTGTCGCCGAAGCAGCTCGTTTCGGTCGCCGCGGCGCTGATCCCGTTCCTCGAGAACGACGACGCCAACCGCGCGCTGATGGGCTCGAACATGCAGCGTCAGGCCGTGCCTCTGGTGCGCGCCGAAGCGCCGTTTGTCGGCACCGGCATGGAAGGCGTGGTCGCCCGTGACTCAGGCGCTGCGATCGCCGCGCGCCGTACCGGCGTGATCGACCAGATCGACGCCACCCGTATCGTGATCCGCGCCACCGAGGATCTCGATCCGACCAAGTCGGGCGTCGATATCTACCGGCTGATGAAGTACCAGCGGTCCAACCAGTCGACCTGCATCAACCAGCGTCCGCTGGTGAAGGTCGGTGACGTCGTCAAGAAGGGCGACATCATCGCGGACGGTCCCTCGACCGATCTCGGCGAACTGGCGCTCGGCCGCAACGTGCTGGTCGCGTTCATGCCGTGGAACGGCTACAACTTCGAAGATTCGATCCTGCTCTCCGAGCGGATCGTGAAGGACGACGTCTTCACCTCGATCCACATCGAGGAGTTCGAGGTGATGGCCCGCGACACCAAGCTGGGCCCTGAGGAAATCACCCGCGACATTCCGAACGTTTCGGAAGAAGCGCTGAAGAACCTCGACGAAGCCGGCATCGTTTACATCGGCGCCGAAGTCCGCGCCGGCGACATCCTGGTCGGCAAGATCACGCCGAAGGGCGAAAGCCCGATGACGCCGGAAGAAAAGCTTCTGCGCGCCATTTTCGGTGAAAAGGCCTCCGACGTCCGCGATACCTCGCTGCGCGTGCCTCCGGGCGTGCAGGGCACGATCGTGGAAGTCCGCGTCTTCAACCGCCACGGCGTCGACAAGGACGAGCGTGCGCTGGCGATCGAGCGGGAAGAGATCGAGCGTCTGGCCAAGGACCGCGACGACGAACAGGCGATCCTCGACCGCAACGTCTACAACCGTCTGGCGGAGCTTTTGGAAAACCGCCAGGGCATTGCCGGTCCGAAGGGCTTCAAGAAGGACACCAAGATCACGCGTGCCGTGCTCGAAGAGCATCCGCGCTCGCAGTGGTGGATGTTTGCTTCGCCCAACGACAAGCTGATGGCCGAAATCGAGGCCATGAGGAAGCAGTACGACGAATCGAAGAAGGGGCTCGAGCAGCGCTTCCTCGACAAGGTCGAGAAATTGCAGCGTGGCGACGAGTTGCCGCCCGGCGTGATGAAGATGGTCAAGGTCTTCGTCGCGGTGAAGCGCAAGATCCAGCCGGGCGACAAGATGGCCGGCCGCCACGGCAACAAGGGTGTGGTGTCCAAGATCGTGCCGATCGAGGACATGCCGTTCCTCGAGGACGGTACCCATGCCGACATCGTGCTCAATCCGCTCGGCGTGCCTTCGCGCATGAACGTCGGGCAGATTCTCGAAACCCATCTCGGCTGGGCGTGCGCCGGTCTCGGCAAGCGTATCGGCCAGACGGTCGATGCGTATCTCGCCAAGCAGGACACCAAGCCGCTGAAGGAAACCCTGAAGAAGATCTACGGCGATGAAGAGACGATCAAGTCGCTCAACGACGGCGAACTGCTCGAGCTCGGCCGTAATCTAAGCCACGGCGTGCCGATTGCGACGCCGGTCTTCGATGGTGCCAAGGAGGCCGACATCGAGGAGATGCTGAAGCTCGCCGGTCTCGACGCCTCCGGCCAGTCGACCGTCTATGACGGCCGCACCGGCGATGCGTTCGATCGCAAGGTGACGGTCGGCTACATCTACATGCTGAAGCTGCACCATCTGGTCGACGACAAGATCCATGCGCGCTCGATCGGCCCG
>Ga0265342_10005226_pt1 | contig 9963 bp, 9 predicted proteins | sample 4CB327metaG_FD_203125 | JGI IMG/M metagenome (GOLD analysis project Ga0265342, IMG submission 203125) | Rhizosphere microbial communities from Carex aquatilis grown in University of Washington, Seatle, WA, United States - 4-CB3-27 metaG | ecosystem: Host-associated > Plants > Roots > Rhizosphere...
GCTCGCTTGAATACCGCCAGTATTCGGCGCTTCGCTGCTCCTTGCATCCGGCCCGGCTGCGCTCCGCCACGCTCGGTCCGTCTATGCGCAACAGGCTCCTAGCTGGCTACTCGGATCGTCTCTTCACGAAGGCCGCCTGCGCCAAGTCGCTGGCCGAATCGTCGGCCCGCCGCTCGGCCCTTCGTTCAGCCTCGGCCTCGGCTCGCTCCTTCAACTTCTCCACGGCTTCGCAGGCCCTGCGGGCTTCTTCGTAGGTCGCTCGAGCCGCGCTTTCGGCCGATATCGCTGCCGCCAGCACGGTGGCGCGGTGTTCCTCGGCGAGGCTGGCCAGCCGGGCGGCCTGGTCACGCAGACGCAAGAGATAGTGCGCGCGCGCCGTGGCCTGCGCGACGGTGGTCGGGTTCGGGCTGGCGGTGAGCCGCTGGTTTTCTCTTGCCATCAGGGCGCAAACCTCTTGCCAGCGGCTGATGAAGCGCGCCTGTTCTTCCTCCTCTTTGAGCCGCGCAGCGATGGCCAGGTCAAGAGTGTGGCGTGCGCCTTTTTCGGCGTTGCGCCGGAGGTCAAGTAGGGTTCGCAATTGGAACGTCATGGGAGTTGCGTGGCGTTGCGTCCTGGGCCCAGGGAGCTTACTGTTGAGCTGATGGCTGCCCAAGTTCCGTCGAGAAAGTATCGCATCGAGCGATACCTCGCAGAAGGGGGCATGGGTGCGATCTATGTGGGCAAGAAGATCGGCCCGGGCGGCTTCGAGAAAGAGGTCGTGCTCAAGCAGCTGCTGCCGGAATTCACCAGCCGGCCCGAGTTTCGCGACCTGTTCTTCCGCGAGGCCAAGATTTCGGCCACGCTCGACCACCAGAACATCGTGCGCACCTTTGACCTGGTGAACTCGAATGACCGCCTGTTCATCGTCATGGAATACGTGCGCGGGGCGGATCTGCGCACCATTGCTTGGCGGGCGCGGCGGCGTAGACCCCTGTCCGTCCAGGCCATTTTGCACATCGCTATCGAGATTCTCAATGGCCTTGCCTACGCGCACGGCCGACGGTCGCCCACAGGCGATCCGCTGGGTATCATCCACCGCGATCTTTCGCCGTCCAACATCCTTTGTTCGGGCGAAGGCGAGGTGAAGCTGTCCGATTTCGGCATCGCCAAGGCGGTGACCTATTCGTCGGTCTTCTATCGTGTCCGCGGCAAGGTCGGGTACATGTCGCCGGAGATGGCGCGCAACCAGCCCATCGATGCGCGGAGCGACCTGTTCTCGCTGGGCGTAAGCATCTACGAGACGCTGATCGGCGAGCGCATCTACACCGGCGACTTGAACACGCCGCCAGACAAGATCTACGCGCAGACAGTTCCGTTGCTCGAGGTGAAGTTCCCGGGCTTGCCGCCGGGCTTGCAGCCGGTGCTCGACCGGGCGCTGGCCATCGATCGGGAGGTGCGCTTTCCGGATGCAGAGTCCTTCGCCACGGCGTTGCGGCAGGTCGCGATCGACCATCGGCTGCTCTACTCAGCCCCCGAGCTGGCGGCCGAGCTGCGCGAGATCATGGGTCCGGATCCGGAGCACTGGTTGTCCGATCAGCGCGACCCAACGCATGCCCGCAGCACGCGCGCGGCCCAGCCGCCGGGCCCATTGGCCGGCCACGAAGTGGACTCCGTGGTCGAGCCAGGACCGGCCGCGATTCGGACCGGAGACGATTCGGATATCGAGGACGTGGAGACCCCGCCGGCCCGGTCCTCGGGCACCCTGTCCACGGCCAGCAGTCGCCCGTCGGGTCATCTGGCGGGGCAGATGCCGGTGCCAACGCGTTCGTCGGGTCAGATGGGCGTGGTGCCGGGGCGCTCGTCGGGGCAGCTGGCGGCGGCCGCCACCAACCCAATGCTGGCCGATGTGCAAGTCACGCCGCCTCCACTTGAGCCCTTGCCTCCTGCCGTGCCCCTGTTGAATCGAGCGGTGCGTTTACCAAGGTTGCCCTTCGCCTTTCTGCGCTTCCACCTGTCTAGACGAACTGGCGGCGTTGCCGCCATCAAGCGTTCGCGGCGCGGCATGTGGCTGCTTGCCTTGGTGGTGCTGGCGGTGTTGCTCGGGTTCGTGTTCGTTCGCTTCTTCATCGGGCCGGCCGTTCCGCGCGCGACTGGCCCGAGGTTGGAGCCGCTCCGCCACACGGCCGACCTTCCCCACGCCAGCGCCAAGGCTCAGCCATGGAGGGCATGAGGGCTTCCATCACCCGGCTTATCACCAAGGACGCGGCAATCTTCCGCCAGTCCGGGCGGGGGCGGTTCATCGTGATTCGCGGTCCCGATCGCGGCGAGTCCCTGGTGGTGGGGCCAAGCCCCATCACGCTCGGATCAGGCTCCGCGAGCGACGTGCAACTGTCCGACCCGACCATCTCGCGCCGGCATCTCTCTGTCGCGCTGGCCGAAAGCGGGGTCATCGTGCGCGATCTCGGCTCGACCAATGGTTCGTTTGTGGGTGGCGCACGTTTTCAGGAATTACTGCTCGGTTTCGGCTCCGAGATCCAGATCGGCCAGACCTTGCTCAAGTACCTCCCGGACGAGGAGCACGTCGATGTTGCCCCGGCCGAAAGTGAGCGCTTCGGCAACATGCTCGGCCGCGATCCCAAGATGCGGCAGGTGTTCAGTCTGCTCGAGGACGTCGCCCATTCCGAGGCCACCGTCCTCCTCGAAGGTGAGACCGGGACGGGCAAAGAGCTCCTGGCTGAGGAGATCCATCGCCACAGTCCGCGCGTGGCCAAGCCCTTCGTGGTGTTCGACTGCGCCACGCAACCCAAGGAGCTCATCGAGTCTGCCCTTTTCGGACACGTGCGCGGGGCTTTTACCGGGGCGGTAGCCGACCGCAAAGGCGCCTTTATCGAGGCCGACGGTGGCACCTTGTTTCTCGACGAGATAGGCGAACTAGCCCTGGAGATGCAGCCCGTGCTCTTGCGTGCGCTCGACAAGCGCACCATTCGAGCCGTGGGCGGTACCGGGCAGCGCACGGTGTCGGTGCGCGTGGTCGCGGCCACCCATCGCGATCTGCGCGCGGAGATGGCGACCAAGCGCTTTCGCGAGGATCTCTACTACCGACTGGCCGTGGTTCGCATCCACGTGCCTCCCCTGCGCGAACGTCCGGCCGATGTGGCCCTGCTGGCGCAGCATTTCGTCGAGAGCTACGCCAAGCCGCCCGGACTGGTCACGCGGCCGACGGATATGGAGAGCCTCGGGCGCCTGCCCTGGCCGGGCAACGTCCGCCAACTGCGTAACGTGATCGAACACGCGTGCGCCGTCTCCCACGGCGAGGAGCTGGACCTGGCAGAGTTCCTCGCCTCGACCCTCGCGCCCCCGCCCGGTCTCGGGGCCATCGCTCTCGATGCGCCGTTTAAGGAGGCCAAGGCCCGTGTCGTGGAGGAATTCGAACGGGTCTACTTGAAAGCGCTTCTCGAACGTCACGATGGAAACCTTTCGGCGGCGTCGCGCAGCGCGGATCTTGACCGCAAACACCTGCGCGAGCTTCTGCGCAAATACGGGCTGCGTGAAAAGACGGACTAGCCGCCTGCCTCGGGACCAACGTGTTCGAAGCCGCCATTGCCTTGGTCTTTTTGATGTACTTGATTGTTCTCGGCGTCCTGGCGGTTGAGTGGCAATTCATGGTCGGGGCTGTCCTGGCGCTGGCCGGACTCCTGGGCGGTGGGGCAGCCGGAATCGTCTACCATCTGGCCCTGCGCAGGGCGCTTGCGCGCGTGGGCGCGAGCACGCGCGGCTGGCTGTGGTCGCCAGTCTCCCGCCACCGTTTGCTCGACGAACAAGGGCGGGGCGAGGTCCTGCCGTGGTTTCGCCTGGGTGCCGCCGGGTTCTTCGTCTGTCTCGCCGGCATGGGCATGGTCGCTGTCGCGGCGATCAAGGCCACGTTCGCGCGGTGACGCCCTAGTCGCGCGGGCGTGGGTTGGCGCTGAGCGGGATCTCGATGGTCAGGGCTGTCCCTTGGCCCGACTTGCCTTCTACCTCCAGCGATCCACCCAGGATGGCAACGCGTTCCTTCATACCGAGCAAGCCTAGGGATCCGTAGCGCTTGATCTCGTCCTCGGTGATGCCGCGTCCGTTGTCTTGGACGGTGAGCGAGATATGGCTATTCGAACAAGCAAGCCGGATGGAAACGCTGGTGGCACTTGCGTGGCGGGTGACGTTGGTCAGCGCCTCCTGGCACACGCGAAAGAGCGGCGTGGCCAATTCGAAGGGCAGGGAGAGATCCTCTGGCACGTCAATGGTGCAGGCGATCTGCGTGCGCGTTTCAAAATCGTGCGCCAGCCATTCGATGGCGGCGCCGAGGCCCAGATCGTCGAGGATGCTAGGGCGCAGCTCGGAGGAAATGCGGCGCACGCACCGGATCGTGTCCTTGACCAGCTCGACCAGCGCGGCGACCCGCGCCGCCGCGTCCTTGTTGTCGGGGTCGATCTGCCTGTCGAGGAAGGCCAGGTCCATGCCCATGCAGGTCAGCGACTGTCCGAGCTCGTCGTGGATTTCCCGGGCGATGCGCACGCGTTCTTGCTCGCGCACGGATTCGACGTGGGCGGCCAGGGCGCGTAGCTGTTCGCGCGAGCGTCGCTGTTCCTCCTGAAGTTGCCGGCGTAGGGTGATGTCGTGGGCTAGACCGGTCGTCCCGATGACCTTTCCCGTGGCGTCGAAAACCGGTGATTTGAAGGTTTCGACCCAGCGAAGCTCGCCGTTGTCGGAGATCTGTTCTTCGACCAGCTTCTGCTGTCGGGTCTGCATGACCTCATGGTCGTCGGCCACGTAGTGACTTGCCAGTTCGTGCGGCCAAATGGAGAAGTCGTCGAGCCCCAGCAGATCCGACGGACGGTCCTTGCCCGAAGCTTTCGCGAAAGGCTGGTTGACGACCTGAAACATTCCCTCGGTGTTCTTCAGCCAAGCCAGGTAGGGCAGGTTGTCGAGCATGCTGCGCAGGTAAGCCTCGCGCAATGCCAGCGTTTCCTGCACCAAGCGGCGCTCGCTGACGTCGCGAACGATACCGACCACGGCCGCGATGTTGCCCGAGGGATCGCGAAACGGTACCAACCGCGTATCGATCCAAATCGGACGGATATGCAGATCCTGCTGATCCTCCGTGACGACGGTCTCACCGGTGTGAAAGACATGCTGGATCGCCCGACTATGGCGGGCGGCCAGATCGGGGCGAAAGAGATCGCCCTGCTTGCGCCCCACCAGGTCCTCGGCCTTGCCGCCCATGGCATGAGCCGCGACCTGATTCACGAACAGGACCCGCTCGTCGCGGTCGACGACGAACACCATGTCGGGCAGGATCTCGAATACAGACGACAGCCCGAGTCCGGTTTGGGTCAGAAGCTGCTCTATCTGGGCGATATCGACCATGACTGCCGCGTGCCGCACATTCTACCCTTGAAGGGGCGACTTTGTGACGAAATGGCATGTCACGTGTTAGCTTTGGCAGCAGTCATGAAAATCGCCGTTATTGGGACTGGTTATGTCGGCCTAGTGGCCGGGGCAGGCTTTGCGGACATGGGCAGCGACGTGGTCTGCGCGGATATCGACGCAGCCAAGATCGCCATGCTCGAGCGCGGTGAGATCCCGATCTACGAACCAGGGCTGGAAAAGCTCATCGGGCACAATGTTCGGGAAGGTCGCTTGTCTTTCACCACCGACGTGCCCGCCGCCGTGGCCGGTAGCGCGGTGGTTTTTCTCGCCGTGGGTACGCCGCCACGCGCCGATGGCTCGGCCGATTTGAGCTTCACCTTCCAGGCCGCCGAAACGGTCGCACGTTCACTGACCGGTTTTGCCGTGATTGTGACCAAGTCCACCGTACCCGTGGGCACGGGCGACAAGATCGAGGAGCTTGCGCGCAAGCACGCCCGCGCTGAGTTCGCGGTGGTTTCCAATCCCGAGTTTCTGAAAGAGGGGGACGCGGTCAGCGACTTCATGAAGCCGGACCGGATCATCGTGGGCACCAGCGACGCGCGCGCCATCGCGACGCTACAGGCCTTGTACGCGCCTTTCACGCGTTCGAACGATCGCATGCTGGTCATGGATCGCCGTTCGGCCGAGCTCACCAAGTACGCAGCCAACTCCATGCTGGCCACGCGTATCTCGTTCATGAACGATCTGGCCAACCTGTGCGATGCGGTGGGGGCCGATATCGAATGCGTGCGCAAGGGCATGGGCTCGGATGCACGCATCGGCACCAAATTTCTCTACGCTGGCGTCGGTTTCGGCGGCAGTTGTTTTCCCAAGGATCTACGGGCCGCCATCAGCACGGGCAACGAGGCCGGCGCGCCGCTGCGTGTCCTCGAAGCCGTCGTGGCCGTCAACGATCAACAGAAGCACCGGCTAGCAGAGGACATCCGCCGCTCTTTGGGGGATGACCTCAGGGGCAAGCGGATTGCCCTGTGGGGGTTGGCTTTCAAGCCAGGGACCGACGATCTACGCGAGGCTCCGGCGCTGGTCGCGGCCGAAGATCTTTTGGCCGCGGGTGCCGAAGTTGTGGCGACCGACCCGGTCGCGATTCCGGTTGCCCAGAAATTGCTGGGCAGTCGCGTGCGCTTTGTTGCGTCGAACTACGATTGTGCCGAAGGGGTCGATGCATTGGCGCTCGTCACCGAGTGGCGCGACTATCGTCGCCCCAATTTTCAGCGCCTGGCGGGCCTGATGCGCGGCAAGGCCGTCTTCGACGGCCGCAATATCTGGGAGCCCTCCGACGTGCGCGCCGCCGGCCTCGAGTACCACGGCATCGGTCGAGGCAAGAGACCGTAGCAAGATAGTTTCTTTACCACAGAGACACAGAGGGCATAGAGACGGAGGAAGGCAGGGGGCTCCAGATCCCAGAGCCGAACCCTTTCTGCTTGCGTTCCCTCTGAGCTCTCCGTGTCTCTGTGGTGAATTTCTTTTCCTACTTCCTGGCCTTGCGCGCTTTTTCCAGCTCCTGCACGGCCTCGGTGATGCGGTTGAAGATCTTCGCCAGCTTCTCGCGAAATCGGCCAAGATCCTTGCCGAAATAGCGGTCAGGGTGCAGCTCTTTCGAGGCGGCTCCGAAGGCTCGCTTGACGGCGGCGCTGTCCGCGTCCGGCGCTATGCCAAGCAGCTCGTGAGGCGCAAGCTTGCGCATGCGGCGGTGCAGGCGGAGGATGCGCTTCTTGGTCTCATCGGAAAGATCGGGCCCCTCCACAAGGTCACTCGGATCCACCGCCCCGCCATCGTCAAGGCGTTCGAGCACCGACATCGCGGCTGCCTGGTCCTGGTCGGACTTGCCCGCGGATTTTTCCTGCGCCTGACGTAACATCGCGACGGTGACGACCACGGGCGGCGGGGTCTTGGGGTGAAAGTTCGGTACCGACGACCGCATCGAGCGTTGCGTTCGCTGCGGAGACGGCGCTGGGGCAGTCTCGCCCTGTCCCAAGATAATCTTCTCCGTCTTGAGCTTGCGCAAGATCGCTAGGGTTTCTTCCCGGCCCAGCGAGGACACACGACAAACCTCGTCGTAGCTGGCGCGGCCATCGACGCGCGAAAGGACGAATCCCTCGGTGGGCGTGAGCTTTAGGTGCGAGAAATCGAGATTGGGATTGAGGTGGGGTTTTTCACCCTTGGCCCCGAGTCCGGCAAGTTCATCGCGCGCTGGCACCGGCTTCTCCTAGGTCGATGCGCCGAGCTAAGGCAGCAGCCACTCAAGAAGCGCCTTTTGCGCGTGCAGGCGATTTTCCGCCTCTTGCCAGACCACGCTGGCTGGCCCCTCGATCACTTCGTCGGTGATCTCCTCGCCTCGGTGTGCGGGCAAACAGTGCAGCACGATGGCCTTGCCGTCAGCCGCGCCGACCAGTTTTTGGTCCAGGCAGTAGCCGACGAAGGCCTTCCGTCACGCCTCGACCTCGGCCTCCTTACCCATGGAGGCGAACACGTCGGTCGAGAGCACGTGGCGGCCGGCCACGGCCTCGCGCGGATCTTGCGTGACGTGGATCTTGCCCTTGCCGGTAGCTTTGGCTCGAGCCAAGACCTCGGGGTTGGGTTCATAATTCTTGGGGCAGGCCAGCGCGAGGTCGAGACCGAGCAGGCCGGCTGCCTCGAGCCAGGTGTTGGCCATGTTGTTGCCGTCCCCGACCCACGCGTAGCGCACGCTGCGTAGAATGGAGAGGACATCCGGGGCTTGGCCCGCGGGGCTGGTTTCGCGATTCGCTACGTGCGCGTAGACGGTCTGCAAGTCGGCGAGCACCTGGCAGGGGTGCAGGAGATCGGTGAGCCCATTGATCACCGGGACCGTGGCGTACCTAGCCAGCTCCTCCACACCTTCGTGCCCGAAGGTACGCACCATGATGCCGTGACAGTAGCGGGCCATGACGCGCGCCGTGTCCTTGACGGGTTCGCCTCGGCCGAGCTGCGAATCGTTGCGGCCGATGACCACCGCGTGCCCGCCCAGCTCCTCGATGGCCACCTCGAAGCTCACGCGGGTGCGCGTGGAGGCCTTCTCGAAAATAAGGGCCAGCATGCGCCCTGGCCGGGTCGCATGCGGCTCGTGCATCTGGCGGACAAAACGTAGCTCCTCCGCACGGCGGATGAGCATGGCCAGCTCCGCGTCGCTGACATCAAATAGGCTTAGAAAATCCCGTTTCTTGTCCATTGTCTTTGCTCTTGCGTCTCGACTTTCGCGTCTTACTCTCGCGTCCTCGGCTCTTGTCAGCTTTCGACCAGTGCCTCATCCAGGATTGCCACGGCTTCATCGATCTCATCTTTGGCCACTACCAGCGGAGGCGCGAATCGCACGACCTGTCCGCCTGCCACGGAGAGCAACAGCCCGCGATCGCGGGCCTTTTGCACCACCACCGCTGCGTCGCCATCGAGCACCAGGCCTTGCAGAAGCCCCCGGCCGCGCGTGCCACGCGTCTTTGGCCGGCGTCGCTCGGCCAGGCGCGACAGGGCCTGGCCCAGGTATGCCCCGGCTTCCTTGCATTGGCCGAGAAGATTCTGCTCGTCGATGGCCTGCTGAATGTAGAGCGCGGCAGCCGACGCCAGGGGATTGCCGCCAAAGGTGGAGGCGTGCGTGCCAGGTTCGAAGGCGCGTTCGACTTCGTCGCTGGCCAACATGGCGCCCATGGGCACGCCGCCAGCCAGACCCTTGGCCAAGGTCACGATGTCGGGCACCATGGCCTCTCTCTCGAAGGCATAGAAGGTTCCGGTGCGGCCCACGCCGGTCTGGATCTCGTCGAAAATGAGCAGCGCCCCGCGCTCGCTGCACAGACGGCGGAGTTCCTGAAGATAGCCAGGCGGCGGCAGGTTGATGCCACCCTCGGCTTGGATGGGCTCGGCGATGACCGCACAGGTCCGCTCGCTGATGGCGGTGCGGGCGGCCTCAGCATCGCCGAAGGGGATGAAGCGCACGTCGCCCACCATGGGGCCGAAGCCCTGTCGGTACTTGGCCTGGCCGGTGACCGATAACGCGCCCATGGTACGACCATGGAAGCTGTTCTCAAAGGAGATGAGCTCGATCCGTTGGGGTTTGCCGCGTACCACGGCCTGGTAGCGCCGCGCCAGCTTGAGGGCTGCCTCGTTGGCCTCGGTGCCGGAATTACAGAAGAACATCTTGCCGGCAAAGGCGCGCTTGGCCAGGGCTTCAGCCAACCGGATCTGCGCCTCGATGAAGTACAGGTTCGAGGTATGGTGCAGCCGTGCGGCCTGCTCGCTGATGGCCTGCGCCAGCCCTTGGTGGCCGTGCCCTAAGATGCATACCGCAATGCCGGCGGTCATGTCGAGGTAGCGGCGGTCATCCACATCCCACAGCACACAGCCTTCGCCGCGCGACATGACGATGGGCGCCCGGCCGTAGTTGTTCATGAGGAGTTTTCGCCCGGAGGCGAGGAGTTGGTCTGATAGGGACATGAAAGCGGTAACCATAACAGAATCCTAGGCAGCCATTGCCCGTCAGATTGCGGATTTCGCTGCGGCTGTGCCGCC
>Ga0265342_10005233_pt1 | contig 9956 bp, 14 predicted proteins | sample 4CB327metaG_FD_203125 | JGI IMG/M metagenome (GOLD analysis project Ga0265342, IMG submission 203125) | Rhizosphere microbial communities from Carex aquatilis grown in University of Washington, Seatle, WA, United States - 4-CB3-27 metaG | ecosystem: Host-associated > Plants > Roots > Rhizosphere...
TCAAGGCGGCCGCCACCAACTTCGAGTGGGAGCGGAGGATCGCGGGCGAGGCTCGGAGCTATCGCGTCAACCTCATCGATACGCCCGGCCACGTCGATTTCTCGACCGAGGTCAGGCGCTCGCTCCACGCCCTCGACGGAGCGGTCGTGCTCGTCTGCGCCGTGGCGGGGGTCCAGTCCCGCACCGAGGCCCTTTACCGCGCCTGCGCTCGCCTCGGCGTGCCCCGGCTCGTTTTCGTCAACAAGCTGGACCGGCGCGGGGCCTCCTTCGGGCGCGCGTTGGGCGACGTCGTATCCGGCCTCGATTCCGGAGTACTGGCCGTCCAGCTCCCCTGGGGCGAAGGCGAGGGTTTCCGCGGCGTCCTCGACCTCGTCGACATGGTCGCCTACGACTTCTCGGCCGTCCCCGCCGGGGACAGTCCCCTCCGGGCCGGCGTCCCCTCACGGCCTCAGGCCCTCCCGATCCCGAAGGAGCTCGAGGCTGCCGCCCTTCGGGCGCGCTCGGCCCTCGTCGAAGGGCTCGCCGGCGGGGGAAGGGAAGGCGCGGAAGGCGATCCCGCCCTCCTGGAGGACTTCGTCGCCGGCAGGCCGAGCCCGCCCGAGCGAGTCAGGTCCGCCCTCCGCGCCGCGACCCTGGCCTGCCGCGCGACGCCCCTCCTCTGCGGCTCCGCCTTCTCGGACGGGGCGGCGGCCCTCCTCCTCGACGCGGTCGCCGACTACCTGCCCTCGCCTTCGGAGGGCAGGCGCCCTGCGGGGACTGAGCTCGCGACGGGCGCGCCCCTCGTCCTCGGCCCGGAAGATCCCTTCTCGGCCCTTGTGTTCAAGACGAGCGGCGACCGGCACTTCGGTAGGCTCTCCTGGGTGCGCGTGAGATCGGGCAGGGTCGCCGCCGGAGACAGGGTCCTCGACGCGGGGGCGGGGAAAGTCCTGCGCGTGCAGAAGATCTTCTGCATCCAGGCCGATAGGCTCGAAAGCGTCGAGGCCGCGGAGGACGGGGACATCGTGGCCCTGGCCCTGGGCGTGCGCGAGGATACGCGAAGTCGCGAGGATACGCGAAGTCGCGCGGATACGCGCTCGGCCGGACTGGGGATCGCGGGCGCCACGGGCGCGACCCTCTGCGATCCTAAGAGTCCAATCCTCTATGAGCCTATAAGCTTCGGCGAACCGGTGATGTCCTTCGCCCTGGAGCCCAGGACGAGGGAGGACGGCGAGCGACTCCGAGCCGGCGCGGCTGCCCTCGCCGACGAGGACCCGTCGATCCGCCTCAGCGATGATCCGCAGACGGGCCGGGTGGAGCTCTCGGGCATGGGGGAGCTCCAGCTGGAAGTGGCCGTGGAGCGACTGAGGCGCGACTATGGAGTCGGCCTCCGGGCGGGAAAGCCCCGCGTGGCCTACCGCGAGCGCATCCGGGCGACCGCGTCGGCGGCCGAGGACTTCGACCGCGACCTGGGCGGGGAGCGGGCGCGCGCCTCCGTATCGATCCGCGTCGGACCGGGCGAGAGCGGCTTCTCCTTCGCCGCGGACGAGTCGATCCGCGCTGCTCCGGCCCTGATCGAGGCGGTCACGCGGGGCGCGGAGGCCGCCCTCAGCGTCGGGCCCGGCGCGGGCTTCCCGCTCGAGAGCGCCGCGGTCTCCCTCGAGCGGCTCGCCCTTCCCGGCGGCTCCCTTTCATCTCCCGGCAAGGTCGCCGAGCGGGCGGCGGAGATCGCCGCCTCCCTCGCCGCGGGCAAGGCCCTCCGCGCCGCCGGTACTGCGATCGTCGAGCCGGTGATGAACCTCGAGATCGCGGTTTCGGGGGATTTCCTCGGGGCGGCCGCGGCGGCCGTGACGGGACGGGGAGGGCGCATCGAGTCCATAGACGCGAGTCCCGACGGCCGAAGCCTCCTCTCGGGCGCCGCTCCCCTGCGCCGGCTCTTCGGCTTCGCGAGCGATCTGCGCTCGAGCAGCGAGGGCGACGCCGAGTACGCGGCGCGATTCCTGCGGTATGAGCCGGTGCCCCCGGGTATCGCCGTCCTTTGATCGACGCCCCTTGATTCGCGCTTGACTCTCCTATATACTCCCAAATCTCAACGAGAAAACCATTGGCGTGACGAAGCCAAGGAGGAGTTCCATATGGCCAAAGAGAAGTTCGAGCGCACCAAACCACATATGAACGTCGGTACCATCGGTCATATCGACCATGGTAAGACGACGCTCAGCGCCGCCATCACCCAGTATTGCTCACGCAAGTTCGGTGACAAGGCGATGAAGTTCGACGACATCGACAATGCGCCCGAAGAGAAGGCCCGCGGTATTACGATCAACACCCGGCACCTCGAGTATCAGTCCGCCAAGCGCCATTATGCGCACATCGACTGCCCCGGCCACGCCGACTACATCAAGAACATGATCACCGGCGCCGCTCAGATGGACGGCGCCGTACTCGTCGTTTCCGCTCCCGACTCGGTCATGCCGCAGACGCGCGAGCACGTCCTCCTTGCCCGTCAGGTCGGCGTTCCCTCCGTCCTCGTCTTCCTCAACAAGGTCGACCTCGTCGACGACGCCGAGCTCATCGCGCTCGTCGAGGAAGAGGTCCGCGACCTCCTCAATTTCCAGAAGTTCCCCGGCGACACCACTCCCATCATCAAGGGATCCGCGTTCAAGGCCCTCTCCGAGCCCGATAACACCGAGGCTACCAAGTGCATCCAGGAGCTCCTCGATGCCATGGATACCTTCTTCCCCGACCCCGTCCGCCTCACCGATAAGCCCTTCCTCATGCCGATCGAGGACGTCTTCTCGATCTCCGGCCGCGGTACGGTAGTCACGGGTCGCGTCGAGCGCGGTATCGTCAAGATCAACGAGACGGTCGAGATCATCGGCATCAAGCCCACCAAGTCCACGGTCGTCACGGGCATCGAGATGTTCAACAAGCTCCTCGATGAAGGCCGGGCCGGCGACAACGTCGGCACCCTCCTCCGCGGTATCGACAAGAAAGAGGTCGAGCGCGGCCAGGTCCTCGCCAAGCCGGGCTCGATCACCCCGCACACGAAGTTCAAGGGCCAGGTCTACGTCCTCAATCAGACCGAGGGCGGCCGCCACAGCCCCTTCTTCTCCGGCTATCGCCCGCAGTTCTATTTCCGCACGACCGACATCACCGGCACCGTCACCCTCCCCGAGGGCCGCGAAATGGTGATGCCCGGCGACAATACGGAGATCAACGTCGAGCTGATCTACCCCATCGCCATGGAGAAGGGCCTCAAGTTCGCCATCCGCGAGGGCGGCCACACGGTCGCTTCCGGTCAGGTCACCGAGATCATTTCCTGAGCCTTCTTCGCTAATTCGCGCGCAATCGTCGGCGACCGCTATGCAGGGTGCCGGCGATCGTGTTAAGGTGGTTTCCGGTCGGCGCCTTCGGGCTGTCCGACCGGGTTTTTTGCGGGGCTCCACGGCCCCGCGGCTACGCGCTTCGGCCGCAAGCCCGCCAGGGTACTGCCGTCGGGGACGCGCGCAAGAGATCTTTGGAGGATTCGCATGAAGGACAGGATCCGAGTCAGGCTCAGGGGCTTCGATGTCCGTTTAATAGACGACAGCGCGAGGGGAATTGTGCAGACCGTCCAAAAGGCGGGCGCCAAGGTTTCGGGTCCGATCCCGCTTCCGACGCGCATTAACAAGTACACCGTGCTTCGCTCCCCCCACGTGCACAAGAAGTCGCGAGAGCAGTTCGAGATGCGGACGCACAAGCGCCTCATCGACATCATCGATCCTACCCCCGACGTCATGGACGCTCTCATGAAGCTGGAGCTTCCCGCGGGCGTCGACGTGGAAATCAAGCAGTAAGGGCCTTGGGCCTTTAACATTCCGGAGGCTTCGGCCCCCGGAGCGAGCAGGTAACGCCCGGCTTTGTGCCGACGCGTTCAACGCTAGGAGTCGCGAATGATCGGACTTATCGGAAAGAAGACGGGGATGACCCAGGTCTTCGATGACACGGGGCGGCTCATACCCGTCACCGTCATCGAGATCGCTCCCAACGTCGTGGTCGGCAAGAAGACGGCCGGCAAGGACGGCTACGACGCGGTCGTCCTCGGCGTCTATGACAAGAAGAAATCGAACGTGACCAAGCCCTACGGCGGGCAGTTCCCCGAGGGCGTCGCCCCCACCAGGATCCTGCGCGAGATGCGCGATTTCGAGAAGGAAGTGGCGATCGGCGACAAGCTCGGCGTCGCGACCCTCGAGGGCCTGCGCTTCGTGGACGTCTCGGCCACCAGCAAGGGCAAGGGCTTCCAGGGCGTCATGAAGAGGTGGAACTTCGGCGGCGGCCGCAACACCCACGGCTCCAAGTTCCATCGCGAGCCCGGCTCGACCGGCCAGAGCACCTGGCCGCACAAGACATTCAAGAACGTGAAGCTCCCGGGCCGCATGGGCGGCGAGCGCGTCACGATGCAGAACCTCAAAGTCGTCCGGATCGACGCGGAGGGCGGGTTCATCCTCGTTCGCGGCGCCGTTCCCGGCCCGCGCAGCTGCGACGTGGTCGTCCGCGACGCGGTCAAGAAGCAGAAGTAAGGCGGAGGACCCAAAGTGGAAAGGAAAGTCGTTTCCCTGAAGGGGAAGGAGCTCAGGTCTATCGAGCTCTCCGACGCCGTGTTCGGTCTTCCCATCAACGATGACGTAATTTATTACGCGATCAATAACGAACTCGCTAACAAGCGCCTGGGCACGGCATGCACCAAGGATCGCGGCGAAGTTCACGGCTCCAACCGCAGGCCCTATTCGCAGAAGGGCACGGGCCGCGCGCGCCAGGGCGACTACAAGTCGCCGGTGTACGTCGGCGGCGGTACCGCCTTCGGCCCCAAGCCGAGGGACTTCTCCTTCGCCCTGCCCAAGAAAGTGAAGCGGCTCGCGCTCAAGACCATCCTCAGTCTCAAGGCCCAGGACGGCTCGATGTCCATCGTCGAGGACTTCACGAGCGATAACGGCAAGACCAAGGATTTCGTGAAGAGGATCGAGGCCATCGCTTCAGCCAAGGACGCGATCCGCACGGTCATCGTCCTCAAGGACGACGACGCGGCCATCAGGCAGGCCGGGCGGAATCTCCCCTGGTTGAGCTTCCTCTCGTTCAACCGGCTTAGGGCTCACGACCTCTTCTACGGAAGGAAGGTCATCGTCCTCGAGTCGGCCGCGAGGCAGCTCAACGAGTTCTACGCGGACAAGTAAGGAGCCGGAGAATGGAATACGATTCGATCCTTATCGGCCCGGTCCTGACCGAGAAGAGCAACGTGGCCCGCGAGATCGGGCATTACGCCTTCAAGGTCGATCCCAGGGCCGACAAGCGCCAGATCATGGAGGCGGTTCGCCGCATGTTCAATGTCAATCCGGTGTCCTGCAACATCGTCAACGTTAAAGCCAAGCCGAAGCGGCTCCGCAACCGCCTAGGCAAGACCGCGACCTGGAAGAAGGCTATCGTCAGGCTCAGTCCCGGCGAGAAGATCGCCATCTTCGAGGGCGCTTGAGCGTAAGGGGAAAGTATGGGTATAAAGACTTTCAGGCCGATTACGCCGGGCCTCAGGCACCGCGTGCAGGTGGTCAACACCGAGATCACGGCCAATCGAAGCACTCCCGAGAAGTCCCTTACCGAAGGTAAGAAGTCGAACGGCGGCCGCGGCTCCAACGGGCGCATCTCCGTGCGGCACCAGGGCGGCGGGCATAAGCAGAAGTACCGCTCAATCGACTTCAGGCGCGACAAGGAAGGCGTTCCGGGCGTCGTGGCCTCGATCGAGTACGATCCGAACCGCTCCGCAAACATCGCCCTGATCCATTACGTCGACGGCGACAAGCGCTACATCCTGAGCCCCAAGGGGCTCGCGGTGGGCAAGAAGATAATGGCCGGGGCCTCCGCCCCGATCGAGCCGGGCAACTCCCTGCCCCTCGAGGCGATTCCGGTCGGCATCACGGTGCATAACGTCGAGCTCAACCTGGGCAAGGGCGGGCAGCTCGCCCGCTCCGCCGGCGCGGGCGCGCTCATCGCCGCGAAGGAGGGCGACTACGTCGTCCTCAAGCTCCCATCCGGAGAGCTTCGCATGGTATTCAAGAAGTGCTCGGCTACGATCGGATCGGTAGGCAACGAGGAGCACATGAACGAGCGCCTGGGCAAGGCGGGCAGGACCCGCTGGCTCGGAGTGCGTCCCACCGTGCGCGGCACGGTCATGAATCCGGTCGATCACCCGCATGGTGGCGGCGAGGGAAGAGGCAAGGGCTATAAGCAGCCCGTGTCTCCGTGGGGCCAGCCGGCGAAGGGCTACAAGACGCGCGACACGCACAAGCCGTCGAGCCGCTTCATCGTCAAGCGCAGGAAGTGAGGTAGCCGATGTCCAGGTCCGTAAAGAAGGGGCCCTTCATCGAGAAGAGCCTGTACAAGAAGATCATGGAGATGAGCAAGGTCGCGGGCGACCGGAAGATGCTGAAGACTTTCTCCCGCACCTCGACGATCATCCCCGAGATGGTCGGAATGACCATCTCGGTATACAACGGGAAGACGTGGATCCCGGTCTACGTGACCGAGAATCTCGTCGGCCACAAGCTCGGCGAGTTCTCTCCGACGCGCGTATTCCGCGGTCACGCCGGCAGCGACAAGAAAGCCGCGAAGGCATAGGGGCGGGAAATGGCTGAAACCAAGACCGGATACCGCGCCACCGCCAAGTGGCTCATGGCCTCGCCCTCCAAGGTACGCCCCGTGGCGGACCTCGTGAGGCGCAAGCCGTACGCCGAGGCGGTCGCGATCCTCGATAACGTGCCCAATAAGGGCGCCAAGCTCATCAAGAAGGTGGTCATGTCGGCCGCCGCCAACGCGCTCGACCGGAACCGGAAGCTCGACGAGGGCATGCTCTACGTCAAGGAGATCCGGATCGACGAGGGCCCGCGCATGAGGCGCGTATGGTTCAGGGCGCGCGGTCGCGCGGACATGCTCCTCAAGCGCATGTGCCATATATCCTGCGTGATCGACGAGATCGGCAAGAAGACGGAGGCGTAACGTGGGAAACAAGGTCAGTCCCATTGGGCTGCGCTTAGGCATAAACAAGGACTGGAAGTCCCGCTGGTACGTCGATCCGCGAGATTACGCGAAGACGCTCCACGAGGATCTCCATATCAGGCGCCGGATCGTCGAGATCCCCGAGTGCAAGGGCGCCGACATCTCCGAGGTCGAGATCGTCCGCCATCCGCAGCGGGTGACGGTGGTCATCCACACGGCCAGGCCCGGCGTGCTCATCGGCGTCAAGGGCGCGAATATTGAGCGCATCGGCGCGGAGCTCCAGAAGATCGCGTCCAAGAAAGTCCAGATCAAGATCAAGGAAGTCAAGAAGACCGACACCAACGCCCAGATAGTCGCGCAGAACATCGCGAGGCAGCTGGAGAACCGCGGGTCCTTCCGCAAGGCCATCAAGATGTCCGTCGCGAACGCGATCAAGGGCGGCGCCCAGGGCTGCAAGGTGCGCGTTTCCGGCCGCTTGGGCGGCGCGGACATGTCCCGCACCGAGGAGCACAAGGACGGTCGCGTCCCCCTCCACACTCTGCGGGCCGACATCGACTACGGCTTCGCCGAGTCCCTGACGACCTTCGGCAAGATCGGCGTCAAGGTTTGGATCTATCAGGGAATGGTCTACCGCTCGGACAAGAACGAGGATGCGGGCATGCTCGTGCGCAAGCGCCGGGAATTCGACGGCGGTCGGGACGATTCGCGTCGTGACGACGCGCGCCCCGAGCGGCCGCACCGCGAGCCGAGTCGAGACGGCGATTCGCGCGCGCCGAGGCCGGAGCGTCCGGTTCGCCCGAGTGACGGCCGCGAGAGCGAGGCCCCGCGACGGGGCGGCGCCGGAAGCGGCGCTGCGAGCGATGATTCGCGAGCCGAAAGCTCGCGGGCGAGGAGCTAGGCAATGCTGAGTCCCAAGAGAGTCAAGCACAGGATGGTGCAGCGCGGACGAGTCCACGGCAACGCCCACACCGGCAATACGGTAGCCTTCGGCGAGTACGGCCTGGTGTGCATGGAGCCCGAATGGCTCACCGCCCGCCAGATAGAGGCGGCGCGCATCGCGCTCAACCGCTATATAAAGCGCGGCGGCAAGATGTGGATACGCATCTTCCCGGACAAGCCCTACACCAAGAAGCCGCTCGAGACGCGCATGGGCAAGGGCAAGGGCAACATGGAAGGCTGGGTCGCGGTCGTGAGGCCGGGCACCGTCCTCTTCGAGCTCTCGGGCGTCGAGCGCAAGATGGCCGAGGAGGCCATGCGCCTCGCCGGATCCAAGCTGCCCGTCAAGACCAAGTTCACGCTTCGCGCGGACACGGAGTAAAGGCCATGAAGAACAGCTTCAAGGAGCTTAAGCTCGACGAGCTCGTCGTTAAGCGCGGCGAGCTTCGCAAGAAGTATTTCGATTTCCGCTTCCAGTCGGTGGTCGGCCACGTCGAGAACCCGGTCCAGGCCAGGATTCTCAGGCGGCAGATCGCCCGGCTGGAGACCAGGATCAATAGCGTCGGCAATGCCGGCGCTGCCGCCGAGAAGCCCGGCGACGCCACCGCCGCTACCGCGGCGCGGGCGAAGAAGTAGGGCGAGGAGACAAACCGTGGAAACCGTTCAGGCCGAGAAGAAGGGCAAACAGGAACTCCAGGGCGTCGTGAAAAGCGACAAGATGGACAAGACCATCGTCGTGGAGATCACCCTGCGGAAGCTCCATCCCCTTTATAAGAAGTACGTGACCAAGTCCAAGAGTATCAAGGCCCACGACGAGAAGAACGAAGCCCACGAGGGCGACACCGTCAGGGTCATAGAATGTCGGCCTCTCTCCCGCGACAAGCGGTGGAAGCTGGCCGAAATCGTCGAGAAGGCGAAATAAGGCAGCGAGGATAGGGAAATGGTACAAGTTGAGTCCATGCTGACCGTCGCCGACAATTCCGGCGCCAAGATGGTCCAGTGCATCAAGGTCCTCGGCGGGACCAGGCGCAGGTATGCGAGCATCGGCGACATCATCGTCGTGGCCGTGAAGGACACGATCCCCAATTCGGCCATCAAGAAGGGGACCATCGAGAAGGCCGTCGTCGTGAGGACGCACAAGGAATATCGCAGGCCGGACGGCACCTACATCCGGTTCGACGACAACGCCTGCGTCATCATAGACGCCAACAAGAACCCGAAGGGCAAGCGCATCTTCGGGCCCGTGGCCCGCGAGCTCCGCGAGAGGGACTACATGAAGATCGTGTCCCTGGCGCCCGAGGTCCTGTGAGGAGACCGGAAATGGACGAATTCAAGTGCAAGCTCCGCAAGGAGGACCAGGTCCAGGTCATCGCGGGCAAGAACAGGGGCAAGCAGGGCAAGGTGATCATGATCGACCGCGCCAAGGGTAGGGCGATAGTCGCGGGCGTGAACATGGTCAAGAAGGCGCAGAAGAAGCGTAAGCAGACGGATCGCGGCGGGATCGTCGAGATCGAGGCGCCGATCGATCTCTCCAACGTCATGATCGTTTGCCGCAAGTGCGGCCCGACGAGGATAGGCTACAAGATCGAGGGCGACGCGAAGAAGCGCGTCTGCCGCAAGTGCGGGGAGGCTCTCTGATGGCGGAGAACAAGAACACCGACGCCGCCGTGGCCGAGAAGAAGGCCAAGGCAGCCGAGGCGGCCGCGAAGAAGAAGGCCGCCGCGGAAGCGAAGAAGTCGGGCGGCGACAGCGTTCCCCCGCCCAAGGGCTACGTGCCCCGCCTCAAGAAGATCTATCGCGAGAAGGTAGCGCCCGAGCTGTTCAAGGAGTTCTCCTACACGTCCACGATGCAGGTGCCCCGTTTCGTGAAGGTGATCGTGTCCATGGGCGTGGGCGAGGCCAAGGAGAACAAGAAGATCCTGGATGCCGCCGTCGAGGACCTCGCGCAGATCACCGGCCAGCACGCCGTGAAGACGAAGGCGAAGAAATCCATCGCGACCTTCAAGATCCGGCAGGGT